>Ga0070706_100005181_pt1 | contig 12443 bp, 13 predicted proteins | sample KBSK5501metaG_FD_65476 | JGI IMG/M metagenome (GOLD analysis project Ga0070706, IMG submission 65476) | Corn, switchgrass and miscanthus rhizosphere microbial communities from Kellogg Biological Station, Michigan, USA - KBS K5-50-1 metaG | ecosystem: Host-associated > Plants > Roots >...
AGTGAGGGCTTGACTTGTTGGGCGGTCTCGAAGTGAATGCCCCAGCGGATCACGCTCCAGAGGATCAGTAGCGCGGCGAGGTTCAGTGTCGCGGCGAGCTGTTCGGATGTGTAGAGGAACACCTGTGCGACGGTGATCTCGATCAAGACTGCGTGGTCGTACCAATGCAGGGCAGACAGCAACGACCGCCGCAATCGGAGGGCACCGATGAGAAGCGCGCCGTCGGCGATGAGAGTCGTCAGCGTGAAGGCCTTCTGGCTGAAGGAGAGGTGGGCCAGTCCGTCCCGCAAGAGCCAGGCGACCTCCGCAGCCGAGATGGCCGCGACCACGATCAGCACGCTGAAGACGCCACGGCGGAACAATCGGTGCCGCGTCAGCGAGGTCCACACGCCGGCGAGCCCGCTCGACAGCCGACGCGTCAACGTCCGGCTCCCTTGCCCCTCCACGGCGCTGCGCTCGAGGAGCTCTCGCACGCTCTGCGCCAAGGGCCCATTGGCGCCGGCCTCGGTCAGCAAGCCGAGAACACGAGCCCGGCGTTCGTCGCTAAGCGCGCCGACCGCGGCCCGCTGCAGCGACTCGATTCCGATCAGGGTCGCTTCCTCCGCGCTGAAGCGGCGGCGAGCCAACCAGCGAATAACCAAGAACAAGAGGACGAAGCTGACGTAGATGATCGCGATCGCCGGCCGGTAGAAGTAGTTGACGTCCTTGGTCACGAACTTGCCCACCTCGTCGATGAACAAACCGAATCCGACCCCGCCAACGACGGCCGCGACCGGCTTCGCCGCCGGGCTGAGAAAAGCGAGCACCGCGATCAACGCCGCCAACAACAAGAGACCTCCCCACAACACGTGCGCAATGTGCAAGGAGGAGCCGCCCACCTGCGGATACCCGGTAGCTGCAAGCAACGCACGCGTAAACAACACGGTCGCGACCGCACAGACGAACAACGTCGTCAGATGCTGATGCAGATCGAAGCTGCGGGCCGGCCGGCGCAACCTCACACGGCCCACCGAAGAGGAAGCGCAGCCGAACACCCAACCACGCTAGCGCAGCTAGCCCCGGCCCAAGACCTCAGTCTAGGCGGGCGCGGGAGCGCGTCGGCTGTCTCGTTCGAGGAAGTGTGGTCCGGGACCGTTCTCGGCCGCCTCGTCGTCGGGGTTCAGGAGTCCGCAGGCATCGATCGAGAGGCAGCCGCAGCCGATGCAAGTGGTGAGCCGGTTGCGGAGCGCTTCGAGGATGGCGATGCGCTGGTCGATGTCCTCGCGCCAGCCTCGGGAGAGCCGTTGCCAGTCGCGGCGGGTCGGGGTGCGGTGCGCGGGAAGCGTCGCGAGGGCGGCACGGATCCGTTCGAGGGGAATTCCCGCGGCCCGGCCGGCCTGGATCAGCGCGACCCGCCGAAGGACGGCCCTCTCATACCGGCGTTGGTTTCCCGTTGTTCGGCGTGAGACGATCAGGCCTTCCCGCTCATAGAAGCGGAGTGCTGAAGGCGAAACCCCGCTCCGGGAGGCGACTTCGCCGATCGTCAGATCGGTGGGCATCGTGCTTGACTTAAACCATAGTTGAGGTTCTAGGCTGGCGGCGTGACCCGATGAAGGAGGAGCTGATGACTGTCGTCGACACAGAGCCTCTCGTCCGCGCCGCGTCGCTTGCCGAGCTCCGCGCGTCGGGGCGGCTCGTCGTCCACCTTGAGCGGCACACGCTCTGTCTGTTCGCGGACGGGGATGAGGTCTATGCCGTCGACAATCGCTGCCCGCACATGGGCTTCCCGCTCCACCGCGGCACGGTCTGCGACGGGATCCTGACGTGCCACTGGCACCACGCCCGCTTCGACCTTTCGACCGGTGGCACCTTCGACCAATGGGCCGACGACCTCCGCCGCTTCCCGGTCGAGCTGCGCGACGACGACGTTCTCATCGACCTCAGCCCGCTCGAAGACATGGTCGCGCACCAGCGCAAGCGGCTGCGTGACGGGCTCGAGCGGGACATCCCGCTCGTACTTGCGAAAGCGACGCTTGCACTCATGAAGGCCGATCCGGCCGGCGTCGAGACGTTCTCCGACGGCCTCGACTTCGGGGTCGCGCGGCGTGGAGGCGGCTGGTTTCGAGGACTGACGACGCTCACCTGCTTGATGAACCTTCTGCCCAGGCTCGAGGAGGCGGACCGTTCCGCCGCGCTCTATCACGGGCTCGCGGACGTCGCGGCCGACTCGGCCGGCGAGCCACCGCATTTTCGGCTCGATCCGCTCCCGGGTCCACCAGACCGTTCGCAGCTTGCGCGCTGGTTCCGCGGTTTCATCGAAGTCCGCGACGCTGAAGGAGCGGAGCGCGCGCTCGTCTCCGCCGCGCAGGTAGGTGCGTCGCCCCGTGAACTCGCCGACATGCTCTTTGCAGCCGCGACCGACCACCGCTATCTCGATGGCGGGCACACGCTCGATTTCGTCAACAAGGCACTGGAAGCGCTCGATGTCGCCGGCTGGGAGCGCGCTGAGATGGTGCTCGCGTCGCTGCCGGCGCAGCTCGCCGGCGCTGAGCGGATGGAGGAGGCGAACGCCTGGCGGAATCCGGTCGACCTCGTCGCACTGCTCGACGACGCGTTCGCGCGACTACCCGATGCGCTTTCAGCGGGCGCGGCCGTCGACGGCTGGATGGGCCGTGAAGCGCTCATCGAGAGCGTCCTCGGCGAGGATCCAGCGGCGAGCATCGGGGCGCTGCTCACGGCTCTTCGCGACGGTGCGAGCGAAGTCGCGCTTGCCTCCGCGGTCTCGTTTGCTGCCGTCATCCGGATCGCCCGCTTTCCGACGAGCAACGAATTCGGCGACTGGGACACCGCCCTGCACACCTTCACGTTCGCAAACGCCGTCGAGCAGGGGCTCCGGCGGTCGCCGTCGCCGGAGCTCGTCCGCGGCGTCTTCGACGCGGCGATGAGCATCCACCTCGACCGGTTCCTGAACGTGCCCGCCACGAGAGTGCCTGCGCCTGACCCCGAAGCCGACCCGGACCTGCTGTTGGAGGAACTCCTGCGGTTGCTCGACCGTCAGCAGCAGGTCGCCGAGGCCGGGCAGCTCGTCAGCTCGTTCCTGAGCGCCGGCGGCGATCCGGGCAGGCTCGTCGCCGCGCTCGGCTCCGCGCTCGTGCGCGAGGACCGCAACTTCCACACGATCCAGTGCGTCGAGGCCGCCGTCCGCCAGCACGAGCTGCTCGCCGCCGGGGACGGCGCAGCCCTACCGCTGATCGCCGCCGCGCGTTACCTCGCCGCGCACGCGGCCACCACGCGGTCACAGCGACAGACGTTCGAGATCGCCCGCCGGCTCCACAAGGGCGAGAGGCTCTACGAAGACGTCGAGGTATGACCGAGTCCAGCGCGAAGTCGCCCGGGGAATGCACACGATCACGCCGCACATCGTCGTCAGCGACGCGGCTGGGGCCTTGCACAACACCTGCGCGACGTCTCGCGTCAGGAGATTGAGGAAGCCGCCGCCGGGATGTTCAGCTAGCGGCGGCGTCTTGGTCGTGGCTTGAGCTCGCCGCCGCAGTTTGGACAGACCTCGCGCAGCGCCTCTGTGCAGCCCGGGCAAAATGTGCACTCGTAGCTACAGATGAAAGCAGCAGACCCCGGAGAAAGCGCCGCGCCACAGCGCTCGCACTGCTTCTTCATCTCGAGAGCCACACACCAAACGTTACGGTTCCGCCGCCGCCTCCGCTGGGCCTCCCTGCACTGACTCGTGTCACCAGCCGCTGCGCCGAGTCCGATTGAGAAGGGGGAGGCGCGCGAAGCGCCTCCCCCATCATGCTTAAAGGGCCTACGACTTCATGTAGGCGTTCATGCCGCCCGTTCGCCGAGTGAAGGCGCCGACGGAAGGATCACGGCCGTGATGCCTTCCTCGGTGCTCTGGCGGCGGATCGGCCGATCTCGCAGTAGACGTCAGCTGCCGAGCTCATTTCGAGAAGCAGCCGCCGCGCTCGTGGTCTCACCACACACCGTGCGAAAGCACATCGAGCACATCCTCGAGAAGCTCGACGTTCGCACGCGAAGCGCAGCCGCCCGAGTCTTCGGGCAAGACGCGGCCTAATCCAGAAGTCAACCCGCAAGAGGAGACGGCTTGGCGTTGCAGCGCGCGCCTACAGCTAAGAGTCCCTGCGGCTTTTACACCTGTGGTGTCACGAAAAGGCGGTGCGGACCCTTGCGGGGCGCCGGCATTTTGGCCGCGACGCGGCACGCGAGGGCGAGATTCGGAGAGGGAAGCGCGCGAAGCCGCAGATTGCGCACGAACGCCTCCTCGGGGCGCCGCGTCCATTGCCGCAAGAGCTTCAGGCTGTCCCGGGTCATGACTTGAGAACGAATATAGGGCGCTAGGGGATACGCCGCGATCCGCGCGTGCAACCGCAGGTTGTGAAGCGGTCACACGCTCGGCCCGCAGGGCCGCGAATCGCGCATCGCTTCGAAACAGCATATTTACAGGGTCTTTACCGAGCGGGGCGGGAGTTTCGAGCGTTGTCGGCATCTCTTTGGTGAGGTTCCTCTCGGCCCCGAGGCAATTCCGAAAGAAGGTGTTTCTGATGCGCAGAACTGGTGTGTTTGTGGCGGTGCTGGCGGTGACGCTGCTTGTCGCCGCCGCCGGGACGGCTGCGCGGCCCGCGGTGACGATCTCGCTCTCGCGGCCAAGTGTCGTCTACGGCGGCAGCGTCTCGCTGTCGGGCAAGGTCTCCGACAACAAGGCTGGCGAGACGGTGGACGTGCTCGCCGAACCCTCCGGTGCGACCAGCTTCAGCACGCTCGGCAGCGTGACCACGACCGCCGGCGGCCACTGGACCGACGCCGTCAAGCCGACGATCGAGACGTCTTACGAGGCGAAGTGGAAGAGCGAGACCAGTTCGACGGTCACGGTCAAGGTGCGACCGCTGATCACACTCACGCTCGTCCATCTCTCCACCGGCACCTTCTCGACCAAAGTGACGGCGGCGCGCTCGTTCGCCGGCAAGTTCGTGCTCGTGCAGCGTTTGAGCTCGAGCGGGGTGGCGACGCAGAAAAAGGTGATTCTCGACACCAACTCGTCGGCCACTTTCAGTGTGCGTTTGCATCAGGGTCGCTCGAGGCTGCGCGTGGTGATGCCGACGTCCCAGACGGCGCCCGGTTACATCACCGGCGCGAGCAAGGTGCTGACGATCAACCGTTAGGCAAACGCCACAGCGAACACCGTCGAAATCGAATGGAGAGATCTCAGGTTCCCCCGGAGTTGGTGAGCGTCGTGTAGATGCCGTAGATCATCAGGGCGGAAGCGATGGCGGCGACGGCGAGATCTTGTGGCCTTAGCCGCTCGTGGATGCGCAGGAAGCGCGGGTAGACCGTGAAGACGACGAGCTGGGAGAGGAAGAGCGCAACCAGTGAGGGGCGAAGGAGGTCGTCGTAGAAGCGCTGGGGGTTGATGAGGCTGATGGCGTCGGCGGCGATGAACGGGACTGCGATCGCGGCGAGTGTGGGCCGTAGGGGGGTTCGAAGCATTGCGTGGGCGAGCCGGCCCAAGGCGAGGTATTCGATGATGATCAGGGCGGCGACGCTCGCCGCAGTGGCAACCCCGACGGCAATGGCGAGCTGACGCCCGCCGTAGGCCTGCGCGATCGCCAGCCCGGGAATCGCCGAACCGCGGAGCTGCTGGGGGATCGCTGCGAGCGGAACGACCGCGAAGAGGGTGCAGGCGGCGACCACGAGGAATGCGGTACGGAGAGCGGCGCGAATCGTCCGGTTGCCACCCTGCACCTCGCTGCCGAAGAAGAGTGGCAGGCTGGCGCAGAGGAACAGCAGCGAGATGGCTGCGGTGGCCCGCGCCGTCGCGTGCGCACTTGTATTGGGAACAAACGACGATCCAGGTGCCCCGACGTGCACGAACTCGAGGACTCCGAGGAGGATCATCAGCGCGAGCTGAGTCGCCGCGAGCGCAAGGACGCCGGAGAGGAGCCACCTAATCGGCGCGAGCACGGCGAGCGTGATCCCCGCCGGCAGCAGGAGCTCGAGCGCCGCCCGGTAGGGCCCGATCCCAGGAAAGACGATCGGGAGCAGGTCGTAGGCGACGTAGGTGACGGTGTAAGGGAGGTAGAGGAAGTAGCTGACTGTCCAAACAAGCGCCTGTCCCCACGCCGCGCCGCGACCTGCGGCGGCGTCGACGAACGCTGCGAGCCCGCCGCTCGACGCGATCTGCTTCGAGTAGCCGAGCCAGACCGCGAGCGGGGCGACGAAAACGGCGGCGGCGAGCGCGGTGGTGAGGCCAACCGACGGCAGCGAGCCGTCGGCCGCTCCAGGGACGTACAGCGCGGCGAGAGCGAGCGGGCCGCCGATCGAGGCGACCGCGAGCCCCAGGTAGAGCGGACGCGGTAGCGGTTGCCGCGCCCGGTCTGGGCTGGTGTTTAGCCCCAGGCCCCGCCGCCGCTTGTAGTCGTCCCCGGAGCCGTGGTGGCGCCGGCAACCTTGATCGTCGTCTTCATGCCCTGTGCGCGATGGATCACGCACCACATGTTGTAGGTGCCGCCGCGAAGCCGCACAGCCAACGAGCGCTGCGCACCGGGTGCGATCGTCCCGGGGATGCGTTTGCCCGCGATCCCCGGCCCGCGGATCTCGAACGTATGGCGAAGCTTTCCGCGGTTCTCCACGACGAGAGTGAAGGTTCCGGGCTTGAACGACCGTCGCGAGAGCGTGATCTGATACTCCCGTTCGGTTACGGTGACGCGGGTGGAGCGTGTCGCCGCGTGCGCAGCGAGACCCGCGGCGGTCACGCCGGCGAGCGCGGCCGCGACGATGGTCGCCGCGACCCCGTAACGAGCGCGTGTCCGAACGAATTTGCTCACGGTTTCCTCCTTCACCGGGCCTGCTTCCCGCATCGTGCTCTACGGGGGTTTCGCGCGGGTGGTTTGGCGGAGCGACTGCCGCCTCGCCGCGGGCACAAGCGCACTGGCAAGGAGGGGTGCGAGCAAAGCGAGCGCGGCGAGCTCGACACCCCCCGCCGCCTCTTGCCACGGACCGCGGAGGGACTCGACGTAACCAAAGAGGCCGTGGTAGACGCTGAAGAAGAAGCCCACCAGCGTTCCCGCCGAATACGCGATCCCTGCAAGGAGTGCCCACGGCCGGCCACTGAAGAGAAGCGCAAGGCCCGCGACCAACGCGAACGCGGCGTTCACGAGGAAGAGCACACCCACGACGTGCACGCGGTGGAAGTAGTCGAAGTAGAGCCAGAGATGAATCGCGCCGGCGGCCAGCACGAGAACCGTCGCCGACCATCGAAGGGCGCCCTTGAGCGAAACGGATAGCATCCGTTCAGACGGGTGATCCATCGACCGCGCTACGGGCCGACGGCACGTGCGGATTGCGCAATCCGGTCAGGGGAGCGCGACGTAGGGGAAGGCATGAGCCGAATACGACTCATGAACGCACGGTCTATCTACTCGCTCGCAGCGCTCGCCGTGCTGCTCGCGCTCGTCGGCGCCATCGTTGCGGGCTGCGGTGGAAGCAGCAGCTCCAAGCCCTCCGGCAACGGCCCGTCTACCGGGTCAACGATGACCAAGTCGAACACCTCCGGGTCGACGACCGGGTCGACGACGACGAAGTCGGGCTGGGGCTAACAGACCACTCTTTGAGGCGTGCGGCAACCTATGAGCCGCCGACTTTCAGCGCGGTCAGCAGAACGAGCACGACGGTTGTGACAGCAAGCAGTCCGTGAAGGGCCACCACCGCGACCGGGAAGTGCTGCTCGGCGGGAACGCCGGGCGCCGCGATCTCGCTGCCGCCGCCCCGCGCCTGCCGCCGGCGAAACCAGATCGCGAACATCGTCCAGCCCAGCACGGCGACAACGGCGAGGATCGCGAAGGCGACCCAGGTAAGCACATGCTTGTGGGCGGCTAGGTAGATGATCCAGACGACCAATCCTCCCGCGGCGAGCAGGAAGTGGCTCAAAATCAGCGGTGGCCGGATCCGGTTACCCGCCGCTTGCTGCTGACGCATCCCCCCTCGCATCAGCCAGATCGAAAGCAGCACGAAGCCGCCGCCCGCCGTGATCACCCAGGCGATCAACGCAGCCCACTTCATCACGCCTCCTTCGGTTCGCGTCGGCGAGCGAATGCTCGCTCAGAGCGAGTTCTTTATACCGCCACGCTGTATTTATGAACCATCGGCTTGCGGCTCCCCTCGGGGAGCTTGCACGGTGAGCAGGACGCGGCAGGCCGCATCGTCGCGCTCGCAACCGGGTGTGTCGCAGCGGATCTGGTCGACGCCGGTGCCCGCGAGCGCTCGTGCGAGAAGCGCCGCCCACATCCCCCTGTCGAGCTCTGCCAACCTGAGCTGGGCGCGGACGAGCGGGCGGAGCGGGCAGGTCGCGGTCGTGATCACCGCGCTATCGCCGGTTGACTCCGCGACGGATGCCTGGTAGCCGAGGCTGCCGAGCGCGGCGCAGACACGTCCAAGCGCGGTTCGGAGATCCTTGGCCGGACGAATACGCGCCTCGCGGGCGAGCTCTCGACCGAACGCGACGCCGACCGCATGCAAGCTGTCGCGGCGCCCGCGTTTAGGCAGGACATCGACCACGAGTCCGATCAGCTGCTCATAGCGGCGCTCGGGGAACTCGATCGCCGAGAGTTCCGGTGCGACTCGATAGGTCTTGGCCGGTCGTCCGGCGCCTGGGCCGGTGCGTCCCGTTCGCCGCTCGAACGAGGGAATCAAGAGTCCCGCTGCCGCGAGCCGCTCGAGTCGGCCGCGGGCGACGTTGCGGTGGATCCGCTGGGCGGCGGCAACCTCGTCGGCAGTCACGGGTAGAGGCTGTGCACGCGCGAAGAGGAGTGTCTCGCGCAGCTCGTGATCGCCTATCGCGTCAAGCCTATGCATCGTTTTCTAGAAACGTGGTAACCGTAGATAGAGATCGGTACTCATCGCTGGACGAACGGAGGAGGCACTCATGAAGCTCAGCTACCTCTGGCGTGGTCTACCCGGACACCCGATTCACCCACCACTGACCCACGCCACGATCGGCATCTACACCTTCGCCACGATCGCTGCGTTCATTGACGTCGTCGGCATCACCTCTCGGAACGGCGCCTATGGCTGGTGGATCGCGCTCGTTGTCGGCCTGATCACGACCGTCTTCACCGCGCTCACCGGCTTCGCCGACTGGCTGACACTCGAGTGGGGCAGCGAAATATGGAAGACCGCCACGGCTCACATGCTGGCGATGGTGAGCGCGACCGTCCTCTTCGCGCTCGCGGCCATCTTCGGGCACGCGAGCTACAAACACGGCGACGTCAGCACCGGCGCGTTTGTGCTGACGCTGATGGGCTTCGCCCTACTCACCCTCGGCGGCTGGCTCGGGGGAACGATCGTCTTCGTCCACGGAATGCGCGTACTCAGCCTCGTCCACGAACCGGCGTCCCGCGGAGGGGCGCCAATTCCACACCTCGAAAAGGAGATGGCCGAGGGTTCATGACCCCGCAAAAGGCTACCGCCGTCCGGCTTTGCGCAGGCTTCGACGGCGCTTGACTGGCTGAGTCGTCTTCGTCGACGAGCGCGCTCTTCTACCGGAGCGTGACGTCGGTGCCGCCGCGCCGCAAAAGCGGTACGGCTGCCCAGCAGTAGCGGGCGACGATGGAGCGGTACGGCCTGAAGCGATCTCCGAGTGGTTCGAGCTGCTTTGCCGTCGGTGGCGGGTCGAGGTTCCAGGCGAGCCCGTAACCCTGTCGGATGCCTAGGTCCTCGACGGGCCACACGTCGAGTCGGCGTAACTGGAACATGAGATACATCTGTGCGGTCCAGCGGCCGATACCACGCACGGCGACAAGGGCGGCGATGAGCTCGTCGTCGCTTCGCCTAGACGTCCGGGTGAGCAAGACTGTCCCGTCGAGGACCTTGGCTGAGAGATCGCGGAGCGACGCCAACTTGTTCGCCGATAGGCCGGCGGCCCGTAGCGCCGAGTCGGATGCCGCGTTCAGCGTCTGCGGCGTCAGCGCGTCGCCGACTGTTGCCCGCAGCCGTCCGTAGATCGCCTGGGCCGCGCGTCCCGCCAACTGTTGGAAGACGATCGCCCGGACAAGCGCCCCGAATGGTCCGTCGGGATCGCGTGGACGGTGCTTGACCGGTCCGATCTGCTTGACGAGCTTCGCAAGAACAGGATCCCGTGTAGCGACCTCGTCGATCGCGGCACCGAGGGTCGTTCGCGGCACTCCTAGAGCTCCGGTGGCAACCGCGCCTCGGCGAGATCGACCCGCTCGCCTCGCATCGGCACTCCTTCTTGACGCAACAGCCGCCGTTGCACTGCCCCCTTTGGCAGGCTGCCGTCCGCCCGGACGACCCGGTGCCACGGGAGGCCGTGGGTCCGGGAGAGCACGAGACCGACTCGGCGCGGCGCGCGAGGATCGATGTCGCCGTACGTCCGCACGAACCCCTCGGGAATTGCGCGCACTCGCTCGGCGATGCGTTCGTCCCGCGACTGGCGGTGTTCTCGATCGGGCTGTGGTCGGCCCATAGGATCGCTATATCACGCGAGGGGAGTCGAATGGCGACGCGGTTTGATCTGAGTGGGCGCACGGCCTTGATCACGGGGGCGGCCCGCGGGCTCGGGCGCGCGATCGCACTGGCGTTCGCGGAAGCGGGTGCGAATGTCGCGCTGGGTCTTCGGGACATGACGAGGGACGAGGGTCTTGCGGAAGAGATCCGCTCGCATGGGTCTCGGGTGTTACCGCTCCAGATGGACGTTGGCCTGCTCGATCAGATCAGGGCTGCTGTTGCGGCGACGGTCGATGAGTTCGGGACGCTTGACCTCCTCGTGAACAACGCCGGCGGCGGTGCAGGCCATGTTCCTGCCGAAGAGATTTCACTCGAGGCCTTCCAGCAGACGCTCGACGTCAATCTCAGAGGAACGTTCTTCGCCTGCCAAGCCGCCTTCGCGCCGATGCGCGAGCAGCGGTTTGGCCGCATCGTGAACGTCTCATCTCAGGCCGGTCTGGTGGCGCTGCCCGGCGAGGCGGTCTATTGCATGACCAAAGCAGCCGTGTCGCATCTCACGCGCTGCCTGGCCGTGGAGTGGGGGCGCTACGGGATCAACGCCAACTCGGTCGCGCCGACATACATCCGCACCCCCGGAACGGAGCGGTCACTCTCCGATCCAATCTTCAAGGCGGAGGTCGAGGAGCGGATCGCGGCCCTGCACCGGATCGGCGAGCCGGATGAAGTCGCCGGGGCCGTCGTCTTCCTCTGTTCGCCGGCGGCGTCTCTGATCACGGGCGAGACGCTCGTCATCGACGGTGGCTGGACGATTCGCTAGCTCGCGCGGAGCATCTGCTGGAACCACTCACGGACGAGTTCGCCGTGCCCTCGTGCTCGGGGTGCGTGTGACCTCGTACTGTGGGCTGCATGGGACCGGGGGTTTCCGAGGGGTACGCCGACTTTCGCGGCTACCGGACGTGGTACCGCGTTGCCGGCGAGCTCCGGTCCGGGGCAACGCCGCTTCTCGCCTTGCACGGAGGCCCTGGGTCCACGCACCACTACTTCGCTCCGCTCGAACGGCTCTCGGCCGAGCGCCCGGTCGTGGTCTACGACCAGCTCGGCTGTGGCGGCTCCGACCGGCCGCACGACATCGACTGGTCGATCGATGTCTTCCGCGAAGAAGTCGACGCGGTGCGCACACAGTTGGGTCTCGAACGGATCCACCTGCTCGGAACCTCGTGGGGTGGAATACTCGCTATCGAGCACCTACTCTCGGGTGCCGAGGGAATCGTCGGACTCATCCTCAGCTCCACGCTGGCGAGCGTTGATCAATGGGCGGCCGAGCAGTTGAAGCTGCGCGACGCGCTTCCGGCCGATGTCGTCGACGTCTTCGAACGTCACGAACGCGCCGGTACCTACGACGACCCCGAATACGATCGCGCGATGGAGGCGTACTTCGATCGCCATTTCTATCGAGGACCGAAGCCCCGCGCGGAGCTCGAGCGCATGAGCGCCGACAAGTCCGTAGCGGTCTACCGAGCGATGCAGGGGCCCAACGAGTGGACCGTCACGGGAGCGTTGCGTGGGTGGGACGTTCGCGACCGTCTCCACGAGATCGACGTGCCGACGCTCGTGATCCGAGGGCGCTACGACATGAGCACGGACCCGATTTCCGCCACGCTCGTAAACGGCATCAAAGGTGCTCGAGAGATCGTGCTGGAGAACAGCTCGCACACCCCGGTGCTCGAGGAGACGAACGAGTACCTCAAGGCGATCAGCACCTTCATGCGCGAAGCCGAAGCGCAGTAGACCGCCGACGCGGCGGGCTCCGCCCGACGCGTCCACTATCGCGCGGATCGAAACTCGATCGCTGGGAAATCATCATGGCCGCAACGCGGCCGGATTTCCCAGCGGAGTGGGGGCGGGAGGATTCGAACCTCCGTAGGCTGAGCCGACGGGTTTACAGCCCGTTCCCTTTGGCCACTCGGGCA
>Ga0070706_100005186_pt1 | contig 12436 bp, 12 predicted proteins | sample KBSK5501metaG_FD_65476 | JGI IMG/M metagenome (GOLD analysis project Ga0070706, IMG submission 65476) | Corn, switchgrass and miscanthus rhizosphere microbial communities from Kellogg Biological Station, Michigan, USA - KBS K5-50-1 metaG | ecosystem: Host-associated > Plants > Roots >...
TCCGGGCCACCTCGGCGACCGGTGCCTCACTGGCAGGCCCGGCGGTCGGTGACGTGATCCACATGCTCGCCGAACTGGCGGAGAACGCCACCATGTTCTCGCCGCCGAACACGCCGGTGGTGGTCCACGGCGACATCGTGGGCAGGGGCTTCGCGGTCGAGATCGAGGACCGCGGGCTTGGCCTGAGCGACGAGAAGCTGGCGCACCTCAATGATGTGCTGGAGAACCCGCCGCCGTTCGACCCGTCCGGCTCCGATCAGCTTGGCCTGTTCGTGGCCGGGCAGCTCGCCAAGCGCCACAACATCAAGATCACGCTCCGGCCTTCTCCCTACGGCGGGACCACGGCGATCGTGCTCATCCCGCAGAACCTCGTCGTCCCCGAGGGCAGCCATGCCAAGGACCCGTCCGCGCCGGCCGTGACCGACGGCGCGCTGCGGTGGGCGGGCCGTCACGCCCTGGACTGGGCCAAGCTGGAGAGCGAGACCGGCACCGGCCAAGAGCCGGCCGCCACGGTGCCTACCGCCACGGCGACGGCGTGGCCCGAAGCTGCGGTGCCCGCCCCGCGGGACCCGGCCGACACGGCGGACCTGGGCGCCGCGTCGTCCACCCGGCCCGGGTTCCCCGAGCCCGAGCTGAGGCTGGGGGCAGGCGGGTTCGGCGACACTGGGCAGGACATCGGCGACTTCGGCGGCGCCGGGCTGCCGCGGCGGATCCGGCAGACGAGCCTGGCGTCGCAGCTTCGCGAGACCGCGGCGGAATCGGCGCCGGGCTCGAGCGGCGATGACTTCTGGACGCGCTCCCCCGAAGACACCCGCTCCACACTGAGCGCCATCCAGCAGGGCTGGGAACGCGGCAGGTCGGTCTTTGACGTGCCATCGGCCAGTACCGCGCCGGGCGCCGAGACCGCCGCCGGCACCGCAGAGACCGGCAACGGCCCGGCCATCAGGCCGGCCACGGACGCCGGGTCCGCGGGCACGTACCAGACCGAACCACCGACCGAGGACGGGGGGACGAGTGGCTAGCGCCATGGACCGCGACGGCCAGGGCCGGAGATTCACCGGCGACCTGAGCTGGCTGCTTGACGATCTGGTCACCCGCGTCGCCGAGATCAGCAAGGCCGTGATCCTGACCCGCGACGGCCTGGTCGTCGGGGCATCGACGGGCCTGACCCGCGAAGACGCCGAGCACCTCGCCGCGATGGCGGCAGGGATGCAGAGCCTGGCCCGGGGTGCCGGGCGGCACTTCGGCGGCGGCCGGGTCCGGCAGACCATCGTGGAGATGGAGAGCTCCTTCCTGTTCGTGACGGCAGCCGGTGAGGGCAGTTGCCTGGCCGCGCTGGCCACCGCCAACGCGGACGTGGGCCTGGTCGCCTTCGAGATGGCGGTGCTGGTCAAGCGCGTCGGCCCGCACCTGCTGGTGGATCCGCGGCCAGGCCCGGCCGGGAGCGCAGGCGACTGAGCCGCCATGGCCGACGAAGATCAGTGGCTTGACGAGGAAGCGGGGCCCGTCGTCCGGCCCTATGCCCTCACCCGGGGCAGGACCCGGCCCACGGGCGAGGTCCTGGACCTGATCACCCTCGTCACCGCCGTGCGGGGGGTCGAGGTGGACACGGCGGGGCTCGACCCCGAGCACCTGGCCCTGCTGCAGATGTGCCGGCTGCCGGCCTCGGTGGCCGACCTAGCGGCGGACCTGGACCTGCCCCTGGGCGTGGTCCAGATCCTGCTGGCCGACCTCCGTGTCCGGTCGCTGATCCACGTGCACCACCCGACCCCGCCAGCCGGGTTGCCCGACCCGCGAATCCTGAGAGAGGTGGCCGATGGCCTTCGGCGGCTCTGAGGCGTACGGCCGCGGCCCGGGAGAGGCGCCGGTCACCATCAAGATCCTGATCGCCGGCGGCTTCGGGGCCGGCAAAACCACCCTGGTGGGCGCGGTCACCGAGATCCGCGCCCTGCGCACCGAGGAACCGCTCAGCGGCCCCGGTACCTATGTGGACAACCTCGATGGGGTCGAGCAGAAGGCCACGACCACCGTGGCCATGGACTTCGGCCGCATCACCATCCGCGACAACCTGGTGATCTACCTGTTCGGGACGCCCGGGCAGGAACGGTTCTGGTTCATGTGGGACGAACTGGCCAGCGGGGCGCTCGGCGCGGTGGTCCTCGCCGACACCCGCCGCCTCGCGGACTGCTTCCCGTCGGTGGACTTCTTCGAGCGCCGCGGGGTGCCGTTTGTCGTCGCGGTCAACTGTTTCGAGGGCGCGCGGCGCCATCGCCCGGAGGACGTCAGGTCAGCGCTCGACCTGGATCCCGGCGTCCCCGTGGTGCTGTGCGACGCCCGCCAGCGATCCTCGGTCCGGGACGTCCTCATTGCCTTGATCGAGCACGCGCTCCGGGTGCTGCAGCGCGCCCGCGCGGCTGGGACGAGCGTCTAGGCGCTGTCAGCCGCCCCGGGCGTTCCGCCTCAGCCGAGCAACTGCCGCGCGATCCGCGGCACCGCGGTGCCTATCGGCTCCCGGATGACCTCGACGGCAAGTTGGTCGTAGGTGGTGGGATCCGCGTTGACGATCACCACCGCCGCGCCCGCGCCCGCGGCGAGCCTGCACAGGGACGCGGCGGGCTCGACGCTCAGCGTGGTGCCGACCGCGAGAAACAGGTCGCAGCCCAGCGCCGCCCGCTCCGCCCGCGCGAAGACCACCGGATCGAGCCGCTGGCCGAACATGACCGTCGCGGACTTCAGGATGCCGCCGCACCGCGTGCAGGCCGGGTCCTCCTCCCCCGCGTCGACCCGGGCCAACGCGCCCGCCATCGGTGAACGGTCGCCGCACGACACGCACACCACGCTGAACATGGACCCGTGCACCTCGATCACCCGCTCCGCGGGCGTGCCCGCCTTCTGGTGCAGCCCGTCGATGTTCTGAGTGATGACCCGGGTGTCGATGCGGGAGCCGGCCAGTTCCGCCAGCGCTGCGTGCGCCGGATTCGGCTCGGCCGTCCAGGCCGGGTTATTCCGCCGGGCCTGCCATGACCGCCGCCGCACCTGCGGATCACTGACATAGGCCTGGTAGGTGGACAACTGCTGGGCACCCGGGTTGCGCGTCCACAGCCCTTGCGGCCCCCGGAAGTCCGGTATCCCGGAGTCGGTCGAGATTCCCGCCCCGGTCAATACGGTGACCTTCTGCACCCCCTGGGCCCACGCCGGCGCGGCGCCCGCGACGGCGGCACTCTCGGATGACGGCTCGGCATGGCCCACGCTGCGATCCTCGCCTCGGCGGAGCACCTACGCAAATCCGATAAGCCGGAAGGTGGGACCAGGGTCGGTCGGGCCACTACGCTGACCCTGACTCGCCCCGGTATCGGTTCGGCCACGAATCCGGTTGGGTCTTGTCTGGTGCCCTGACCTGGCCTTGAATTGTGGTTCATCATTGCCGTTTATCTGCTACATGAGCAGGACATGCGTGATGAATAGCAGTTCAGTTGAACCGGCGCCGACGGCAGCACCGGGCGACCAGGCGGGCGCGCTGGAGGTCAGCGACGTCACGGTGCGTTTCGCGGGGCTGACTGCGCTGGATGGCGTGTCGCTCACTGCCGCGCCGCGGGAGGTCACCGGCATCATCGGGCCAAACGGGGCCGGCAAGACCACCCTGCTGAACGTGCTCTGCGGCTTCGTCCAGCCCGACAGCGGGCGGCTGCGGTTCGACGGCGCCGACCTGACCAGGCTGCGGCCGCACCGGCTGGCCTCTCTCGGCATCGCGCGCACACTGCAAGGCGTCGGGCTGTTCCGCGGGCTGACGGTGCTCGAGAACGTCATGATCGGGGACACCCGCCACGCCCGGGCCGGGTTCTGGTCCGGGGTGGCCGGTGTGGGCCGGTCCGACCGCGATGAGGGCGTGCTGCGGGACAAGGCACTGGCGGCGCTGGACCGCGCGGGCGTGCCCGGCATGGCCGAGCGCCTGCCGGGCCAGCTTTCCTTCGCGCACCGCAAGCGCGTCGCGCTGGCCCGCGTCCTGGTCGCGGAGCCCCGGCTGCTGCTGCTCGACGAGCCCGCCAGCGGCCTGACCGAGGGCGAGCTTCCCGAGCTTGGGGAGCTGATCTCACAGCTCGCCGCCGACGCCTGCGTCGTGGTGGTGGAGCACCGCATGGACCTGATGATGTCGGTGTGCGACAGCATCGCCGTCCTCGACTTCGGCAAGCTGATCGCCTTCGGCTCACCGCAGCAGGTCCAGTCCGACCCGGCGGTCACCACCGCCTACCTCGGCGTGGAGGAGCCGGGCGCGGAGGAGCCGGGCGCGGAGATGCCGGGCGCGGAGATGCCGGGCGCGGAGATGCCGGGCGCGAAGGGGCCGGGCGCGGAGGAGCCACATGGCTAGCCAGGCGGCGGCCCTGGCGGTCGAGCACGTGGAGGCGGGGTACGGCGGCGTGCTCGCGCTCCAGGACGTGTCGATCACCGCCCGCCCCGGCACGATCACCGCGGTGCTCGGCGCGAACGGGGCGGGCAAGACCACGCTGCTGGCCACCATCAGCGGGCTGGTCCGGGCCCGGAAGGGCCGGGTCGCGCTGAACGGCACCGACCTGACCCGGCGGGCCCCGGAGGAGATCGTCCGGGCCGGGGTCGCGCACGTGCCGGAGGGCCAGGCGGTGATCACCGAACTGACCGTCGAGGAGAACCTGCGCGTCGGCGGCCTGTGGCGGCACGGGCAGGCGGGCCGCGCCGCCGCGCTCGCCGATGCCTACCAGCGCTTCCCGGTACTGGCCGCGGCCAGCAGCCGCAGCGCGGCGACGCTGTCCGGCGGCGAACGGCAGATCCTGGTGATCGCGCGCGCCCTGATGGCCCGCCCGAAGGTGCTGCTGCTGGACGAACCGTCGCTGGGACTCGCCCCCCGGATCGTCGCCCAGGTCATGAACTTGATCCAGCGGCTGCGGGACGAGTCGGGGCTGACCGTGGTGCTGGTCGAGCAGAACGCCCGCAGCGCGCTCGCCATCGCCGACACCGGCGTCGTGCTCAACGTCGGCCGGGTGGTCGCTACCGAGGATGCGGCCGTGCTCGCGGCCGACGAGGCACTCCGCAAGCACTACCTGGGCTTCTAGGAGGACGCGCCAGTGAGAAACGCTCTGCGAAGCGCCGGGCGCTCGCCGCAGGCGCCGAGCCGAACGCCGCATAAGGCGCCCCAGGCGCCGTTGCGGTGTCTCGGCGCCGAGGACACGCCTCCCGAAGCCAGCGAAGCGCCCGCGAGGGAGGCCAGATGAATGAGTTCCTGCAGTTCACACTCGGCGGCGTCAGCTTCGGCATGGTCTACGCGGCGATCGCGCTCTCCCTGGTGCTCATCTGGCGCGGCACCCGCATCCTCAACTACTCCCAGGGCGCCATGGCCGTGCTCACCACCTACATCGCGCTGACCGTGATCAACCACACCGGCTCGTACTGGGCGGGCTTCGTGATCGCGCTGGCCGCCGGGCTGGTACTCGGCGCCGTGATCGAGCGGGTGGTCATCCGCCCGGTGGAGAACCGGCCGCCGCTGAACGCGGTCGTGGTGACGATCGGGCTGCTCGTGCTGATCGAGGGCATCGCCGGCATCATCTACGGGGGCCAGTACCGGTCGTTCCCCGCCGCGTTTTCCGTCACCGGACTGCACGCCGGGTCAGTCACTCTTGGAATTTCCCGTAACGATGTGTTCGTGGCGGCCGCCGTCCTCGTCGTGGCCCTGGCGCTCGCCGCGATGTTCCGGTACACCTCGGCCGGGCTGCGGCTGCGTGCCGCGGCGTTCAACGCCTACGCGGCGCGGCTGCTGGGAGTCCGGGTCGGCCGGGTGCTCACGCTCGGCTGGGCCCTGGCCGGCCTGATCGGCGCGCTGGCCGGGCTGCTGGTCTCGCCGGCCACGTTCCTCTACCCCTCCAGCATGGACTCGATCTTCGTGCTCGGCTTCACCGCCGCGGTGATCGGCGGCCTGGACAGCCCGGTCGGCGCGATCGTGGGCGGGCTCATTCTCGGCGTGGTGCTCAACTACGTCGGCGGGTACCTCGGCTCGAACCTGGTGCCGATCTTCGGGCTCATCGCGCTGGTGGCGGTCCTGATGATCCGCCCGTCCGGGCTGTTCTCGGTGACTCACGGCCGGCAGGTGTAGCGATGACTCTCCTGCGTCACCTGATCGCCGCTCTCGTCGCGGGAGCGGTTATCTGGGCACTGTCCGTTCAGCTGAATGCTTTTCGTGACTTTCAGATGGCGGAGATCGCCGTCTACGTGGTGGCGATCGCCGGGCTGTCCCTCCTGATCGGGCTGAGCGGCCAGATCTCGCTCGGCCAGGGGGCATTCATGGCGATCGGCGCCTACACCGCCGCGCTGCTGATGCTGCACCTCAACTGGCCGCTGTGGGCGGTGTTCCCGGCGAGCGCGGCGGTCACGGCGCTGGCCGGCGCCGTGGTGGGCCTGGCCGCGGCCCGGCTGAGCGGTCCCTACCTGGCCGGTGCCACCCTGATGCTGGCGGTGGCCCTGCCGTCGCTGGCGAGCCAGTTCCCCGGCGTGTTCGGTGGCGATCAGGGCCTGAGCGTGACCGTCATCGCGCCCGCCGCCCTGGGCGCGACGTTCCCGCCGACCCGCTGGCTGGCCTGGGTGTGCGCCCTGGCCGCCCTGATCACCCTGGTGATCCTGGCGAACCTCGGCCGCAGCAGGGTCGGCCGGAACTGGCGCGCCATCCGCGACGACCCGATCGCGGCCGCGCTGTCCGGGCTGAACGTGGGCGCGCTGCGGGTGCTGGCGTTCATCGTGAGCGCGGCCTGCGCCGGGCTCGCCGGGGCCATGCTCGCGATCACCACCTCGCTGGTCTCGCCGGGCTCGTTCACGCTCAGCCTTTCCATCGCGCTGCTGGCCGGGGCGGTGCTCGGCGGTCTTGGCACCCTGACCGGGGCGCTGTGGGGCGCCCTGGTGATCGTCCTGGTGCCCACCTACGTCACCGACGTCGCCACCAGCCACGGCCTGTCCGGCGGGGTAGCGGCCAACATCCCGATCGCCGCCTACGGGGTCGTGCTCATCATCGTCATGCTCGTGTTCCCCTACGGCATCCAGGGCGGGCTGCGGCGCCTCGCCGGCCAGTTCTTGCCCACTTCCCCCACCCGCCCCGGCTCACCGGGCCAGCGTGCGCCGGCCGGTGAACACGCCGAGGACCTCGACTCGCCGTACCGGCGGCCGCCGGTCAGCGAACACCAGGAAGAAGGGACCTCATGAACAAATCCCATCGGCTGCGCCTGCCGGTCATCGCCGCCGCGGTGACCGCCTCGCTGGTCGCCGCCGGCTGCGGTTCCAGCAGTTCGAGCGGCTCCGGTGGCTCGGGCGGCGGGGCGGCCGCGTCTGCCCCTGGTATCACCAGCACCCAGATTCTGATCGGGAGCCACCAGCCCCTGACCGGGCCGGCCGCTCCGGGCTACAGCGAGATCGCCCCGGCCGCCAACGCGTATTTCCAGTACGTCAACGCGCACGGCGGCGTCTACGGGCGCAAGATCAAGTACACCTATCTCGATGACGGTTACGACCCGTCCAAGACGGTCTCCGTGGTGCACCAGCTCGTGCTCCAGGACAACGTCTTCTCGATCTTCAACGGCCTGGGCACGCCGACCCACCTGGCCGTGGTCAAGTACCTCAACTCCACCAAGGTGCCGGACCTGTTCATTGCCTCCGGGTGCGACTGCTGGAACAACCCGGCCGCGTACCCGTACAGCTTCGGCTGGCAGCTCGACTACGTGCGCGAGGGCAAGATCCTCGGCGCCTACATCAAGCAGCACTTCGCGGGCAAGAAGATCGGCTACTTCTACCAGAACGACGAGTTCGGCCAGGACGGCGTGAAGGGCCTGGACTTCGAGATCCCGCAGTCCCAGGTGGTCAGCAGGCAGACCTACGTGCCGACCAACGTCAACATCGGCCCGGCGGTGGCCGCGCTGAAGGCGGCCGGCGCCCAGGTCGTGGTGTCGTTCGCCATCCCGGCGTTCAATGCGCTGTTCAAGCTGGCCAGCCTCAAGCTCAGCTTCAACCCGACGCTCGTGGCCAGCAATGTAGGCACGGACCCGATCACCCTCGGCGGCCTGCTGGAGGCCTTCGCCAAGAAGGGCGGCGCGAAGGTCAACGGCAATCAGCTCACCCAGAGCATCATCACCGACGGCTACCTGCCGACACTGGGCGACGGCAGCAACAGCTGGATCGCCCTGTTCAAGAAGGTGCACGACACCTACGACGCCAAGGCACCCTTCGACGGCAACGTGCTCTACGGCGAGGCGGTCGGGTACACCTTCGTCCAGGCCATGCTCAAGGCCGGGAAGAACCCGACCCGCGCCGGCGTGGTCAAGGCGATCGAGGGCGGGCTGCCGCAGGGCGCGTCGGTGGCGCCCTACGACTACTCGGCCACCGACCACGGCGGCATGATGGGCGCCTTCATCGGCGTGATCAAGAACGGTGCGATCATCCAGCAGGGCCCCGTCTGGACCACGGACACCACACCGACCGGTCCCGTCACGCAGTTCTCCGGCTCCCAGCCCGCGGCACCCGCCAGCGGGATGCCCTAACCTTCAAGCAGTGCCCGCCCGTGCCGCTCCTGGCACGGGCGGGCCCGCGCCCGAACGGGGGTAGGTGGTGTGACTCTGGCAGCGAACCGGCGGGGCACCCCCGGCCCTGACGTCCCGCCCTCGCAACGGTTGCTCGGGGCAGCCGAGGAACTGTTCGGGGAGCGCAGCTACTGGCGGACGACCGTAGCGGACATCTGCGCCAGGGCCGGCATCGCCACGGGCAGCTTCTATGCCCACTTCGACTCCAAGGCGGCGATCTTCACCGCCGTCGTCCGGCAGATCAACGCGGACCTGAGGACCGCCATCAGGACCGCGATCGAGGCGGCCGGGGACGGGCAGCGGGAACGGGAGCGGGCCAGCTTCCGCGCCTTCTTCGCCCTGCTGTCGCAGCGGCCGTGGATCGACCGGATCGTGCGCGAGGCGGAGTTCGTCGCGCCCGCGGTGTTCCGCGAGTACTACGAGCACCTCACCCGCGGCTACTCCCGCGGGGTCCGCCAGGCCCAGCTCAACCGCGAGGTGGACGCGCGGTATGACCCCGAGGTGATCGCCTACATGTACACCGGCATCGGCAACTTCATCGGGATGCGGTGGGCGGACTGGACCGCCGGCGGGCAGGTTCCCGACGACGTGGTCGACGACGTGCTCGAAGTGCTGCGGCGCGGCCTCCCGCCGCTGGCGCCGCCTGCGCAGCACGTATCGTCCTAGTACATGGACGAGGCAGCCTTCCGGACGATCCCCGAGGTTCTCACCGACGCGGCGCGCCGGGACCCGGACGGCATCTGGGTGCGGACCGACGACGGCTCGATGACCTTCGGCGCCGCCGCCGCCCAGGTCGCGGCCACGGCGGCGGCGCTGCGGGCCGCCGGGGTGGAGCACGGCGACCACGTCCTGGTCACCGCCCGGACGACCGCGCCCTACCTGGTGTGCTGGCTGGCGCTCGCCTGGGCCGGTGCGGTCACCGTGTCCGCCAACCCCAGGAGCGCACCGGCCGAACTGGCCGGCCTGGCCCACCAGACGACGCCCCGGGCGATCATCACCGATGCCGGGCTGATGCCGCTGATCACCGAGGCGGGCATCACCGGTCTGCCGCCCCGGGGCGTGCTCGACGCCGAGGAACTGACCAAGGGCTGGCCAGACCTGGCGCCCGCCGGTGAACCCCCGCCGGCGCCGCCGGTCAGTCCCGCCGACGTGGCCGTGCTCATCCCCACCTCGGGCACGACCGGCCGGTCCAAGCTGGTCACGCAGACCCACCGGGCCTACGCGATGGCCGGGGAGGGGTTCCCGTTCTGGATGGAGCTGACGGCCGCGGACCGGCTGATGACCTCGCTGCCGTTGTTCCACATCAACGCCCCCGCCTACTCGGTGATGGGCTCGCTGGCCTCCGGGGCCGGGCTGATCCTGCTGCCGCGCTTTTCCGCCAGCACGTTCCTGGACTCGGCCCGGCGGCACGGCGCGACCGAGTTCAACGCGATCGGGGCCATGCTGGAGATCCTGATGCGCCAGGAGCCCAGGCCTGGCGACGCGGACACCCCCCTGCGCCTGTGCTACACCGGGCCGGCCCCGGCCCGGGAGCGGCAACTGGAGATCGAGGAGCGCTTCGGCCTGCGCATCGTCGTCGGCTACGCCATGTCGGAGAGCCCGTACGGGCTTATCTGGCCGCACGGCACCCGGCCGTACGGCACGCTGGGCAAGCCCCGCCAGCATCCCAGGCTTGGCGTGGTCAACGAGGCGAAGGTGATCGGCGCCGCGGGCGAGATCCTGCCGCCGGGCGAGACCGGGGAACTGCTGTTGCGCAACCCGGTGGTGACCCCGGGGTACTGGGGCATGCCCGCGGAGACGGCCGAGGCGATCACGGACGACGGCTGGCTGCACACCGGCGACCTGGTGACCCTGGGCGACGACGGCACGTACACGTTCGTGGCCCGCAAGAAGGAGGTGCTGCGCCGCCGGGGCGAGAACCTCTCCCCGGCCGAGGTCGAAGACGCGCTGGTGAGCCACCCCTCGGTGCTGGAGGCCGCGGTGGTCGGCGTTCCGTCGGAGCTGTCGGAGGAGGAGGTCAAGGCGTTCGTGGTGCCCGCGCCCGGCGCCGACGTTGACTTCCCCGCGCTGCGGGCCCACGCCGCGACCCTGCTCGCGTCGTACAAGGTGCCCCGGTACTGGCAGGCCGTCGCGGACCTGCCCCGCACCCCGACGTCCCGGGTGGCCAAGCACCTGCTGCCGCGGGACCATCCCCCGGATGAGTGGGACGCGGAGGCAGACGGCGCCTGACCACACCGTCGTACCCGATGCGCGCGGTGATCGACTACGCGATGATCGACTACCCGGTGATCGCCGAAGCGGATGCCGTCGCGAATGTGCGCTGACGCTGCGCAAGAGGACGGGCGAACTCGCCCCCTTGCAGCTCAGACGCGCGACTCAATCAGATCCGGTAGAAGAGGTTCAGGAATCGCTCGGCCAGTGCCTGGTCACCCTTCGCGGTGCCGCCGTTGATCCGGCCGAACGCGGTGAGCACCATTGCGGCCGGGTCGAACTCCAGCACGGTCGGCAGATCGTCGACCTCACCGGGCTCGTAGGCCATCCCCTGGTCGGAGACGCTGACCCGGTAGCTGCCCGCGTTGCGCCCGGTGACAGTCACGCCGATGGTGAACGGGCTGAGGTCGGCACTGGCCCGGACGGTCGACTGCCAGATGATGAACATGAACGGCACCAGCAGGTCGGCCGTGTCGGCGGACAGGGCGTGCGCGCGCCCGATGCCCTCCCTGATGTCCCAGGAGTGCACCCCGTAGTCCATGAGCTGGCCACCGGCGTACACGAAGGCCGGCACCGGCCCCATATAGGCGTGCGGGACGATGAGGCTGCCCCACTCTTCCTCGGACAGCGGCTCCAGGATGCCCATCATCTTGTCGAGGTCGTTGCGGACCCGGCCCATCATCTCGGCCTGCGGGACACCGCGGAACGCCCGGCCGCCGTCGCCGGCCAGCTCGTGCATGACGGGCAGCCCATGTACCTCGGCGGTGCCGCCCGCCCGGGCGGTCTCGAATGCCTTGAAGTACCCCTCGGTGGTGTCCACGATGTGCCCGATGATGTCGCGGACCTGCCATTCGGTACAGGCGGTGGGAGCTTCCCAGGCGCCGGGCGCCTCGGCCATCGCGAACATACGTTCCGCTTCCTCGCGGACGACCCCGAGGATGGTGTCTTTCCCCTCGTAGGTCATGGCGTTCCACGCGCTCATAGCGGTTCCTCTCTCAGCTGGGCGTCTCGGCGGCCCCTCGGGCCGGCGCGGGGCCTGCCGCGCCCGTGCCGGCCGAACCCGGCATCGCACGGCAGTTCACCATACGAACCCCAGCGCATCCGGTACCCGCGTGTCAATGGCCATCAGGCCGGCCCGAACGCTAAGCACCCGTCCCTTGAGTCCTGCGATGCTCGTCTGTGCCGGGACGCTGCTGGGGTGTGGTGTCCTAGTCGGCCAGGTCAGATCGCCTTGAGCGCTTCCGATTTGGTTACGACTCGGCCGAGGGCGCCGTATTCGTGCAGGTCGCCGAACATCTCAATACGAATGGACTGGTCCAGGCCGCCGACCCGGACCGGTTCGAACCCGTCGGCGCGGATCAGGTCAGCGACCAGGTCGCCGGCGGCGTCATCGTCGGCGGCGTAGAACTGCACCGCACGCTCCGGTTCCCGCCGCGCGGCCGCCGACAGGGTGGGGGCCGACAGCGTGCCGAACGCCTTGACCAGCCGCGCCCCGGGCGGCAGCAGGCCGGCCAGGATCTGGCCTGAGGACTCCTGCTCGCCGATGACCTTGCGGTAGCCGCCGGCGCCATCCGGTCCGACCGGGTTCGACGGGTCGACGATCACCTTGCCGGCCAGCCGGTCGCCGTACTGGGCGATGAGCT
>Ga0070706_100005190_pt1 | contig 12425 bp, 9 predicted proteins | sample KBSK5501metaG_FD_65476 | JGI IMG/M metagenome (GOLD analysis project Ga0070706, IMG submission 65476) | Corn, switchgrass and miscanthus rhizosphere microbial communities from Kellogg Biological Station, Michigan, USA - KBS K5-50-1 metaG | ecosystem: Host-associated > Plants > Roots >...
GATGCATCCAGTCTGGCCCAATCGCCCCAGGCCGACACGCCAGGGGTGATCACCTTCCTCAGCTTCGCCAGTCCGCTCACGGCGACACAGGTCCGCGCCTTCCACAAAAGCTCCACCCTCAAAGACTTCCACACCGGCCCCGGGCGGCTCGTGCGGGTTGGTTTGCTGCCGCGCATCATCGACCTGCTATTTTCGCTCTCGCTGCTCCTGCGGGGCAGGGCGCCAGGCGGCCTGGCGGCAGGAGCGGCAGTGCAATATCAGCAGCTGCAGGCGCGCGAGGAGCGCTACAGCTATTATGGCCGGGTCGTGCGGGAGCACGGCTTCATCGCGCTGCAGTATTGGTTCTTCTACGCCTTCAATGACTGGCGCTCCTCGTTCCATGGCGTCAACGATCACGAGGGTGACTGGGAGATGCTCACTGTGTATGCTGCCGAAGACGCGCGCGGTGCTATCGAGCCGTCCTGGATCGCGTGTTCAGAGCACGAGAGTGATGGCGACGACTTGCGGCGCCGCTGGGACGATCCAGATCTGCGGCGAATCGGGGAGCATCCAGTCATTTATCCGGGCGCCGGGTCGCATGCGAACTATTTCTTCCGCGGCGAATACATGCCAGCGGTCGTCGTACCGCATACGCAGGGGCTCGCGCGCCTCTCTGTCGGGCTCCGGCGCGTGTGGGCACGGCTCGGGCAGGGACCCGAGCCGGCGGAGCGAGAGGCAGAGGGCCTACGCATTCCGTTCGTCGACTATGCCCGCGGCGACGGGCTGCGCATCGGACCGGAGCAGCACCACACCTGGGACCAGCGCCTGCTCCAGGCGAGCCCCCAGGCGCCGGCGCCAGCCTGGGTGGAGGCGTACTCCGGGCTCTGGGGGCTCTACAGTGGCGATCCGCTGGGCGAGAATGCCCCGCCCGGACCGAGATACGAGCGCGACGGGCTCCAGCGCAAGCGGTGGTATGACCCGGTCGGCTGGAGCGGGCTCGACAAGGTGGCTCCGCCCGCCCGTACCGCGGCGACTTTGGCAGAGCAGCAGCGCCGGCTGCGCGTGGAACGCGACGAGCTCACCGCTCAGATCGAAGAACGGGCGTCAGTGCTGGCCGGCCTGGATCTGGAGGTGGCGGCGATGCGCAGTGTGCCGGCGGAGCGGCCGCGGTCCGTGGCGCTGCAGCAGCGGGTCCACGACGTCGGCGCCGACCTGGAACGGCGCAAAGCCGAGCGAGCGGAAAACGAGATTGCGCAGGCGCGCTGCGCAGCACTCGCCCGGCACGTGGCCGCAGGAGACTTCGGCGCTCCACGCGGCCACCTGCGCCGCCCATCACTCCCGACCACTCCGGCAGACGTGCGGCTGGGCAGGCTTGCCGGCGTGTGGAGCGCGGTCAGCGTCGGGGTGCTCTTGCTCGGCTTCGCCGCGCTCGCGTATTTCTCGGGCTACCTGGCGCCGGGGATCGTCGTGCTGCTCGGCGTCTATGGCTTCTTCGAAGCGCTCTTCCACCGCGACTTCCAGGTCTGGACCGCGCGGCTGGTCGTGGCGCTGGCGTTGCTGACGACGCTGGTGCTGCTGGTCCGGTTCTTCCAGCCGGTGATACTTGGCGCAGTGGTGCTGATGGGGCTGTTCATCATCGTCGAGAACATACGTGAAGTGCTGGCGTAGCGATTCCACCAGCTTGGCCAGGGTTGTTGCGCCCGTGGCGTGGAGCGGGAAGCGTCAGTCGGTGAGAGCCGCCTGCGCTTCCTGTTTGTTCCTAGTTGGCGTCAGGCAGGAGGTAAGAAGAGCGCCACTACGGCGACCAGCGCCCACAGGCTGGTCAGCTGCACGCCTTCGAGCCAGGTAGACTCGCCGTCGCGACTGAGCAGCATGTAGATCACGGTAGACGCGCCGAAGATGATGATGTTGAGCGGTTGGAACACCAGCACCAGCGGATGGTTGGTGAAATAACCGACCAGCACGAGAATCGGCACCACCAGTAGAATCATCTGAATGGTCGCGCCGGCGGTGACCGCCATCGTGATTTCCATGCGGTTGCTGCGCGCCGTCTCCACCGAGCCATAGAACTCGACGATGCCGGCCAGCACTGGGATCAGGATCAGGCCCAGGAAGAACTCATAAGGCGTGAACTGCGGATTGTTGCGAAACAGCTCCTCGGTGCCGCCGGCAAACCCTTCGGACATCACGGCGACGCCTGCCGTCGCCGCCGCCAGCACCGCTACCGCAATGATGCCGCGCCAGACGCGGTGCCCCGCCAGGAATCCTTCCTCGCCGCGCTCTGCGCGCATTTGGCGCCGGTGCTCGGCCAGCGCCGCTCGCGCGTAGATGCGCTTGCGGTCGCCGCTCCCCGGCTCACCTGCTGGCTCCCGCTCGGCCGCTGCCACGGCCACACTCGCTGTGGCCAGACGTCGCTCCGCCTCATCACGCTCCTGGCGGAAGAGTGCCTGCGTATCCGGCAGTGTCGGAGCCAGGAGCTCGCGATCCTGGACGTTCCCATGCGCGGTGCCGCGGCGCTCCAGGCGCACCTGGTGTCGCAGCAGTCGCTCGGCCGCCTTTTCCGCGCGGCGGCGGATCCGCCGCTCCACGAGGTTGTAGCCTTCGCCGATGCGGAACACGGCGAAGAAGACATACGCCAGATAGCTAATGAGCAACACGACCGCCAGTACGGCGCTCAGGAGAATGAGCCGGTGCTCCTCGAACGGCGTCCTGGCCTCGCCAGGCTTCAGGCCGAAGATCAGGCTGCCGATAGTGGGCAGGCAGAGGCCGATGACGGCCAGCGCGAACACGGTCGTGTATTCGCTGGCGTTCTCGGCATCGAATTTCATCCTGCCGTTGCGCGCGCAGCCGAGGAGTGTCGAGAGGCCCAGGAAGAGCAGCGCGTTGCGAATGATGACCCCGGCAATGGAGCCGAGCACGAGCGCCGACCCACCGGCGCCGACCGAGGCGAGCAAAATCGAGAGCGCGATAGTCAGCTCCGCCACGTTGCCGAACGTGGTGTGCAGCAGGCCGCCCACGAACTGCCCCAGCAGCTCGGCCAGCTCCTCGACCGCGCTCTCCACGAAGCCGGCCAGAGGAATGAGACCCAGCGCCGCCACCGTCATGAGGGCGATGGTGATGGTCGCGTCGTAGCGCTCGCCCAGCAGCCCCTTCAGCGGCTCCTCGACCGACGCCAGCAGCCGCGTGTGAAAGATGACCAACGGAATGCCGAGCAACAGGAAATTGATCTTGCGCTTGATGATCGACCCTTCCACGTTGCGAATCCCTCCCCACACAGCCCACCGCGCGGCCCCGCAGGTGATCGGCGGCAGCGCGAAATGATGACGCCGCCCAGTGTACACCAAAGAGCCGCTTGAGGCTATCTCCGCCGCTGCGCGTACGCAATAGGGATTAGTGCGCGATGCCGCGCATGCTGAGCTGCACACGTCCACGGCCTACATCCACGCTGAGCACGCGGACGCGCACCACCTGGCCCACCGCCACCACCGTCAACGGGTCGCGCACAAAGCGGTCGGCCAGCTCGGAAACATGGACCAGGCCATCTTGCTTGACGCCGATATCCACAAACGCGCCGAAGTCCACGACATTGCGCACCGTGCCCGAAAGCTCCATGCCCGGCTGCAGGTCCTCCAGCTTGAGCACGTCGTGACGCAACAACGGCGCCGGCAGCGCGTCGCGCGGGTCCAGTCCGGGCTTCTCCAGGTTCTCCATAATGTCGGTGAGGGTCGGCACGCCCACGCTCAGGTCGTTTGCCAGGGTTGCCAGGGCAGCGTCCTTGCCGGCGAGCAGACGCCAGGCGCGTACGCGCTGTGCAACCTTCTCGCCGGACGCGGGAAGGCGTGCGAGCACGGCGCGCGCCGCCGCGTAGCTCTCGGGATGGATAAACGTATTGTCGAGTGGCTCGCGGCCGCTGGCGATCTTGAGGAACCCCGCAGCCTGCACGAAGGTCGCGGGGCCGAGGCCCGGCACCTTGCGCAGCTGGTCGCGAGCAGCGAACGGCCCGTGATCGCGGCGATACGTCACGATGTTGTCGGCCAGACGGCTGGTGATGCCCGACACGTAGCGCAACAGCTGCAGCGAGGCCACATTGACGTCCACACCCGCGAAGTTGACGCACGACGTCACCACGCGATCCAGCGCGTCCGCCAGCGCCCGCTGATCCACATCATGCTGATAGAGGCCGACGCCGACCGCCTTCGGATCGATCTTGACGAGCTCGGCCAACGGATCCTGCAGCCGCCGCGCGATCGAGATCGTGCCGCGCTGCGTCGCGTCCAGCGTGGGGAACTCTTGCCGGGCGACCTCGGAGGCCGAATAGACCGAAGCGCCGGCCTCGTTGACCATCACATAGCCGAGCGTGCCGGGGGCACGGCCCCCCTGTTCGAGCTCGCCAATGACCTCGGCGGCAAGCTGTTCCGTCTCGCGCGAGGCTGTGCCGTTGCCGATGGCGATGACGCCCACGGCGTGCTGCGCGATCAGCGCCTTCAACGCCGTCTTCGCCTCAGACCAGCGCTGCGCCGGCGGATGCGGAAAGATGGTGGTGGATTCGACATAGTTACCGTTGCCATCCACGACGGCGACCTTACAGCCCGTGCGATAGCCAGGATCGAGGCCAAGCACGCCCTGGCCGCGTAGCGGTGGCTGCAAGAGCAGATTGCGCAGGTTCGCGGCGAACACGGCAATGGCGTGCTCCTCGGCCTGGCGCGTCAGCTCGGCGCGTGTCTCGCGCTCCAGCGCCGGCGCCAGCAGTCGTTTGTACCCATCGGCGAGAGCGGTGCGCAGCTCATCCGCGAACGGCGAGTGTGGATCGGGCGCGTACGTGCGCTGAATGAGCGGCTCCGCGCGCTCGAGCGGGACGTCCACCGAGACGCGCACGATGTCTTCGCGCTCCGCGCGGTTGAGCGCCAGCGTCCGGTGCGGCACCATGCGGCGCACCGGCTCGGCAAAGTCGTAATACAGCCGATAGATGCCCTTGGGGTCCTTCTCGCCCGCGTCCTCAGTGGCAGCCACCAGCTTTGCGCTGATCGCCCCGTCAGCCAGGAAGAGCGCGCGCACCGCGCCACGAACCGCCGGATCCTCCATCGCCGTCTCGGCGCAAATGTCGCGTGCGCCGGCGAGCGCGGCGGCGACCGAGTCCACGCCCAGCTCGGCATTGACAAATGGCTGCGCGGCAGCCGACGCATCGCCTGGGAGGCGCTCCTGGCGCAGGATGAGATCGGCCAACGGCTGTAGCCCGCGCTCGCGGGCCACGCTCGCGCGCGTCTTGCGCTTCGGCCGAAACGGCAGGTAGAGGTCTTCGACCGCCTGAAGCGTAGCCGCGCCCATGATGGCGGCGGCCAGGTCGGCATGCAGCTTGCCCTGCTCGGCGATCAGGCGGAGCACGTCATGCTTGCGCGCGTGCAGCGCGCGGAGCGACTCTGCACGGTCGGCGACCGCCTGGATTTGCACCTCGTCGAGGTTGCCGGTCATCTCCTTGCGATAGCGGGCAATGAACGGCACCGTATTGCCGGCGTCCAGCAGCTCGAGTGTGTGCGTCACCTGCGTGCGCTTGACGGCGAGCTCGGTCGCCAGCGTAGCGGCGATGCTTTCTGGCTCCAGCGTGGCGGGAAACGCGATCTCGTCAAGCGTGAGCGTGCTCGGGGTGGGTGTCGTGTCGGGAGTAGGCACCTGCGGGAGTCCTCCTTGGCGCAACAGCGGTCCGATGCCTGGTGCATCGCGCCCCAGTATAGCCCATGCGGGCGCATGCCGCTTGCAAAGCACGGCGCGATAGCCCATACTGGGCACGAACACAGGTGCACGAGAAGGCTGGCCGGCACCGGGCAGATAGGCGACGAGCACGCTCGCCGAGGCACGCCATGCCGCAATCACGACAGGCCGCGCACGACAGCGCCGAACAGCCCAGTCTGTTCTTCCCAGAAGCAACGGCGGAACCCGCCGCCCCGCCGCACGCACCGGCCCTGGTGCAGTCCGCGCCGCTGACCGCCTCGGCCAGCATCGGCGCCTGCGCGCTGCCGTATGCGGACCATCTCCGGCGCACCGACCATTCAGTGTACACGGTGACCTGCTTTCTCTCCGACTTGCGCCTGCTGACAGAGTATCTGGGGCGCGAGACCCCGCTGCGGGCGATTTCCCGCCAGATGCTCGCGGACTGGCTGGTCCATTTGCGTATGGATCGCGGCACGAGGCCGGCGCCGAAGACGATGTCGCGGCGGGTGACGTTTTTGAAGAACTTCTTCGGTTGGCTGGCGCGCGAGTCCGTGCTGCCGGTTGATCTGGCGGCGAACATCGCGCTCAGCCGGCCCCTGCCGCCGCTTCCAGAGCTGCTGTTCGAGGACGAGGTGCGCCGGCTGGAGATGGCGGCGGCGGCGGATGTGCGTTGCCAGGTCCTGGTGATGCTGCTGCTGGCGACCGGGCTGAAGAAGGAAGAGGTGACGGGCCTGCGTCTGCAAGATGTGGATCTCGCCGATCCCGCCCATCCCGCCATCGAGGTCCACTTTCCTGGCCAGGCCAAGCGACGGCGCGAGCGGCGCATGGAGCTGCCGCCCGCATGGACGGCGGTGTACCTGCGCTATATCGAGCGCTACCGCCCGCGGGAACGGGTCTTCGAGTGCACCGATCGCAACCTGAACTACGTCCTGGCGGCGGCGGTCAAGCGGGCACGCATCGAGAAACGCGTCACCTTGCAGCTGCTCCGCGACATCTACGCCGTGCACCAGCTGCATGCCGGACTCTCGCTGGAGGCACTGCGCGACAAGCTGGGTCTCTCGGAAGAGGCGTGGCACGAGACCGCCGAAAAATATCGCAAGCTCGCCTTCCCGGCGTGAGCGCCTCTAGGCTAGAGTACGAGGAGACCGACAGGATGCCGCTCGCCCCTGCCCCGCTATTGCCCGGAACCTCTCCGCTTCCCACCCCCGGGCGCCGCCCGCCCGACCGCCGAGCCCAGCGATTGGGCGCGCTGGCCGCCTTGCCGACGCTCCTCGTGGCTTTGCTCGCTGGCCAGTTCATCCTGCCGCACATCGTATTCATCGCGCCCGGATTGCAGGCACAGGCGAGTGGCGGCGGCGACCGATCGGGCGCGGGCGTCTTCCAGGGCTTTGTCTTCAATTGGTCTCGCCGCCTGACTGGCGGCGGGTATACCACGCCAGCCTCGCTCGCCAACATGCGCTCGGAGTCGCATGACTTTCACATGAACTCGGTGATCATCCCCGTCATCGCCGACATGCCATTGCGCAGCGGTAGCGTCGTGCTGTGGCACAGCAGCGACCGTGGCGATCTCGACACGCTGCTGGACGCTGACTACATTCGGGCGATCCAGGACGCGCGCAAGGCCGGCCTCGTCCCCATTCTCGAGCTGCAGCTGCGCCAACAGGACACGGATCGCACGCAGGGGCGTGAGGATCCAACATATGCCGGGTCGGTCTGGTCCGGGCTGCAGTCCGACCGCAGTATCAGTACGGGCACCATTGGCAATCTGGAGCGCGGCTGGTTTAACAACTACACGGCATTCGCAGTGCATTTCGCGCAGATCGCCGAGCAATTTCACCTGCCCTATTTCATCATTGGCGATCAGCTCACCAACCTCACCTACGACACGAGCAAGACGACCCAAAAAGCCGATCCCCACGGCATCGACATTCCCCAGGGGGAGTCGTACACCTGCGCCGGCCGGCGCGAGTGCGAGTGGCGGCACGTGATCAGCGCGCTGCGCAACCCGTCGTTCCTGTCGCTAGGCGACCACAAGCCACAGACCGGCGCCAGCTACACCGGCAAGCTCATCTACGCAGCGAACTGGGGCGGCGCGCCTGATGGCGATGCCACCGCACCGGAGTTCGAGCAAATCGCCTGGTGGAACGCGGTGGACTACATTGGCGTGGATGCCTTCTTCCCGCTGATGCAGGTGCAGGCGGACGCGACGGTAGACGATCTGGAACGCGCATGGCAGGGCCAGGGCGACGGGCGCGCCCGCGACGTGGGCAACATCTATACACGACTAGAGAAAGTCTCGGACACCGCGGGCCGCCCGGTAATCTTCACCGCGGCGGGTTACGCCAGCGCCCCGGGCGCCGCCTCGGCGCAAGGCGTCTCTAGCTCGCCAGACGACCCCGAGCAGCTCAACGACATGCAGGCGCTGATCTTTACCTTCAAGGACTCGAGCTGGTGGACGGGGGTGTTCTGGTCCGAGGATCGTCCAGTTGCCTCGCGAGAAAAGCAGCCGAACTGGAACCTCTCCACCATGTGGGCGGGCGACACGCTCGACACGAGCAAATTGGCTGGCAAGTGGCTCGCTTCGTTCTACCACGACGCCCCAATGCAGTGCGCATGCTGACGGGGCTGACCGGAGACGAGCTTCACGGCGGCGTACGCAAGGCACGCGCAGCCAACGAGCACGCACGCGGCGCGCGCTCAAGCAGGGAGAAGCGTGGCGACCGCCGCACGGAGTGCTGCTTGCTGCGTCTCGCCGGTCCAAGCTGCCCGCACGATGCCACGCTCGTCGACCAGCACGATGCCGGGAAAGTAGCGTACCCCGAATCTAGCAGCCGCTTCTCCGCCGACGTCCAGCAGCACGGGAGACATGATGCCCATGCGCGCGGCGTAGGCGTTGGCAATGCCGCTGTTCTCGGCAGGCGAGTCTACATACAGCACGCGTAAGCCGTGCGCGGCGTACACACCCTCAAGCTGGCGGACAGCTGGCACGACCGTATGGCAGTGCGGGCAGAGCGAAAAGAAGAAGACGATCAGCGTGGGATGTCCATGCGCGGGCGCGAGGGAGATCGCCGACGGCAGGAGGCGGCCGCTCTGCTCGGCGGGCAGCGCCAGCGCGGGCGCGGGGCGCCCCGTGAGCCGTTGCGCTCCGCCGGCCGGTGGCGCAGACAGGCGAACGGCCACACTCAGCGCGAATGCGGCCAGCACCAGCATGCACGCCGTGCCGATCAGCAGCCGTTGCGGGCTGCGCGGCTGCGCGATTGCCTGCTGCCACGAACGCATACTTAGCCCTCGGGCCGTGCCTGCTCGCCTGTCGGGAAGCTTGACGCCCACAGTGAACGGCGACTATACTGCACTGGTCCCGCGCACCCCAGGCCGGCGTGGCGGAACGGTATACGCGGCAGTCTCAAAAACTGCTCCCGGACACGGGTTGTGGGTTCGAATCCCACCGCCGGCACCTCGATCAAACCCAATTCAATTCGGCGGCCGTGACGCTTGCCATGCGACTTTCGGATGCGCCGTTGACGACACCGATGACGATTTGACGCCAACCGTGACGCCAACCGGCGCGCGAGTTGTGCTCTGCCCCAACGCACGTCGCCTCACCGCGTCACCAGGCGAGTCGACCGCGACAACCGCCAGCGAAATCCGCCACGCATGGCGGTTCGTCGTGGCGGATTTCGCAGCTTCGAGCCGGAGCAGGACACACCTGTCTGCCAGCGACGCCCCTTCCGGTGTTGATTGAGCAACTTATCCGTCTCCGCCAGAAGCCCCCGCCCTTCAGGGCTGGGGATGAATGGCGCTCCGGCTCGCCGTGTGGTAGACTGCCCCCATACCGCAGGGCCTGCGGAAATCGACGCCTGTGGAGCGGTGGTGACAATCAAGCCACCAATGCTCGTGTAAGCCGGTCACAGCGTCTAGCCAGTGGTTAGCATGTCTGGTCCGCTGTGAGCAGCCCAGGAATCCCCTGGCTTTAGCCATGGGGAGTGGTCAACGTAGTCCTGGTGAGTGCCGATCCAGAACCAGACGACGGTATCGGCGCCCTCCCCCCCGTCCGAGGACGCGGTACTGTTCGTTCACGCGCGCCGAAAACAAGGGCGCTTTGACCCCCTGGATGCGCTCGAAATTGAGACCGGGATAATTCGGATCGGTCGCAAAGCGCGCGTAGGCGGCGTCAGCGTCTTGCCTCACCCGTTCGGGCAGTGCTTCGTACAGATCCCGGAAGCGCCGCGTGCGCCTCGACTTCACCGCGGCTTATCCTCGTCGGGCTGTGGACCGATTTCCTCGGTCTCGCCGCGCAGGTACTCCTGATGTGCCTCTTCCGCCAGCTCTTCGAGCATGTCGACGCTCTCCGGGTCAGCGAGCAGCGCGTCCCACCTGGTGTCCGCCTCGATCATCTCGCGAATGCGTACGGCTATCGCCGCCTGTTCTTGCTCCGATTGCTGCGCGGCAAGCGCGAAGGCCTTCTGCAGCTCATCGATCATGCGTGCTCCCTTCCGCTCACGCGACGCTCATCCGTCGGATACAAGCCATTGTATCGCGTTCCCGCACCCGTCGCGAGTGGGCGGACGCCCTCGCCAACGCCTCAGGCATCGGTCGCATCCTGCAGCAGGCGATCCAATGTGTGCGCCGCCTCACGTTGCATCTCCGGCAACACGTGCGAGTAGATATCCATGGTGATGCCGATGGTGGTATGCCCGAGCATCTCCGACACGACCTTGGGGTGGATGCCTTGGGCCAGCAGGAGCGTTGCCGTCGTGTGGCGCAGATCGTGGAAGCGAATGCATGGAAGGCCAGCACGCCTGAGCAGTGGGCGAAAATGGTGGCGGAGCACATATCGCCCCTCCAGCGGCCCCCCAAGGGGGTCGGCAAATATCAAGTCGTTGTCTTGCCAAGCCAGACCGGCATTGGACCGCAGGTCTGCCTGACGTATGCGATGGCGATGCAGTGCCTCTACCGCCATTGATGTGAGCGCCACCGCGCGCCGGCTCCGCCTCGTTTTGGGCGGTGCATACACAAATTCGCCTCGTAATCTGCGGACCGTGGCATGAATATGCAGCCAGCCGGCTTCCAGGTCGAGGTCATGCCATTTCAGGGCGAGCAACTCGCCTTGGCGCATGCCGGTAGTGAGTGCTACTACGTACAGCGCCTCTAGCTTATCGGATCCGATGGCACTCAAAAGAACTCTGCTCTGTACGGGTGAGAGTACCGCCATTTCGGGGCGGCGCATCTTCGGCGGCGTTACCCGGTCTGCGACGTTGCGGACAACGAGGTCGAGCGAGACTGCCAACTCCAGCGCTGCATGAAGCGTTGCATGGATATGATGCACCGTTGTCGGTGAGAGGCCTGCTTCCAGCTTTGCGGAGTAGAGTGCCTGGACGTGCTGAGGCGTCAACTTCGCCAGCGAATAAGCTCCAAGGACCGGAGTCAGATGCAGGCGTACAATCTCCTCATAGGTCTTCCACGTACCCACGCCCACCGAAGGCTTCACGATGTTACGCCATTCGGCGAGAAACTGTGCCACCGTCTGCCGTTCACCGAGTACTGGCAATCCGCGGTCACGGTCGCGCAGCGCTTCAGCCAAACGGCGCGCCGCCTCCTGTCGCGTCTTGGCGTAGAAACTCTTTCGCTTGCCCTCTGGTAGCGTGATGCGCGCCTCCCAACGTCCGTCAGGACGCTTGACAATACTCCCCTCGCTGTTCCCTCGCTTCGCGCCCATGTCGTTCCCCTAGCTCGCCGGCGCCAACTGTCCAGCGATAAACTCGTGCAATGCCTCGACCGGGACGCGCCTCGTACGGCGGACTTTGATGCTACGGATATCGCCACGCATGACGAGGTCGTAGACCAAGCTGCGACCGAGGCTGAGCGCTGCTGCTGCCTCTTCGACCGAGAGGAGCAGTTTGACCTGCTGCATCTCGCTGGCGGTGGCGACTGTTCGCTTGCGCATACCTTTCTCCTCTTTCATCCGTGCTAGGCCGCTTCATCGAGCGACGCGAAGAACTTGCGCGGCGCCGAGACCTTGTAGACTCTGGCGAAGTGATCGGCGAGCACCTGTCCCACGCTGCCCTTCACCTCGGCCTCTGCCTCCAAGTCATCAAGATGCTGGGTGAGCAGGTCTCCCACGCTGTGCGCCGGCTTGAGGTGCAGCGGCAACACCCCGCGAGCACCAAAGATGCCGAGCAGCATTTGCACGCGATGGCGTATTTGCTCTACTCGTTCGAGATGCGCGCCCATCCCCCGTTCCACCCAGGACGGCACCGTGCTGTACCTTTCGGCGTAGCGGGCACGCCGCTCCGCGGCACGTTCCGCTTCGCGTGCCGCAACTCGCTCTGACCAGCGCTGCATCTCGGCGAGTGCTGCCGCTGCAGGCGCTGCGTCTTCGACCTCGAGGGAGTTGACGACGCCGAGCAGCATGCGCCGCAGGATCCGACTCTTGCCGCTGAAGCGGGCGCCGCGGACGACCGTAGACGCCTCATCTGTCAACGCTGCCGCGCCCGCTACCCGCTCGAAGTCGTCGCGCAGCCGCGCCCACGTGGCATGGACCGGCCAGCGGGCGCGGTTGGTGGTGCCATCGTCTACCACGAGGCGTAGCCAGTGGGTAGTCAGGTACCGCCAGAGGTCATCCTGGTAGCGGAAGAACCGCGGGAGGGTGCCCAGATGCGGCAGCTCCTCCGCCGCCAGTTCCGTCTCGATGGTCGCCTCGTCATCGTCCACATCGGGCTCGGTGTAGAGCCGGAATCCAG
>Ga0070706_100005195_pt1 | contig 12416 bp, 10 predicted proteins | sample KBSK5501metaG_FD_65476 | JGI IMG/M metagenome (GOLD analysis project Ga0070706, IMG submission 65476) | Corn, switchgrass and miscanthus rhizosphere microbial communities from Kellogg Biological Station, Michigan, USA - KBS K5-50-1 metaG | ecosystem: Host-associated > Plants > Roots >...
TATACTTGCAAGCAGAACCGGGTCAGGTCACACAGGTCGAATACCGAAGGAGTGCAGGAAGCCTGAACAACAATCTGACTGGGGATACCTTCAGGTACCACCAAATGTCGCTCTCACCTTGAGAAGCACGCAGAGGATGCTCTTTGTTTTCGGTATCCCACCTGGCACGATTCATCGAGAAGAACGCTGCTTCTATGGGAGGAACCGATGCAACTCATCTATCAACGCTGTTGCGGAATTGACGTTCACAAGAAGATGATCGTGGTCTGTTTGCTTCTCTGCACGGCGCAAGGAGTACAGAAAGAGATCCAGACCTTTAGCACCATGCTGCAGGATCTCTACCGGCTCCGGGAGTGGCTCAAAGCCAAGCAGTGCCAAGCGGTGGCCATGGAGTCGACGGGGGTGTATTGGAAGCCGATCTGGAACGTGTTGGAGGGAGAGATGGAACTCCTGCTGTGCAATGCTCAACATATCAAGGCAGTCCCAGGGCGAAAAACGGACGTGAAGGACGCCGAATGGATCGCCGACTTACTCCAGCATGGCTTGCTTCGGGCGAGCTTTGTGCCTCCCCGTCCCCAACGGGAACTGCGGGACTTGACGCGCTACCGCAGTAGTCTGGCCGCCGATCGAGCACGGCTGCAGAGTAGCATTCAGAAGACGCTCGAAGACACCCATAGCAAACTGGCCTCCGTCGCCAGCGATATCACCGGCCAATCGGGACGGGCGATTTTGCGGGCCATGTTGGAAGGGGAGCAGAACCCCGAGATCCTGGCCGCGTTGGCTCGCGGACGGATGAAAGAGAAACACGAGCAATTGGTCCAAGCGAGGCCTCGCACCTTGGGAGCACATCATCGCTTTTTATTGCAGAGTCAACTGCGACAGGTGGACTTCTTTGATCACCAGATCTGGGAGTGAGATCAAGAGATTGCTCATCGCTTGGGAGTACAAAGCGGTCCCGATGATCCTGACACGCCTGACCCCTCTGGCACCTTGCCCGCCACAGAGGAGAGAAGCGAGTCCCCCGTTCCCAGTGGTTCTGCCGAGAGCATCGGGCCGCTTCCCGCACAGTCGGAAGCTCCCAAGCAACTGAGCAGCGCAGAGGCGATTCGCCTCCTCGATGAGGTGACTGGGATCAACATACGCATCGGTGAAATTGTCGTGGCCGAATTGGGGCTTCAGATGGATCGCTTTCCTGATGAAGCCCATCTCTGCTCCTGGGTCGGCCTGTGTCCAGCCGCCAAGTAAAGTCGCGAACAAACGGCTCAGCACCAAAACGGGCAAAGGCAACCGAGGGCCTCGTCAGGCGCTCATTGAAGCTGCCAACGCCGCTGCACGCGAGTCTCGGCACCTTTCTGGGTGCGTACTACCAGCGACTTCGCAAGCGCATGGGACACAAGAAAGCGATTGTGGCCCTGGCTCATCGCATCCTGGTCATCATCTATCATCTGCTCAAAGAGCAGCAAGTGTATCGGGAGCTGGGACCAGACCATGTTGACGAGAAAGCCGCCGAGGTGGCCAGGCGTCGAGCACTTCGTACCTTGGAGCAACTGGGCTTTGATGTCACCCTTCAATCGGGAGAGGTCGCCTGATCACGATGGGCGGCAGGGTATTTTCAGAGGATTCGATATGGCATCTGGCAAAAGCGTCTCCCTACCGAGTTGGAACCAGCTTTTCACCCCTTGCTCTCCGCGATGGAAAACTGGCAACAAGAGATATTGGCTTACTTCGATCATCGGTATACAAATGGTCCAACAGAAGCGCTTAACGGGCTAGTCAAACTGGTGGCCTGCGAGCGGAATCGCGAGGAAAGGTGGTCCCATGAAAGCCCGCTCATGCTCTTCCCTCGCTTTCTCAAAGTTGGAGGCTCATGAGCCTCGGCCTGGGCGTCTCAAGAGCACGGACAACAAGAAACTGTGCATTACACTCACCAGGTACAGCCAGGAAGGGGCCCTTCTTGTTTCCGACCAGATCGGTTGGTGAACCGAGCAAGAAACTTCCCCAACGTCTGGAGCAGACCTGGCCTTTGCGTTGCTTGCCCTGCGTAAAGGCATTGTCGCTCCAGGGCTTCCTGAATCTTCTGGTCATGGACGATTTTCATGCTGGTATAAGAAACATAAGACATGTGGAACTCCATCCTTTTTTGTCGAAAATTCCCTCGTTTTCAATAGCTTTTAAAAATTGAGTATTCGGATTCATCTTAAGCATTCTTTCGCCAGGGCAGGAATACAAACTAACTGCTCTAAGTGTAATCCACACAGCGTTTCCAAAGCGTTTCATGGAACGTTCCTCGAGGGAGATGTTCAGAATAGGAAATGATCTCGTCGAATGCTATGGTCTTGGTTGTCGGGTGTCAGTGTTCATCTCTCAGCCTCATTGCTGATACATGAAGCATAGACGACGAGCGGTGGTAGTGTGATCTCCCAAAAGTGGTAATCTGCCGCGCAAACGGGGGTATTTCTGTCGTCGCAAGGAGTTGCACCGTGGCGTTACAGGAGGTTGAATCTGGCGGCTTGTGCGAGAGCCTGCGTGCGGCTGTTGACGCCCAGCTTGCCGTAGATGTTGCGAGTATGGACTTTCACCGTGCCCGTGCTCAGAACCAGGTGCCGAGCGATCTCGCGGTTAGAAAGTCCCTCGGCAATCAAGCCCAATACCTCCAGTTCACGCTCGCTAAGGGGTTCGAGCAACGAGTGGTTCGCGGTCTTGCGAGATGTGTGGTCCTCTTCGCCCAGGATTAACCCAATCGTGGTCAAGAGGTCCTGGCTACCACCGCGTTCCCAGGCGGCCCGATACGCATCTTCTCCAAGCTGGCGCGCCAGATCTACACGCAGGCGCGACACTTTCGGCCAGTGATGCAGCCATCCACTTACCCAGGTAGGTTGCTGAAAAGCCAGGCCCAACAGTTCAGCGGCTGCATCCAGCATTCCCTCATGGGCAAGTGCGACAGCTTCCAGTGCCAAGCAGACCGTCGCCGGGGCGGGATCGTCACGTCGCTCCCACAATAACGAGGCGTAGCCCAGCCGGGCTGCGGCATACTGCCCCTGCCCGCAGTCCGCTACAGCCTGGCCCCAGCGCGTCCCTATACCGTAGTAAATGCCGAAGAACGGCTCTAGCGACATCGTCTGACTGGTCTGAGCCAGCGCCGCGCCTTCCGCATACGCTTCGTTTCTCACGCAGAATAGAAAGGCCAGGATATCCGCCGACAACGCTGCACCATCGAGGTTGTTGGTCTCATTGGCCAGGTCGCGCATGTGCTCGGCCAGCGCCAGGGCTTCTTCCAACTCGCCCTTCAAGAGGGTTGCCTGGGCCAGATTGAATATGGCCTCAAGGATGCCTTTCACGCTGCCAATTTCGCGCATCAACGCGAGCGCCTCCCGTGCATAGCGCTCATATGCGAGATAATCGAGCTGCGCGTGCGCGGCAGAAGATAGATTGAGGGTGATCCAGGCGATGCCGTTGCGATCCCCGATCTCGCGCCGCAGGTCGAGGCTTTGTTTGAGCAGCGCTTGACCTGAATGATGCCATTCACCAGAGATCATCGGTACCTCGCAGGCCAGCCAGGCTAGCGCATCTGCCTGGTAGAAAGGATCTCGAAGTCGCTCGAACACAACCAGGCATTCCTGAAAGAGCGTCGCAGCCCTTGTGGGGATAGGTGTACGTTCACCATTCGCCTCCCAGATGGCGAGAATACCCGAGACGAGCAGGCAGAATCCGATCTCCGCCTGGTCCTGCCGCGCGCGTGCCGTGGCCAGGCAGGCGTCAATCTGGGCGCGCAGATCATGTTTTATGCGCAGGCTTCCCAGCAAAATCAGGTGCGCCAGCCGCGCCTGAATGCGGCAGAATACGAAGAGTTGCTCCTGAGTGGGGGATGGCGGGAACTGCTCGATAGCCGCTTGCAGCAGCGCCACGACTTCGTGATACCGCCCGCGCATATCGGCGAAAAAGTGCAGGCTTTCGACCGCCTGATTAAGCGCTACAAGATGCTTCTGCCCTATAGCCAGTTGCCAGGCGTTGCGCACGTTCTCAAAATCAGCTTCAATGGTGTCTAACGCCGCGATCTGCCGCTGCGCTTTGATATCGTGCTCAAGCCGGTGCAGCAGACCGAGATAGTAGTCGATATACGCCCGCTGTACCGGCTCTGTCTGGTTGGCAGCATCCAGCTGTTCCGCGCCGTACTGCCGCAGCAGTTCATGGACATCGTAGCGTCCCGCTGCGTTCAAACGCACCAGCGATTGATCGATCAACCCGGCCAGCGTCTCTAGTGATGCCCCGGCCACGATTTCCGCCGCCTCGCGCGTGAATCCGCCGCGAAAGACTGACAGCTTAAGGAAGGTGTCACGTTTGTCCTCACCCATCAGCCGCCAGGAATGACTGAACACGGAGCGGAGAGTGCGGTGCCGTTCCGGCAGGTTGCGCGAACGGGTCGCCAGAATATCCAGATTGTGCTGAATCTCATGGGCAATGTCGGCGGGTCGGAGTGTCTTGAGCCAGCCTACCGCCAGCTCAATCGCCAGCGGCATCCCTTCCACCAACCGGCAGATGTCCACGACGCCCTTGCGGTCTTCGGCCAGGTCGAAATCGCCGCGTATCCGGCGCGCCCGGTCCAGGAACAACTGCACCGCGCTGTAATCTTCAATCGGCTCGCCATCCTCTCGATGGGGATAGGCCAGGCCCGCGATCGGCCGGACCCGTTCTTCCTGCAGGTTGAGCGCCTCGCGGGAAGTGGCGAGGATTTTCAGGCTGGTGGTGACCGCCAGGATGTCGGAAACGATGTCCACGCCGTCCAGGAGATGCTCAAAATTATCCAGCACCACGAGCACGCGTTGAGTATGTTTCTCGCGCAGATACGCAAAAAACTGCTCGCGCGGGCTGCGGTGATCCTGCTGGAAACGAAACGGCGTGGCTTCTGCGATGGCCGTCAGAATATCGCCAGCCTGGTTCAGCGGGGCGAGTGGCACAAAAAAGAGGCCGTCAGGGAACGAATCGCGTTTGTGCGAGGCGACTTCCACCGCCAGCCGTGTCTTACCGATTCCGCCTGGCCCGACCAGCGTCAATAAGCGGCAGGATGGGTCATCCAGCAGCGCGCCAATCTCCTCGATCTCCTGTGATCGACCAATAAAAGGGGTTGGTGTAAGTGCTAAATGGTACATTCCCGCCATCCTGGTGTTGTCAGCGATTGCTTTCCTCTATTCTACAACAAAACGGGTATTGTGGAAGGAGGAAAGCCTCCTTTTGCTCTACAGCAAAAGGAGCTGATTCCACGCAAATCCTCGAATAGCCCCCAAGTCCCACCCCTACAGATCAAAGCTAACGCTTCTCAACTGGGAACTGGATCTCCGTAACGAACTTCGATTGATCGCCACCACGCTCATATTCAAGGTTTAGCTCACGATTGGGACCACTGATATGATAGCCGTTGGCTTCAATCCATTTGAGGATAGCATTGTACGCCTGGTTCAATGTGCTGAAACTACCGTGATGGATCACCGAAGCCATCGTCTCCACGGCAGGTAACTCGCCCACTTTCACTTGCTCACCGTCGTTCAGTGAGCCTTCAAAGCACATGCAGGCTCCGACACTAATATTGCGTTCGCCGTACTCGGTGTCATAGTAGAGTGTAATGCCAGGCCCAACACTGGTCGCTCCATGTTGACTGATATATCCCAACACCTGGTCGAAGAGGCGATCAAGAGTCGGTCCTATCTGCTCCATGCTTGGAGCGACACCGCGTACCTGGGCTACCTGCAGCGGTGCCACTTTCTTGAGAACGACATCATATGCTGGCATAATAGCCTCCTGTTCAAATGCTTGCAGCCACGCTTCTATTCGTGCCAGCCGAGCCTGTCCCTCAACAAGTTGCTGACGCAATTCGACCTGTTTGAGCCGGAGCATCCCCCGTATCTGGTCCGGGGTCGGCTCCTTGTCCAGGAGGAGAGCGATCTGCTCCAGAGACAGGCCCATATCTTTCATGGCCAGGATGCGGTTCAGGCGGGTGAGCTGGCTGGCCGAATAGTAGCGATAGCCTGTAAACTCATCTACCCGCGCCGGTTTGAGCAGCCCCAGTTCATCGTAGTAGCGCAACGCTTTGACCGATACCAGGCTTAACCTGGAAAAGTCACCAATCTTAAACACAACTGCATCTCCTGGGCGGGTTGATTACTCGTCTCTACGTCATCCATGTTTCGTCAGAAGGCCTTCTGTCTAAGAGTATGGTACTCTATCCTGTAAGGGGAGGGTCAAGGGGTGAGAATAGGGAGTTATGGTCTCCCCAATAAAGCTAGCCCAATCCTGATTCTCTTGGGCACTCTCCTGGTCTATTTTTCGATGAATCATCCAGAGAAAAGTATAGACATCGAGCTGCCTCGCTTCACGTTCCATGCCACAGCAGTTTGTTGAAAGACTCATGTCACCTGGTATACCAGATATCCCTCAAAGATATATGCTCGATAGTGAGAGCTTGCTAAGCGTACCCGCTGTTTCATTGCCTCAGCCTGTGGCGTACCAGGCGGGAATATATAGGTGGGATGGGGAGCTGCTCGCACGATGAAGCGATAGGGCAGATAGCGATCATATCCCGGGTTCAGGTGTTCGTCCAGGGCGCTGCAAATGATCTTCTCCTGACTGAGAAAGGTAAGGTTATTGCAAGTCCAGTAATCGGAGTAGACGCGTGTTGCGCCAACGCGCAGCAAGTCTTGAACAAGGGTTTCCCGATACTGATACACAGCCTGGGCCGTGGGGATTTGCAGGAGCGTCCTGACCGTCCCGCTCACGAACGTTGCAGCCACCAGCAAGAGCAGCCCTCCCCTCAAGAGCAGCCCTGCCTTTGCCCGCCAGTTTAAGGAGATCCTCTGTGCACTCAGACCTTGCCAAATGGGCCACAAGAGAGCAGGGATAGCGAGCAACAGGCAGGTAAGATAGCGAAAACTGGTCTCGGGAACAGTGGCTGATGACGGTGCGATGGCATAAAGCAGCAGCGTCAAGCCCACACTCGCTAACAGCATCAGCCGGCCGCCCTGGCGAATCGCCTCCTGTCGTTCCTCTAAAGAAGTGCTTTGTGTAGTTGTAGTGCTCGCGCGCACGGTATGACGGTAACGCCGGATGGTGTAGACCGTCAGGTACACCGCGATAAACCATAGGATGAGATAGCCAACCCCCCAGCCGCCCTGGAACAAGACACATGGAAGCGTTGCAGGCGCCGGAGACCCAGAAGGCGGGATAGCACTAGACGGGCAATGGAGACTGCCTCCCGTTGCCAAAGGCAGGGCAATAATCATCGTCCCCGTGAGCTGGTTCAGCCATGTCAGATGCTGCGCCAGCATGTCGGCGGCACCTCCGTGATGGATGCCCACTAGCACAAACAAAGAGTTCTGGTCCAGCGGTGCAGTGAGATTGTAGTAGATCAGCGGAAACGCGCCGACGGCGAACCCAAGCAGGAGACTGAGTCCGGTCCACCTCAACAGTTCGCGACGGCAGAAAAACCACAGGAGCACTCCTACTGCCGCCACGAAAGGCAGAATCAGAAGATCGACCCAGAGCGCAAGCCCCACTATAAGCCCGAGGAGGCCATAGATCACGATGCGTTTCCATCTCTCCTGCTGGCCAGGCCTCTGTGAAGAGAGTGCAAGCCAGGCCGCGAGCAGGCACATCAGCGCTGCGAACATCTCTATTTCCGGATATTCGCCAGACGCCCTGAGTTGAAGAAAAAACAGATCAGGTGAACCCAGGCCCAGCAGGATCACAGTCGCCAGGGCAAACTTCTCACTTTGATAAAGAAGACGAACCAGGTAATACATGCTGACCAGGAACCCAATGAAGAAGAGCACCAGCGGTAGGCGTAAGGTGAAAACCGAGGCACCGAAAAGACGGAAGAACGGAGCAGCAGCGTAGCCCTCCAGCGGTCCCAGGTAGGGTGCGCCATAGAAGAAAATGGGATGATCCCCCTGGTAAGCCACGTGGAGCGCCACCAGGCCCATATTCCCCTCATCACTATTTGTAAATGGCCAGTTAAAATAAATAAGCACGAGGCGTAGTAGCGTAGCTATTGCTACGCTGGCGAACATCCAGCGTTCATAAGGGCTGATGTAGTGTAGCCGCTTTAAAATTTTCACGTTTCACCTACCTGTAAAAAGCTCACTATGTGGACGCAAACGGTAAAGTTGCAACAAATCGCCATGCATCCTATTCCGTATACCCAGGGCTTTTCGAATCAATTATACACAGAGGCTTGAGGCGTTAAACTAAGATTTTGCACTTTGACGCATTAACCCGGCCATCCGTAGGGGCCGATTTATCGGCCCTTGGCGGCTATTCCGCTATCCCGATGCAATAGTTAACTTGCATAATCTGCCTGCCACCCTTCCACGATACCATTATAGCCACCCGAGGCAATAAGGGAGCCACCAGGAGACCAGGCCACACAAAAATTGCTCCACTGCGAAAGTAGCAAGCTTTTCAGTATTGACAGTGTAGCCTACGCAATGGCGAAGCGCAAGAGTTGCAGAAAGCAACCAGACATTTGGAGAGAAGGCTTCCCGTGAGTGGACTGGAGCGGTGTCCTGGCTGTCATCCCTTCGCTTCTCTCAGGGCAAGCTCTGAGCGCAGCGAAGGATCTCTCAGTGACAAATCTACTCCTATCTGCTATCATGCTATCCAGTATCCTAGAGCTAATCTGCGCTTTCTTCCTAAGTGCCCTTGTAACGTACTTTCGATCATGGAGGTAGTATCATATGTCGTCTGAATCTACGGCCAATCCCCTGCGTGTCGCCATCATCGGCTATGGTCTTGCCGGCTCAGTCTTCCACGCGCCGCTCATTAGCTCCGTCCCTGGTATGTCGGTCGCGGCAATCGTAACCGGCAATCCAGAGCGTCAAGCGCGTGCTCACCGCGATTACCCTTCAGCCGCCATCATCTCTTCGGCGGATCAGCTCTGGCACGACCCCTCTCACTATGACCTGGTGGTAGTAGCTGCTCCCAACAGGTTGCATGTCCCCTTTGGCGTAGCAGCAATGAACGCTGGACTTCCCGTCGTTATCGACAAACCTATGGCTGCGTCCGTAGCTGATGCCGAGCAATTAATTACCACGAGCGAGCGCACCGGTAAACTATTGACCGTCTTCCAGAACCGTCGCTGGGACAATGACTTTCTAACCGTCCTTCACCTGCTCGATGCCGACCTTGACCTGCTTGGCCCGATCACCCGCTTTGAATCACGCTTCGAGCGTTATCGCGCCACGCCGCGCCAGGACGCCTGGCGCGAATTCCCCGATCCTGAGGAAGCCGGTGGTCTACTCTTCGACCTCGGCAGCCACCTGATTGACCAGGCCTTGTTCCTTTTCAGGCACCCAACCCATGTCTATGCCGAGGTAGACAAACGTCGTCCCGGTGCACTGGTCGATGACGACTCCTTTGTCGCGCTCCACTTTGCCAGCGGCATACGTGCTCATCTTTGGATGAGCGCTGTTGCCCGTATCGCGGGGCCTCGTATGCGCATCAGCGGTTTGCGTGGCACCTACGAGAGATGGGGACTTGATCCCCAGGAAGATGCCCTGCGCACGGGTATGCGGCCAGGCGATCCTGCATGGGGACTCGAGCCGCGTGAGAAGTGGGGGAGACTCTCAACAGAAATTGGCGATATACATATCGATAGTACCGTAGACATGCTTCCCGGTGCGTATGAGCGCTACTACGAACTCCTGCGCGATGCACTTATCTCAGGAGGACCACCACCAGTAGACCCCGCCGATGCAGTAGCCACATTACGCATCATCGAAGCCGCCCAGCAGAGCGCACAGAGCAACAGCATCATCCAGCTTTCCACTTGACATAGCATATTTGGCAACATTGTCCTTTTTATAAAATGAAAGTGATTTCTACTATCAGACAGGATGAAAAAGTATGAAATTGAATATGAGGACAAGAGATCATCATGAAGAAAGCATCCCGGTTGCTTCTCATACTACTTATTATTGGCGTTATACTTATCGCCGTCTTGATCGGGCCACCGCAAATCTTACAACACCTGAAACAAGGCATAATAGTTGGTAACGCAACGCCAACTGCACGCTATGCTTCAACCTCCATCACCTTTCCTCGCCACGACGGCACGCCTACGCCTGGTTCAGGTACCTCCACAACACATTCAGTATTCACTCCTAGCTTCCCAACCGGTATGCCGCATGTCCTGGGTACGCAGATTGTCGATAGCGCCGGGCATCAAATCATCCTGCGCGGGGCACAGCTCGAGACCTCCTTTAACTACATTAAAAGCTGGCAAGCCGGGCAAATGCCGACCAATGTCATGTTGACCGGTGCGACCTTTAACGCCATGGTGCGAGAATGGAATATGAACGTCCTGCGCCTGCCCATCTCCAACTGGATCTATGCATTAAACCCGGCATTGTACATGAGCCAGCTCGACCGGGCGATCCAGCTGGCGAATTCCTCCGGCCTGTATGTTGTGCTTGATCTACACGATGACGCAAAAAGCGGCTCGCCCTATGGTGATAACGCCGGTTTACCAAAGACTGAATCCCTTGCTTTCTGGAAAATCATCGCTGCCCACTATAAAAATAATCCCATGGTGATGTTTGATGTCTTCAACGAGCCGAAAGATACGAGCTGGCAGCAGTGGTTGCACGGTGGCGGGACCGTCGATGGTGCGAATGTGGTTGGCTTCCAGGACCTGGTGGATGCTATTCGTTCGGTTGGCGCTCAACAGATCATCATCGTTGAACCCGGCTCAGCCGGGGGCGGCTCTCCCGCTAACGCCGGTTGGGTTACTATCGGTAACAACATCATCAATGATCCCAATATCATGTATTCCCTGCATATCTATGATAGCATTATGAATACTCCCCAGCAGCAGGATGCGCGCTGGGGACCTATCCTCAATCACCAACCTATCTTTTATGGTGAGTGGGCTTTGCTTCCCAATGGCTACGGTACGGCCGGGTACGATCACTGCAAGAATATCCCCCAGAGCCAGGCAGATCAGATAGTGAAAGCCTTCATGCAATACATGGCTTCTCGTCATGCCAACTGGACGGCCTTCCAGTTTACACCCTACCACTTAATCCAGGACTTCACCACCTACACCCCAACTACTCTCGATATACCCTGGGTGTGTGGAGACCCAACATCGCACGCCGGTATGGGCACTATGGTCAAAGATCTTCTGACCGGCCAGTGAATCACTTCAATACCATCCTCTGTCATGGCGCTATTGACATGAAGGAGTACCCTCAATTGCCCCCAACGCGCGCAATGACGCCTTCTGCGCTTCGGTCACATCTCTGATCCCCGTGATATCGAGCCGCTCGTAAGGCCGGTCTCGCCGCAGTGTGCGCAAATGCTCGCCGCTCTCCAGCTCCCAGACGTTGATAGCGCCATCGTCCCCGCAACTGGCGAGCGAGCGGCCATCGGGACTCACCTTGAGCGATTGGACTGTCCCCTGGTGTGCCCGGCGCGTGTGCACGCACTCTCCTCGCTCGACGTCCCACCAGCAGAGCATACCGTCGCTGCCACCGCTGACCAGCATCGTGCCGGTCGGACTCCAAGCGAGCGCATACACGATCTCGCTCAGTTCGCTCAACGTGTGCAGGAGCTCTCCACTGTGGGCCCCGCTGCGGGCACACCAGACGAAGAGCTCTCCACTGCCTCGACCTCCGCCACCGCTGGCCAGGCGCGTCCCATCAGGGCTCCATGCCACGCTCATGACCATGCCACGATGCCCTTGCAGGCGGGCCTGCTGCGTTCCGTTGGAGGCCTCCCACAGGATGACGCTGCCATCGTAGCCGCAACTGGCCAGGTGCGTCCCGTCTGGGCTCCACGCCACCCGACGGATCGTGGTTGGCTGCCCACGGCCAACCCAGCGGTGGGTGCCTGTGCTCACTTCCCACACCTGCACCTCCTGCTGATAGCTCCCACCGGCCAGAAACCTGCTATCTGGGCTCCACTCTACGCCGAAGAAGGAGGTATCGACGTGGTTGGGGTCGCGCAAGGTCTGCACACCGGCTTCTGTGGTCGCGTCCCATAACTGGACGGCATTGTCCAGCCCACTGCTGGCCAGCAGCCGCCCATCCGGACTCCACGCTACCCCATACGCCATCCAACTATGGCCGCGCAGCAGCCTGGGCGGGGTCCTGCCGTCGCTCTCCCAAATGGTCACCAGTGTATCCGAGCCTGCGCTGGCGAGCCGGGAGCCATCAGGGCTCCAGGCCACGTCGTAGAGGGTGATCGCGTAGCCTTGTATCACACGTGCACACTGCCCGTGCTCCACGTCCCACACCCGCAGGGTGCCATCTTCACTCCCACTGAGCAGGCTGCGGCCATCTGGCGTGAAGGCAAGAGCGTGCACAACGGCAGTGTGCCCGTGGAGCGCCATACGATAGCTGCCCCGTTCGACATCCCAGAGCCAGATC
>Ga0070706_100005196_pt1 | contig 12415 bp, 7 predicted proteins | sample KBSK5501metaG_FD_65476 | JGI IMG/M metagenome (GOLD analysis project Ga0070706, IMG submission 65476) | Corn, switchgrass and miscanthus rhizosphere microbial communities from Kellogg Biological Station, Michigan, USA - KBS K5-50-1 metaG | ecosystem: Host-associated > Plants > Roots >...
GCGCGCACGTCGGTCGTCACGCTGCCCCTCGGCGTCTTGAAGGCCGCGCCGTCCGAGCCGGGGGCCGTGCGCTTCGATCCGATGCCGGCCGCCCTGCGCGGGGCCGTCCAGAAGCTCGAGGTCAGCCACGTCTGCAAGCTCGTGCTGCGCTTTCGCGAGGCGTTCTGGGACGGACCCGGCTTCTTCCGGCGGCGGGCGGCGCCTCCGCTCGGCGAGCCGAACCGGATCGACTTCCTGCACGACCGGAAGGGCGACTTCCCTACCTGGTGGACCGCCAATCCCTGGCGCGTGCCGATGATCACCGCCTGGGTAGGCGGACCGCGCGCCGACGCGCTGAGCGAGCTGAGCGAGGCCGGCCTCGTCGATCGCGCCCTCACGAGCCTGGCGCGCGCCCTCGGCGTTCCGCGACCGCAGCTGGAGGACCTTCTCGAATCGTGGCGCGTCCACGACTGGCGGCGCGACCCCTTCAGCCGCGGCGCATACAGCTACGTGGGCGTGGGCGGCCTTCCCGCCCAGCGCGCCCTGGGCCGGCCGTGCGAAGGCACGCTCTTCTTCGCCGGCGAGGCGACGGAGCTCGAAGAGATGGGGACGGTGGCCGGCGCCATCGCGAGCGGGCAGCGGGCCGCGCGGCAGATCCTTTCATCCTGGACGTCCACCCCGTAGACGTGTCGGAGTTCCTGAAGGCCGAGGCCGGCGTGACCTGCAAGAGCCTGGTGTACCGCGCCCGGACCCCGCCCGCCACCTGAGTGGGATAGAGTCTTCCGCAATCCGATGCAGCTCCTCGGCGGAAGCCTCGTCCTGAGCCCCACCGATCTCGTCGGCTTCAGCCTCTGCCGGCATCTCACTGGCCTCGAGCTGTCCGCCGCGCGGGGCGAGCGGGCCCGTCCCGCGCGCCCGGACCCCGAGATCGACCTCCTCCGGCGCCGCGGCCTCGACCACGAGCGGCGGTTCCTCGACGGGCTGCGGGCGGAAGGACGCACGGTGGCGGTCGTGCCGCCGCTCGACCCCGCCGATGGAGGGCTGGCCCACGCCGAGGCGCTCACCCTGGACGCGATGCGCTCCGGCGTGGCGGTCGTCCATCAGGCGGCTTTTTTCGACGGCCGCTGGTCCGGCACCGCCGACTTCCTCCTGCGCGTGGACGGCACACCCAGCGCCCTCGGCCCGTTCTCGTACGAGCCGGCCGACGCCAAGCTCGCGCGCGAGGTGCGGCCCGCGGTGCTGCTCCAGCTCTGCGCCTACGCCGAGCAGCTCGAGCGCCTCCAAGGCGTGCCCCCGGAGCACGTCCACGTGATCCTCGGCGACGGAACCGTCGCCCGGTTCCCGGTTCGCGCCTTCGCCGCGTATTTCCGATCGAACCGGGCGCAGCTGGAGGCCGCGCTCGCCGATGGGCTGGGCGAGACGTACCCGGATCCCGTGCCCCACTGCCAGGTCTGCCGCTGGTGCGATGCGTGCGCGGCCCGGCGACGACGGGACGACCATCCGTCCTTCGTCGCCGAGATGCGTCGCGACCAGAGCGCGCGGCTGGCCGCGGCCGGCATCACGACGCTCCACGCCCTCGGCCGGATGGATCCGGCCCGGCCCGTCGCCGGTATCCGCGCGCCCGTGCTCGAGCGCCTCGCGGCGCAGGCGCGGCTGCAGCTCCGCCAGCGCGACACGGGCCAGATCGCCTACGAGCTGCTGCCCGCGCAAGGAGCGGGCCACGGCCTGGCGGCGCTTCCCGCTCCATCACCCGCCGACCTGTTCCTCGACATGGAAGGAGATCCCTTCGCGGGCCCGGCCGGCCTCGAGTACCTCTTCGGCCTCGTGGAGCAGGTCGACGGCCAGACCGCGTACCGGCCCTTCTGGGCGCACGACGCCGCCGGCGAGAAGCGGGCCTTCGAAGCCGTCGTCGACCTCATCGGCCAGAGGCTCGAGCGGCATCCCGACCTCCACGTGTATCACTACGGGGCCTACGAGCCCACGGCCTTCAAGCGCCTCATGGGCATCCATGGCGTCCGGGAGCGCGAGCTGGACCGGATCCTGCGCGGGCAGGTGATGGTCGACCTCTACCGCGTCGTGAAGCAAGGCGTGCGTATCTCGCAGGAGTCGTACTCGTTGAAGATGCTCGAGGCCCTTTACAGGGCCGCCCGCACCACGGTGGTCGCGGGGGGCATGGACAGCGTGGCGGCTTACGAGGAATGGCGCGAATCGGGCGACGGCTTGCGGCTCGACGAGATCGCGGCCTACAACCGCGACGACTGCCTCTCGCTCGTCGGCCTGCGCGACTGGCTGGAGGCGCGCCGGCGCGAGCGGGAAGCATGCTCGGGCGTGCTGCCCCGGCCCGCCCACGCGGACCCCGCGCCTCCCGAGACCCAGGAGGCCGCCGAGGCGGCGGCCGACGGCCTCGCCTTGCGCCTCGCCGCGGGCGTGCCGGACCGCTTCGCGGACCGTGCGCCCGAGGCGCAGGCGCAGTGGCTCCTGGCCCAGATCGTGAGCTGGCACCGGCGCGAGGCCAAGCCCGAGTGGTGGGCGTACTTCAACCGGCGGCGGATGACGGTGGACGAGCTTTTCGAGGACACGGAGGCGATCGCCGGCCTCGAGTACGAGGGTGTGGTGGGAAAATGCGCGCAGTCGCTCGTGCACCGGTACCGCTTCGATCCGGGCCAGGAGCACAAGATCGGCGAGGGCGACAAGCCGGAGGATCCCGTGACCGGCAAGCCGGCCGGCACCGTGATGTTCCTCGACAACGCTCGCGGACTGATCAACCTGAAGCGGGCGGCGCGATCCGAGGCGCCGCACCCGCGGTGCCTGATCCCCGCCGGCCCCATACCCACGACGGAGCAGCGCGAGGCGATCGCGCGCGTGGGCGTCTGGGTCCTCGAGCACGGGCTCGACGTCGCCGGACCCTACCGGGCCGCCCGCGACCTGCTCCTCCGGCGCCCGCCGCGGTTGCGGGCCACCGAGGCCGCGGCCGCGCTCGTCCATGAAGGAGAGGACCCGGTGGACGCGGCGTGCCGCATCGCCCTGGACCTGGACGATTCCTGCCTCGCCATCCAGGGTCCGCCGGGCTCGGGCAAGACGTGGACGGGGGCGCGCCTCATCCTGTCGCTGACCTCGGCGGGACACCGCGTGGGCGTGACCGCGACCAGCCACAAGGCGATCGCGAACCTGCTCGGTGAGGTGTGCGTCCAGGCCGAGCGCGCGGGCCGCCGCCTGCGCGTGCTCCAGAAGGCGCCCGAGGACGGCCGGTGCGCGCACGCGATGGTGCGGTGCGTCGAGGAGAACGCCGAGGTGGAGGCCGCGCTGGCTTCAGGCGCGGTGGACGTCCTGGCGGGGACGTCGTGGCTCTTCGCGCGCACCGGCCTCGGAGCGGCGGTGCACACGCTCGTGGTCGAGGAGGCGGGCCAGTTCTCGCTCGCGAACGCGGTCGCCATGGCGGGCTCGGCCCGCAACCTCGTGCTGCTGGGCGACCCGCGGCAGCTCGCCCAGCCGTCGAAGGCGGCCCATCCTCCCGGCGCCGAGGCGTCCGCGCTGGAGCACCTGCTCGGCGGGGACGCGACGATGCCCGCGGGGCTGGGACTCTTCCTTCCCGTCACCCGGCGCCTCCATCCCGCCATCAGCCGCTTCGTGTCCGAGGCGTTCTATGACGGACGGCTCGAGGCGCATCCCTCGTGCGCCGCGAGGTCCGTCGGGGGCGCCGCGCCCCTCGGCGGCTCCGGCCTCCGCTTCGTCGAGGTGCGGCACACGGGGAACCGCACCGTGTCCCCGGAAGAAGCAGCCGTCGTCGCCCGCATCTTCTCGGAGCTGGTCGGCCGCACGTGGACGGACGCCGACGGGAAGAGCCGTGCGCTGGGTCCCGCGGACCTGCTGGTGGTGGCGCCGTACAACGCCCAGGTCGCGCGCCTGGCCGCCGCGCTCCCGCCGGGCGCGCGCGTGGGAACGGTCGACAAGTTCCAGGGCCAGGAGGCGCCCGTCGTCGTCTATTCGATGGCGGCGTCGAGCGCCGACGACGCGCCGCGCGGCATGGAGTTCCTCTACAGCCTCAACCGGCTGAACGTGGCGGTGTCGCGCGCCCAGGGCCTCGCGGTCCTCGTCGCCAGCCCCGGCCTGCTGCGCGCGCACTGCCGCACGGTGGAGCAGGTGTGCCTGGTGAGCGCCCTTTGCCGCTTCGTCGAGATGGCCGCGCCGTGTCCGATCGACGCACGGTGATGGCGCTCGCTGGCGCGACTACCTGTCCGGCGCGATACTCTTCCCGATGACGCCGGAGTCTCGGGAGCCCGCGCCTCGCTGAAGGCACGCGCCGTCGCCTGCACGCTCGCCGGCCTGGCCTACGGAGCGCTCCTCGCCTGGCTGGCGAGCGCCGCCGCCGGGTACGAAGGCGACAGCCACCCGCTGAGCCTCGTCCTGATGTTCATGTTGGGCTTCCCGGTCTCTCTCCCGCTCTGCGGCTTCGACGGCTACTTCATCGGCCTGGCGGCGCCGCTGTTCTGGCTGGCCTTCGGGGCCGTGGTCGCCTACAACCCGGGCTCCGGCCGCGCGTACCGCGCCGGCTCGCGCCTGCTCCTCGTCCACTACATCGGTCTCCTGATCGGGATGCTCGCCGTCCCCTGGGCCGTGGAGTCGTCGGCGCACGTGTCCGCCAAGGCCGTCGCCGCCGTCGTCCTGGTCCTCGTCGTCTACGCCGTCGGCCAGCTCGCCTGGTGGCGCGCACTCCGCCTGCTCGACCGCCTCCGCGAGGGAGCGGTCGTGCCGCGGCCGGAGATGGGCGCATTCCGGCTCGGACGGCTCGTCGCGGGCGTGCTGGCCCTGACCTTCGCCTTCGTGGCCCTCGCCGAGCACGAGACGCTCGTGCTCACGTGCCGCCGCGAGACGGGCGAGTGCGAGATCGTGCGCCAGGGCTGGCGCACGTCGACGCGTCGCGTCGCCCTCGAGGCCGTCACCGTGAGCTTCGGCGTCCCGCGGTCGAGGTTGGAAGTCGCTTCGTCCACCGGGAAGGAGACGCTCATCGGCGTGCGGTGCAGCGAGCGCAAGAGCGGCGTGGGCCGCGACGCGTTCAGCCGCTGCGAGAGCCGGGGCGGGCGCCTCCTGGCCGCCGTGAGCGCTTTCCTCGGCGAGAAGCGCGGCGCCGACCTCCGTATCGTCGACGAGGACCCATGGCCGTCCCGCGCCGCGGCCGCGATCCTGCTCGCGCTCGGCCTGTGGCTCGTCACCTCGGCGTTCGTCACCCTACGGGCCCCGGCGGCCCCGCCCACGTATCGGCGACCCGCCTATCGGCCGCCCGTCTCTCGGCCGCCCGCGCCGCGGCCCCCCGCGCCCCGGCCGCCCACGTTGAGGCCCCCCGCGGATCCAAGGAGGAGCCGTTGACGGTGCGCTGGCTTCCCCTCGCTATCAAGCCGGGCTTTCTCGTGGTCCAGCAGCCAGCGTTTGCGGTCGAGCCCGCCGCCGTAGCCGCCCAGCGTCCCATCGGAGCGCACGACGCGGTGGCACGGGATGACGACGGGCACGGGGTTCTGTCCGTTGGCCGAGCCCACCGCGCGCACCGCCGAGGACGCGCCCACGGCGCGGGCCAGCTCCGTGTACGAAGCGGTCCGCCCCGGCGGGATCCGCCGCAGCGCCGCCCACACCCTGGCCTGGAACTCCGTGCCCCCCGGATCGACGGCGATCGCGTCGAGGGCCTCCAGCTCACCCTCGAGATAGGCCTCGAGCGCCCGCCTCACTTCCCGGGCGCCGGCTCCTTCACGCACCTCGAGCGCGCCGAATCGCCGCTCCAACACAACCCGTCCGTTCCATTGTCTCTCGCCGAAGTCCATGGCGCAGAGCGCGCCGTCGCGCACGTACCCGACGAGCTCCCCGATGGGGCTCTTCACGCGGAGGCGGTCCACGATGGTCGGGTCCACGGTCAGGGTTTCTTCCTGAGCGCCGCCGCCACGGCTTTCTCGGCCAGGGGCGCCATCAGCGCGTAGCCGGCGAGACAGGATCGAGCCATCGACCCGGAGCCTATCACGCAGTATGCTCGGCGCCATGACGATCACTCGACGCGTCGCCGCGGCGGCTCTCGCCGCCGGCCTCATCCTGCTCGCCCTCGCGGCGACGGCCAGCCGGGCGGAGGCCCCGGCTCCCACCCTGATGCACTCCGGTGTGTTCCCCTGGGAGTCGCTCGCACCCCAGCCCACGAAGGTCGGCGCGGTGCGCCGCGTCTTCGACAGCCCCACTCCCACATTGAACGAGCTCGAGATGCACATCACCACGCTCAAGCCGGGCGAGGCGCCGCACGGCCCTCACCGGCACCCGGACGAGGAGCTGATCGTCATCAAGGAGGGTACCGTCGAGTCCGACCTCGACGGCGTGCTCCGCCGGCTGGGCCCGGGCTCGGTGATCTTCCACGCCTCGAACGAGCTGCACACCGTGAAGAACGTGGGCGACGGCGAGGCCACCTACCACGTGATCAAGTGGAGGTCGGCCGCCACGCCGCCCGCCAAGCCGTAACCCTCAGTTCTCCTCCCCGGACTGGTCGTCGCCCTCGTCCTCGCCGGCCCCCGGCCGCGTCGTCCAGAACACCGCGGCGGTGCGCGCGGGTACCGAGAACGCTCCGGAGGCACGATCGAACGACGCGCTGCGGACGTCCGGATCGTGGGAGTGCCTCTGGACCGGGTGGAGCCGGAATCGGCGCCCGGCGAAGTCGCCCACGGTGAAGCTCTGCCGCTCGCGGGTGGCGTTGAACAGCACCACGATCTGATCGTGCCGCCGGTCGACGGAGCCGTCCGCATCCGCAAGCCCCATCACGATCAGCCCCGGGACCTGGCCCGGACCCGTGTTGTAGAACTTCAGCCTCTGGTTGACGTCGGCGGCGGTGCGGAGCCGGAAGAGCCTCGAGCTGCTGCGGATCGCCAGCACCTCGCGGAAATGGGCCACCGCGTCCTGGATGTCGGCGGGGCGGGGTTTCAGGTCGGGGTTGGCGAGCAGCGGGGCCATGATCCCCCAGTTCGCCTGGTTGTCGCGGGCGGGGGGCAGTCCCACCCCCCAGTTGTCGGAGGCGTACGTGAAGTCGAGCCGGTTGAACCAGTCGCCGGAGTTGTAGCTGTTCCGGTCGAGGGACTTGGAGCGCAGCATGTCGATGCCGGCGTGGACGAACGGGATCCCCTGGCCGAGGGTCACGAGGCTCATCCCCAGGTCCTGCATGCGCACGCGGTCCGCGATCGACGCGGACGGTGCCGCTTTCAGCTGGACGGCGTCGAACAACGTCTCGTCGTCGTGGGCGTCGACGTAGTTGATGACCTCCTGCGGGTCGGCGGTGTAGCCCGCGTGCTGGCCGTTGTAGTCGACGTCGGATGCGGCGACGAGGTTGCCGAAGCGGTCCACGAAGCGGTAGCCGGCGAGGTTGCCCGCGAGACCGACGCGGATCCAGTCCTCGCGCTGGAGCAGGCGCGCCTGCTGCTCCGCGGTCGAGCCCTGGTCGGTGGCGTTGGGGTCGTAGAAGAGCCCGGTCAGGAAGCCTTGCTCCTGCTTCCCGCTGAACGGGCCCCCGCCTCGCGCCCCGTCACGGATGCGGTCGTTGAACGTGCCGATGCCGGTCCCGGCCATGTTGGCCTGGGTGGCGTTCACGCCCTGCGCGTTGTTGGCCACCTCGCCGAAGTTCCAGCCCTCGCCGTAGACGTAGATCTTCGTCCCGTCGACACCGTCGGCCGCCGGCGTCAGGGCGTCGAGAGCTTGGCGCAGCTTCACCATGTTGCGCTTCATGTGGAAGCCCATGATGTCGAAGCGGAAGCCGTCCACCTTGTAGGCCCGCGCCCATGTCAGCACCGAGTCGATGAGCAGCTTCTCCATCATGTTGTGCTCGCTGGCGGTGTCCGGGCAGCAGGAGCCGGTCTCGACGTTGCCGTCCGGGTTCAGGCGGTGGTAGTAGCCCGGCACGATGCGGTCCAGCACCGCCTGGTCGCTCTGGCCCGCGGCGCTGGTGTGGTTGTAGACGACGTCCATCACCACGCGCAGGCCCTGGCGGTTCAGGGCCTGGACCATCTCGCGGAATTCGAAGATGCGCGCGGGACCGTCCGGATCCGTGGCGTAGCTCCCCTCCGGGACGGTGTAGTGCAACGGGTCGTAGCCCCAGTTGAAGGCGTCCTTGTCCGCCACCGCGGTGACCGCGGCCTGCTGCTGATCCGAGCTCGGGGGAAAGCTTCCGAGGTCGCCCGCCGGCGTCTGCCAGAGCGACTTGTCCTCGCTCACGCTGGCGATGTCGAACGACGGCAGGAGATGGACGTGGGTCAGGCCCGCCCGGGCGAGCGCGGCGAGATGGCGCATGCCGTTCGAGTCCGTCTGCGTGAAGGCCTTGAACGTTCCCCGCAGGCCTTCGGGCACGCTGGGATCACTGGCGCTGAAGTCGCGGACGTGCAGCTCGTAGATCACGATGTCTTCCGGCGCGTCCAGGGCGGGCTTCCGGAGCCGGTCCCAGCCCGTCGGCTTGAGGGCGCGCTGGGTGAGGTCGACGATCTGGCTGCGCTGGCTGTTCCGCGACAGGCTGACCGAGTACGGGTCGGTCACGAGGTTGTGCTCCACCTTTCCGGTGGAGCGCACGAAGACCTCGGCCTCGTAGAGGTAGAAACGGCCGCTCCAGCCCGCGTCGCCGACGATCGTCCACACGCCGCGAGGACCCGCCGTCATGTCGAGCACGGTCGCGGTCGTCGCCGGCTTCGAGTCGGCGAAGAGGCGCAGCTTGACCGAGCGGGCGGTGGGTGCCCACACCCTCAGCGTGGGCATGCCGCCGGCGAACGTCGCGCCCAGCGGACCGTCGTAGGTGTACAGGTCGTCGAGCACGCCGGGAATCTGCAGGGCGGTCGCGTCGACGAGCTGACCCGCGCCGTCGATGGCGGAGATCGCGAGCTGGCTCTTCAGCGCCTCCGGCACCTCCGCCAGCCGGTCGGCCGGGAGCTTGAAAGCCGGGTAGCCCGCCAGATGCGGGAACCGCGCCTTCAAATCCGCGCTCAGGCCCGCCGGGTCGCGGGTCAGCGGGACGTCGGTCCCGCCCGTCACCCCGGTCGCGCTGAGGCCGAGGCCGCCCGCCGCGGCGTAGTGCAGCTTGAACGTCTCGCCCGGAGCCACGGCCCCCACGTTCCAGGCGATCGTGTCGCGCGAGAGCCAGTGCGCCCGCGCTCGCGTCAGGTTGCCTCGCGGCGCGCCTTGCGCGCTCACGCTGAGGACATGGCTCACGGGGTCGTAACGGAAGAACATCTCTACGCACGAGGTGGGGACGCTGAATGGAATGTTCGCGCCCCCGGGCACTCCCCCGTCGCCGTAGTTCTCGTCCCAGCTCTCGTTGATCGCGACCTTGACCTCGTAGCTCCCCTTGGGAAGCGCGCGCGTCGAGAAAGCGTAGCTGCCGTCCCCGTCGGGGTCCTGCAGCCACGACCGCAGGCACGGCGGGTCCCAGTCGCCCGCGCAGCCGAGGAGGTGCTGGTAGCTGCCGGGCGCGGTCGCGATCGTGGCGTTGGCGTTGCTCGCGACCCAGTGCGTGCGGTGGTCGTAGTAGAACTTCACCGGCCGGTCCGCGGCGAGGGAGAAGGGGATGTTCGCGCCGTTTCGGGTCGCGTTGGCCCCGTAGTTCTCGTCCCACTTGTCGTTGAGGGCCGCCTTGTACTCGTAGCTCCCCGCGGGCAGCGTGAAGCTCTGCTGCCAGACGCCGTCGCCGGCGTCGAAGCCGAGGTGCGTCGCCGCGCAGTCCGGCTGCCAGTCCCCCGAGCACCCGACCTTGGACTGGAGGCTCCCCGCGATCGTCACGCTCGCCGGCTCCGGGGGCGGCCCCGCGACGCCGACGCTCAGCACGTGAGTTGCTGCGTTGTAGCTGAACACCATCTCGGTGCAGTCGGAGGGAACGGTGAACGGGATGTTCGCGCCGTCGCGCACGCCCCCCGCGCCGTAGTTCTCGGCCCAGCTCTCGTTGATGGCGGCCTTCACCTCGTAGCTGCCCGCGGGCAGGCGGGCGGAGAAGGTGTAGATCCCGTCTCCGTCCGGGTCCTGCAGCCAGGCCCGCAGGCAGCCCGGATCCCAGTCACCCGGGCAGCCGAGGAGCCGTTGATAGCTGCCGGGCGCCGTGGCGATGACGGAGTTGACGTTGTCCGTGACCCAGTGCGTGTCGTGGCTGTAATAGAACTTGACGCCGGTCGCCTGGCCCAGCCCCAGCGGAATGTTGGCTCCGTTGCGGACGGCGTGGGCCCCGTAGTTCTCGTCCCAGGTGTCGTTGAGGGCCGCCTTGTATTCGTAGCTCCCCGCGGGGATCGTGAAGGTGCCCTGCCAGACCTGGCCCGACGCGTCGAAGACGAGGTGGGTCGATGCGCAATTGGGCAGCCAGTCGCCGGGACAGCCCAGCTCCGACTGCAGGCTGCCCGCGATCGTCACCCTGGCGGGGGCGGGAGTGTCGGCGGCGCGGGCGGCCGCCGGCCCCAGGGACACGAAAGCGGCGCTGGCCATCAACAGGCGGAAAGAAGCCGGGGTGAAGCGGTGTGCCAGGTTCATGGAGCGGGCCCTCCTCTTGCCGAGCGCTCCCGGGAGGGAGACGATGTCGCTGAAGAAGATGAGGCGGCCACTCTACCACACGCCATCCTGCGCGACGGCCGTCGCGCCTCCCCTCGACCTGCTGAAGGCCGAGCGCGGCGCGCCGTCGGGCGTGGTGCGGCCGGCCGCGTCGCCCCGCGAGGACGAAGGGCACGACCGCGTCCTCGCCTGCGCCGGCTGCTTTCAGCCGATCACGACCGCCGCCGCGCGCACGGCGGTCGCCGGCGCCCATGAGCACACCTTCGCGAACCCGGCCGGCTTTCGGTACCACATCGGCTGCTTCACCCGCGCCACCGGATGCGCCGTCGCCGGCGAGCCCAGCACGCACTGGAGCTGGTTCCCCGGCTACTCCTGGCAGGTGGAGCACTGCTCGGCTTGCGGCGATCACCTGGGCTGGCTCTTCCGCGGCGAGGGCCGCTCGTTCCACGGCTTCGTCCTCGACCGCCTCGTCGAGACCGAGCCCTAGATCTCGACCGCGTCCACCGGGACCTCGGCGCCCCAGAGGCGCGCCACCACCGGCGCCACCTTGCGGGGATCCCCGGTCGTGAGGACGGTGAACGCGCCCGGGCGGTCGCGGCTCGTGTCTCCGAGCTCGCGGAGCAGCTGCTCCGTGCGGCGCGCGATGGCGGGCGCGCTGTCGACGAGCTGCACGTCCGGCCCCAGGACGAGCGCGAGCGGTCCGCTCACGAAGGGATAGTGCGTGCAGCCCAGGACGACGGTGTCGACGCCGGCGCGCCGGAGGGGCTGCACCAGCTCCTCGAGCCGCGCGTGCAGGAGAGCGCCGTCGAAGTGGCCCTCTTCGATGAGGTCGGCCAGCCCCGGGCACGGCTGGGGCAGGACCTCGACGCCGCGGGCGTGCTCGCGAACGAGCCGAGCATAGCGCGCCGAGGCGAGCGTGCCTGCGGTCGCCATCACGCCCACCCTGCCGTTGCGGGTGAGGCAGGCGCCCGTCTTCACCGGCGGCTCCAGGCCGACCACGGGGACCGCCATCGCCTGCCGCAGCTCTTCGAGCGCGGCGCCGGAGGCGGTGTTGCACGCCGCCACGAGCAGCTTCGCCCCCATGCCCTCGACGTACCGGCCGACGGCGAGCGCCCTCGCGCGCACCTCTTCGAGAGGGCGATCGCCGTACGGGCAATAGGCGGTGTCGGCGACGTAAAGGAGGTCCTCGCCGGGCAGGGCGCGCCGGATCTCGCGGGCGACACTCAGGCCGCCCACGCCGGAGTCGAAGATGCCGATGGGCCGCCGGGTCCGGTGCACCGCTTCCATTATGGCAAGAATGGCGTGCTAGAGTTCGCCGAGGCGGGCCCGTGAAATACTGCGACAACTGCCACTCGGCGTACCCGGACGACTTCACCATCTGCCCCCGCGACCACGGCTCGCTGCGCTACGCCTCCGAGCTCGTCCCCGGCGTCGTCATCCGGGGCAAGTACGAGATCCTCGAGAAGATCGGCACCGGCGGGATGGCCACCGTGTACCGCGCCCGCCATCTCGCCTTCGGCGAGATCGTGGCCATCAAGCTCGTCGGGCCCAAGCTCTCCCACGACGCCGACTTCCTGAAGCGCTTCCGCACCGAGGCGGTGGTGACGCGCAAGCTCCAGCACCCCAACGCCGTACGGGTGGAGGACCTGGACAGCACCGAAGACGGGCGGCCGTTCATCGTCATGGAGTACGTGAACGGGCGCAGCCTCCGCGAGGTGATCCGCATCGAGGGCGCGCTGCCCCTGCCGCGCGCGTTGGCGATCGCGCGCCAGGCGTGCTCGGCCCTCGCCGCCGCCCACACCATCGGGATCACGCACCGCGACATCAAGCCCGACAACATCCTCCTCGCGCCGTCCCCGGGCGGTGACATCGTCAAGGTCCTCGACTTCGGCATCGCCAAGGTGAAGGAGGG
>Ga0070706_100005202_pt1 | contig 12407 bp, 16 predicted proteins | sample KBSK5501metaG_FD_65476 | JGI IMG/M metagenome (GOLD analysis project Ga0070706, IMG submission 65476) | Corn, switchgrass and miscanthus rhizosphere microbial communities from Kellogg Biological Station, Michigan, USA - KBS K5-50-1 metaG | ecosystem: Host-associated > Plants > Roots >...
AGTATCGACGTGAGCCCGGCGGTCGACAAGGCGCTGGGCTGGACCTATCCGTCGAGCGGCTTGGTGCAGGTCTATGTCGGCGGTTTGCCGTAATGGGTTATTTGCCTTGGTAGGTGAGATGCACTGGGCCGGGCAGGAGGATCGCTCTCCTCGCCTGGCCTCGATGCCGCGGATGACACCACATGTGCTACTGGGCTACTTGCCTAACACTGGGCGGCACCGAGACCCTGAAATACGCCTTCCGTGGGGTGGTTATCCGCCCTCCCTGCGCCTGGACGTCGACCGACCACGTCGAGCAGCTCGCCGTGCGGCACCACGTCACCGCCAGCGACATTCACGCCTACAACGATACGATGCCGTTGCAAGCCAGCTAGCCCTTAGCAGTCACGTGCCACGAACATTCCGAGTTAACGCTGAGATAGTGCGTCCCGGCATCATAGTAGTATTGCGTGTCCGAACCCTTTGCGCCGAACTGATTCACCAGCCCATCGCTGCTGTCCAGCGAACCATCGTCGTTATACACAAACACTTGGAAATTGCCCTGCCCGCTGTAGTCAGAGGAGCAGTCATAGGACCAATCAAGCGTCCAATCACCGGAAGTAGTGAACTTCTGCGTTTGTTTCGTGCCGCTGCCCGACACATCGAGCAGCACTTGCGGCGTTGGAGGAGCGCTCTGAGCAGACACACTCCCAGCTGATGTCGGAGCAGCAGGCGACGCTGACGCATCACCACTGCTGGGTGGCTCGGACACTTTGGAGCTAGACGAACCGGGCCCAGCCCACGCGAAAGCAGCAGCCGCGAACACAATCGTAATCACACCCAGCACCACAGGTACCGCAAGCTTGTTTGACTTCTTCCCTTGCTCATCAGACATTTGCGCGATTGTATAATCAAGCGGGCGCACATGCAAGCAGGAGCGACCTAGGCTGCCTCTAGTGCCGATACTCGTGAATCGAGCTGCGTCAGCTCCCTGGAATGGTCACCAACCACCTTCTTGATAACCTTCACATCAGCTCGCGGCTCGTCTAACTACCCTCTAACCGCCGAAAGTCGCTCGTCTTCGGCACGTCCGCCACCAGCTCATGCACTGCCTTCAGCTCGTCGCGCATCTGCTCTACTATGATGGCGCTCTCACGGACATCAGCACGAAGGTTGCTAAACCCCCGTGTCAACTGCTTTGATACATCGTCCAGAGTCATGTCGTTCCCATTCGTCTCCCAGTCAGTCGGCCTGAACACGATTTGTGTGCAACAGAGCCGCTACGCGGCTTCAAGGCGTGCAATACGGTGCTCGTGGTCCGCCAGTTGATGTGAAATGTCGGTTGTTGCCGCCTTGACCACCTTCATTGCGGACTTCAACTCCGCGACATCCTGCTCGACGCGTTCGAGACGGGCGGCCATCGTTGGCACACCACTCACATACTCAAGGATCGCCTAGTTCTGGTCAACAAGCTGCTCGATCAACACGGTCTGGTAGTCTTTGTCACCCATACCACCAGCCTAGCACCAATTCGCTCACTGAGAAAGCGGCGCTGGCCCATCATGCATATACCGATACAGCGTACTTCTGCCAATGTGGAGCGTGTCGCAAATCTCCTGCACCGGAATGTGATCGGCGTGGAGCTTCTTGGCAAGCGCAATCTTTTTGGGATCTCGCAATTGAATCGTCGGCCTGCCACCCAACCGCCCACGCGCTCGGGCAGCTTGGAGCCCAGCGTTGGTGCGTTCTCTGATGACTTCGCGCTCGAACTCGGCCAATGCTCCGAACACATGGAAAATCAGTTTGCCGCCGGACGTCGTCGTGTCCATGTTTTCTTGCAAGCTCTTGAAACCAATCTCGTGATCGCTGAGGTCCGAGATGGTGGCAATCAGATGCTTCAGGGTGCGGCTAAGTCGGTCCAGTCGCCAAACCACTAGCGTATCGCCTGCCCGCAGGTGATTCATGGCTTCCTGCAAACCGGGACGTTCGGCCCTCGCACCGCTCATCATGTCCGTGAAAATCTTCTCGCAGCCGTCACGCGTGAGTGCGTCGGTCTGGAGGTCGAGCGTTTGATCCTGGGTGGAGACGCGGGCATATCCTATCAGCATACGTTTCCTTGGGCTTAGAACAGCACCAGTTGCCCGCTCTTCTTTTGTTGCCCGCGTAAGTAGTGCGTCCCGAGCACCGCTGTGTAGAGCACACGGGTCAGGTGGTAAACGTGGTCGATCTCCGCTTCCTTGGGGACGTGGCCATACTCGCTGTACAGGGCCAGGGCGACCCTGGCTCGTAAATTTCGCTGCCGCTGCTCCGTCATGGTCATACTGACGTCAGTGTATCAAAACTCATGTATACAAGCAAGCGGTGGAACATTGATTTTGGGACGACTTTTGGGACGAAGCCTTCATCTAGCAACCATGAGCCAGACTGGCCTACTCCACGGTGTCCCGGAAAACGATCGATTTCGGGACGGCTTGCTTGTCCGTGGGACAGACTAGCTTGTCCTCCTTGCCCATTGAGCGGTCCGGTATACCGTGGACCACCAGGAGCCGAGATAGCCTGTGACTGATGCCGACCTTCGTGCGCGGCCGATAGCGCCTGTCGGGGCGGCTCACCGCCTGGCGCAGATTCTGACCTGCCAGCTAACGCCCTGCCGTCGGCGGCGATCGCTTAGCTGCCTGGCACCTCCTGGCAGGAGGACCTAGCCATACCAGAGCCGCTCCGACACGAGCAAGGCGCGACTGCTGGCCGGTCTAGGTGAAGGGCTGCATCCCTGGAGCCAGGTGAAGGGGGAAGACTGGCGTCAGTAGGCACCTTAGTCAGCTACAGCGACTTGCCGACGTCGTAGCTGGCATGATAGTGTGCGCGAAGCGAGTTCGAACGGGCCTGACTGTGGGGAGCGGGTGCTGGATGGGAGAACCCAGTAGAGGAGCATGGCGATGAGGTGGCCTTGGAACTTTCCGCACGACGATACAGGCGAAACGGCGACCGGTGTGCCATCGTCGCCTCGCGAAGCGCTGCCCGAGCCAGCGCCGCCCGGCCCGCCTGACATATCGGGGGGCGGCTCGCTCGGGACCATCGACCCTTCGTCTCTGGACCCAACATCCGTGTGGAATATGTCGGTAGCCCAGGCTCTCAGCGCGACCCTGGATATTCTTAACAATGATGTTGCACTGGAGAGCACCGAGCGGTACATCCTCCGCCTTGCCGTCAAAGTTATCCACCACTTCGGCGTTGAAGTCACCGACGAAGATATCGTTTTTCGTGTGGCTCTCGCCCGGATCGAGATCGCGGACCCTGCATCGGGGCAGTTGGTGCGGACGGTCACCTTGGCATCGGCTTCCGCGCCAGGCGCGGGGGAATCGGCCCAGGATGATGCGCCGCGCAAAAGCAGCATCACCGGCATCGCCGCGCGCGCCATGCGCCAGCGAACGACTCAAATTGTAGCGGATGTGGAACTGGATAAGGACTACGATCTCGGGCCTCTTCTTGAAGAGATGTCGCTCTTGGCGGTCCCTATCACCGTCGAGGGCGAATGCGTAGGGGTGCTCACGATTGGGGCACCCACGCTCGGTGAGTTCTCCGCCGAGCAGGTGTATTACGCGGAGACCGCCGCGGCGCTCGTGGCGCTCGCGGAGACGGCTGACCGCGCGAGGGGTCAACCGCGGAGCGAGGAGTTGCGCATGGCGATCGGGGCTGCGCTTGAGCAGCGCAGGGACGCTGCCATGGGCTATCACTCCAGTCCCGATCGTGATATGCAAGTCACCGTATTCCATGCCAAGGCGGTCCCGGTAGATAGCTGGTCGACCATGCTCGTCTACTCCCATATCGAGGCAGCGTTGATCGCCGTGCGTATGGACGCGCTCAAGTTCCCGGACCATTTCGGTCCCGACCCGAGGGTGGTGTCTGGTGGCGCATCCGGCGTTGTGGCTTGGGGGACAGAGATCACGATGGTGCCGTCGTTGGACGGCGTCCAGTTCGACCCGGATGAAGTATCTGTCCGGTGGACAGAGGAGTGGCATCGCGCCCTTTTCCGCTTCAGGCCAGCGCACGGAGTTGCCGGCTCTGCGGGCAATGGCGAGGTGCGGGTATATGCGACAACTGGCGCGGGGAGGCTCTTGATCGCGACCGTCAAGCTCGCGATGCTGTTTGAGGAGGCGGTTGCAAGCAGCCCTTTAGCCTCTGATGCAAGGACGCATCTCGCTACCCAGACATCAGAGTATCTGTACAAGCGGTTGTTTGCATCGTATAGCCACCAGGACTTGGGAGTAGTCCAAGCATGTACAGACGCCTACCAGGCACTTGGCATCACCGTACTCATCGACCAAAAAGTGCTGCACTCCGGGGAGTATTTCGGACGGCATCTGAAGTGGCTGATCGAGTCATCGGACGTCTTCCAGCTCTATTGGTCGCACCACGCCGCGGCATCTGAGTGGGTGCGGCGTGAATCGGAGCACGCCCTTACGTGCAATCGGGGAGAAGGGTTCATCCGCCCTTTATATTGGGAGGAGCCGATGCGGCCACCGCCGCCGGAACTTGCTCACCTACACTTCGCCCGCTTGGAACTTGCGGCCGCCCTAGTGAGCGCACATCGGCCGAACGAACCGTGCTAATCCCGATGGGGCCAGCTTCGAGGACCAGCGCGTACATCCCGCTCCGATGGCAGGCTAAATGTGCCAGTTGCACGAGCCCTCAGGCGCATGGTCCCCACTGGATGCGACATCTCTGGTAAACCCGCCAGCCCTTCCAACTCATGGACAAAGAGGCAGATGCCGACCGGTGCTCAGGCGCGGGGCCAAGCTGAGACTGTTTCGCACTGGGCACCTGTAGACGTGAGCGTTGCGCGCCTGCAGTCCCGCGATCGCAGTTGCCGCTCTTTACAACAGCCCAGCACGAGTTGGAATCAGTATCCGTCTGCGTGGACAGCGAGGCAGGCAGCCGCTGACCGAGGTGCTGGAGCAGCGCGGCTTGCGTTTCGAGGACGGCGCTGGCGGTGCGTTCTTCAAACCACAACTGCGTGCCACCACGCGGTATGATATTGGCAGAGCCGTGTGAACGCTAGGTGTCCACGTGGATTCCGTATTAGTCAATAGTTTAAGTGAAGAGCGTTGGCTGCTCGCCGTCTTTCAGTGCTTGTTTGATGAGCCACACGGTTACGGCTCCATCATATTGCGCTTGTCGCTCGGCACATAGGCATCAATTGCTTGCTTGACTACGCGAGCTAATTCTTCGGCGCGTTCCTTCGCTGCCTGAGCTTCGCGCGGGTGCCAACGTGCGCGGGCGGCGTACTTGGCCAGTGCACTGCGTTCCTGGCTGTTTAATTGCGCCATGCGTATCTGGCCGCCGCGTTGGCCGAGCGCTGCCGCGTGTAGGTCTTTGAGGTGTTCGGGTTGGTGTTCCGGTTCCATATATCTCCTTTCGGTTGGTTGCTTTCTATAGTATATACCGAGCGCTTGGCATGGTCAAGCGCCTACCAAGCTCCTTAGCAGCGGCGCGGCTGCTAGGCGGGTTGGCAGGCGGACGGTGTGCCAAGCGCTTGGCATTGGTACCGACCCCGATGTAGCAAGCACCTAGTATATAAACGGCTGTGGTAGCACACACCTTTTACGCAACTTTGCAGAGTATCCGCGTACCTACCGATCATACTCGGGTCCAATGGAGGGGTATGGCAGATGCTGATAGTATCGATTGAACAGGTCAATCGCCCGCCCTTCCGCTGCAAGCACGTCGAGAGTTCGCCGGATGAGCTGGATTGCGGACGGATCTCACTCCATGCGTATGGGGTACACCACAGGCCTCGAAGAAGCGGCGAAAGATGTCCACGCCGCAGCGCCTGCGAATGCGGATCAGGCTGGAGTGGTCAAGCAAGGGTTCGTCCAGGTTGTACCCCAGAAACCAGCGGACGCTGAGCCGGTCGGCGACGGTGGGCATGAGGTGGCGCTCCGAGCGAATGCCCTCGAAAAACAGCACCAGCTGGAGGTGAAAGAACACGACGGGATCCACGGATGGGCGCCCGCCGACTTCGAGACCGATGACCTGGCGAGTGCCTTGGCCGCGCGTGGGTTCCGGGTCGAGATGCTGTTATTGCCGTGGGTAATGTCGCGGACGTCACGGGTGTAGGCGTCCGCAAGGGGTCTTTCTGGTGCATGCGCCACTTCCTGACCCGACGGATTCTCCTGCCAGGAAGCCTATCCAATCGCATGTGGCCTTGTCCAACACAACTGAGCCACTAGCCCGGCACCCCGTCACACGATGATGTCGTTCTTCCAGATCGCATACCACACGCCTTGCAGGGTCGTTACGGAAAACGTGGGGCGCAGGGTGATCGTCTGCTCGTGAAACGTCCCAGCCATCCCGTACATCTCGCCCGGAGGAGCTGGTATAACGGATCCTTGATAGAACGTGGTGAAGAAGACATCGCCGGGCTCCGATGCGTCGTTGAACTTAATCTCTTTGGTTTGGTCGTTGTACGTTCCTTGGATCGGTCTGATCGACTCGTTCGGACGAGTCCAGTTAGTGATGATTGTTGCGTACTCCAGGTCCCCTGAAGCCGACACCCCCGGCACCCTGAGTGCCTGGGGGTCTGGGGTCCCCCGATGGAATTCGAAAATTCCAACAATGCTGCTCATCGTCTCTCTCCTCTTCTTGCCTCTTGCAGCTACTTCCGCTCAACGTCTCATGCTGCCCAACGTAGGGCTACGGATCGCTGGGCAACTGTGTATGATATCAGTTCCGCCACTCTGAGTGTATCTCACCCCATGCCAAGGTGCCAGCACAAACACGGCCACGTGACGAGTGACACATAGAAGTCGGATCGGTGCTCTCCGTACCTTGAGGATTCATGGGGCTTTAGGCCACCTGCGCCCGTCACAGTGCGAACAAAAGTATGACGGGGATGTGTAACCCAACCAGGCTCTGCGCTAATCCCGGTGAAGCAGTTGGGGGCGGTATGCAGTGCCGAGCGTCGGAACCTCCAAGCAGGCACTCCAGAGCTATCTGGCGACCCAGGCCATCCACTGGCTGCCTAACGGTGGGTCAGGCGCCGCTTTTCAACATGCTGGGTCGTTTCTGGGACACTATAGATTGTCAAGCCAGGTACGCAGGCATGTCCTGCGGGCGTTGCGGAGTGCAGCCACCATCTTGATCCCTTCACGCATTTATCAGTTGTTGAGGGCGTTTGCTAAAGAAAGCGTGTGAAAAGCGATGGCTGTTCCCAGATGATTTCCAGCTTCGGGGTTCAACTCGAAGACCAAAGTCACGCCTTCTCACACGCCTTCTAGGCCACAAAGGGTTGCGCATACGCGTCGACGCCTACGCCTGGCTTGGCGTGGACAGGGTGGTCGTGCTGGTTGCGGAAGTATTCACGATTGCGATGGCCTGCCAGGATGCCTCTGTGATGGATCTGCCCTGGAATCGCAGGCCTACCGCATACAACGTTGCCTCGGCCAGCACAATCGGCACATCTTCGTACAGCTCCTCCCCCGGCTCAAGCGCCGCAAGTTTAGGTAAGACTCTGGAGGGCATCCTAAAGACGTTATCGATTGGAATGACCAGCTGCGCAGGCGCATCGTCTGGCACCAGAATCGGCTCAGTTCCCAGTTCGCACAGTCGCATGACAATGCGGGTTTGGCCAATGTTCTTGAGGTTGATGCGGATAGTGGCGAGGCGCTTGCTGCCGACCGTAACGGTCATTTGATGCGTCAACTGGATCTGGAGGTTTCCGTCAAGGGACCTGCGAAAAAGAAACCACCACCCGCCTACGACGACAGCGACTATCGTCAAGATGCCACTCACGATGTCAACCCAGATCTTTGCGGTCGCGAGCGCATCAGCGGCCGTCAAGGTTGACCGCCCTCCTCAGCTCATGCAGCATTTCCTCAGCTCGCTTCAGTTGTTCGGTAATCTTGCCCATCAGAGCAGCTGCTGCAGCTATACCGGCCGAGGCTGCAATCAGCAGCCCTGAGAGGTTCTCCACAACCTCGTGGATGGCCGCTATGTGCGGGTCCAGCTCGACAGCAATACCCTCAGGATCCAGTAGACCGAGCTGGCTGGCAGTGTCTCGGCTGAGCGCAAGACATGAGGTGACAATCTCGCTCTTACGGACGCTGTCTGGCGCGTTTGCCAGCCGCTGGTTCAGGTCTGAGATGGCCAACTTGAGCATCTCCAGCTTCCATTCTTTGGGGGATTGCGCCGGCATTTGAAGCATTGCCATTCCCGCTCCCTTTCAGCTTTCGTCAGGTTCCGCGACGCAGTTACTACGTAGGAAATGGACGTAAGCCGCACGTACTCGTCGTGCATGTTTGTTATGGGCAATCACAGCAGTCGTGTCAAGCCCCGCATGTACTTTGAGCAACGAGGTAGGTCATGCCTGTCGACGTCGCGACAAAAGCATACTCTCACCTTATGTGAGATAACAGTTCAGGCGAACGCAGGGAGAGCGGTTGGCCGGTACAGAGGGCTTAGAGCGCGGCCAAGAGCGCCACGCTTGACGTCAAGCGCCTATATTATGCTTACTCAGCAAGTCCTACAGAAGAGTTACTGCAGGGCTCGCTATCATGAGGTCTGCCGGATAGGGCCGGAGCAGGCTGACGATCTCTTCAGGCTCGCTCATATCCGGATCGAGCCAGTGGTCCTCGTCCTCGGGCAGCAGGATAACCGGCATGCGGTTGTGGATAGGCGCCACGAGCGCGTTGGGCTGCGTGGTGATAATGGTACACGTGGCCAGCTCGCCGTCAGTGTTGGGGTCACGCCAGTGCTCGTAGAGGCCAGCAAAGCCGAACAGGTCGCCGTCTTTGCGGGCGATGCGATACTTCACCTTCGCGCCAGGGCTGCCCTTCCACTCGAAGAAGGCGCTGGCTGGAATGATGCAACGCTGGTACCGCAGCGGCTTCTTAAAGGACGGTTTGCTCTCAATCCCCTCGGCGCGGGCGTTGATCATCTTGGAGCCAACGCTCGGATCTTTCGCCCACGACGGCACAAGCCCCCATTTCATCAGCGACAACACGTGGTCGGTCTGCAGCACGAACACCTGCTGGGTCGGCCGCACGTCGGTATTGTCCAGGATCGGCGGTACTTTATTGGTGACGCGAAAGCGCAGGAAGACGCGCTGCCCATCAACGAGCTCATATCGACCGCACATCTCTTGCTCATCCTCTCCTTGTCGTCGTGCCGTGCTGGCTCCAACCTCACAGGTAGTATCCCACCGATGTGCTGAGCGAACCAGCGGAAAGCCCAGCGCCGGGGGAGTGGGTGTAGAGGTGACAACTACCTATTCCGGGAACGGCGGACAGGAGTGGAATGTGTGGCTACTGAACCAGCAAAATATCGGTATTTGCCTGGTGTGATCGAGCCGCGCTGCCGACAGCGCTTTTGTTCTGGAGTCGCGTTAGTTAGGTGTCCACAATGTAATGTTGTTGATGCCTGTATTTTCAGTAACCCAGCTAGCGCCTAGGCTTCCTTGCTTCACTAAGTACGTGCCACCGGTTTGCACACCGATGAGGTTACCAGATAATACTGCTTGGCTGACAACGCCATTGTATATAGTCGTCCATGTTGCGGTTAGGCTACCCTCTTTGACGTAGAGATTGCCCAGGTTGTCGATGACGCCGATTCTAATGGGTGTGATGTAGCCTAAATCGGAGAGTTGCCCGGTGACGGCGCCGTCGTATTCATCGGTCCATGGATTGCTGAGACTGCCTTGTTTGACGTAGAAGCTGCCACTAAGCATCATGCCGACCAGGTTACTGGATACAACGCCTTGGCTGACGCCGCTAGTGTATAGAGTGGTCCATGAAGCTCCGAGGGTTCCGTCTTTGACTAGGAATGCGCCAGAGCTGGTGAGTACTCCAATTCGACTGCCTGCTAGGTAGCCTGCGGAAACGCCGTCGTACTCGTCAGTCCAGGTGCCGCTGATGCCTTCTTTGACAAAGAAGCTGCCGGAGGTGCTCAAATAGCCGATGCGCATAGTATTTGTGCCGTAGTTGTCGAAGATCGCAGCTTTAGCGACGCCGGAGTTCATTTCGGTGACCCATGAGCTGCTTAGGCTGCCTTGCTTGACCCATAGGGCTCCGTTGTTGACGACGGCAGTAAGGCTGCCTGATTGGATGCCTTGGGTGACGGTGCTGTCGTTGTTTATGGTGACCCAGGGGTTATTGTCGTAAGAGTTCTGCTTGGCGAGATACGACGGGGTAGTGGTCAGGGCGCCGAGCCTGACTTGTGGGGCGTGCACGACTGTTTGAACGGTATACGTAGCCCAGCCGCTCATGTCTATATCGGCGTTGCCAGCGCCAAATGATGTGCCGCTTTGGAGGCTGGCGGAGCTGTATACGGCTACAGTGTTTTGATTGACGATTTGTATGGTGCTTCCTACTGAGTTGATGATGCCAGCGTGTCCTGTGCCGGCGGGACCGCCGTCGAGGGTTAACACGTCTCCTGGGTGGAGATATGAAATTGAGCCGTCAGTTTGTGCTGTTAAGCCGCTGGGTACGTTATTGATGAGTGTGTTTCCGTCTCCTGACCAGTTGGCCGTAGTCCAGCCTTGTGTGAGATAGAGGCGGTTGACCATTTCGACGCACTGCCATTCTTCGCCGCTGTTTATGCCATTTACTGAGTTGTTGGTGATGGGACTGTGGTCGCCTGCTGAGGAGCCGTTTGATTTGATAACGACGCCTGCGCCGTCGAGCCAGCTTGCGCCTGCTAGTTCGTCGGTTCCGAAGGCGTCAGCGCGGGTATTGTTGATGTCGGCTCTTGCGATTTCTGGGAGCGAGATAAACGGGATGACGAGAGCTGCGGCCAGTGCAATCAATAAAACTGGTAACCTGTGAGAGGTTTGAAGGAAGTATTTTTGCATATGGTTGGTAATTTAGTTGGTGGTCGCAGTGGCTGTGCTCTTTGCTGCGGCACTGAAGGCAGTGTCAATTGATTGGAGAGTAGTGGCGGATGCGCATGACTTGTTTTCCCAGGGTGCGTATCCGTAGTAGTAGCTGCCTATGGTTACTCCGTTGGGGTATTGCTGCGTGTAAAGGCTGCCTGTTACTGGGTCGCGGTCTGTAGGAAGTACGCGGAATATTGAGCCGATTGGCTTGTTTGTGTCTGTCGGGCCGGTGGTGGAGATGTTACAACCTGTGCAGTTAAGTGACGTTAGCCCGAGCCATGCGGTATTTGGGAGGCCGTCGCTGCCACTGTTGCTGCCTTCGAAGGTATAGTAAGCGTCCTTGATGCTGTCGCTGAGTGGTAGTTTGACGCTCCATTCTTTGATGGTGAGGTAGGTTACTGTTGGTGCTGGTGCGGTGGTGACTGGTTGTTGATTGGTTGACTGGTTAGGGTTGGACGCGGCATCTGTTGTGGTGGAGCTGCTTTTGATGCGTTGGTAGACTGCGAAGCTCGTTGCTCCGAGAGCTAGGACAACTAGGATTGCTAGCACACCTTCTACGATACTGAAACCTGTTTGTTTACTGGCTGTTCCCTTCATAATAATGCCCCCTTGGTTATGCCCTCAGCGTACAGCACGTTTGACCGCCATGCAAGTCTGTTTGGCTGCTTGCACCTGCGGGACGCTCCTCTGTTGATGTTCCCGTTCCGGTCCACATGGTGTCGTAGGCACTCGCCGACGACGTGGCGGTAGACACATGCTGGACACCGCTGCCGTCCACTAGGGAACTACTGACGTTTGCGTAGAGAGCTAAACAGATGTTACGCTGGCGGCATGAGCACGAAGACGATCCGGCTCGACCGGCGCAAAGAGCGGCGACAACGCGCTTGGGAGTTGAAAGAGCAGGGTTGGAAACAGCAGGAAATTGCCGCCGTATTGGGAGTGGCGCGTGGGGCGGTCAGCCAATGGGTATGGCGACCTGTGGCCACAAGTCCGCAAGATAGTCGCGCAGCAATGGGTGAATGAAGCGATAACCCGCGCCAATTTTCTGCAGCAGGATGTGGTCAGCTGCGTAGTCCAAAAAGCGCACATACCGCGGGGGAACCACTCCACTCCAGCGCAAAGTGTGGCGCAGGGCAACAGATCGCATCGCCGCGGCGCCACCAAGCCGAAGACCGCCATACGGCGCCGCAAACAGCCCAGCGACGCTGGCGAGGGATAATGCTGGTACCACACCGGACAGACCCGAGGGTAAGGACGTGAGAGAGAACAGGACATAAATTGCTCCACCCAATCCAATGGTAATAACTGAGAAGAATAACAGTGTTGCGAACACGCCACGCGCAGCTGAACGCCGAACACCCTCATCTGGGCGAGAGTATTCTTCATCTGAGACAGACAGCGGTACAAGCCCACCGTAGATGAGGCCAAGGATAGCCCCACCGAGAGCGCACACCGCAGTTACTTTAGAAATGTCGCGTGGAGCGAGGAAGGAGCTAAACTGCACGTACGTCAGCATGGCTGCCAATCCACCCAAGCCCAAGATGAGTCCTGACATGAG
>Ga0070706_100005203_pt1 | contig 12407 bp, 15 predicted proteins | sample KBSK5501metaG_FD_65476 | JGI IMG/M metagenome (GOLD analysis project Ga0070706, IMG submission 65476) | Corn, switchgrass and miscanthus rhizosphere microbial communities from Kellogg Biological Station, Michigan, USA - KBS K5-50-1 metaG | ecosystem: Host-associated > Plants > Roots >...
CAACGACTTCCTGCCGCAGTGATCGCCGCGCCGTCCGCCGAGCGCGCGCAGCTGGCGCTCGACGGCGTCGCCAAGCGCTTCCAGGCCCGCGACCGGGTCGTCCACGCGCTCGAGGCAACGACGCTGACCGTCGCGGGCGGAGAATTCGTCACGCTGGTCGGCCCCAGTGGCTGCGGCAAATCCACCCTCCTCAACATCATCTCCGGCCTGACCCCCGCCAGCGAGGGCTCGGTCCGGCTGGACGGGCGGGCGATCGCGGGGGTGAGCCGTCGGGTGGGCTACATCACGCAGCAGGACAACCTGTTCCCCTGGCGCACCCTGCGCGACAACGTCGCCTTGCCGCTGGAGCTCGCCCGCGTGGCGCCCGGGGAGCGCCGTGATCGGGCCGATCACTGGCTCGCCCGCGTCGGCCTCGAGGGCTTCGGCGACGCGTATCCCCACGAGCTGTCCGGCGGTATGCGCCAGCGCGGATCCATCGTGCGCACGCTGATCTACGAGCCGCCGGTGATCCTGATGGACGAGCCCTTCGGGCCGCTCGACGCGCAGACGCGGATCGTGCTGCAGGACATGCTCCTGTCGATCTGGGAGGGCGCGCGGAGCACGATCGTGTTCGTCACGCACGATCTGACGGAAGCCGTCGCGCTCGCCGACCGGGTCCTGCTGATGAGCGCGCGGCCGGGACGGATCGTCCGGGCGGACCGCGTGGACATCCCGCGGCCGCGCAACATCTTTCAGGTCCACGAGGACCCCGAGTTCCGGCGCCTCTACACCGAGATCTGGCACGACCTTCGGCTGCAGGTCCAGGATGCCAACACGCTCGGGCGTTGACGGCCTCGCCGTCGAGCGCGCGGCGGGCCGGCCCGGCGTCCGCTGGCTGTTCGACGCCGACCGCCCGTGGGCGGTCAACGGCGGGCGCGTCGCCGCCCTGCTGGTGCTGTTCGGCCTCTGGGAGCTCGGCGCGGGCCGGCTGTTCGACATCTTCTATTTCAGCAAGCCGTCGCTGATCGTGGCGCAGGTCGGCAAGGAGGTCGTCGATCCGAGCTTCTACCGGGACCTCGGCGTCACCTCGCTCGAGCTGATCCTGGGCTATGCCAGCGGCGGCGCGGCCGGGATCGCGCTGGGAATCCTGCTCGCGCGCTGGCGCTACGTCGCCAAGATCTGCGACCCCTTCCTGCTCGCGCTGAACAGCGTGCCGCGGATCGCGGTGGCGCCGATGCTGATCGTGTGGTTCGGGATCGGCATCGCCTCGAAGGTCTTCCTGGCGGCGACCCTGGTGTTCTTCATCACGTTCTTCAACACGCTGTCCGGCATCCGTGGCGTCGACAAGGCGCTCTGCGACGTGGTGCGCGTGCAGGGCGGGAGCGAATGGCAGATCTTCACCAAGGTCATGCTGCCGCACGCGTCGGCCTGGATCCTCACCGGCCTGAAGATGAGCCTGCCCTTCGCGCTGGTGGGCGTGATCCTGGGGGAGTTCCTGGTGTCCTCCAAGGGGCTCGGCTTTCGCCTGAACAGCTACGCCACCTCGTACAACACGAGCGGCGCGATCACGATGATCCTGCTGATGATGCTCCTGATGATGGCGCTGACCGCCGTCGCCGACCTCGTCGACGCGCGCGTCATGCGCTGGCGCCCCAGCGACCGTGAGGCCGGAGGCGTCGCGCCCAAGGCGTGAAGGAGGCGATCCCATGTCGCCCAGCCGCGGGCTCGATCTGGCACGGTGGCGCACGAGACGCGCCAGATCCTGTCGAACATGGGCCACATGCTCGAGTCGGCCGGATCCTCGCTCGAGCGCGTCGTCAAGATCAACGTCCTGTGAGGAAGGAAGCGAAGAGGCCATGAGCGCGGCGCGGCCCGTCATCGACATCCACACGCACGTCATGCCGCCCGACTGGCCCGATCTCGGGAAGAAGTACGGCGCGCCCGAGTGGCCGCGCGTCCGGCCGGAAGCCGACGGCCAGGCGACGATCATGCTGGGCGATCGGAAGTTCCGCCTGGTCACCGAGCAGTGCTTCTCGGCGCCGCGGCGGCTCGCCGACATGGACACGGAGGGAATCCGCCGGCAGCTGATCTCACCGATCCCCGTCCACTTCTGCTACGAGGGCGCCCCCGCGGCGACAGCCGAGTTCGCGCGAATCCAGAACGACTTCATCGCCGAGACGGTGGCCCGGCATCCGGCGCGCTTCCTCGGGGCCGGCACGGTGGCCATGCAGTCCGTCAAGCACGCGCTGCCCGAGCTCGAGCGGATGCGGGCCGCGGGGTTCCGGGCGCTCGAGATCGGCACCAACGTCGGCGGGCGCGACCTCGACGACCCCGAGATCGTCGAGATTCTCGAGGCGGCGCAGGCGCTGGGACTGGCCGTGTTCGTCCATCCCTGGAGCGGGATCGGCGAGGAGCGCATGCGCGCCTTCTACCTGCCCCACATGGTGAGCCTTCCGGCCGAGACCTCCCTCGCCATCAGCCGGCTGATCTTCGGCGGCGTGCTCGACCGGCTGCCGACGTTACGCATCGCCTTCGCCCACGGCGGGGGAACGTTCATTCCCCTGCTCGGCCGCATCGATCACGGGTTCGCGGTCCGGCCCGAGGCGAAGACGGTCATCGACCGGCGCCCGAGCACGTACCTGTCCCGCCTGTACTTCGACTCGATCACCCACGATCCACGCCTCCTCGAGCTCCTGTGCGAGCGGGCGGGCAGCGATCGCGTCATGCTCGGCAGCGATTACCCGTTCGACATGGGCGTCGAGCATCCGCTCGACCAGATCCGCGATGCGCGCCTGACGGCCGAAGACATCGACAACGTCCTGTTCCACACGGCCGAGCGCTTCCTCGGGCTGAGCGCATGACGCCCCTCGAGTTCGGCGATCGCGACTATCCGCGCACCTTCGCGGAGAAGGTCGATCGCGACCACACCGTCGTTCTCGTGGTCGACATGCAGAACGACTTCTGCGCGCCGGACGGATACGTGGCCAAGCAGGGGTGGGACGTCCAGCCAATGATCGCGATGGCCGACCGGCTCCGACGCTTCCTGGACGCCGCGCGTTCCTTCGTGCGCATCGTCCACGTGCACGGGCAGTACGAGCCGTCCTTCATGCCCGCCCAGATGGTCGAGCGCCTCCAGCGCCTCGGCATTCCCCCGTACTGCCAGCCCGGCACCCCGGGGATCGAATTCTATCCGGGCTTCGAGCCGCGGCCCGAGGACCTCGTCATCTCGAAGCGGACGTTCAGCGCCTTCGCGCACACGGAGCTCGACTTCCTGCTCCGGAATCTCGGCGTGCGGACGGTGGTCGTCACGGGCACGTTCACGAACGTGTGCGTGGACTCGACGGCGAGGGACGCCTACGTCAACGATTACTACGTGGTCGTCCCGGAGGATCTCACCGCCAATCCGGATCTCGAGAGCCAGCGCGCGGCCCTCCGGACCCTGGGGCATTTCTTCGGCGTCGTCGTGCCGTCGTCGGACCTGCTGGCGGTCTGGCAGGGCCAGCGCCGCTAGGCGCCGGGGCCAGCCGCGGCGATCGCGTCGTGGGAAGAGATCGCGACGACGGCCGACCGGGTCGATCGGTTGCTCCAGGCGTGGTTGGTTTCGCGCTGCACGACGGTGTCGCCGGCCCGGAGGTGGACCTCCTCGGTGTCGAGAACGAGGGTGATCTCCCCCTCGAGCACGAGACAGAAGTCGAGCGTGCGCGTCTTCTGCATGTAGGGGTGCGGGGCCGCCGGTGAGTAGGTCGAGGCGGCGGGCGAGCCCATCGCCCGGAAGAACGCCGCGACCTCCCGGCCGCCGATCTTGCCGGTGTAGACGTCGTCGGGCGGAAAGACGACGACGCGGCAGACCGAGCCGCCGGGCGGCGGCTCGATGGTGTGCGGCAGGTGCAGCGTCTCGCGGACGCCCGTGATCCGGGCCGGCGTCCGGTCGGTCACCCATATGCGCGTCGCGCTGTAGCCCGGTCGCGCCGGATCGGTGCGGACGTCGGGCGACGGCCCGTCCTGGATCGCGGTCGACCGTCCGTCCGCGTCGTCGATCGTGACGATCCGGCGAACGGGCGTCGTCATGGCTCCTCGAGACGTCCGCCCATCATGACGAACGCCATCAGGCTGCCCGTGCGCGGGTTGGTCCAGCCGTGCCAGTTGCCGAGCTGCACGACGACGTCGCCGGGGGTCATGACGCGCTCGCCGTCGTCGAGCCGGAGAACGCGCTCGCCCTCCAGGAGAATCCCGTAATCCACGGTCTCCGACCTGTGGATCGGCGAGCTGAAGGCGTTCTGACCGCCCCGATCCCATGTCCCGCCGGGCCGGCGGCTCGGCGCGTGGATCGGCACCGCCGCCCGGTCCGCGGCGGCGTCATAGTCGGGCGGCCGGCCGGCGGACTGCACGATGCGCAGATGCCCGCCGTGCTCGGGCGGCTCGAAGCTGAACGGGAGATTGCCGTCGTCGCGCTCACCGTCGATCGGCGCCGGACAGGTATGAAACACCCAGAGGTCCGTCATGCCGGCGCTCGGGCTGACGGCGCCCGGGTTCACGTTGGGCGCGGCGCTGTCGAAGAGCACCCGCGAGCGACCCTGCGCGTCGTTTCCGGTGACCACGCGCCGGATCGGCCTGATCCCTCCGCTGACGCCACTCTCTTGAGCACGTGATTCCTGGTTTCGCATGGTCGACCCTAGGGTGTGTAGGATTCGAAAAACTTCAGCATCACCACGCGCGTCTTGGGCGACACCTGCTTGATCTCCTTGACCGCCAGATCCATGTTGGCCGGGTCACCGAAGACACTTCTCAGGTCCTGAGGACCCTCGGCGAATGGCCGCTCGAAGTTGTCCCAGTGGGTCGGAAGGACGACCTTCGGGTGGCCCAGCGCCCGTAACAGGCGCGGCGTGTAGTCGTGAATCTGGTTGGCGAAGATCGACGCCACCAGCGCGACGTCGGGTTTGAGGCCCGTGATGGCGCGCTCCACGAAGTTGGCCGTGCTCATCAGGAAGATTCTGTACTTGTCCTTGATCGTAAGCATGTAGATCAGGCTGTCGCCTTCAGGCAGGTCGCCGACCTTGGTCGGTGCCGCGGGCACGCTGTAGAGGTGGCCGGGCACGGCGTGCTTCTTCGTCGGTCCGAGTGAGTGCAGCGCCGGGAAGACCTCGATCGTGTACCCGTCGAATTGCATGTACTCGCCGCCCTTGACCTGGACGATCTTGGGTTCCGGTACGCCCGCCGCCCGCAGCACGTTGGCGTGCGTCTCCGAGCCGATCACCTGGGCCCCGTGCTTCTTTGCGATGTACGGGATGTCGGCCAGATGGTCCCAGTGGCCGTGCCCGATAAGAATCTGGTCCGCCTTTCGAACGTGCTGGTCGATCAGCGCCTCGTCCGTCTTGAGCGGCGTGTTCGGGTCGAACTTCCCACTGAAGAAGCCGGTATCGAAGCGCGCGAGCCACGGGTCCATGAGGATCGTCTTGTTGCCGAAGGTGATCTCCCAGCCGTTCGTGCCCAACCACTTGAAGTTCACACCGCTGGCACCCGGTCCATTCCTCTTAGGGGTCGGCTCTGCCCCCTCGGCGAGCCCCGGCAGGACGAGTGATTTGCCGACATCGAGCGCCGAGGCGACCGCCCCCAGGGCGACGCCAGCGCCGAGGAATTGGCGTCGGTCCATGGATCTCGGATCGAAGAAGCACATGACCGTCCTCCTATTGCACATTGCGGGTTTGGAAGCTTCCCTGCGCCGGCCACATCTTAGCCGAGCCAGGGCGTCCGCGACAGAGGCGCTATGGTCCGGCAGAAGCGGATTGACACGCGGACTAGCTTAGGTGTACCTAATCCACCACGGCGGTTCCACCTTACTCTGGAGGGAGGCGGATTACCCGGTCCGCATGATCGTCTGTTTGTGCCGTGGAGTCGGGGAGAGCGCGGTCAACGCCGCCATCACCGAGGGGGCGTCAACCCTTGACGAGCTCGTCGCCGCCTGCACGGCGGGGTCCGATTGTGGGGCGTGTCGCATCTCCCTTCTTGAAATCCTCGCAGCGTGGATCCAGAAGCGACAGGTTGATTCTGACGAAGTAGCCGTTCCCTAGCCAGCCACCGACAAGCCACCCGGCTTTAGGCAGCCAGCCACCAGACCCGGCGCCGCCACACTAACGGCGCCGATGCGGAGGCGTGAGATGGCTTGCCGAGCACTCGTCGTCGTGTTGGCTGCACTTCTCGTCTTGGGCGCCTCGGGATTTGCGCCGCGGGCTCACGCGGCATCACCGGAGGAGATCGAGCGGCAGCTAAAGGCCCTCCAGGACCAAGTCGACGTCTTGAGACAGCAACTCCAGGAAACCAAGGCCGCGCCCCCACCGGCAGTCGCCTCGCCACCGGCCGCGCCTGTGCCTCAGCCTGTCGCTCAACCCGCCCCGGCAGGGTTGGAACCCCCGCCAGCGGTCCGGCCATCCTGGCTCACCGATTTCAGGCTGGGCGGCTATGGCTCGACGCGCTTCGAGGCGTCCGACCTCCACAACCTCAAGGACACGTTCACCTTCCGACGCTTCGTGCTGACGGGAGACGCCACGATCGCCGGACGGCTTCGCAGCTACGTCGAGCTCGAGCTCGAGCGCTTCACAGAGCTGGAAGTCGAACGACGGACGCTCTCGGAGGGAGGTCGACAGGGCTTCTCGCAATCGATCGAAGGCAGCAATCAGTCCGAGATTTCGCTCGAACAGGCGTGGCTGCAGTTCGAGCTGGCGGACTGGGCGAAGTTCCGGATGGGCAAGGTCCTCATACCGGTGGGGCGCTTCAATATCAACCACGATGACAACCGGTGGGATCTGCCGCGCCGCTCGCTCGTCGATCGCGGCGTCCCCGTGCTTCCCTCGACGGCGGCCTGGTCGGAGGTGGGGCTCGGATTCACCGGGGACATCAGAACCGACCGCCTCGGGACGTTCAGTTACCAGGCGTACGTCGTGAACGGCGTGACCCTCAGCTCCAGCATCGAAACGGTGGCTCGAGGAACGGGTGAGTTCGAGACCGAGGTCGAAATCAAACCGCGCACCGGCACGGCGAGCCTGGACGTGAAGCGTGACAAAGCCGGTGCACTCCGACTCGCGTGGAGCCCCGCCATTGGCCAGGAGCTGGCGGTGTCGGGCTACTACGGCCGATACACCCCGGACTTCCTGCCATCGGAGGCGATCTGGGCGATCAGTGCAGACGGCAAGGTGACGTTCGGGCCCTTCGAGATCGAAGGCGAGTACGTGTACACGCGCTTCTCTGGAATCAACCGCGTGGCGCGGGGATTTGCGCAGGCCGTCGCCGAGCGCCAGTTTTCCAGCGGGACCGAGCCCCTCGAGACCACGGTGGACTTCGAGCTCGCGGGGCTGGCCGATACGAAGCAAGGGTACTGGCTCGATTTGCGCTACCGGTTCTTCCCCGATTTCCTGCGCGACTCGATCCTGGGTCGGCAGTTCGACAACCCGCAGTTCATCCTGACGACACGCTGGGAGCAGGTCTGGCTCAACGGGCTTGTTCAAGACGTCCAGTTCACGGGCGGCGTCCTGGGCCAGATTGCGAGAGAAGATCGTTTCGTCAACCGCGCGACGCTCGGCTTTGCCTACCGCCCGGTGCCCCTCGTCGTGTTTCAGACGGCCTACGAACGCACGTGGACGAACCGCGGCAAGAGTCTGTCTGCGGTCACCAACTTCCTGCCGGCGCGACAGACCGAGGATACGGCGAACACCTTTCTCTTCGGGGTGGCGTTCGGCTTCTGATGATCTCGCGGCGTCGATTCGTGACGGAGGCAGCGGCCGGGGCGGTGCTCGTCCTGCGCCCGCGGCAACTGTCCGCACAGGAAGGCGTCTTCATGAAGCCCGAGGAGGCGCCGAGGCAGCTGTTTCCCGACGCCTCGGACATGACGGCGTGGACGATTGTCGCGACCCCCGCGTTGCAGCGCCGGATATTCGAAATTCTCGGTCGCCCGCCGAGCCTCTGGGAATCGGCCTACTCCATCTTCACGCTGCGGCGCGACGATCGGCTCGTCGGGTTCGTGGTGATCGTCGAGGAAATCGGCAAACACCGACCGATCACCTACGCGGTCGGCGTGAATCCCGCCGGCACGGTTCACGATCTGGCGGTGGTGGCCTATCGCGAAGCCTATGGCGGCGAGGTGCGGGAACGGCGCTTTCTCAAACAGTATGCCGGCAAGGCGCTGACCGCGCCCCTCCACCCCTACCAGGACATTCGCAACATCTCCGGCGCGACGCTCTCGGTCGAGGCGACCGGACGCGCCGCGAGGAAGGCCATCGCGGTCCTCAAGGCGACAGGAGATCTCCCGTGACTGGAGTCGAAACAGCGACGCACGTGCGACCACGCATGGGGACGTTGCTGGCTGTTTCCCTGCCCGCGAACCTCGGCGGCACAACGTCCGGCTACGTTCGCGCCGTGTTCGAGACCGCGTCCGCCTGGGAGCGGGTCATGAGTCGCCATCGGCCTGATTCAACCCTCAGTCGTTTGAACGCGCGCGCCGGCCGGGCGGCCGTGAGGTCCGAAGACCTGGCGAACGTCCTTCGCATCACGCGGGAGCTGTCGCAAGCCACCGAGGGCGCGTTCGATCCGACGGTCGCGCCCGTCCTCGATCTGTGGCGTCGGGCGGCCCGCGCCGGCCGCCGGCCCGCACTGCATCGCGCCCGCACGGCCCTCAGCCGAGTCGATTGGCGTGGCATCGCCATCGACCGGGTTCGTGTGTCGCTGCAACGTCACGGCATGGCCCTCGACCTCGGCGCCGTCGGGAAAGGCGTCGCCCTCGACCGAATCATCGCGAGACTCCGCCTCGATGGCTGCCGCGCGGCCCTGCTGAACTTCGGTGAGTCGAGCCTCGCCGCGATCGGGCCGCAGCAGGAAGCCCCGTGGGAGGTCGTCTTGCGTCATCCTCTCGGCGGGTTCGCCGGTAGTTTCGGACTGCGCGATCAGGCGTGCTCGACGTCGGGGACGTTCGGCCAGACGCTCCAGCTCGGATCTCACCGCATCAGCCATATCGTGGACCCGCGTACTGGTCGGCCGTTGCGACACCGAGCGCAAGTGACGGTTCTCGGCTCGTCCGCGGCAATCACGGAAGGCGTGTCCACGGCGCTGCTCGTGCTCGGGCGCGAGAGAATGCACGACATCGCCGACCGGCTCGAACTCGAGGCCTGCTGGATCGACGCATCCGGCATTCACACGACTCCGTGCTTCCCCTTGCGGCGACTGCGCTGACAGGTCATGCGGGAATTTGGGAGGGCGTCCTTCTCGATCCGTGGCGCGCCGCGGCCCCTCCGGCTGATCTATGGCGCCTTTCTGGTTCTCATCGGCCCGGGGTTCCTGACTCAGATGGGCTTTCAGATCGGACGGATCGGGGTCACGCCGCATGCCATCGCCGTCTACTACCGGGGCAGCGAGGCCGGCAACGTGATGGCGTTTCCGAAGACGTTCGGTCAGCTGCTCGAGGTGACACATGCCCACGCGTTCGTGATGGGCATCGTGTTCCTGATCCTGGCCCATCTGTTCATCGCCACATCCGCCTCGAACCGATTCAAGGCCATCGTGCTCGCGGGAACATTCGTGGGAACCCTCGGTGACCTGGCGGCACCGTGGCTCGTGCGTTACGGAGCGGCGGGATGGGCATGGCTGGCGCTCGCGGCCTGGGGCCTCCAAGCAACGGGCAACGTGCTGCTGATCGTCGTCAGCGGCTGGGAGTGTTTCGGCGGCCACAGCACGACGAACGATCCCCCGAGGGGGGACCGAAGCGACGATGTTTGACGAACGACGGAGGCGATGCTGATGACACTGATGCGAGTTCGACAGGTCGTGCCATGCGCAACGCACAACCGCGTCATCATCGTGCTGGAAGACGCGGCGGGGCGCCAGGCCCTCACCTTCTACGCCGACCCTGAGGACGCACGTCGGCTCGCCCGGGAGATCGCCCGTGGGCGCCATGTCTGGCATCCAATTTACGATTTTGTCCACGGCCTGCTGCAGGCTCTTCAGGCCGCTGCGACGCGCGTCGTGTTGGAAGACGCGAACGGTGGAGGTATCGGCAGTCTCCTTTATCTCCGGCATGCCGAGTCGGAGATCCGGATCCGCTGCTACCCACCGGACGCTCTCGCGTTCGCTCTCCGCAATGGAGTGCCCATCTATGCCACTCGCGAGGCGCTGGCCCATGCCGAGCCGCTGCCACCCCATTCGGATACCGAGCATCGGCGCCCAGAGTTCCAGCAGTGGCTCGAGAGCCTGAAGCCCAGCAACTTCTCGTCGCACGTCGAGGACACGGACATGTAAGAAGGCGACCTTCGCTCGCGCGATTGTCCAGGCACAGGGCCGGGTATAGAGTGACGACCACGCTTCACTACTCGGTCCCAGGGAGAACGGGCGTGAAGGGTCATGATCGGATCGTCGCCGCCCTCAACGACGTGCTGACGGCGGAGCTCACAGCCGTCAACCAGTACTTCATTCACGCGCGGATGTGCGAGAACTGGGGCTATGAGCGCCTCTGGAAGAAAGTGCGGGAAGAATCGATCGGCGAGATGCGCCACGCCGACAAGCTCATCGAGCGCATCCTCTACCTCGAAGGCGTCCCCAATCTCCAGCGGTTGGGCAAGGTCAACGTCGGGCAAACAGTGCCCGAGCAGTTCCGGCTGGACCTGGAGGTCGAGAAGGCGGCGATCAAGGCGCTGAACGACGGGATCGAGCTGGCCCGCAGCCTCGGTGATAACGGCACTCGTGAGCTGCTGGAGAACCTCCTCGAGGGCGAGGAGGGCCATGCGAACTGGCTCGAGGCCCAGCTCACGCTGATCGCCCAGGTGAGTGAGGGCCACTACCTGGCTCAGCAGATCAAGAAGGAAGACGCGTAGCGGCTGGCGGCGTCCCTCGCGCACGTCGCGCCCACACACACGCGCTATGCGCTGCTCCCTGAAGCGGCGAACGGGATCCTCGCGCTGCTGCTCTTCATGTTCGAGTACAACGTGCGCGCCTCGTCGATCATGGGGTTCGTCGGCGCCGGAGGCATCGGCTTCTACCTCCTCGGGTACATCCAGCTTCTCCGCTACGACCTCCTGCTCACCGGGCTGCTCCTGACCCTCGCGATCGTCATCGTCATCGACCGCCTGAGCGCCTTCGTCCGGCGCATGTTCCTCATTCCGGTGACGCCTTCCGCGCCCGGCGAATGAGCGCACTCGAGACGGCCCGAACGAGCTGAGAACATTCTGACTCACTCTAGGCTTGCGATCGCGGCTTCCTTCGACTAATCTTCGGCCGTAAGCGCTCGGGAACGCCCAGAAGGGCCCAGGGAAGGCGGTGCGAAACCGCCGCGACCCCGTCACTGTAATCGGGGACGAAACCCGCAAATGTCACTGGCCGCAAGGCTGGGAAGACGCGGGGAGTAGGACGATCCGAGAGCCAGGAGACCTGCCCGGACGCCGACATACCTCAACCGGTCTTCGAGGGAGGAGCCGGAGATGTCAGAGCGCGACTACAATCTCGGCACGGACAAATTTCCCGAACAGATCGAGCTCTGCGGTGTCTGCGGAAGGCGAGTACATCGTATGCCACCCGACCAGACGCGGCTGTACTGCGAGAAGTGCGGTCACGCTCAAGAGAAGGCCACCGTCGTGTACACCCGTCGGGGTCTCACCAGCCGCTGAACGGTGGCCGTAAGCTGTTCAACGGTGGTCTGACGTGGACGATGTCCGCCGAGCAGCTGCGTCAGATCTTCGCGGCGTACGGCGCGGTGGAACCGCCGGATCAGAGCGGAGAAAGCCAAGCCACGGGCGGGACGATCGGCATGAAGACGATGATCGATGATGTCCAAAGGAGATCTACCGTGAGACACATGACCGCGATTGACGCTGCATGGTTCCGTTCCCTGTGGCTGGGATTGCTCATCGCCGCGAGCGCGGCGCTCACCACAGTGTACACGTGCATCACGCCGTTTGCGGCATTCGCCGTGATCGCCGCGACGACACTCTCGCGTCGGAAAGCGCTGTCCTGCACGGTGCTCGTGTGGCTCGCCAACCAAGCGGTGGGTTTTGGCGTGCTCAATTATCCGTGGACGGCCAAGACCTTTGCCTGGGGTGTCGCGATCGGTGGCGCGGCCGTGATCGGGACCCTCGCCGCGCAGTGGACCGTCCGGCGCCTCGGTTCGTTCCGCTCACCCGCTCAGACGGTCGCGGCATTCGTATCGGCATTCGCGCTCTACCAGCTGACGCTCTACGCGGTCGCAGTATCGATGCTCGGTGGTACGGGAGCGTTTGTGCCCCGGATCATCGGCCAAGTGCTTCTCGTCAACGCAGTGACGCTCGTCGGGCTCCTCGGTCTGAACCAGCTCGTTACGGCAGCGGTGTTCCTGAGTCGCCGTCGGCGCGCGCATGCTTCTCCCGCGCACGTCGCGTAGCGGCCCGGCGAGGGCGCGGTCCTCGCCACACCCAAAGACG
>Ga0070706_100005210_pt1 | contig 12400 bp, 11 predicted proteins | sample KBSK5501metaG_FD_65476 | JGI IMG/M metagenome (GOLD analysis project Ga0070706, IMG submission 65476) | Corn, switchgrass and miscanthus rhizosphere microbial communities from Kellogg Biological Station, Michigan, USA - KBS K5-50-1 metaG | ecosystem: Host-associated > Plants > Roots >...
GTCGGCAGAAAGTATTGGCACGCCTCGATCGCGCACGCGAACGTGAGTCCGAGTAGAAAAGTGAGGACATACGTCTGCACAGTCGGCTGCCTCACCGTGTAGAGCGCAATGAACATCAGGAATCCCCACGGCACGAACAGCAGCAGATTCGCGATGATCGGAACGATGATCAGCGCCAGCAGTCGCGTCGACACCGGCCGGTGCGCGATGCGGTGCGCCAGATGTCGAATGTCCTCGAACGGGATCGGATCGACTTTCGAGTAGCTCTTGCCCGACAGCCACAGCGTCAGCGCCGCGATCACGAGCGTCACCGCGAACAGCAGCAGAATCGTGACCGGGCGCTTGACGACAACCGTCGTCTGCATCAGACGTTGACGAACTTCCTGAAGTCGACGTTCAGTATCAATCCGACCGCCATGAAGAACATCATGGTCGCCGATCCGCCATACGAGATCAGCGGCAGAGGGATGCCGGTCACCGGAAGAAGTCCGATCTGCATGCCCACGTTGATCACGACGTGGTAGATGAAAAACGCGACCAGCGAAAGCACGAGGAATGTGCCGCCGCGATCGCGCGCCGCCTTGGCGACTGACAGCGATTCGAGAATCAGGAAAAGGTAGAGCGTCAGGACCACCAGCACTCCGACGAAGCCCCACTCTTCGCCGAGGACCGAGAAGATGAAATCGGTGTGGCGCGCGGGGAGGTATTCGAGGTTGACCTGCGTTCCATGCAGGAACCCTTTTCCGGTGATGCCGCCCGACCCGGTCGCGATCTTCGCCTGCATGACCTGATAGCCCGTTCCGAGCGGATCGCGGGCGGGGTCGAGAAAGATTTTGATGCGCTCTCGTTGAAACGGTTTGAGGTAATGCCAGCCGACCGGCAGCGCCATCAACCCGCACAGAATCGCGATCACCCAATAGCGCGGCTTGATGCCGCCGAAGAACATCGCGACGCCGACCAGCGGCAGAAAACTCGCCGCCGACCCTGCGGCCGGCTGCACCGCGATCAGCAGCATCGGCGCGATCAGAATGGCCATCACGACCAGGAAGTTCCGCAGATTCAGATAGGCGCGGTCGTTGGAGTCGAAATATTTTGCGATCAGCAGCGCCGTGAAAATCTTCATGAACTCCGACGGCTGAAATTGAAATCCGCCGATGTGAATCCACGACCGGACATGACGCGTGAGCCGCCCCCAGATCAAAACGTATCCGAGAAGCGCGAGGCCGATTCCGTAAAGAAAGGGAGAGATCTCCATCAGCGCGTGATAGTCGACCGCGATGAACACGAACATCAACAGGATGCCGATCAGCGTCCAGATGACCTGTTTGCGAAAAAGCGGCGCATCCTGATTGAAATGCGTGGCGCTGTACACCAGCATGCAGCCGACCGCCGCGATGATCAGCGCCGTGGCGAGGAGATTGACGTCGAGACGGGAGAGTGTGCGTTCGACCGACATGGTTGTCGGGTTGTCAGGTTGTCCGGTCGTCTTTTCTGACAACCCGACCACTCGACAACTCGACAACTATTATCGCGTTGGCGGCTCCTGATTGTAGAAAAACATGCACGTGACGCGCTCCGAGGAATTCGGAAAATCCTTGGGCAGCGGATTGAGCGGAGAGGACAGCTCGATCGCTTTTCGCGCGGCGAAGTCGTACGGCGGATGCCCGGAACTGCTGAGCTGCTCGATGTTCGTGATGCGCCCGTCGCGCTGAATCGTGAATCGGATCGTCACGACGCCCTTCAGCCCGGTCTGAATGAGCTGCGGCATGTTGTTGTACCAGTTCACGCGGATGCGGCTGACCATCGACTGCGCGTACTCGCCCCAGTCGTACCACTGCGTCTCGAACGAAAGCGGACCCGACTCAGCGAACCCCTTCTCCCCGCCCTGCCCTCCCAGGTCCATGCTCTGCTGGCCGGTGTTGATGGAGGCGACTTTGCCGACCTCGCGGATTGCATTGCGCCAGTCGATTCCCGATGACGCGCTCGCTTGCGACGGTCGATACGTAAAGGTCGCGCCCGCTGCCGATGACGATGGTTGTGTGTCTTGCGACGGACGGGCTGTCAGCTCCGTCTCGGCCTCCGCCGCCTGGCGCGCACGCGCGGATTCCTCTGCCCCGCTTTTCATCGAGGGCGTGTAAAAGCCGCCGGTGCCCGGCTTCAGCGTCGGCTTGTCGCCGTTCGGATTCGGAGTCGACGCTTTGCGGTTGGCATCGGAGAAGGGGGCGTTCAGCGGCGCCGTTTTCGTCTTCGGTCCCGGCGCCTCGGTGAACTCCGGATTCTGACGGATCAGCTCGACATAGTGGAGCATCGGAGCCGTCCGATCCGCCTCTGTTACGGGCCGGTAATTTCTGATGAAAAGGATGACGAGGAGGACGTGAAGAATAGCGGAGACCACGACTGCGGCTGAGACCCCGCCGCGCCGCGATCCTTCCTCAACCTCGAAATGCAGCTCGTCTGACAAGATCGTCTCGTAGAAGGTTCGACGAACCGGTTTTCTTCCACGTTACGACACCCTGCTACACTTCGTTGAATGCCGTTCGAAACAGCGGCGGAAACGCCACCGCCGTCACCCCCGCCACCGGCCACAACCTTTGATTTTCTACGTCCGTTCACCTTCGCATTCGACGATCCCCGCTGGGTGCCGAAAATCCTTCTGGGCGGCGTTTTCGTTCTGGCGGGAGTCTTCATCGTCGGGGCGTTTTTCGTCTATGGCTACATCGCGCGCCTCGTGCGCAATGTCATCAACGGCGCGCAGTATCCGCTCCCCGAATGGGACGACCTCGGCGAATACTTCAACGAAGGCATCAAACTGTTTCTGGTTGGACTGATCTACGCAGTCCCGGTGATCGTGATCGTGGGTCTGGCCGTCTTTCCCGCCATCCTGGTCGGTGCCAGCGGCGGCGACAACGAAACGCTGCGAAATCTCAGCGGGATCTCCGCGTCATGCGTGTGGTGCGTGATGTTTCCGATCAGTCTCGCGCTCGCGGTGTGGATGCCGGCGGCCCTGCTGGCAGTCGTCGTGAGCGGTCAGTTCTCGGCCGCATTTCAGTTCAAGAACATCTGGAATTTTCTCCGCAACAATGTCGGCAATTACCTTCTGGCCTTCGTGGTGTGGCTGGTGGCGCGATTCGCGGCCGGTTTCGGCGTGCTGCTTTTGTGTGTGGGCGTCGTCTTCACTGCGTTCTGGGCGTTCTGCGTCGCGGCTTACGCGTTCGCGCTGGTCTACCGCCTTTCGACCGTCAAGCTGAAATGAAACGCAACACGCGAATCGTCGCGGTGGTGATCGCGGGCATCGCCTCTACAATCCTCGCGGCCAGCACACTCTGCACATGGGCGATCGCGCATGGTGCGTCGATGCGATGGCGTCTTCTGTTTCGTGCGCTATGCCACGGCATCCCCGACCGCTGCATCGAGCTGTGGGGCGTCCCGATGCCGATCTGCGCGCGCTGCAGTGCGCTGTACATCGGGTTCATCGCCGGCATCCTTCTCTTTATGGTCCTGCCTCACCTCCAGGAGCGCGCCGCTCGCTGGATCCTCGGACTGGCGGCCTTGCCGATGATTCTCGACGGACTCACGCAGCTCGCCAGATTACGCGTAAGCACCAACCCGCTCCGGATTGAAACCGGCTTGATCGCGGGCGCGGCATTCGCATTGTGGGCGCTCAGCGAAGTCGAAAGTCACGTACTTTCAACTGCTTGACGCGTCGAAATCGGTGGTTTACCCTTCGGTGACACTCCATCCGCGCCACCGATGAGAGAGAGATGGCATTCCAGGGATCGCTTAAAGAACTGCCCCTTCCGGACATCATCCAACTGGTCAGTGTTTCCGGAAAAACGGGCAAATTTACCCTGACCCGCGACAACGATCGCGGCTTCATCTATCTCAAGAACGGACAGATGGTGCACGCCACGGTGGGGGATCTCACCGGCGAAGAGGCGATCTACTCGCTGGCGATCTGGAATCAGGGTGATTTTCAATTCAATCCGGGCGAGGAAGCCGATCGCCAGACCATCACCAAGTCGAACACCAACCTTCTGATGGAGGCCGCGCGCCGGCTCGACGAGTGGCGCGTGTTGTCGAAGAAGATCCCGTCGGTCGAGCTGGTGCCGGAGTTGCTCACGCGCGAGAACCGCCACGAGCAGATCACGCTCAATCCGCAGGAGTGGATGATCATCACGCGCATCGACGGCCACCGATCGATCGTCGACATCGGCCATATGCTCAACATGCCGGCGTTCGATGTCGCGAAGGTCCTCTACGGCATGATCACGTCGGAGCTGGTCGCTCTAAAAAAAAAGCGTGAACGCGACGAAGAGAACAGCGATCTGATCGATCTGGCCGCGCGGATCCGCGCGGTGGCGGAAGAATTCATCGGCGACTCCGCGCGCAAAACCATCGAGAAACATTTCTTGCAGGCGCTCGACGGCATCATGAACGGCAACGGCGAAATCGCCGTCGACACCATGGTGGTGGAGTTCGAGAAGACGGCCTCGCTTCTTCGCGGACTGGCCGTCACCGAGCAACTGCGATCGCGGATCAGCGAAGTGCGCGCGCCGGCGAGCTAGCGACACTAAAACGCCTGGCCGCTCGAGAACGACACCAACAATCCGCGCCGCCCGCGCGGATCTCGAGTCAGCGCGTACGCGAAATCGATCCGCAAAAGGTTCTTCGGCGTTCGAGGCAGCCCGACGCGGATCCCGACGCCGATGTCGCTCTTGAGCCGCATCAGCGAGGCCAGGCCGCCATCCGTCGCATTTCCGGCGTCGGCGAACGCGACGACACCCGGCGCGGCGAGCTGCAGAATTTCGCGGCCGAGGTAAAAGCGCTCTTCGACGTTGACGGTGATGGCGCGGCTTCCGGCGAAACTGTGCGCGCGATAGCCGCGCAGTCCGCTCAGCCCGTCCGCGAAAAATTGTTCTTCCGGGTCCATGCGCCATCCGCTGGTGATCGCCAGGTGCGCAACCGTCGTACGCGGATGCTCCTCGCCGTGCCGGTTGACGTACAGCACATTCGCGGTGCCGATGGCGTTCTGCGGTCCGGACGCGAGGCGCGTCGACAGTCCGAGCGTCGGCATGATGAACGCGTTATCGCCGAGTTGCAGGCCGTCGCCGCCGCGCAGCCGGACGAGTTCGGTCGTCGATGCGACACCCAGGAAACTCGGCGAGACGGCGGCTTCGACCGAATAGTGGCGGCCGAGGTTGAAGTCTTCGTAGCGGAGGTCCTTGTTGACGAAGTTGAGTTTCAGGAAATCGTTCTGGGCGGAGTCGTAGCGCACGAGGAGGTATCGAAACTCGCGCGAGCTCTGGATGCCCTGATGGCCCGAGATCGTCGTGAAGTCGTCGTCGATCGATCGAAATCCGAATGACAGCCGGTGCGCCGACGCATCATTCGGATTCAGCGCGATGCCGTAAGTCGCGCCGAAGTCGCGATGATTCTGCTGGAAGCGCGAGACCTCGACGCCGTCGCGATAGAGCTTGTTGTTCTGCCGGAACGCCACGAAATTGGCGTCCGATGCCCACGGAGTCGCGAACGCGAAGAACGGCCGGCGGATGTTGAACTGACGGTTGTAGCCGTCGGAAGTATGGGCGTAACCGAGATGCGCGCGCAGATACGGCGCGAAGAAAGCAGGATCGTTGTAGTTCAACGCGAGCTGATTGCGATCGACACCCTTGTTCCATCCGAGCTCGATGTCTTTTCCGAGACCGATCAGATTCGTCTCGCTGATCGTGGCGCCGTAGGTATTCATGCCGCCGCGGCTGCCGGCCTGCGTCTCGGGCGCGATCGACCACGAGTCCTGCGTCACGACGCGCACGTCGACGACGCCGTCGTGCGGCGCGGACGCGGTCACCGATGCCGATTTGAGGAAGCCGAGGGCGCGCAGATTGCGCTCGGTCTCCGCGAGGCGCTCGGGCTGATAGACCTCGCCGCTGCGAAAGAGAAGGAACTTCTCGATGACGCGCCGGCGCGTCTCGATGTGCAATCGGTCGGCGAGGCGATAAAACGACCCGTGCTGCTGCTCGCTCGCCGAATACACATCCAGCGGCTCGATCGTGATCGTCCCGATCCGAAGAGGCTGGGCGTCGAGCGACGCTGCGAGAAGTGCCAGGGCGAGGAGCACATACGATGATAACTGACCCGTCGTACAATTTGATGACACCACGTCCCGGAGGTCTATTTGGACGGCTACAAAGGCGGCTGGATTGAAATCATCGCTGGAGGAATGTTCTCAGGAAAATCGGAAGAGTTGATTCGAAGGCTGCGGCGCGCGCTCATCGCGCGTCAGCGCGTGCAGGTCTTCAAGCCGCTCATCGACGATCGCTTCAGCACCGACGACATCGTTTCGCGCGACGATCGCCGCCTCAAAGCCCTCGCCGTCCCGACCAGCGCCGAGCTCCTGGCCCGCGTCGAGATCGGCGTGCAGGTCGTCGGCATCGATGAGGTGCAGTTCTTCGATGCCGGTGTGGTCGATGTCTGCATGCAGCTCGCCGACGCCGGCATCCGCGTGATCGCCGCCGGCCTCGATCAGGATTACATGCGACGCCCGTTCGGTCCGATGCCCGCGCTGCTCGCTGTCGCGGAGGAAGTGTCGAAGATGCACGCGGTGTGCGTGCGATGCCGCGGAGCCGCTCACTATTCGCAGCGCGTGTCGGGCGGCGATGCGCAGGTTGAGGTCGGCGATTCGTCGTACGAGGCGCGCTGCCGCTCCTGCTATGAGCGTTACAAGGCAACCGAGGAGATCGAGGAACCGGCGGTGCAGCTCACGATCCCCCAGCCGGTGTGACATTTCTTGTCACTATCGTTATACGAAAACTGCCTCTGGAAAAGATAACTGAATCGTTAACTCGAATTTTTACAGTAGTTTAGTCTCGACCGGTCCGTGGTATCGCCCTTGCGCCTTTTCGGTGGTGCGGTGCAGAGAGAGAAAGGGTTTACGCTCCTCGAGCTTCTGATCGTGGTCGCGATCATCGCCATCATCTCGGCCATTGCGATCCCTAATCTTCTGGTTGCAATTCAGCGCGGGCGGCAACGCCGCACGATGGTCGACATGCGCAATCTCGCGATGGCGTGGGAAGCGCGCAACATCGAAGTCGGCCGCTACAACGCCGCTGGCGCGCTGCCGGGGATCGATCAACAAGTCAATTTGACGGATCTCAACTCAGCGCTCGCGCCAACCTACATCAAGGTTCTGCCGTGGAACGACGGATGGAACCATCAGTTCCAGGCGTGGAGCAGTCAGTCGTGGAGCGGGGCGTCACCGGCGCAGCAGTACGCGATCATCTCGCCGGGACGCGATGGTGAGTTCGCCACGACCGAAACGCTCGGCGCTCTGCAGAACTTCGATTGCGACATCATTTTCTCCAACGGATCGTTTCTCTCGTATCCTGAAGGAGTGTCCACCGGCACGCAGTAGAAAGGAATTTAGCCTGCTCGGATTGAGGACTGACGCGAAAGTTTCTGCCGTCATCATTTTCGCTTTCATCCTCCTTCCCTTTCACTGCAAACCGGCTCCTGCCGTCCAGCAGGATCCATTCGATCGCGAAGCGGAAGACGCGCTGATCGGGTACCTGCGCATCGATACGTCGAATCCTCCCGGCAATGAGACCGCGGGCGCTCGCTTTCTGCTGCAGATTTTCGCGAAGGAGGGGATCGAGGCGCGCCTGGTCGGATCGAATCCCGCGCGCCAGTCCGTTTACGCGCGCTTGTCGTCAGGGACGAACGAGAAAGCGCTGCTGCTTCTGCATCACATCGATGTCGTTCCGGTCGCGGCCGGCGAGTGGACAAAGCCGCCGTTCAGCGGACTGCGATCGGGCGGATACATCTGGGGCCGCGGCGCGCTCGACATCAAGTCTCTGGGCATCGCCGAGGCGATGGCGATGATCGAGCTGAAACGGCGGCGCCTCCCGCTCAAACGCGACGTCATCTACCTCGGCGTCGCCGATGAGGAACTCGGCGGCCTGCACGGCTGCAAGGAGCTGCTCGAGACCCAACCCGAGCTTTTCACCAACGTCGGATACGTGCTCAACGAAGCCGGTTACAACGAGACGATCGTCGACAAGATCACGTTCTGGGGCATCGAAGTGCAGCAGAAGGTGCCGCTGTTTCTCCGCATCAAGGTCAAAGGCGAAGCGGGGCACTCGGCGTCGCCGCCCGAAGATGGCGGAACGATGATGAAGATGATGCGGACGCTGGAGGCGATTGCGAACATCCCGACGCCGTACCGCGTGACGCCGGCGGTGGCGCGCTACTTCAGCACGCCCGGCGTGACGCGTCAGGATGCCCGGGGCGAAGTGCTGCGATCGCTGGCGCACACCGTCGACGTCAAGCGCATCGAGGAAGTGTTGCCGCCCGGTTACCGCTCGCTGCTGCACGACACGATCGCGATCACGGAGATCCACGGCGGCGTCTGTCCGAACTGTCTGCCGCTCACCGCGACCGCCAACGTCGACATCCGCCTTCTCGACGACGAGCATCCCGACGCGATGCTCGCGATGGTCCGGCAGCGATTGCCGAAAGAGGCGAAACTCGACGTGCTGCTGGCCGGCGAGCCGGCGCCGGAGAGTCCGAGCGATACCGATCTGTTTCGCGTGCTGGCAGCCGCGATGAAACGCGCCGAGCCGGGATCGACGGTCGCGCCGGTGGTCAGCGCCGGAACATCCGACAGCCGCTACTTCCGCGCCCGCGGGATCGTCGCGTACGGAATCGCACCATTTAAGGTGAACTATTATGATGCAGATACTGTGCACGGCACCGACGAAAGGATCCGCGCGAACTTTTTCCCCCCCGGCGTGCGGCTGGTGCGGCAGATCGTGACCGACTTCTGCGCGCGATGACCCGCCGCGTCGCGTTCGCCTGCGTTGCGATCCTCGCCCTGGCGATGTTCGCGCGCCCGCTTTTTCGCGGCGAGGTGCTGACATTCCGCGACCACGGCGATTACTTTCAGCCGCTTCGATTTTTCACCGCCGACGAGCTGCGCCATTTCCGGCTGCCGCTCTGGAATCCGTACAACGCGTCGGGCGAGCCGTGGCTCGCGAATCCGCAGACCGGCGTTTTCTATCCGCCGGCCTGGATTTTCCTGGTCCTTCCGTTCGCGACGGCCTACATCGTCTTTCTTTTTCTTCACGTCGTGCTCCTCGGCTGGGGAGCGTTTCTGCTTTTCTCGCGGATCGCATCGCCGCGCGGAGCGCTACTCGGCGCGCTGATGCTGATGCTGTTCGGGCCGACGCTTTCGATGCTCGACATCTCGAACAATCTGACGACGTTCGCATGGCTGCCGCTCGTTCTGTGGTGCGCGATGGCCGACATCGGGCCGATGCCGAGCGCCGCGGCGATCGCGATGTCGTTTCTGGCGGGGGAGCCGTTCTTCGCGGCCGCCGGTGCGGTTATGTTCGCGCTGATCCGCCGAAAAAACCTCGTCGATATCGCCCTGACCGCGTTTTGTCTCGCAGCAGTCGAACTGATCCCGTTTCTCGCGATCATCGCGGGCAGCGATCGCGCCGGCAACGTGCCGCGCGAGGAGGTCCTGCGCGACTCGATGACGTTCGCCGACTGGCTCCGCATCGTCGTCCCGGGCGGAACGACGCACCAGCACTTCATTCCGATCGTGTACGTCGGCATCGTGCCGGCGCTGCTGGCGCTGATCGGGATCCGGGACCGGCGCAGCCGTGGGTGGCTGGTGCTGCTCGCGTTGAGCATTGTGATTTCCGCGGGAAGCGGCGAGCTCCTCACGCGGCTTCCGCTCACCATCATTCGCTATCCGGCGCGCGTCGTGCCCCTCGGCGCGCTCGCGATCGCGGCGCTGGCGGTGATCGGATTCAGTCGTCTCGAGCGTTTTCGCTGGATTTTCCTTCTCGCGGTTGCGCTGATCATCATCGATCTCGTTCCGCGCGTCGCGCCGCTCCTGCAGAGCGGCCCGTTCGATCCGCACGTTCCCTATCCCCACATCGTCGGCCGCGACGGGAAAATCGCGCGCCTGATGCCGCCGAAGATGACCGCGCTCGACCGGCGCGCGTGGATCGCTGGCTATCTCAACCTCTTCGAGCGCCGTTTCGACGCGTGGACGGCGGCGCCGATCGTGTCGGAGTCGTACACCCGCGCCTATTCCGACGCGCTGCAGCGGCGCGATGTCCTCGATCGCATGTCGATCGCCTACATCTTGACAAGCGAAGCGGGCGGGGTGGTGGTGCATCGCAACCCCGGCGCGGTTCCGATGGCGTATTTCCGCGATTCCGCGGGCCGCATCGCGCGCGCCGCAGTGCTCGCGATCACCTCCAGCGCCGCGCACGTGATCGTCGACGCACCGACCGACGGCATCGTCGTCGTGACGCAGCAGATGGCGCCGGGCTGGAGCGTCGATGTCGATGGAAATCGCGCAACGGCGGAGCGCGACGGCGTGTTTCGCGCCGTTCGCGTCCGCGCCGGCCGCCACGCGATCACGTGGCGCTATCGTCCGCGATCGCTGATGGTCGGAATCGCGCTGACGATGCTCGCGATCCTTCGCATGCTCCTTTCACAGAAGTTTGTCAAGAGATCGGGGACAAAAAATATTTTTTCGAAAAAGGAAAATTCACTTGAAGTGTGATTCGTGAGCAGGTGTAGAATCGCGCTCTCCAAAAATTCTTCAAGAGGAAACGTTCTATGGTGAGCAGTATCGATGATCGGCTGAATCAGATCATTCGGGAGCTAATTGGAAACGGCATCACCTTAGAGCAGGCAGTCGAGGCGTTCGAAGGAAAGTACATCGTAGCCGCGATGTCTGCCAGCCGCGGAAATGTCACGCAGGCGTCGAAGGCTCTCGGCGTTCACCGCAACACGCTGCACAACAAGTTGCGCACCCAGACGATGCTGAACGGCTTCGCCGAATCGATCCGTCCGTCGCGGAGGCGCCTGTCCGCCAAGCGTGTCTCCGCACCAACCCCGAAGAACAAACCGCGCCGAGTGTAGCGGCGGCTTGATTCCTTACCGCACCGATCTGCAGCAGGCGATCGTCGACCTTCTTCGCCAGCGCGGCAATCGTCTCCTCGCCGTCAAGGAGATCTACGATCGCCTCGACGTCCCCGACGCCTCGCGCGACGAAGTCGAGCGCGCGATCGATGCGCTCGAGCGCGAAGGCATCATCATCCCCGTTCGCGGCAAGCGCTACTCGCTCCTCGAATTCACTCCCTACCACGCCGGCCGCATCCGCGTGCATCCCGACGGCTACGGAATCGTCGCGGGCGGCGAAGGCCAGCCCGACGTCTACATCGACCGCCGCTCGATGAAGGGGGCGATGAACGGCGACCTGGTCGTGGTGCGCGTCGACAAGAAGCGTCCGGCCTATCGCAAGCTGCACGGCCGCGACGTCATCGTCGGCGAAGTCACGAAGGTCCTTCGCCGCGCGCACCGCGACGTCGTCGGAAGATTTCACGCCGATCCCGAGCAGCCCTTCGTGTCTCCGTTCGACGTCCGGCTCGATCACGACGTTCTCATCGACGCCGGCGCGACGCTCGACGCGAAGGACGGCGAGATGGTCAACGTCGACATCGACCGCTATCCCGACCGCTCCAGCAACTTCGCGCGCGGCCGCGTCGTGGAGCGCCTCGGCTTCATCGGCGAGCCCGGCGTCGACATCGAGGTCGTCATCCGTAAGCTGCACATTCCGCACAACTTCCCGGACGAGGTCCTTCGCGCAGCCGACGAAGTGCCGACCGAGGTCTCGGCGGAAGAGATCAAAAAACGTGTTGATATTCGTGAACGAAATATTGTAACGATCGACGGCGAGACCGCCAAGGATTTCGACGACGCCGTCGAAGTCCGCATCCTCCCCAACGGCAACTATCTCCTCGGCGTCCACATCGCCGACGTCGCGCATTACGTGAAAGAGCGCAGCGTCCTCGATGAGGAAGCATTCGAGCGCGGCACGTCGGTTTATTTTCCGGGACGCGCGGTGCCGATGCTGCCCGAGCGCCTGTCGAACGGCATCTGCTCGCTCAATCCGCGCGTCGACCGCCTGACATTCTCGATCGACATGGAGATCGACAAGCGCGGCCGCTTCGTCGATCGCAAGGTCTACAAGTCGGTGATCCGCACGAAAGAGCGGATGACCTACACCGACGTCGCCGCCATACTGAGTGGAGCGCCGCCGAGTGGAGCGCCGCCGACCTCGGTGGCGGTTCGAAAAAAATACGCATACCTCCTCCCCGATTTCGAGCGCATGCACGCGCTCTACGAAATCCTGCGCGCGCGCCGCGACGCGCGCGGCTCGATCGACTTCGATCTTCCCGAGGCCGACGTGCTCCTCAGCGAGAGCGGGGAGATCGAAGCGATCCAGGCCGTGGAGCGCAACGTCGCGCATCGCCTCATCGAGGAATTCATGCTGGCCGCCAACGAGATGGTCGCCACCGAGCTGGTGATGGCCAACCAG
>Ga0070706_100005213_pt1 | contig 12400 bp, 12 predicted proteins | sample KBSK5501metaG_FD_65476 | JGI IMG/M metagenome (GOLD analysis project Ga0070706, IMG submission 65476) | Corn, switchgrass and miscanthus rhizosphere microbial communities from Kellogg Biological Station, Michigan, USA - KBS K5-50-1 metaG | ecosystem: Host-associated > Plants > Roots >...
CACCTTCTGGAACCACTCGTCGGTCTTCGGGTCGTCCGCGTTGGCCATGTACGACTTCTTGTCGCGGAATACGGCCACGACCATCAGCTCGTTGGGATCTTTGTCGAGCTGGTATGTGTAGACGGCGATCTGACCGTCGGGCTTCTCCGGATCGGAAGAGATCGCCTTCTGAAGCTGTTCGAGCTCTCCCGGCTTCACTTTCATGCGCGCGACCGTCCCGTACATGTCTCCCCCTCTTCGTCGGCGTTCGGGGGAGCGTAACGCGCACCCGTGCGGACGAGCGAAACCCCTCACGAGAAAAGCGAAGGGGCGGCTCGCGCCGCCCCTTCTTCATTCCTTTCGGCTGCCGGGCTTAGAAGTCCTCGTGACCCATGCCGCCGCCACCGGGCATCGCCGGCGGGTTCTTCTCGGGCTTCTCCGCGACGAGTGCCTCCGTCGTGAGGAAAAGAGCCGCGATCGATGCGGCGTTCTGCAACGCCGAGCGCGTCACCTTCGCCGGGTCGATGACGCCGGCCTTCAACAGGTCGACGTACTGGCCGGTGTCTGCGTTCAGACCCCAGCCCGGGTCCAGCGACCGCGTCTTCTCAACCACGACGCCGCCTTCGAGGCCGGCATTGACCGCGATCTGCTTGACGGGCTCTTCGAGCGCGCGGCGGACGATGTTCGCTCCGGTCTTCTCGTCGCCGTCGAGGTCCAGCTTGTCGAGGGCCTTCTGGGCCTGGAGAAGCGTCACGCCGCCACCGGCGACGATGCCCTCTTCGACCGCAGCCTTCGTCGCGCTGACGGCGTCCTCGATGCGGTGCTTCTTCTCCTTGAGCTCGACCTCGGTTGCAGCACCAACCTTGATGACTGCAACGCCGCCGGCCAGCTTCGCCAGCCGCTCCTGGAGCTTCTCACGGTCGTAGTCCGAGTCCGTCTTCTCGATCTCGGCCTTGATCTGGTTGACGCGGCCCTTGATCTGCTCAGGGTCGCCGGCGCCTTCGACGATCGTGGTCTCGTCCTTCGTGACGACGATCTTGCGCGCCTTACCGAGCATGTCGACGGTTGTGTTTTCCAGCTTCAGGCCGACCTCTTCGCTGATGACCTGACCACCGGTCAAGATCGCGATGTCCTGCAGCATGGCCTTGCGGCGGTCGCCGAAGCCCGGCGCCTTGACGGCGACCGACTTGAACGTGCCGCGGATCTTGTTCACGACGAGCGTCGCGAGAGCTTCGCCCTCGACGTCCTCGGCGATGATCGCGATCGCCTTGCCGGTCTGCATGACCTTCTCCAGCACCGGTACGAGGTCCTTCACCGCGCTGATCTTGGAGTTCACGATCAGGATGTAGGGATCCTCGAGCACTGCTTCCATGCGCTCGGGGTCGGTGACGAAGTACGGCGAGATGTAGCCCTTGTCGAACCGCATGCCTTCGACGAGCTCGAGCTCGAGCCCGAAGGTCTGCGACTCCTCGACGGTGATAACCCCGTCCTTGCCGACCTTGTCCATCGCCTCGGCGATCATGGCGCCGATCTCAGGGTCGTTGTTCGCGGAGATCGCGGCTACCTGGCTGATCTCGTCCTTGTCCTCTACTTCCTTGGACGCCGCCTTGATGTGCTCCACCACGCGGTCAACTGCCTTCTCGATCCCGCGCTTGATGCCCATCGGGTTCGAGCCGGCCGTGACGTTGCGGAGCCCTTCCTTGACCATCGCTTGCGCGAGCACCGTCGCGGTGGTCGTTCCGTCACCGGCGACGTCGTTGGTCTTCTTGGCAACTTCCTTCACGAGCTCGGCGCCGATCTTCTCGGCCGGGTCCTCGAGCTCGATCTCCTTGGCGATCGACACACCGTCGTTGGTGATCGTCGGTGCGCCCCACTTCTTCTCGATCACGACGTTGCGGCCCTTCGGCCCCAGCGTGACCTTCACCGCGTCTGCGAGCTGATTCATCCCAGACTCGAGCGCGCGGCGAGCTTCCTCATCGAACATGATGAGCTTTGCAGCCATCAGCCACCCTCCCTATTCCTCTTGGCCTATCGATTCACTCGAAAGCGTCCCATGCGGCCCGGGCCGATCCGGTCGGAGTTGCCCCGGTCCTGGCACTCCCATCCCCGAGAGTGCTAGCACTCTCATGGGTCGAGTGCTAACGCTATTTATAGTGCCGGGCGCTGGTGGGGCGCAAGTCCTCCCCGCCGGCTCTGGTGGCCCTCAGGCGTGCCGGCGGCTCGCGGCCCGGGCTTTCGCGATCGCCTCGTCGAACATCCGCTCGGTCAAGGTGCCGGTGAAGGTGTTCTGCTGGCTCGGGTGGTAGGAGCCGACGAGCGTCCATTTCCCGACCTCCACGGTCGCCCCGTGCCCGAAGCGGGGCTTGGGCTTCACATGCGCTCCCAGCTCGGATGCCGCGCGCAGCACGCCGTCCCAGGCATAGGAGCCCAGGGCGAGGATCGCGCGCGCGCGCCGAAGCAGCCGGAGCTCACGCACCGTGTATCCGATGCAGTTATCCCGCTCCTCCGGCGTGGGCTTGTTCGCCGGAGGCGCGCACCGCACGATCGCGCAGACGTAGCAGTCCTTCAGCTTGAGGCCGTCGTCGGACGCTACCGAAGTCGGCTGGTTCGCATACCCCGCCTTATGCAGCGCGCGGAACAACCAGTCGCCCGATCGGTCTCCGGTGAAGATCCGGCCGGTCCGATTCCCTCCATGCGCCGCCGGCGCCAGTCCGACGACGACGAGCCTGGCGTTCGGATCGCCGAATCCAGGCAGCGGTTTCGCCCAGTAGCGCTGTCCGGCGTAGCGCGCGGGCGGCTCGTGAGCCGCCTCGTTACGCCATGAGGCCAGCCGTGGGCAACGCGCGCACGCGACGACCTCGTCGTGCACGGCCTTGAGCGAGTCGGTCATAGCAGCATCGTGGCATGCGCGCGACACGAGGCAAAGTCGAGGAACGAAAAGAGGCCCTGGATGGGGCCTCTTGACGTGATCTTGATAGAGCCTTACTTCTTCTTGGCTCTCTTCGCAGTCTTGCGCTTGGCTGCCTTACGCTTCGCGGGCTTCTTCGCCGCGGTCGTCTTCTTCTTCGCAGCCTTACGACGAGCCGGCTTCCTCTTTGCTGCCTTCTTCTTGGCGGCCACTAGGCTCCACCTCCTTCGGCAGACATCGCTTCACTTCTGTGAAGCGCCACACACAATCAACGAGTCTAGAACTGTCAGAAGTCGTGTTCAAGGAATCTGGAAAGAAATTTCTGACGAGGTATTTCGTCCGAAAGGCGAATCGATCAGTTCTGAGGTGTTGCGCGCGTCACGAGCGACGGCCAAAGCAGCGGTTGCAGCTCGCGATGACGCGTCGCGATATCGGCGATCGTGGTCTGCTCGAACACCGCGCGCACCGCATCTTCGACCCTCATCCAAAGCTCTTGAACACCGCATTGATGCGTCTGCACACAGCGTTCGTCGTGCGGCTCGAGGCAATACATCGGCGCGAGCGGCCCTTCGAGCGCATCGATCACTTCCGCGATGCGGATCTCGCTGGGTTCACGCGCGAGCGCAGCGCCACCATTCGCACCACGTTGCGAGTCGACGATGCCGGCCTTGTGCAAGGCGGCGAGCTGATGCTCGAGGAAGCGCAGCGGTATGCCTTGCGCCGTCGCGATCGCGCGCGCAGGAACGGGACCGTCGCCGTAGCGCGCGGCAAGCTCGATCAAGGCACGAAGACCGTATTCGGTGCCGAGCGTGAACTTCATCAGGCCTCAGAAAATGGGCTTTTACCTGGGAAAATGGTAGCCGTTGGCGACGGCGCGGTCAACGGCCACCGGCGACGGCAGGGATGATCGATACCTGCGTGCCGGAAGGGATCTGCGTATCGAGCCCTTTCAAGAAGCGGATGTCCTCGTCGCCGACGAACACGTTTACGAAGCGGCGGATCTCGCCCGATTCCTCGCAGATGCGCTCGCGGATACCCGGATGTTGCCGCTCGAGATCGGCAACCATCTCACGCACCGTCGACGCATCGACCGTCACTTCAGCGACGCCACCGGTCGCGCTTCGCAGCGGTGTGGGGATGCGAACCGAAACGCTCATTTGTTGGACTCCAGCTGCGCCGAGAACGCGTCGAGCGACGGTGGGATCGTCATCGTCGGCACCGCCCTCTCTGCCACTGCCTCGATCGTCTTCAACCCATCGCCGGTGATCAGTGCGACCGTCCGCTCATCGGGCTTCACATCGCCACGTTCGGCGAGCTTGCGCAGCGTCGCGATCGTCACGCCGCCGGCGGTCTCGGTGAAGACCCCTTCCGTCCGCGCGAGAAGCGTGATGCCTTCGATGATCTCCTCATCGGTGACCGACTCCATCACTCCGCCGGACTCGCGCGCGGCCTTGATCGCGTAGTAGCCGTCCGCGGGATTGCCGATCGCCAGCGATTTGGCGATCGTGTTTGGCTTCACGGGCCGTACGTGCTCCTCGCCTGCTTTGAACGCGGTCGCGACGGGCGAGCAGCCCTCGGCTTGCGCACCGGAGATACGCGTCTGGTGCCCGTCGAGCAGCCCGACCGTAACCAGCTCGTCGAGGCCTCGGCGGATCTTGGTGAGCAGGGACCCGCTCGCGATCGGAACGATGACATGATCGGGCGCGCGCCAGCCAAGTTGCTCGGCGATCTCAAATGCGAGGCTCTTGGAGCCCTCCGCGTAGTAAGGGCGGATATTGACGTTGACGAAGGCCCACTCGTACTCGCCGGCGATCTCGCTGCAAAGGCGGTTGACGTCGTCGTAGGTCCCTTGCACGGCCACCAGCTGCGGTCCGTACACGGCCGTCGCGACGATCTTGCCTTGCTCCAGATCCGCCGGGATGAAGATGTACGCGGACATCCCGGCGTGAGCGGCGTGAGCGGCTACGGCGTTCGCGAGGTTCCCGGTGGACGCGCACGCCGCCGTGTTGAAGCCGAAATCGCGCGCCACCGTCAGCGCGACCGAGACGACGCGGTCCTTGAACGAGTGCGTTGGGTTCACGGTGTCGTTCTTTATCCACAGGTCGTGGAGCCCGAGCTCCGCGCCCAGGCGTGGCGCAGGAACGAGCGGCGTGAAGCCGGCGCCCAGATCGACGCGTTTCTCGCTGCCGGGAAGAAGGTCGGCGTACCGCCAGATCGAGCGGGGGCCCGCCGCGATGCGCTCCGGCGAGATAAGCGACCGGATGTCGTCGTAGTCGTAGACGACCTCGAGCGGCGCGAAGCAGTATTCGCAGACGTGGATGGGCTCGGCCGGATATTCGCGGCCACATTCACGACATCGAAGCCCGAGGATGGCACCCATGAGTGCCCTAAGGATAGGTCAAATGGCACGGAGGCGCGTATCGGTTTCCGGAGGGGCGGATAGCATGGCTTCGATGGATGACCGGCTGGTTTCTCGCCTCTCCGAGCGCCTTGCAGGCATCAAGGCCGTCTACACGGACCTCGACGGCACCATGCTCGGCCGCAATGGGTCGTTCCTCCACGACCCCGACGGCCGGCCGACGCTCGAGCCTGCGGAAGCGCTCCTTGCAGCGCGCGCTGCGCTGGTCGACGTGGTCCCGGCCTCGGGCCGCGCGCTGCGCGGCCTGCAGACCGACGCCCGCATCCTTGGGTTGCCCACCGTCATCGCCGAGATGGGCGCACAGATCTCGTACGACTTCGGGCGGGACGTCGTACAGAACTTCGGCGAGACCCCGAAGCCCGGCCTGCCGGCGGCGATCATGGAGGAGGTCGGAGCGGTGAAGCTGCTCCTCGACCGGTTCCACGGGCTGCTCGAGCATCACACCCCGTGGTCCGGGTGGCGCGAGTGCACGCACCTGTTCCGCGGCAAGGTCGACACCGTCGAGGCCGACGCCTTGCTCGCGGAGAACGGCTTCGGCTGGGTGACGCTCCACGACAACGGGAGGCTGCACGGCGAGTACCTCGGGATACCGAAGGGATCCGCGCGCGCGTATCACCTGCAACCGCGGGGCGTCTCGAAAGGCCTCGCCGTCGCCATCGATCGCGAGCGACGCGGGTTCGCGCGCGATGATGCCGTTGCGATCGGCGACGCGTTCGCCGACCTCGAGCTTGCGGCCGAGGTCGGCACGTTCGTGATGGTGAGCGACGCGCTGCGGGACGATCCACCGCTGGCCGAGCGCGTGCGTTCGATGGACAACGTGCTCGTGACCGACCGGCCGCAGAACCTCGGGTGGGCAGACACGCTCGCGCTGATCGCGAAACAGGCGTAGCCGCAAAAGCGCGAATGTGAAGACCGCGCCGATGGGTGTCAGCCACGTCTGATGGGTAGCATTAGACCGATGTCATCCAGGATCTCTCGACCGTGCTGAATCTCGTACCGACCCCCGCCAAATCCCTTGGGGATTATTCGGCGGTGGTTGGGTCGCAAACGGTGGCCGATCTTCGCAAGCGCGCGGAGCGCTTCAAGGGCACGCGCATCCTGAACGTTTCGAGCACGGCCTTCGGGGGCGGCGTGGCCGAGCTTCTGTATACGCAGATCCCCCTCCTGCGAGACCTTGGGATGGACGTCGAATGGAGGCTGCTCGAGGGGCACGAGGCCTTCTTTACCGTGACCAAAGCCATGCACAACGGCCTGCAAGGCGCAGAGGTACCGTGGACGCCCGAGATGCGCGACCTCTTTTACGAGGTGAACGAGGACAACGCCGACGCGATGGACGGCGACTACGACTTCATCATCATCCACGACCCACAGCCCGCCGGGATGCTGCAAGTGTTGCAGGAGAAGAAGGGCGAGCAGAAGGGCAAGTGGATCTGGCGCTGCCACATCGATCTGACGGCGCGCTTCGAGCCGGTATGGGAGTTCCTCGGCCCTCTGATCTCTCGGTACGACGCCGCGATCTTCACGATGGAAGACTTCGTGCCGCCCGATCTCGACGTTCCGCGGCTCGTGCTGAACACGCCGACCATCGACCCATTGTCGATGAAGAACGTCTCACTCGAGCCCGAAGCAGTGACGGAAGTCATCCGAACCTACGGCATCGACCCGTTGAGACCGATCGCGCTACAGGTGTCGCGCTTCGACCCGTGGAAGGACCCGACCGGCGTGATGGACTCGTATCGCATAGCGAAGGACGAGATCTCCGGGCTGCAGCTCGTGATGATCGCTTCGATGGCGCACGACGATCCCGAAGGCTGGCACTACCTACAGGTTGCCGAAGACCATCGCGCGGGCGATCCCGACATCTATCTCTTGTCCAACCTGCAAGACGTGGGCTCGCTCGCCGTGAACGCGTTCCAGCGCGCCGCCGATGTCGTCTTGCAGAAATCGATCCGTGAAGGGTTCGGCCTTACCGTTTCGGAAGCGTTGTGGAAGCGGAAGCCGGTGATCGGCGGGAACGTCGGCGGCATCCGGCTGCAGATCGTCGATGGTGAGAACGGCTACCTCGTGGATTCCGTGGAGGAGGCCGGCCGGCGACTTGTCGAGCTTTTCCTCGATCCCGACAAAGCATCCGCCATGGGGATCGCCGGACGCGCGCGCGTTCGCGAACGCTTTCTTACCACGCGAAACCTCGCCGACTTCCTCGAGCTTTTCGAGAACCTGTCGGCCTGATCGCCCGTGGCAAAGAGGGTGGCCCGCAAAGCTCCCATCGTCGTTGCGTCCAATCGCGGCCCGGTTGCCTTCGGGCGCGCACCGGACGGCTCGATCGTTCAGCGGCGCGGCGTCGGAGGGCTTGTCACCGCGGTCGGCGGCGCGCTCCGCGGCCGAGACGCTGCTTGGGTGGCAGCGGCCTTTACCGAAGAAGATCGCGAGCAGGCCGCGCGGGGCCCCTTCACGTTCGACGTCGGCGGCGCGACGGTACGCGTACGACTCGCTGCGCTCGATGAGAAGCTCTACGACGCGTACTACAACGAGTTCTCCAACCGGATCCTTTGGTTCTTGCACCACTATCTCTGGGAAACGCCGCGCGCACCGGCGCCGGGCCCCGAGGAAGGTGCGGCGTGGGACGCATACGTCGCGGTCAACGACCGCTTCGCCGAGCTGATCGCCGACGAGGCACCCGAGGGAGCGATGGCCTTGCCGCAGGACTATCACCTCTCGCTCACGCCGGGTGTGTTGCGTGCGCACCGGCCCGACCTTCGCATCGGCACGTTCTGGCACATCCCCTTCTGTCAGCCCGACCAGTACCGGGTGCTCCCCGACGTGTGGGGCGCAGAGCTTCTCCGCGGGATGCTGGCGGCTGACGCGATCGGGTTCCAGACGCAACGGTGGGCCGACAACTTCAAGGCCTGCTGCCACGAGGTGCTCGGCGCGCGCATCAAGGGCAAAGTCGTATCGGTCGACGACCGAAGCGCGCGCGTCGGCATCTACCCGGTCGGCGTGGACGTCGAGCTTCTGCGCAGCCAAGCCGAGCAGCCTGCCGTCGCCGAAGCGGCGAAGCGGATCGAACAGCTCGTCGGCGATCGAACCGTGTTGCTGCGGGTCGACCGTACGGAGCTTTCGAAGAACATCCTGCGGGGCTTCATCGCGTACGAGCGCCTGCTCGAACGACGGCCCGATCTTCACGGCAGGATCGTCCACCTCGCGCTGCTGACACCGTCACGCCGCGCCATCCCCGAGTACCAGGAGTACATGCGCGCATGCCGGGCTCGCGCCGAGCAGATCAACGAGCGATTCTCGATGCCCGACTGGCAGCCCCTGGTCGTCGATGAGAGCGACGACTTCCCTGCGGCGCTGGCCGCCTACCGTCGCTACGACGTGTTGATCGTGAATCCCGTCTTCGACGGCATGAATCTCGTCGCGCGCGAAGGCCCCGTTCTGAACGAGCGCGACGGCGTGCTCGTGCTATCGCGAAACGCAGGTGCGGCCGCCGAGCTCACGCCGGCGTTACTGGTGAATCCCTTCGACGCGGACGGAACCGCGGATGCGATCGAGCGCGGGCTGGGCATGAGCGCGCCCGAACGTCACGAGCGCGCGGTCAGGCTGAAAGAGCTTGCGCCGGGGATGTCGCCGGCCGCGTGGCTCAGTGCTCAGATCACGGACGTGACTCGTCAACGAGGGACCTGAGCAGGTCCAAGAGCTCGTGCGGGCTCCCAACGACGTGATCCGCGGCCGCGATCAGCTCCGGAGGCGACTCGTCGCTGGCAACGGCCACGCGGATCCCAAGATCCAATCCGTCGACCGCCCTGAACGTCGGCAAGTCTCCCAGGTCGTCGCCGACGACGAGCGCGCCGGCGAGCTTCTTCTCGTCGATCACCCGGCGAACGACGTCGCCCTTATTGACGTGAACCGGCGGTGAGATCTCGAGCACCATCCTCCCGCGGGTGACGCTCGCCAGCCCCTCCTCTTTCGCGATGTGGTCGACGATCGGGACGGCGCGCTCGAGTGCCGCGTCCTTGTCGCGCGCGCGGCGAAAGTGGACCGAAACGGCCAGCCCTTTGTGTTCGATATAGACGCCTTGCTCGTCGGCGAGCTCGGCGCGCAGCCGCTCGACAGCGCGATCGATCGCTTCGCGTGCAGTCCTGACTTCGGGGAGCACGCGCAAGCTTCGGCCGACGCGCTCCTCGATCCCGTAGAGCCCGACCAGACGCACCTTGCGGGGGTGGAGCCGCTTCGCGAGGAAGGAGACCGGCCGCCCGGAGACGACCGCGACGGCGGCGTACCGGCGTGCGAGCTTCTCGAGGACTCGGCCGGCACCACGGATCGCGCGCGCCTTGCTGGGGTCGTCCACGATCGGGGCGAGCGAGCCGTCGAAGTCGCAGAAGATGCCTGCGCGCGGGGCCATCGCGCCGAGCGCGCGCACCTCCTCGTCTAGCGACCTCGCCACGGGCTCAGTCGTCCCGCGCCACGCGGCGATAGACGCGCTCGTAGCCGTCCGTCATAACAGCGGGAGAGAACCGCTGCTCGACAACGGCACGGCAGACCTCCGGCGAGATCGTCTCGATCTTGCCGACCGCTTCGACCATGTCGTCGACCGAGGTCGCGATGAAACCGGTGAGACCGTCGGTCACGACCTCGGGGACGGCACCGTACGGCGTCGCGACGACCGGCGTCCCACAGGCCATCGCTTCGATCATCACGAGACCGAACGGCTCGTCCCACTGGATCGGAAAGATGAATGCCCGCGCGCGCGCGAACAGGTCGCGCTTATGGTCGTTCGGTACCTCGCCTTCGAAGCGCACGCTCTGCCCGTCGACGTGGGGAAGGATCATCTCATCGAAGTATGCCCGGTCGTCGCCGGCGTCGATCTTCCCCGCAAGGACGAGCGGCAATCCGGCGCGCTTGGCGACTTCGATAGCAAGGTGCTGGGCCTTATCGCGCGCGATCCTGCCGAGGCACAGCAGGTAATCGTCCTTCTCGGCGCTGAACGGGTACGACGCGACGTCGACCGCATTCGGAACGACGTCGGTGATCTGGATGCGCGTGAATGTCCGGGTCTGATACTGGCTGATGGCGACGAAGTCCGCGTTGTTGCGAACTGAGTGGAAGAAGTCTCGTTCGGCGTCGATCGCGGCGCCATGCAGTGTGTGAACGACGGGCGTTGGGATCAGCGGCGCAAACGCCAGCGAGAGCCACGCCGTGTGATCGTGGACAACGTCGTAGGGGCGTCCCGCGCGCGCTTCTTCCGCGACGTGCTGATAGGCGGCGCCGACGTGCATCGCGTACGGCATCGCCTGGTGCATCTGCGCGACGGGCCCGACCTCGAACACGTAACGAAGCTCTGCAGACGTCTTCGAGTCGCCGGTGGCGAAGAGCGTGACGTCGTGCCCGCGCGCAACGAGCTCGTCGGCAAGCAGCGAAACGATCCACTCGATGCCGCCGTAGCCCGACGGTGGAACCGGTATCCACGGCGGCGAAAGCATCGCGATACGCACGAGGCGTACCTTACCAAGGGGGAACGGACGTCAGGCCGGCCTGTAATCGTCGCCGAGGATGACCGTCAGCATCGCATTCGTCGGGGTCGACGAGGTCGCAGGGGCGACTTTTCCAAGCTCTTGATGCGCTGCGAGTAACGCCTCTGCTGCAGCCTGCGCACCGGGACGGTAGTAGATCGTCGTGACGGTTTGATGCTTCGGTTCGGTGGCGACGGTCTTCACGAGGTAGTGCTCGGCGGCAAGCTTGGTGGCGAGCGCGTGCGCGATGCCGTTGCGCGTCGTGCCGTTCAACACGTTGACCGTCACCTTCGGTGCGGCGGTGGGCGCGGTTGCCGTCGGAGTCGGCGTTGTGGGTACGGTTGAGGGGGAGCTCGTCGGAGGATGCGTAGTCCTCGTTACTACCGGAGTTGAAGATTTCGCCGTCGGCTTCTTGTTCGATCCCGTCGCCGCTACCGCGATGACTGCGACGACGCCGAGCACGACGAGCGCGCCTGCGGCTGCTCGACTAACCGACAGGATGAAGGACGCGGGTGATTCAGGAGCGTGCTTGCCCGGCACGATTGCTTACTCTGGCATACCCAGGCGGCGAGCCGCCCGCTGACGCTGGCGCGCGACCCGCTGGCGCCGAAGGCGACGCACGAGCATCGGGTCTTCCTCGAGCGCTTCCGCCGTGTCGATGAGCGCGTTCAGGAGCTGGTAGTAGCGGGTCGCCGACATGTCGAACGCGTCACGAACCGCGCGCTCTTTCGAGCCGCCCTGCTTCCACCAGCTGCGCTCGAAGGCGAGGATCTCGCGCTCCCGTTCGGTGAGCTGCGCCGGAGACTCGGAGCCTTGCTGCACGCTTCCTCCCTGGCCGACGGCGTCATTCTGCCACAGTCGGGGTTGGTCGTTCGGAAACAAGGTTTCCCCTGGTTACGGGTATAGTCCGCGCGCGATGTGCGCCTCGGCGACGCGCCCGATCCCAAGCGCCAACGCCGCGAGCCGCAAGCGGACGCCCTTCTCTTCCGAGAGCGCCGCCGCCGAGTTGAACGACGCATTCATGAGGTCGCGAAGCTGGCGATTTACCTGGTCTTCGCTCCAGAAATAGGCCTGGATGTCCTGGACCCACTCGAAGTAGCTCACCGTCACTCCGCCCGAGTTCGCGAGCACGTCGGGGACGATGTAGACGCCGCGCGCGGCCAGTGAGTGGTCGGCTTCCGGCGTCGTCGGGCCGTTCGCGCCCTCGACGATCAGCCGGGCCTTGATGCGGTCCGCGTTCTGGGCGGTGATCTGGTCCTCGATCGCCGCAGGGACCAGCACGTCACAGTCGAGCTCGATCAATTCTTCGTTCGTGATCGCATCAGCTCCGGAGTAGCCGGCAACAGTTTGCGCTTCGTTCTTGTACCGCATCAGGGCCGTCGGGTTGAGGCCGCGCGGGTTGTATACGCCGCCTTTGTAGTCGCTGACGCCGACGATGTTGAAGCCGGCGTCGTGAAAGACTTGTGCGGCGAACCCACCGACCTTCCCGAAGCCCTGGATCGCGACCCGCGTGCCCTCGATGGGCATCTCGAGCAGCTCCATCGCCGACAGCGCCGAGTACAGGACGCCGCGGCTCGTGGCCCC
>Ga0070706_100005214_pt1 | contig 12398 bp, 13 predicted proteins | sample KBSK5501metaG_FD_65476 | JGI IMG/M metagenome (GOLD analysis project Ga0070706, IMG submission 65476) | Corn, switchgrass and miscanthus rhizosphere microbial communities from Kellogg Biological Station, Michigan, USA - KBS K5-50-1 metaG | ecosystem: Host-associated > Plants > Roots >...
CGGCACCGCCGGTGTCCTCGGGCTCGGCCCAGCGGATCGCCCTGTCCATGCTGGGCGGCTACGGCTGGCCCGCCAGCCAGTTCTCCTGCCTCGACGCACTGTGGGCGCGGGAGAGCGGCTGGAACGTGACCGCGGCCAACCCGGACGGCGCGTACGGCATCCCGCAGGCGCTCCCCGGGTCGAAGATGGCGAGCGCCGGCCCGAACTGGCAGACCGACGCGGCCACGCAGATCCGCTGGGGCCTGGGCTACATCAAGGCCCTCTACGGTTCGCCGTGCGGCGCGTGGGCGCACAGCCAGGCCACCGGCTGGTACTGACTCACGGCTCACACGGCGGGGCGGCGCTGGCACCAGGGTCGCCCCGCCGCCGGGCGGGCCCGGGGCTCTAGCCGAGCGGCTGGAAGGTGCGGATCGCCTCGGCGAACGTGGCGGCGACCTGCTGCCAGGACGCGGCGGGAGCCGACTCGTACACCGCGTACACCGCGCGCGCTCGGCGTCAGCCGGGGCGGGTCATCCGCAGCACGTCGAGCGCCTGATCGAGCTGGGCCTCGGTGATGTCGCCGCGCTCCACGTAGCCGAGCGAGATCACGACGTCCCTGATCGTCCTGCCGGTGCGCAGCGCCTCGTGCGCCACCTCCGCCGCGGCCTCGTAGCCGAGGTAGCGGTTCAGCGCGGTGACGATCGCGGGCGAGGACTCCGCGTTGCGCCGCAGCCGTTCGGCGTTCGCGGTGATCCCGGCGACGCAGCGGTCGGCGAGCAGCCCGGCGGCGGCGGCGAGCAGCCGGATCGACGACAGCAGGTTCCGCGCGATCACCGGCATCATGACGTTCAGCTCGAAGTTGCCCGCCGCGCCGCCGAACGCGACCGCCGCGTCGTTCCCGATCACCTGCGCGCACACCTGGCAGACCGCCTCGCAGATGACCGGGTTGACCTTGCCCGGCATGATCGACGAGCCCGGCTGGAGGTCCGGCACCACGATCTCGGCCAGCCCGGTCCGCGGGCCGGAGTTCATCAGCCGCAGGTCGTTGCAGATCTTGTACAGGCTGACCGCGACCGTGCGCAGCACCCCGCTGGCCTCGACCAGCGCGTCCCGCGCGCCGGCCGCCTCGAAGTGGTTGGCCGCCTCGGTCAGCGGCAGCCGCAGGTCCGCGGCCAGCCGCCCGATGACCGCCGGGGCGAAGCCGGCGGGCGCGTTCAGCCCGGTCCCCACCGCCGTGCCGCCCAACGGCAGCGAGCCCACCCGCTCCAGGCAGCCGCCGATCCGCTCGATCCCCAGCCTGACCGCGGCCGCGTACCCGCCGAACTCCTGCCCCAGCGTCACCGGCGTCGCGTCCATCAGGTGCGTCCGGCCGCTCTTCACCAGGCCGGCGAACGCGGCGGCCTTGCCCTCCAGCTCGTCCGCCAGATGCGAGAGGGCGGGCCCGAGCCGCCGCCCCAGCAGGTACACGGCCGCCAGGTGCATGGCGGTGGGGAACACGTCGTTGGACGACTGCGAGGCGTTCACGTGGTCGTTCGGGTGCACCGGCCGTCCGAGCCGCCGCGCCGCCAGCGTCGCGATGACCTCGTTCGCGTTCATGTTGCTCGACGTGCCCGAGCCGGTCTGGAACACGTCGACCGGGAACTGGTCGTCGTGCTCACCCCGGGCCACCGACGCCGCCGCGTCGGCGATCGCGGCCGCCATGTCGGCTGCCAGCACGCCGAGCTCGCCGTTGACCACCGCCGCGGCGCCCTTGACCCAGCCCAGCGCGGCGATCATGTCCCGGCCGATTCGCTCGCCGGACACCGGGAAGTTGTCCACGGCGCGCTGCGTCTGCGCCCCCCACAGCGCGTCCTCGGGAACCTGCACCTCGCCCATCGAGTCGTGCTCGGTGCGGAACCCCGCCCGGCCGGCCTCGGCCGCCATGTCAGCTCCGGCCGATGGTGAGCAGCGGCCCGCTCCGTCGCGGGCCGCTCCGTCGCGGGCCGCTGAGGTCGGCGAAGAAGTCGTTGCCCTTGTCGTCGACGATGATGAAGGCGGGGAAGTCGCGCACCTCGATCCGCCAGACCGCCTCCATGCCGAGCTCCGGGTACTCCAGCACCTCCATCCCGGTGATGCAGTCCCGCGCCAGCCGGGCCGCGGCCCCCCCGATCGAGCCCAGGTAGAACCCGCCGTGCTCCGCGCACGCCTTGGTGACCGCGGCGGACCGGTTCCCCTTGGCCAGCATGACCAGCGACCCCCCGGCCGCCTGGAAGCTGTCCACGTACGAGTCCATCCGGCCCGCGGTCGTGGGGCCGAAGGAGCCGGACGGGTAGCCCTCCGGCGTCTTGGCCGGCCCCGCGTAGTAGACCGCGTGATCGCGCAGGTATCGCGGCATGGACTCGCCGCGCGCCAGCCGTTCGGCAATCTTGGCATGAGCGATGTCCCGGGCCACCACCATGGGCCCGGTCAGTGAGAGCCGGGTGGCCACCGGGTACCTCGTCAGCTCGGCCCGGATCTCGTCCATCGGCCGGTTGAGGTCGATGCGCACCACTTGGTCGGCCGGCAGGTCCGCCGCGGTCGTCTCGGGCAGGTACTGCGCCGGATCGGTCTCCAGCCGCTCGAGGAACACGCCGTCGGCCGTGATCTTCGCGCGCGCCTGCCGGTCGGCCGAGCAGGACACCGCGATCGCCACCGGGCAGGACGCGCCGTGCCGCGGCAGCCGGATCACCCGCACGTCGTGGCAGAAGTACTTGCCGCCGAACTGCGCGCCGATCCCCGCCCGCCGGGTGATCTCGAGTACCTGCTGCTCCAGGCCGGCGTCGCGGAACCCGTGCCCGGCCGCCGAGCCCTCGCCCGGCAGTGTGTCCAGGTACCGCGCCGACGCGTACTTCGCGGTCTTCAGCGCGTGCTCCGCGCTGGTCCCGCCGACCACGATCGCCAGGTGGTAGGGCGGGCACGCGGCGGTGCCGAGGATGCGGATCTTCTCCTCCAGGAACGCCAGCATGCTGGGCTCGTTGAGCACCGCCTTGGTCTGCTGGTACAGGAACGACTTGTTCGCCGAGCCGCCGCCCTTGGCCATGAACAGGAATGAGTACTCGCCGCCGCCGGTGGCGTAGATCTCGATCTGGGCCGGCAGGTTGCTGCCGGTGTTCCGCTCCTCCCACATGGTCAGCGGCGCGAGCTGGGAGTACCGCAGGTTCAGCTGGGTGTACGCGTCGTACACGCCGCGGGCGATGTGCTCCTCGTCCCGCCCGTCGGTGAGCACGTGCTGGCCGCGCTTGCCCATCACGATCGCGGTCCCGGTGTCCTGGCACATCGGCAGCACCCCGCCGGCCGCGATGCAGGCGTTCTTCAGCAGGTCCAGCGCCACGTACCGGTCGTTGGGGCTGGCCTCCGGGTCCTCGGTGATCGACCGTAGCTGGCGCAGGTGCCCGGGCCGCAGCAGGTGCGCGATGTCGCGCATGGCCTCCCTGGTCAGCAGCGTGAGCACGCGCGGCTCCAGCTCCAGGAAATTTCTTCCGAACGACTGGCGCCGGGACAACCCGCCGCAGTCGAGCCGCCGGTACTCGGTGTCATCAGGCCCGGTCGGCAGCAGGTCGGTGAACGTGAACTCGGGCATCGTGGCAGGTCCTCGTCGAGGTCAAGGGTGCCCTCATCCTAGATCGGCGTGGCCCCCCGCGGCGCTGTCCCCGGCGATGGCTAGCATGCTGGGCCGCCGGCCCGCCCCGCGGCTGGGGTCCGCACGCTGCATGCGCATCATCTTGTGCGGCATCGCACCCCTCCTCTTACCGCCTCAACCGTGGGTTTCCCGGCCGGGATCCGGCACCCCTCGGCGGGGGGGATCGCCGGGGGATCGCGATCCTGGCCCCGGTGATCAGCGGCAACGTATCGTGTCGCTATGGCAGGGCGGCCGATCAGGGTCGTGCTGGTCGACGACCACGAGATAGTGCTCCAGGGGCTCAAGGCGATCCTGGCCAGGCACGCCGGAGACGTCCGCGTGGTCGGCGAGGCCGTGGACACGGCGGCCGCCCAGCGCGTCGTCGAGACCCTGGATCCCGACGTGGTGCTGTCGGACGTCCGGCTCCGCGGCTCGAGCGGGCTCGACCTGTGCCGGCTGCTGCTGGAGCGGGACGCCTCCCGCCGGATCGTGCTGCTCAGCGCGTACGACGACGAGCAGTACCTGTTCCAGGCCCTGCGCGCCGGCGCGGTCGGCTACCTGCTCAAGCGGGTGACCGGGTCCGAGCTCGTCGCGCATCTCCAGCGCGTCGTCGAGGGCGAGACGGTGGTGGACCCGACGATGGCCGGGCGGGCGGCCGCGTCCGCCGCGCGGCTGCAGCGCGGCGAGTTCTGGCCGGGAGCGCACGTCGGCCTGACCCACCGGGAGAGCGAGGTTCTCGCCCTCGCGGTGGCCGGGCTGTCCAACCGGGCGATCGCCGGGCGGCTCGTGCTGGGGGAGGAGACGGTCAAGAGCCACCTGCGCTCGATCTACCGCAAACTCGAGGTCAACGACCGCGCCGGGGCCGTCGCCGTGGCGCTGCGCGAGGGGATCGTCAGTTGACCGGCCGGGCGCTCGGGCTCGCCGACACCGAGCAGGAGAACCAGCTGCTCGTCGGCATCATCGAGGCGATCTCCGCTAGCCCCGAGGTCGGCCCGATCGCCGCGAACACCGCGCGGCTGATCGTGGCGGCGACCGCCACGGACGTGTGCTTCGTGCACGTGCTCGACGACACCGGGACGTCGCTGACCCTGGCCGGGGCCACCCCGCCGCTGGACGCCCAGGTCGGCAATATCCGGCTGGGCCTCGGCGAAGGCGTGACCGGGTGGGTGGCCAGCCACCGCCAGCCGGTGGTCATCGCCGAGAACAAGGAGGCGGATCCGCGCTACCGCTACTTCCCCGAGCTGCACGGCCGGGAGTTCACGTCGATGGCCTCGGTCCCGATGGCCAGCGCCCCCGGCGGCCTGGTGGGCGTGCTCAACGTGCACAACCGCGCCCGCCGCGACTTCACCGAGCGCGACGTCCGGCTGCTGACCTCCATCGGCAGCCTGGTCGCCGGCGCGCTGCACCAGGCGCGGCTGCACCGCCAGCTCGCGGCCAGGAACCGCGCCCACGACCAGTTCGTCGAGCACGTGATCACCGTCCAGGAGGCCGAGCGGCGCCGGCTCGCCGCGGACATGCACGACGGGATATCGCAGCGGCTGCTGAGCCTGGCCTTCCACCTGGACGCCGCGGCGGACGCGCTGACCGGGACGCCGCAGTTCGCCGCCCAGCAGCTCGAGCGCGCGCGCGAGCTCGTCGACCTGACCCTGGACGAGGCGCGCGCGGCCATCTTCGACCTGCGGCCGCCGGTGCTCGACGACCTCGGCCTGGCCGACGGGCTGGCCAGCCTGGCCAGGTCCATCCCGTCGGTCGCGGTGACGGTGGACGCCGACGAGTTCCCGCTGCCGGAGCACGTCGAGATCGCCCTCTACCGGATAGCCCAGGAGGCCCTGCAGAACGTCGTGAAGCACTCCGGCGCCGCCAGGGCCGAGCTGGAGCTGCGGTCCGAACACGGGGCGGCGCGCATGCGGGTGACCGACGACGGGACCGGGTTCGCCCGCGCCGGTGTGCCGTCCAGCGACGGCGACGCGCCAGGGTACGGGCTGCGCAGCATGGCCGAGCGCGCGGAGCTGGTGGGCGGCCGGCTCGAGCTGCGCAGCAGCCCGGGCCGCGGCACCACGGTCAGCGTCCGGGTGCCCCTCCGCTGAGCCGCGGCGCCGGCGCGGAGGACGTGGATAGGGCGCAGCCGTTCGGGCGGATTAAAGGAAGAGCCGGCGGGTGACTACGCCGTGGCCGACGTCGCGCCCCCGCCACAGGGCGAAGTCCTCCCCGGGCGTCAGGCAGTCGCCCGCCTCGTCGCCGAGCACGACCATGTTCACCACGACGTGGTCGTCGGGCAGCCCGGGCGGCTTGTCGCCCGAGCTGACCAGGGCGCTGAAATGCCTGCTGGCGTGCGTGTCGTGGTGGCGGGCCCGGACCACCATCCGGCAGGTCGGCCCGGGCAGCGGGGCTGGCTCGTCGCCGGCCTGCGGCGGATCGAGGGTGACCATCGCCTCGTACTTGTATCGCTTCATTTCCGCACCCCCAAAGTGGCGGGGTGGCGAGGGCGGCGCGGTGGCGGCGGCAAGGCACCCGCTATCCCGACGCGTCGGGCTCGCCAGGATCCATGGTACGAGCCTGTACGGGGTCCGCGAAGACGCGGCTGGCGAGCAGGTCGGCGGGCTCGAGCCGCATCAGGTCGTCCCTCGTCCAGGTCCGGTCCGTCTCGCCGAGCAGGCGGCTGGCGTGCCGGAGCCTGGCCCGTTCCAGCGCGTTCCGGACGCTGCGGGCGTTGGCGAAGCGCGGCTGCCGCATCCGGCGGTCGAGGTAGTGGCGCAGCGTCGCCTCGGCCTCGCCGGAGAGCCGGTAAGCCACCTCGCCGAGCATCAGCTGGGCGATGTCGGCCAGCTCGTCCAGCGAGTACTCGGGGAAGTCGAGGTGGTGGGCGATCCGCGAGCTCATCCCCGGGTTGGAGGCGAAGAAGGAGTCCATCCGGTCCTTGTAGCCGGCCAGGATCACCACGATCTTGTCCCGCTGGTTCTCCATCACCTGCAGCAGGATCTCGATCGACTCCTGGCCGTAATCCCGCTCGTTGTCGGCCCGGTACAGGTAGTAGGCCTCGTCGATGAACAGCACGCCGCCCATCGCGCGCTTGAGCACCTCCTTCGTCTTGGGCGCGGTGTGCCCGACGTACTGGCCCACCAGGTCGTCGCGGGTGACGGCGGCCAGGTGCCCGCGCTCCAGGTAACCGACCCGGTGCAGCAGCTCGGCCATCCGCAGCGCGACGGTGGTCTTGCCGGTCCCCGGGGCGCCGGTGAAGCACATGTGCAGGCTGGGCCGGGTGGCGGCGAGCCCGAACCGTTCCCGCACCCGGTCGACCAGCAGCAGCGCGGCGATCTCCCGGATCCGCTGCTTGACCGGGGCGAGCCCGACGAGCTCGTGGTCGAGCGCCTCGAGGATCTCGTCGATGCCGGCCGCCTTCCGCTCGGCGTCGAGGTCGACCCTGGCATCCGGCGGAAGGTCCGGCTGGCCGTCGGGGCCGTCCTGGCCGGGCGCGGGCTCCTCCGCCCCGGCCGCCTGCGTTCCGGCCGACCGGCCGGGCGCCGGCATCCCGAAGCCCGGCCGGCGCGACGACGGCTCGGTCATTGCTGAACCTTTTTCATCCTCGCCGAGACGATCAGCGCAGCCGAGCCGGGAAAGGGCGGACGAAAAAGGCTCATTGGTATCGGTCACCCTTCGGCCTGTCGAGCGCGTACGGGTGGATCGAGAACCGCACGAGCCGGCCGGGGCCCTCCTGCCGGTCCAGCCGGAAGCCCGGCTCGTCGGCGGGACGGCTGACGATGAACGACAGCGCGGTGGTCTGCCTGCCGTAGCGCGCGTCGTAGGCGTTGAGCCTGACGTAGTGGTCCGCATAGGCCTTGCGGCACTCGTTGACCTCGTACAGCACCCCGGCCGCGTCGGCCAGGTCGAACATCGGCAGCCCCCACATCTCCCAGAGGTTGTTCCGCGGGTGCGGGTCGTCGGTGAACTCGACCGAGAGCGGCCAGCCGTTGTCGAGGGCGTACTGGACCTGCGCCTCGATCTCCTCGTCGGTGAAGTCGGGCAGGTAGGAGAAGGTGCCCTGGGTGATGCGCATGGCGCTGCTCCCTCAAAGTATTTTTCGAACGATGTAGATGATCATGAATCGACTCACGCGCGCGGGTTCGAAAAACACTTTCAGACCGAGACCGGCGTCTCGAGTACGTCGGGCGTGTCGGTGGAGGCGTAGTTGAACGTGATGTCGCCCCAGGTGGCCAGCGCGACGTCAAGCTCGCGGCTGCGCTGGGCGGCCGCCTTGAGTATCTCCTCGCCCTCGGTCAGGTAGTCACGCCCCTCGTTCCTGGCCTTGATCATCGCCTCGAGTGCCACCCGGTTCGCGGTCGCGCCCGCGGCGATGCCCATCGGATGGCCGATCGTGCCGCCGCCGAATTGCAGCACCACGTCCTCGCCGAGGTAGTGCAGCAGCTGGTGCATCTGCCCGGCGTGGATGCCGCCGGAGGCCACCGGCATGCATCCCGGCATCGACGCCCAGTCCTGCCCGAAGTAGAGGCCCTTCACGGGATCCGGCTCCACCTTGTTCAGCCGGAGGGTGTCGTAGTAGCCGGCCACCATGTTCGGGTCGCCCTCCAGCTTGCCGACCACCGTCCCGGCGTGAATGTGGTCCACGCCGGCCAGCCGCATCCACTTGGCGATGACACGGAAGCTGACCCCGTGCGTCTTCTGCCTGGTGTAGGTGCCGTGGCCGGCGCGGTGCAGGTGCAGGATCACCCCGTTGGCCCGGGCCCACTTCGCCATGGACTGGATGGCGGTGTACCCGATGGTCAGGTCGATCATGATGATGACGCTGCCGAGGTCCCTGGCGAACTCGGCGCGCTCGTACATGTCCTCCATGGTGGCCGCGGTCACGTTCATGTAGTGGCCCTTGACCTCGCCGGTCTCCGCCTGGGCCCGGTTGACCGCCTCGATGCAGTGCAGGAACCTGTCACGCCAGCGCATGAACGGCTGGGAGTTGATGTTCTCGTCGTCCTTGGTGAAGTCCAGGCCGCCGCGGAGCGCCTCGTAGACCACCCGGCCGTAGTTGCGTGCCGACAGCCCCAGCTTCGGCTTGGTCGTGGCGCCGAGCAGCGGGCGCCCGTACTTGTTCAGGTACTCCCGCTCCATCACGATGCCGTGCGCCGGCCCCTGGAACGTCTTGGTGTAGTGCGGCGGGATGCGCATGTCCTCCAGCCGCAGCGCCTTCAGCGCCTTGAACCCGAACACGTTGCCGATGATCGACGACGTCAGGTTCGCTATCGATCCCTCCTCGAACAGGTCGAGGTCATAGGCGATGTACGCGATGTACTGGCCCTCACCCTGCTGGCCTGCACTGCCCGGCACCGGGTCGACGCGGTAGCACTTGGCCTGGTAGTGCTCGTGATCGGTCAGCCGGTCGGTCCACACCACCGTCCAGGTCGCGGTCGACGACTCGCCCGCGACCGCGGCGCCCGCCTCCTCGGGCGGCACGCCCGGCTGCGGCGTGATGCGGAACGCGCAGAGCACGTCCGTCGGCTTCGGCTCGTAGTCCGGCTCCCAGTACCCCATCTCGGCGTACGGGATCACTCCCGCTGCCCACCTGTCGGTCATCTGCACTCCCGCTGCTGGGTGACGTCCATGACCCCATCGTGGGCGGTATAACTTCGCTAATCAATCAAGTATCTCGATGTTAATCTGAACAAATGCTTAAGTACCGGAGGGTGCCGTGACCACCGCCGCCCGGCTGCAGGCGTTCGTGGCGGTTGCCGACGCAGGATCGGTGCGCGCCGCGGCGCGGCGCCTGGTCGTCACCGAGTCCGCGGTCTCGGCGGCGATCGCGGCGCTGGGCCGGCAAGTGGGCGTGCCGCTGCTCGAGCGCGAGGGCCGCGGCCTGCGCCTCACCGCGTCCGGCCGCACCTACGCGAGGTACGCCCGCACGATCCTGGGCCTGCACGACGAGGCGCTCGCGGCTGCTCGCGGCGACACCGACCCCGAGCACGGGCGGGTCCGGGTGGCGGCGGTCACCACCGCGGGCGAGCACGTGCTGCCCGCGCTGCTCGCCGCGTTCCTGGCCCGCCACCCCCGGGTGGACCTGCAGCTCGAGGTGGGCACCAGCGAACAGGTCTGGGAGCTGCTCGGCACGCACCGGGCCGACCTGGCCATCGCGGGCCGCCCGCCGAGGCGGCTGGACGCGGCCGTCGTGCACGCGGTGCGGCCCAACTCGCTGGTGGTCGTCGCGTCGCCCGCGACGGCCGACGCGTTCGACCCGGGCCGGACCAGGTGGCTGCTGCGGGAGGCGGGCTCGGGCACCAGGGCCACCTGCGAGGCGGTGCTGGCCGGCTGGGAGGTCGATCCGCCCCGGCTCACGCTGGGCTCGAACGGCGCGGTGGTGGCCGGCGCCGCGGCCGGCCTCGGCGTCACGCTGGTGTCGCGGGACGCGGTCGCCCGGCATCTGGCCGACGGCGGGCTCGTCGTGGTGCGGGCGCCCGGCACCCCGCTGCGGCGGCCGTGGCACGCGGTCACCGCCGGCCAGGTGCCCGCGAGCACCGCCCTGCTCGTCAACGACCTGCTGCGGTCCGCAGCCGGCGGCTGGCGCGTGCCGGGGATCTGACCGTCCGGCGCGCGATCACAAACGCACAAGCTCCCCCGCGTCTTCCACCATCCGAGGGATGCCGCGTCCGTCGCCCCGGCTTACGGTCCGATTCTGGGACGGGCTAAGAGCGAGGAGCGTGATCAAGGTGAGGGATCTCAACCGCACGGTGGCCGAGCTCATGGCCCGGGGCAAGGGCGTACTCGCCGCCGACGAGAGCATCGCGACCATGTCGTCCCGGCTGGCGGACGCCGGCGTGGCGCCGACCGGAGACAACCGCCGCGACTACCGGGAGATGCTCGTCACCACGCCGGGGCTGTCCCAGGGGGTCAGCGGCGTGATCCTCTGCGACGAGACGTTCCGGCAGCGGGTGTCCGGCGGCGCCACCTTCCCTGGCGCCCTGGCCGACATCGGGATCCTGGCCGGGATCAAGGTGGACAGCGGGGCGAAGCCGCTGGCGGGCCAGCCGGGCGAGAAGGTCACCGAGGGCCTGGACGGCCTGCGCGACCGGCTGGCCGCCTACGCCGCGCTGGGCGCCAGCTTCGCCAAGTGGCGCGCGGTCATCGACATCGGCGACGGCCGTCCCTCCTGGCGGGCGCTGCGCGCGAACGCGCACGCGCTGGCCCGCTACGCCGCGCTCTGCCAGGAGGCCGGCGTCGTGCCCATCGTCGAGCCGGAAGTGCTCATGGACGGAGCGCACACGCTGGACCGGTGCGCGCGGGCCACCGTCGCGACGCTGATGGCCGTGTTCGCCGAGCTGCAGGACGTCGGCGTCCGGCTCGACGCGATCGTGCTCAAACCCAACATGGTGGTGCCCGGCGCGAAGTCGGCGGAGCTGGCCACCCCGGACGAGGTCGCCCGGGCGACGCTCAGCGCCCTGCACACGATCGTGCCCGAAGAGACCGGGGGCGTCGCCTTCCTGTCCGGCGGCCAGCCGCCCGAGCGGGCGACCGCCAACCTCGCCGCCATCAGGGCGCTGCCCACGCCCTGGCCCGTCACGTTCTCGTTCGGCCGGGCGCTGGTGGACCCGGCGCTCGCCGCCTGGCGGGGCGAGCCGGACCGGGCGTGGGCCGGGCAGCGCGCGCTCGCGCAGCGGGTAGCCGCCTGCTCGGGGGCGCTCACCGGGGCGGCCGCAGCGGCGGCCGGTGACGTGCTGACGATCCCCGCGCCCCGGCCGGTGAACGGCGGCACGGACCGCCCGGGCGCGAAGCTCCGGCTCGCGCCCGTCCGGGCCAAACTGCCGTTCCTGAAGACGTCAGGTGCCGCGAACGGCGCCCGCGCGTGGCGCCACGCCCACGCGGCAGCCGCCCGCCAGCGCCGCGATCACGGCCGTTAGCGCGAGCGGCGCCGCTGGTCACGCTGGTTCACAGCATGCCGGCCTGCGAACGGTGCCGATCACGGTCAACCGCGGATATCGTCATGACGTGCCGTCCCGCAGTGCGCCGCGCGATCTCCGGGCTTCCGATGCCGACCGGGAGCGTGTGGTGTCGCTGCTCGCCGAGGCGGTCAGCGACGGCCGGCTCACCCTCGACGAGCACGCGCAGCGGCTCGAGGAGGCGAGCTCGGCCCGCACCCTGGGCGAACTCGCCCGGCTGACCACCGACCTCGTGACCCCGGACGCCCAGCCGCTCCGGCTGGATGGCACCCGGCCGGTCGCCGCGGTGTTCGGCGGCCAGCGGCGGGAGGGGCGCTGGGTGGTGCCGGAACGGCTGGCGGTGGCCGCGGTGTTCGGCGAGGCGCTGCTCGACTTCCGCGAGGCGCTGCTGCAGAGCTCCCGGGTCATCGTCTACGCGACGGTGGTCTGCGGGCGGCTGAAGATCCTCGTCCCGGACGGCGTCGCGGTGGAGGTCACCGGGACGTCGCTGGCGACCTCCCGGCGCGGCCCGGTGACGCGCCGCCGGCCCGCGCTCGCCGGCCAGCCTGGCCGGCCCGCCCGGGGCGCTGGCCCCGGCCCCCAGGTCGCGGCCCCGGGTCAGCCGGATCTGCCGGTGATCGAGGTGCGCGGGCTCATGCTGGGCGGCCAGGTGCAGGCGATCGCGCCGCCCCGGGCGCGCGGGTTCCTCGGCATCTTCCCCCGCCGCGGCCGTTAGGGCGGGCCCACGGGCCCGGCCGGCGCGGGCGGTCAGCACCCCGGCGAGTCGAAGTCGACCGAGCTGTAGGCGCGCAGCTTCCAGAGCTGGTGCTCGCTGGTGATGCTGCGGATGGTGCCCGAGCGGGCCCGCA
>Ga0070706_100005215_pt1 | contig 12398 bp, 14 predicted proteins | sample KBSK5501metaG_FD_65476 | JGI IMG/M metagenome (GOLD analysis project Ga0070706, IMG submission 65476) | Corn, switchgrass and miscanthus rhizosphere microbial communities from Kellogg Biological Station, Michigan, USA - KBS K5-50-1 metaG | ecosystem: Host-associated > Plants > Roots >...
CACTGCACCAACTCCCCATACCGCGCACGCCTGGGACGCCATATGTGGGCTCGCTCGATGCGGCTTCGCCGGGCTCGCCACAACTTGGCCTCGATCAGCCATTGCCGCAGCGTTTCCCGGTTCACCCGGATCCCATGGTCCTCCGCCAATTCTTCGGCCGCCAGCGTGGGGCCGTAGTCGTGCCACAGCTTCGCTTGCTGTGCCGGAACAGCTCTACCACGCGTCGTTTTACCGCCTCCGGCGTCTTCCGGTTCGAAGGCCGCCCTCGCAGCCGGTGTGGCAAAGCTCTGTCTCCCTCCCGCCGCAGCCGCTTCAGCAATGTTCGCGCCCAGCGCGCGCTCAGTCCCAACTCCACCGCTGCCTGCTTCTGGGTGATGTGCCGTTTTCTGACCTCGTGTAGGACCTTCAGTCGGTCTCGCTCTTTTGCTGACATCCACAGTCCCTCTTGTGTTTCCGCCATGCCCTATCAAAGCGGAACTTTCTAAATTGCACAAAGAGGAACTTCTCACGTTGCGGCTACACCCCGAAATATTCATTTGACATTCCGCGCCTAAAGGCATACTTTCAACGCCAATTCGGCGAACGGTAGAGTGAAGCTAGTACCGAGTTTCACATGTGAGGGGGCTTCCACTCGTCGACTTCCCCAAGAAACTATCAGCTTTAGGGCGCCACGCTGAGGCGTCGCCGTCGGCGTGTTGGCCGTCGACGAGGCCATCAATGCTGCGCTTGGTGTAGTCAGGACAGCAGTTAACACCGCACTTGGATTTGCCTTGATCGGTTAAAGAATTGGCGGCAAGGTTTTGCCGGACGCAGTCCCGAAACATTCCTGGGAGCAAAAGCCAGGGAGGGACCGCATCACGCCTTCTCTAGGCACTGAGTGTGTTTGGCGAACGCGCTGTCTTGGATCAGTTCCCGACCTGACTAGCGGGACTGCTCCGATAGACGTGGTGGTGACGGGGAAGAATTTCGCCGATGGAATGACGGCCACCTGTACCGATGTGGCCGGTTATCAATCAGCGGCGGCCATCTCGAACCGGCAAGACACTAACCAGCAAAGGGTTCGCCTGACCCCGGAGCTGAGTCCGGAACCGGCAAACTGACAATCACCAGCGCGATCGGATTGAAGGCCAGCAAGGAGGTCACGGTCAGATAAGTGATGACCCGCGGCAAGTGGGCTGCCCCCGAAGCGGCAAAGGTTAGAGTGAGAAGAACATAACCCTAAACAAAGGAGGCATCAGTCATGGCTTTGGCATTTCAAGGAACCGCCTTGGCGCTCTCCAGCAATGGCTTGGCGGCGGTCGCCAACAGTCTGGGTGTTCACGCGCCCGAGATCTGGGCAGTCCTTGCCGTCGAGACAAAAGGCTGCGGGTACCTTCCCGACCGTCGGCCGCAAATTCTCTACGAACGCCATATCTTTCATCGTTTGACGCGAGGGCAGTTCGACGACGGCGACATCAGCGACCCCTCGTCGGGCGGTTACGGAGCAACCGGTACCCACCAGTACGAGCGTCTCTCAGCCGCAATAGCGAAGGAACGAATTGCAGCTCTGCAGAGTGCGTCTTGGGGCCTGGGGCAGATCATGGGCGAAAATTTTGCTGCGGCCGCATTTCCAAATATTGAAGATATGGTCGCCGCTATGGCGCAATCTGAAGACGCGCAGCTCACAGCCATGGGCAATTTCCTGATCGCCACCAACTTGCGGGCTTCCCTGCAAGCCCACGATTGGATGACCTTTGCTCGTCGCTACAACGGCCCCAATTTTGCGATTAATCGCTACGACGTGCGCCTGAACGGTGAGTTCCAAAGGTTTTCCGTGGGCGCCTTGCCCGACTTAAATGTCCGGGCCGCACAGTTGTATTTGACGTATCTCGGGTTTCATCCTGGACCGATTGATGGCGTCGCCGGAGAGCTCACAGTGTCTGCACTGGCGCAGTTTCAGGCCCAGAATCGACTACAGCAGACAGACCCTGTCGATGAGGATGTGGTTGCGCGACTGCGTGACTCGCTGCCGCTGCCCGGCGATATGCCTAGCGCGGCGTGATGAAATCGCTCGAGGCGGTCCGCAACAATCGTACGCGGAGAGCTTGTTCCCAAAGCAACAGTCTCTTGGAACGGAGACTTAGACGGCGTAACGAATCACGATCAACCCGAGGCAACGCTGCAGAGCGCGAAAGTCCAACACGCCAAGGCAGCGGTCGTTTGGAAGTGCTTACTTTCTGGTGATCGGTTTTTTGTGTGCCTCTGGGCCCGGTATTACACCGATCGTCTGCCGGAAATTGCCTTCGTCTTTGGCGGAGGCGGACTGCTCGTTTCGATCACCGCTGCGATTGGAATGCTGAGGCGCGAGCGAGGAGACAACATCAGGCGTGATATCGGACAATGTTCGATCCGGACAGTCCATTTTCATAGGCAAACCGGAATCACCGTGAGCTCTGCCGTGGCCGAGTCTCTGTTGGCACAATGATTGAACGCGGAGGTTCCAACATGACATTGCGCTTGCGAATCACCGCGGTCGGGTCATTGTGGGGACTGTTGTCGTTGCCTGCCCTTTCGCAAAATGTCAGCATTGAAGTTCAGCCAGGTTCCATCACCGCTTCTTCGTCCAACTTCACGGCAGAGGCTCGCGTCATCCTCAAGAATCCCAGCGAGGAGACGCTGCGCAAGATCTCGCTGGGCTGGTTCAGCAATGACGGCATTAAGGCGGAACTGGGAAAACCTAGGGCGACTGTAGCTTGCCCCAAACGTGAAATTGTGTGGCCGGTGAAGATCAGCGTATCGGGGAAGTCGCACATGCCAGGCGCAGTCATCTTCGAAGCAAGCTACGTTGCCCGATCGGACGTGAAGCACTTGTACGCATCCCTCGCCCTTCAGGGCGATAGTGCGCAAAAACTTGTCGAGGCTTCTCTGGAAGGCAATCCTGAGGCAGTCTCCCAGCAACGGCCGGGTGCCATCTACGTGTTAGTTACGAATAACATCGACGTTCCGGTGGAAGTCAGCGTCGGGTCCCAGGTTCCGTCGAAGGCCGTTCAGATCGTTGGGGGCGATCCTTTCCAGGTTCCGCCACGCTCCAGTGCCGCCCACAAAGTCGAAATCCAGGCGGCCTCTCGGGTCACGCCGGGCCTGCATCCGGTGGTCATTGAAGTCAACGCCAGTTGGGAAAGGGCGGGTCAAAAAGAGGAGCGTCACTTTGCGCTGACCAAGTCGGTTACGGTGGGGGTGTTCTTCGAATCGGAACTGCTTAAGGCCCTCAGCATCCCGTCATTCCTGGTGTTGCCGGGGTGCCTGGTCATCTTCACCATGCAGCTCATGCTGAGTTTCGGTGTGTTTGGCTTGAAGGACGTATCCAAATTACCTGAGATCGGTATCACCTCCCCCGCCTTTTGGATTCTCGCCGTCACCTTCTCCGGCCTGTTCACCCCTGCCTACCACCGTGCGACAGGCGTCAACTACCTTCTGAATTATGGCGGGGATGATCTAAGAAACGTCTGGCTGATGAGCATCGGAATAGGGGTTGGATTCTACCTGATTATCGCCGGTGCGACGCTCCGGCACCGCCGCGAGCATGTTCCCAGCATTTCAGACTCGCCGGCGACGGTTCTCAAGAAGCTGGCGAAAAATGGCCTCGGCATTGTCCTGCCCCAGGTGAAATACAAGCTGAATAACCTCGAACTGGGCGGATTTGTGATCGAGAAGATTCAAGACGGCCAAACATTGGTGTGGGTTGCTCCTCACATCACAACCGAGTGGCAAAATAACGCCCAGGCACAAGGACTGAAGAAACAATTTGACGATATCGTCAATGGATCTCGCGATCCCGCTGCGCTCGCCGAGGTTCTGGAGCACGCCCGCGATGTGGTGACGCTGCGCTTTGAGTCGAAGGGGGGTGTGCCCAATCCGTATCACGTGCAAGTGGAAGCGATCACGCAGTATCTCCCTACCGGCCTAATTGTGGGGTGAAAAGAGAAACCCGCCATCCGTAGATGACGGGTCTCTTGGGCTCTACTGAGCACATTTTGGGAGTCCCGTAAATGATGAATCAAACCGCCCCACAAGTCAATGCCATAACCGTAAATGAGATTCGCATGAGCTTCATCCAATTCATGCCTGCCTTGGTTCTCCTGCAATCCCGCCAGCCTCCGACCATCCGGTGTCCGTTTCTCCTCAGTGATGTGGAATTCCAGAAAGAGTTCGCCAAAGCCATGGCTGGCGGAGTTGCCTTCCGAACACCATGGCGCAACGGCTACGGAAAGTTGTTCTGGTTTCGATACCTTCCCCAAGACCGAAGTCCCAACGAGATGTGGCGCGCGCTCGTTCCCTTCGATTATGACTTCGGCCAGCATGTAACCAGTCTGACCTTATCCGGTTGCGCCGTGGCAGCCCGCACCTATCTCTATCCCTGGGGAATCGGCGTGATCGTGGACGTCACCTTAAAAGGCCCCCTGCCCTTGAAAGATAGCGTCGACCGAGCCCTTGAAGTCCGGAGCAAAGCCAAAATCCAGTGGAAGTTTGACACCAAGTCGGGCGACTCTTCACCTACCGGACTTTCAGCTGCCATCCGTGAGCGGCTCGGGGCAGCTGTGTACAGCGACGAAGTTGCTCGAGAAGACCCCAGCGAACTGTTTTCCGTGGTAACGGTGACGGATGCAACCGGCACGTTATCCACCGATCCAATTGTTGAAGGCGGCCCAATTCACCGAGCTCTTGAAGGCATGGCAGGGTGGAATCCTCATTGGGAAACGATAGCCCCCACCCCCCTCGCGGTTGGCAAGATCAGTGCTCGCCAGTCGCCGGCCGGCCACATGCTTTACGGCAAGCGCCGTGGCAGAGTGGTATGGTTTCCCGCAGACTTCCGCACCGTGGCCTCTTATGCTGAGACTCTTTCCTGTTACCACCAGAACCTGAGTATGTGCTCGTTGCACGCTGAGAGCCTCTGCCAGCTATCGCGGGATGCGGCCGTGGAGTTGGGCAACAACGGATCGCTGGCTGCTTTCTCCACCACTTACCGTGATTGTGCGCAGCTGGCGGGCGGACTTCTCGGACGCCTGCACGGAAAGAAAACTGATGAAAGCAGCGGCCAGAAGCCGCAGACCTATCGCTCGGGCAGTGTCCGCTCTCAGATTCAGACATACAAGGACGATATCAACAAGGTGCGTCTTGCCTTCCCCACAATAAATTCTGCGCTCGACACCTGAAACAGGGACGGCTGAACTGAACTCAATGAACGTCCAATGGCATGCTCACCTACCGGGTGTTGTTCTTGACGGGGATGGAGGAATGCGCATTGGACCGGGTCGGCTGGTGCACCTGCCGTTTACTGACTGGTCGAAACTTGATTCTACGTTCTCTTTCAACGATCGGCAGTACGAAGAGTCTCGGCCCGTCTTCTACTCAGGAGCCGCAGACCTTGTCGACCCTTCCGACCTCGGCGAAAGTCAGGTTCTGAATTGCGTGTCACGACTCCACACGGCATTCCTTCTGCATCCTGACGCTCCTCTGCTCCCTTCGCCCCACATGTCGGTGATTTACCTGCAGGTGGAAGTCTCCAGTCTCCCGGGTGCGGTTAGTTGGAGACGAATAATTGGTCCTTTCGAAAGGGAATGGATCGTTTTTGGGAGCAGGGTTACCTACCACTTCGATGACAGCCAACTCGCCGTAGTTAGGTCGGGATATGAGGCCCTGGAGGGATTCGACGCCACCCGCGCGTTTTCGGGTGTTGAGTCAAGCCTCCGCACACTGGAGGTGACTACTCGTCCCGAGTTCTGGTGGGACGGGCGATCACTCAATAAGATCAACGAGTTTGTCCACTGCATCGCGGCACTCGAACACATCCTGCTGCCCGCCAGGGAAGACACCCCGGCAGAAATGAAGCGCACCCCGACGTTCGGAGAACACGCTGCACTGTTCACCAGCCCCTCGCGTGATGACCTTCAGGAGAGAGCCAGATTCTTTTCGACGTTATACCGACTCCGCAGTCGACTCCTGCATGGTGAACTTGGAATTACAGAGCTCGAGGAGGAGGACTTGAAATTGTTGAGTTGGGGTCGACGGTTGCTCTGCGACGTGATCCTGCGAGTAGTCATTTTGGGCCGAACGCGCAGCGGCGATGAGATGCTCTCCCCTTTGCTGGCACGGGCATACAAGAACGCCGAGGCCCACCATACCCTGAATCAGAGATTTGAACAGGCTCAAACCAGATGACAACAGAAACCTCAGGCTTGCTCCTCGGCTATTTTCCGCTCTGGGGAGCCAGTTTGGATAGCGATAGCGTCGGCCTTATGGGCGGGACCGTCGCGGCCTACGTGCGCTCCGCGGACGAATGGCGGCAGGTGACGAAATTTGATGTTTGGATGGAGCGCTTCCGAAAATACTCCGCTCTCGCCGGATGGCCCAGAACCGCCTGTATGCCTGGTTGTTGTCGAGATCCCAGGGGACAAGGAAGATCTTGGTCACGCGCTCGGTCGTTTAGGGAACACGATGATTACGAACGCAGACGATGCAGTCTTGGCGCTACGGTTGTTGAAAGCTGGATGGTTCCTTGATCCGGGACTCTCGGAGCGAATTTTTAGTTTTGGCCTCTTGAATCAACGGCTGGTTGGTCCCTACCGCCAGGCATTCATTAATGGCGTACCTGAGAACGCTCCCCCGGGTTACCGACTATCAATTGGTGAGCTAGCCAGATCACAGGACCAGGCCGCACCCACAAAGAATCTGTGGCGATTGATTCAGCAATATCGCAAAGTCAAACCTCACGCTTCGGCTGACATCGCCATAGAAAACTTCCATCGTTCCTATGGATATCAACTACCGGGCACTCAGCGTGCGGTGTTTTTGTTCATGGCGCTAGACGCAATGTTAGGTGGGATGAGCGTTCCTCGGTTCAGAGGAGTGGAAATCAACTGCCCATTCCGAGCCAGAATCACAGCCTCCCTGCAGACACTACCCCATGCAGAAGCGGGATTTGACTCGAATGAAGAGGCGAGTTGGCTGGATTCCCGCGGGCGGGAAATCCGAAATGCCGTGGCTCACGGAAACCTTACGACCATCGCGGAAAAGGCAGAGAGAAATTACAACCGAATTCAATCCATTGTACGGCTGATCCTACGTCAGTACCTGGAGTTCAGCGTCAAGTGGGCAACTCAGTCCACCCAGATCAGCTCTCAGTTAGCTATTCCGGATCAATCCGCTCCCGCCGCCGTCTACAACAAAGTTCTTGAAGCACAATCCTATGGAAACATCGACGCCTCGGACCTATTGCGTCCTGAAATCTCGGCGTTCTAAAGGAAGAAATCGGGAGAGACAAACAACAAAGTCCCGCGGAACCCCGGCGGCGGTATACCGACCATGGTGAAAGAATGATTGTTCAGCAGAACCGTGCAGCCACTATGCCTCGATCGTCCTGGAAACGGCTGTGCCAATACACGTAGCTGCGCACGAGATACGCGGCGCTGTTGGGGCCGTGCTCATCGGAGCTGTGGAAGAAACGGACAAAATACGGTGCTGAATTCTTAGCACGTCGAAGTAGTTCACTCCTCGCGGAGCAGTATCATTAGGATCAACGGACAGAGCGCGTCGCGCCTACAAGCGAGGGAACATGAGCTCGACCCACAACCCAGGGAGAGTCGCCGGATTCCTGTACCTGCTTCTCGTCGTCATGGCCCCCTTCCGCCTCATCTATATTCCCAGCACTCTGTTCGTGCGTGGGAACGCGACCGCGACGGCCAACAACATCGCCGCTCACGAGTGGCTCTTCCGTCTCGGCATAGTCAGCGACCTGCTCTGCGGGACCATCTTGATCTTCCTCGTGCTGGCTCTTTATCGGTTGCTCAAGGGAGTGGACCAGAACCACGCTGTGCTGGTCGTGATCCTCGGGGGTCTGATACCAGCCACCATCGACTTCCTTAACGTGCTGAACGACGCTGCTGCCCTGATGCTCGTGCGCGGCGCCGATTTCTTGTCCGTATTCGAGAAACCTCAGCGGGACGCCCTGGCCATGCTGTTCCTCCGTCTGCATCACCATGAAGTCGTTGCCGCCGAGATCCTTTGGGGTCTATGGCTTTTTCCCTTAGCGGTCCTTGTGTACCGGTCGCGCTTCCTGCCCCGCTTCCTGGGCGTCTGGCTGATCATCAACGGCTTCGCCTATCTGACCATGAGCTTTACGGGCTTACTGTTACCGCAATACGAGGATATGGTCTCCAACATCGCCTTTCCCGCCCTCCTCGGGGAGATGGCGATCATGCTGTGGCTCCTGATAAAGGGCGCCAAGCCGCAACCGCTGGACGCCGCAGCCTCATCGTCGGCGGCTGGATAGGCTGCATTAGTGGTGCTTGACGGCTCCGGCGGCAGGCGTCACGTGTTTGCGTCAACAATTCAGACTCCTCTCCCAGCTTGGCTGGTGGATTATCTCCGGTTTGTGGCTAGATACGCTTCTGGGGACTTTTGCACACCCATACAGGACCAGTACAGCAACTACCCGATTCGGCATCGTTTGTGAACAGGCTTAGCATTTAGTCTTCCACAAATAATAACGATGGAGGGTTGAATGCCACGCCGTGTTGAAGTCAAAGAGGGGCAGAGTTTTCAGGACGGAACAGGGCTGACTGTGAGGGTTGGAGAGATCGACGCTAACGACCGCGTTCACTTTTCCGTGATCGAGGATCGAGAAGCCGCTGGACCCGGCGAAATGTCCTATTTCGCCTTCATCAAACGCTTTACCAGAATTGAATCAGTGGAAGACGCTTGTGCACGCATTAAGCATCTCGGCTATGTTGCGTTTCGACGTGTGCAAATCTACGGTGAGGAGTTTGAATTACTGTCCGATCCGTTTCCGGAGCGTGATCGGATCGCAATTCGCGCAAAGGCGAAAGGAGACTCAGGCGTCCGCATACTGCGGCTTCCTGCGACCATCGCGCAAGGCGGCCGAGGACGAACGGTCAAAGCCGCCTGACTTGACTCACTTGTTTATCGCGGTGAAGCGTGTCGACTCGTGTCAGCAGCAATTAAAGTGACAGATTTGTTCAAGAGACTTGAGCACAACGACGGTTTTCATGGCGATTCCGCTTTCCAACGAAATCAGAGTCTTGCTCGACGGCCCCAACTTCGCCCATCTCGCCACCCTGATGCCTGACGGTTCACCGCAAAGTGTCCCTATCTGGGTGGGCCGTGAGGGTGATCGCATACTGATCTGCACCGGGGAAGGTTCACTTAAGGCGAAGAACACTCGGCGTGACCCGCGTATCTCGCTCTCCATCGTTGATTTTCATGATCCCTACAAGGAAGCGCAGCTTCGCGGTCGCGTGGTCGAGAGGCGTCCTGATGGCGACTGCAAGTACATAGACCCGATCTCGCTCAAGTACACAGGTAAGCTGTTCCCGTTTCGCAGCCCCGAAGGAAGAGTGGCGCTCGTGATCGAGATCGAGAAGGCGCGATACACCAAGCTCCCTTTTGAACATATGCCGCCCAAGTAGTGCCACTTCCTCCGGGCCGTTCCATGGGCTGAGGCAAAGGGGGCTGAGGCACAGGCTGTCTTCGCTGTGCACGCGTGCACGCTGACCTCGAGCCTTGTCGATTTCCAGACACCACCTGCACGTAGCTGCAATTGCGACACCACCAGCAATCACAAGCTGACTGCATTGCGTCTGACCCTTACTTATTTTGCGTCAGCTCATCGAAGATCATATGTTCCTCTGAGACGAAGTAAGCAACATTGTCGTGGTATCGTGGTCTATGAAGTCCTCTTCATCGTCATTAGAGGTTTTCCATTCCGGCGCTTGACGAGCGGCCAGCAAAGCCTCCATATCGTCAAACCAGAGTTCCGCCATGCCGTCGTAATCGGGTCGGTAGCTATCTCCGGGTACACTCAGGCGGTGGCTTTGTACCAATTTTCGGAGTCGAGGAATCCGAGCACCGATAGGGCCGTGGACATGTTCCCAGTAATGAAAGAATTCCTCATCGGTTAAGCCCGCCTTCTTAGTGATGCAATAAACAAGTTTGATCATAATCACTCGCAGTGCAAGCCACCACGCGGTCAGCCCGTCAGCTGGTTAAGGCTGCGAAACCTCAAGCAATACCACCTGCCATCAGCGCACGGATTCGATGGTGCCAACGCGCAAGTCAATTGATGGAGAGTTTTCGACGGCTCGCAGATAACGCTCGGCCGAACGGCGAAGCGCCTCTTTTGCGTCCCCCTGCACGACGAAATCGGGCCACGCGCCGTACAATTTGGTAAACGAAAACGGCTCAAGCGTGGAAACGATCCTGCGCACACTGGCTGCCTTGAGAGGAATGAAGTTCGGATAGCTGTACATGAAGCTGACGTACCGCTTGTCAGGGCAGACTTGTGGCTGGTCCCCCGTGAACAGGGCACCTTGCCCATTTTCTGCCTCGGCCGAATGCAAGACTTGGAACCCGGGGAAATGCCCGCCCACACGAATCAGCGTCAGGCCGTGCTCTAGTGAGTGGATGTCTCCTTGCCAAAACGTTATGTTGGCATCGGGACGCTGTACCCATCCCCGATCGTCTTCGTGCAGATAAATGGGCACGCCGTCGAACGCCCGACTCCACTCGACCATCGAGGTGTAGTAATGAGGATGGGAGATCGCGATGGCGTAAATTCCGCCCAGCGCCTTGATCAAGGCGACGGTGTCAGAGTCGATCAGGCTGACGCAATCCCACAGAATGTTTCCCTGTTTCGTTCCTATAAGCAGCGCCCGTTGGCCAATCCCAAAGGCAGGCACGGTCGCGATGCCCCAAATCCCCTCGCCTTCCTGATGCAACATGTTCCGATGGGTCCGCTTGCGGCAGTGTGGTCCAGTGCTGACCTTGTAAACCGATAAATTGCCGTTCGTCCTCACAGATGGGACAGTGCTGAGGCGGGTGGTCAGCAGCAGGAAATTTGTGTTCCACAGGTCACACATAAATGAGTCATACGTTCCTCTTTGAGCGCTACGCCATAAGGGGCTCTGTCAGGACGCATCCCGCCGTTCGAGGCACAAACGGTTCGAGCAGCGATTTGAACTGAGGGTTCCAGTGCAGTTTTTCACTTTCCTGAGTGAGCAGCTTGCGCGGATCAGTTGCGGTCTGCTTGAGGTCTTCGTCGCTAACGGACATGAAGAGTCATCCAGCCTGAGTTGGGAGCACAGTGGTGCTCTTTGGCAAGACCTTGCGCCAAGAGCGCATCGCGAACTGAGCAGGCGAACGGAATGTCAACGCCCCCCGTATGCGCGTCTCCGACTTCCTGGCTGCCGAAGCGGAACTCGCTGCCTCCGAAACGATGGGGGTGAACCGATATATCCAATCACCTCGAGACTTCCTCTTCGAGCATCTTCAGGTGCTTCACGATCCCGCAGACTCGGTTGGCTCCTTACTTCGATGCGTGAACGTGATTGCTCGATTCGGCTACTCAATACCCGCGCTGGCCGTCGCCCAAGCTGAGGCCGAGCGTTTCGAATTGGCCCAGGTGGTCAGCCCCTTGCACCTTCTTTCCGCCACCCTGCCTGGTGACGCACTGCCAGCATTTCTGACCTTCTGTGATCGGATGGTCTGCCGGTCGTATTCGTTGGTGTCCCTCCTTTTCACGCTTTACCCCTGCAGGATCAGTATGGGCCGGCGCGATTATGTGGATTTGCATCACTATATATGGTCCCTGCCATGGTGATCACCCTTAGGATCCATATGTCGGTTGAGGCTCGGCCGGATGAAACGGGGATTGGCTCCGCAGTCGTTCAAAGGTCGGCAGTCCAGACACTCAGATCGAGGCCATCTGATGCCGACCGATTGCATCGCTGCGCTCGAAGCGCCAACCCTCCGACGAAAACCAGTCGCACTTATTCCAGCCGTTGCCGGCAACTGGACGCTGACAAAGCCCGCCACCGGCAAACTCATAGTCAGTCCCCAAGACCCACCCCTCAGCCGGGAAGAGATGAAAGTGAACTCCCACTTTCATCCACTCCGCTGTGCTCGAATCGCTCCAGGCATTGAACGCCGTGGAAGCGTCTTTCCTGCGCATCCCGATTGCCAGGTTGGTAGATATCTGGACTAGTCGCCGGGAAATTCATCCCAGGCGGCCGACTCAGACAGATTGCGCTTAATGTGTCCGAATGTCGCAGGGTGCCGTCTCGGTGCCAGAAGACACCGGTCCGGTAAGCCAAAGCGATGTGGGCACTCATCGGTCACCTCAGATGGATCAATTCGGAAAGCCAAGTCGGAGTTCGGAAGGTAGCGAGTGTTGTCAACCACCCATCCCTCATTCCTTGGAATTCGACCAGCGGATACCGACCGCGAAACTAGGACCATAGAATTCGCGCTGAGTAGGATATTGCGGGCTGCCTTGATAGAACCCGAACACTTCATTGTTCAAATTGAGCAAGGAGACGATGAGCTTGAGTCCGGGCTTGAGACGG
>Ga0070706_100005218_pt1 | contig 12395 bp, 10 predicted proteins | sample KBSK5501metaG_FD_65476 | JGI IMG/M metagenome (GOLD analysis project Ga0070706, IMG submission 65476) | Corn, switchgrass and miscanthus rhizosphere microbial communities from Kellogg Biological Station, Michigan, USA - KBS K5-50-1 metaG | ecosystem: Host-associated > Plants > Roots >...
CAGGGGCCCAGACGACGGGCATCGCGGCAACTCCGGCCCCGGCCCAGACGACCCCGGCCCAGACGACCCCGGCCCAGACGACGGGCATCGCGGCAACTCCGGCCCCGGCCCACCCGGCCCCCGTCCAGACGACCCCGGCCCAGGCGATGGGCACCCCCGCGACCCTCGCCCCGGCTGGCCGCCCGGGCCTGGCCTGCCGTGGGGTCCTGAGGGCAGGTTCGATGATCCGACGGATGAAGACGCGCCGGGCATCGAGGACGAGCCCGGCGACCCGCCATGTGAACCAGCGGACTACGAAGACATTCCCGTCACGGAGGGACCCCCGCCAACCTGGCCGGAGCTGCCACTTCCCGGTGGCGTTCCAGGTCCCGTTCCAGGTCCCGGTTGTGCTCCTCAATGGCCCGGCATGGAGTCAGCCGACCGAGCAGCCTCTCCTGGCGCCCGGGAATCAGCCAACGCCAGGGGCTCACCCGGAAATCGGGGTTCGCCCTGGAATGGCGCCACCTGGCAGAAGGAGCCTCGTGCGCGACTGACCGTCACCGTGCCCTGGCGGACCCTCGCGGGCCTGTCCGGCGAGCCCGGGAACCTGTGCTGGCTTGGCCCGGTCACCCCGCTCACCGCGCTGACGCTGGCCAGGACGGCAGCCGAGGATCCTGCTTGTGAGTGGCGCGTGATAGTGACCGGACCGACCGGTCAGGCCCTGGCCGTAACCCGCGTGCGCCGTAGACGCATACAGCGCTCCAGCGCGGCGGGCGGACTGTTCAGCCGGATCACCCTCACCGTCCCGGCCGGGATCCTGGAGAGCGTCACCGCACCGGCGCTTTCCCACCTACACTCCCTGGGTGCCCTCGGCGAGATTCTCGTCCGCGCCTGGCAGGCTGCCCGTGACGCCGCGACGGAAGCCTCCGGCTGGCCGCCGACGGGTACCTGCGCCCACTTGCACGCGAGCCCCGCCTACCGTCCCCCGGCCCGGCTGCGCGACTTCATCGTTGCCCGGGATCAGACCTGTCGATCCCCGATCTGCGGACAGCCGGCCTGGCGCGGTGACCTGGACCACACGGTTGCGTACGAGAACGGTGGGCCTACGTGCGCCTGTAACCTCGGCGCTCTGTGTCGCACGCATCACCGGCTGAAGCAACGCCTGGGCTGGCAACTAGAACAAACCGCGCCCGGCGACCTGGTTTGGACCACACCGGCTGGGCGCAGGTACACAGCCACCCCGGATCCATACGCCGCCTAGGACCGCAGGCTGCGGCCGAGCGGCGGCTTGGTCTGGCGCGGGGCCGGAGCGGTCTCTCAGGAAAGCCTGAGAGACCGGCCTCGTCAGGAAAGCCTGAGAGACCGGCCTCGTCAGGAAACAGCTCCGCCGGATCAGTCGTCTTGCCCCTTCCTGTTCATCGCCCGCCGGAAGACCGTCCGCTCGGTCACCGTCCATGCGGTCGTGGTCAATAGGTACAGCCCGGCCGCGAGTGGCAGCACGGCCGCCATCAGCACCGTCCCGAAGGGCATGAACCGGGTCAGGGCTGCCATCACCCGGCCGGGCTGCGCGGCTGCTCCGCCGGCGGCCGCGGCTCTCCGTGAGGCCCGCACGGAGAACACAGCTACCACCCAGAGCAGCACGAAGAGGATCGCGAAGACCCCGCCCTGAGCGCTGAACGGGCCCGGCCCGCTGAACCAGTGGCTACTGAGCGGCGCGCCGAGCAGATCGTGCGTGAGGAGCGTGTTGGGGCCGCCGCCGATCCTGCGGGACAGGAAGAGCCGGTACACAACGCTGAAGAACGGTATCTGGAGCAGCGCGGGAAGGCACCCGGCGAACATCCCGGTGCCCTCCGCCTGGTAGAGGGCGGTGAGTTCGCGCGGCAATCGTTCTGGCTGGTGTGCGTGCCGCCGCTGCAGTTCTTGAACCTGCGGCGCGAGCCGCGCACGGGCCGTCTCGCCGCGGAATGCGTAATAGCCGAGCGGCAGCACCAGCAACCGCACGGCCATGGTGAAGACGATGATCGCTACGGCGACGGCCAGGCCGCCAAGCAAGGGGGCGAAGGCGGCCGCTAGTGCGGACACGAGGTTGTAGGCGGCGTCTATCGGAACACCGAAAAGACTTGACATAACGACAACCCTCCAGCGGGTCAAGGAAACGGATGACTTGCTGGAGGCGGCCGCAGGCACGCCGGGACCGAGGCGTCAGCGGACAGCGGCACAGAGCGCGGCCGGCCAACGCCGGATCACGGAAGGCGGGGTCAGGCGGCCGCCGGGCTCGCCGTGGGCGCTCGGGGGCGGGACCGGCCCGGCGCGTCGGGATCACGCTGAGGGAGGAAACCGGCTCGCCATGACTTAGCGCGCAGCGCAGCGGCCCGGCAGCCGAGCGGAACCGCAGCCGCCGTGGCGGCGATCCGCGCGCCCTGGGCGAGCAGCGCCATGAGCACGCCTGTGAGCGTGATCGCGGCCAGCACCATCAGGCCGGACTGATGCCCGCCGGACAGCAACGCGAAGTCGAACGCGGGGACGCTCCAGAAGGCCGCGAAAACCGCGACGCCAGCAGCCCGCCCGTAGGCAGCAACGTGCTCGAACGCGCCGGACAGCGCGCCAAGCCCGCCCTGCGCTGTCGCGATCACGGCCACCTCCGCGCGTACGTATACGCCGCGCCGGGCCAGCGGTAGGCCCGGACAGACTTCAGCTTAATCCCGGCGGCGCGGGCCGACCATGCTCAGCTTGTGCGCCCGAGGCTCTGGTAGATCGCGTCCACCAGCGCGACCCGGCGCGGGTCGCCGACCAGGGTCATGCCCATCCGGTTCATGACGTAGGCACCGGCGACCCCGGTATCCGGATCGGCCCACACCGCCGATCCGCCGAAGCCGTCGTGACCGAACGCGGCCGGATTAGGACCGTAGTAATGCTCCGGGCCGGACAAGCCGAACCCGAGCCCGAATTCCAGTGGCATGCCCAGGACCAAGTCGACGCACCTGCCCTGACTCGTGCACGCCGCCTGCAGGGTGACCGCGGAGATCAAGCGCTCCGACTCATCCACCAGGGAACCAAAGATCGTGGCCAGAGCGAGGGCGGTGCCGTGGCCGTTCACGGCCGGGATCTGGGCCATCCGCCAGCCCGGCGCATTGGCCTCATCACCGGTCAGCGGCGGATTGGCCAGCGCGGCCAGCCTCGCGGGGTGCGCGTCGGCGAAGGTTGCGCCCATCGCAGCCTGCTCTTCGGCGGACGGCCGGACCCCTTGCAGGTCAGAGCAGCGCTCCAGATCCCCCTCCGCGAGCCCGATATGGAAGTCGGCGCCCAGCAGGCCGGCTATCTCCGAGGCGAAGAATCTGCCGGGGCTCTCTCCGGTGACCCGGCGGACAACCTCGCCGACCAGGAAGCCGAACGTGATGGCGTGGTACCCGCTGGCCGTGCCCGGCTCCCACATCGGCTCCTGGGCGGCCAGCAGCGAGGTTATCTTCTCCCAGTCCTCGTAGTCCGTCACGGTGACCGGCACGGCAAGCCCGGCGAGCCCGCTGCGATGGGACATCACCCAGCGCAGCGGGATCTCCCCCTTGCCCCCGGCCGCGAACTCCGGCCAGTACGACGCCACGGCCGCGTCCGGGTCAAGCCCGACCCGGTCCATCAGCAGGTGCGCGCACAACGAGGTCATCGGCTTGGTCGTGGACCAGACGTTGGTCAGCGTGTCTTCCTGCCAGGGCCTGGTGCGGGCCGGATCGGCCCAGCCTGCCCACAGGTGCACCACTGGGTCGCCGTGAGCGACCACCGCGACGCTGGCGCCAATCTCGTCACGCTCCGCGAAGTTCTCGGCGAAGGTGTCCCGCACCGGCTCGTACCCCGCCGCGCAGCTTCCCTGGATCTCGGTCTCGGTAACGCTCATGCCGGCCTCCCTGCCGCCCGAAGCGCTGGCCGGAACCCGGTCTTCCGGAGTTCTGCCTCCTGCCGCGTGTACCGCCGACGCTCTGTTCTTCTGGCGCCAGTTCATCTGGCCCACGGGCCGGTCCGCAAGTAGCTCTTTCCCAGGCCGCCAGACACGGCTGGCGGGCGGAAAACAGCCGCCAAAAATGTGTTGGCGCCGGGGCCTGCACAGCTCTAACAGGTGAGCCCACGATGGCGTCCGGCACCCGGCCGACGCCACGAGGAATCCGGAGGCACCGATGTTCACCAGCCGTCACGCGCGCCACGCCCGCCCCGCCGGCCATCCTCGCCCGGCCAGCTCCGCCCGCCCCGCTCGGCCGTCCCGCCCCGGACGCCACGCCCGGCCGGTCAAGAAGGTCAACCGCGTACGCCTCAGCGGGCGGGTCGTGGCCCTACTGGCCGTCGGCACCACCGTCTTCGGGCTTTCGGCCTGCTCCCCGGGCGCGCCCCTCCCGAACCCGGGCGTGACAGCATCCCAGCAGGCAGTGGCGGCAAGGGCGCAGGAGGCCAGTTCCAGCGCTCCGACGCTCAGCCCCAGCCAAGGACCGAACACGCTTACCGCCGCGTCAGGGACGCCGAAGCGATAAGGCGGAAAAGGCCCCCGGGCGGGATCACCGGCAGCCTCAGTAGGCGGCCCGGTCCGTGGCCGGCCCGTCAACGCTGTGTGTCCATCATGTGACCTTGGCCCTGCACAATGAAGGAAGGCGCCTGTAGCTCAGCTGGACAGAGCGGCTGCCTTCTAAGCAGCGGGTCGCGGGTTCGAATCCTGCCAGGCGCACTCAATCGTCAGGCCATCCAAGCCCCATGTCACACCCGTCGCAACGTCACTGCCAGTTACGTGCTGAGATACAGTCATCGCGGAGCGTAGCCAAAGGGAGGGTGGCACGGGGGGTGGCACAGGGGGTGGCACAGTACATACGCCGGTTGTGGCGGCCGCGGTGATCACAGAGCCGATGCTGTGACTGCTCACGCCGCCCGGAGCCGGCTGCAGGGGCTCGCCACGACCCTCAGATGGCCGGGTCCCGGTCGGACTGTCGCCAGCACGGCCGGCTTCAACGTGGTATTGATTGGAGCGCTTGGCCTCGGGGGCGTCATCTTGGCCCGGACAGTCGGGCCGACAGTGCGCGGCGAGTACGCCGCCATAACGGCATGGTTGGACGTAGCGCTGGTTATCGGCCAGTTCGGTCAGCCTGCTGCCCTGTGCTTTTACGTATGGCATGGCACTCACCATGATGCTCCGGTCTCTGTGGCGGCTGCCAGTCATGGCCGGCCCACGAGGCTAGGTCCAGCACGCATGAAGGAAGGCGCAGTGAAGATCGCCGCCACCTGGCTGTTCGTGCTGCCGTTCTTCACCGCGGGGATCGCTGAGAATTCGGCGAAGATCGAGGTGGCCGGACTCGCGCTGCTGGCGTTTGGGGCATTCGTCGTCTTCCGGCAGCCTGTCCCGAAGAATGCGATCTATCGGATCGGCCTGACGGCTGCGGTTCTGACGCTGACCGTTTGCGCCTATGTGACATTTGGGGGGTGGCCGTCGCCTTATGGGACCGCCGGCTCGTACGACACCCAAGCGGCTATTTTCGTGGTCATATACGTGGCCGTGGCCGCCTTCGCCGTACTGTTCTTCGAGGAGCAGATTTTCGAGCGGGTGCTCTGGCGCGCGGCCACCGTGGCGTTGTGGGTCGGAGTGCTCTCGTGCCTGGCCAGCCGGCTCACCCACACGCTCCTGCTGGTGAGCGAGTCGCACGGTGCGTTGCGGATGCAGGGGACGCTGAGCGAGCCTTCGGCCTGGGCGCCGGTCATCCCGGTCGTCGTGCTCCTCGCCATCCGACGGCGCTCATTGGCGTACCTGGCGCTGGCGGTGGCCGGGGCGGTGCTGGCTGCCTCGCCCACCTGCATTGTGGTCCTGCTAGCCACCGTGCCTGCCTATTACGCGCTGACGGGCACCAGACGGCATCGGGTGACCATAGTGCTCGCCCTGGCCGCCTGCATCCCCGCAGCGGTGTTCTTCGTGCAGGCCGCCAACCCGCGGCCATACCTGGCTAGCCGCAACGCGGCCGAGGTGACCGTGGGCCGCCTGCTGTCCGGCATCCAGAATGTCGAGACGGGCGGGCGGGCAGGCCACAACACCCGCATGGCGAGCACCAGGGTGGTCATTGCTGAAGTGAGGGCGAACGGCTGGCTGCTCACCGGGACCGAGCCCGCCGCGGACAACACCTACTTTCCGGCGAAGTTCCCCGCAAGCACCCACCCAGGACCTTACGGAACGAATTCGTTGCTGGTCAGCGTCCTGTTCGACTTTGGCGAACTCGGCGTACTGGCGCTGGGCAGCTTGATGCTGGCGGCCGTCTGGCGAATGCGGCGTCGCCCGGAGATGGCCGCGATCCTGCTGCCGTTCTTCGCGGCCGCGCTAGTCAATTCGGCCGAGGGGCCCTTCGAGTACGCGTTCGTCGCCCTCGGCATCATGTTGTTCACATTCAGGTGGGCGGCGCCGACGAGGTGCGGGAAGGCTAGCGGGAGCGCCTGGTGACGAGGGCGGGAACATCACGCATGCCGCCCGGTGCTGGTCATCCACCGGCGCCACAGCAACCAGCCAATGCCGCCGATCACCACGAGGCCACCGACGACCAAGCCGACGATGGCGCCGGGCGACATGGCGCCACCGCGGGCCGCCGTAGGCTGGCTGCTCGGGTCCCCCGTGGGGACCGTGTTCCCGGTCGTCGTGGGCGTGCTGGCCGACGGGGCCGGCGCCGTGGCGGTGAAGGCGACCACCTGGTTCGCCGAGGCAGCCAGCAGGAGACCATCGCCCACGCTGGGTGTCGAAAAATGGTTGGCTGGCGCGCCGATCGATGCCTGCTGTCGCACCTTGCCCGTAGCGGGATCGAGCCCATAGAGGGAGCCGCTTTGCGCGATCGTCCAGACCAGGCCGGCAGCCACGATGGGCGGACCGCCACCCGTCCCGGTACTCCACAGCAGGCCAGACGCGGCCGGAGACGTCGCCACTCGGACCGCACTGATGCCGGTAAGGCAGGGAAGGTAGACCGTCATGCCCAGCACGGCGTCGCCACCGTCCATGTCGCCGCTGCATACCGATCCCACTGCTTCCCGCTGGCCGCCGATACCGCCGAGGTGCGCGGCGTTGAGGAGATACGCGGTGTGGGTCTTCCCGGCTATCAGCACCTGGCCGCCGGGCAGCAGCGCCGGCGCCGTCGAGAGATCGAGATCGTTGGCGTTGTTCGACCTCCAGTCGCTCGGTGCGAAAAACTGCAAGAGCCGGAGGGACGGCGAGAGTTCGAGTGCTGAATCGCTGTTGTCGTATGCGTGGCCAGCCGAGGTGACCGAGCCGTTCCCGACACCCACCCAGAGGTGGCCGCTGCTGTCGACAACCGGCGCCGCTCCGCCCATCCAGATCGCACCCTGCGACTCATCGGCCGCGGCATCGACGGCGAAGTCCACCGGCGTGCCGCCCGTCTCGCCGACGGCCACCAGCCAGCCCCGGTAGGTTGCGCAGTCCCCGTCGTTACCGCCGAAGCCGAACACCACCTGGCCGGCGTCGAGGGTCAGCCCGGTACGTTGCAGCAGCGCAGCGGTGTCCGCCCCGGCCGGGTCCACGTCCTGGGTCATCTCGCTCTTGCCTGAGGCCGCGTCGAGGCCGACCAGCATGTGCGCTGGTATTCCGTTCACCAGTTCGTCGGCCACCACGAAGATCTCATCCCGTGATTGATCGATGACCGGTGTGCCCGTGATTCCCATGGTGGGCGAGATGTCCCCGCACGGCAGGGATCCAGCGGGCACCGGGGTGCCGACGTGCGATGACCAGACCACCGCGCCGGTGGCGGAGGAGAGCGCGTACACCGTGTCGTTCTCGGTCGCCACATAAACCCGCCCCGACCACACGAGCGGCTCGCCGTAGATCTTTCCATCGAGCGTGGGCGAAGTCCACGCCCGAGTCGTGGTGTCGACCGCGGCCACCGGGGCCGCGACGCCGGTGCCCGCGGCATCGTGGTGATAGACCGTCCAGGAACGGGGGTCGACGGGCCGGGGTGAGAGGGCGGCCGCGCCGGCCTGCCCGCCTCCGAGCACCCAGATCGCCGAGGCCAAGGCGAACAACCCGGTCATTCTTCGCAAACTACCCGGCCAGCCTGTCATGGCAGAACGATAGCGTTACAGGTGTACATCCAATGGACTCGGCGATTCACTGCTGACGCGCGGCGGGAGATCATCTGGTGAGCCGACTCATCGACGGTAAGGCCATCGCCGCCGCTGTGTCGACGCGGACCGCCGCGTCCGCCGCCCTTCTGCGCGAGAGGGGAATCACCCCGGCTCTGGCGGTGGTCGTGCCCACCGACGACGAGGGCGCCGCCTGGTATGTGCGGTCCATCGGGCGAATCGCGGCCCAGGTTGGTATCGAATGCCAGGTTCACCGGCTGCCCCTGCCGACCGACGGGGCGGAAATCGCCCGGCGGCTTTCGGAGCTGTCACGCCACCCTGCTGTCCATGGAGTCATCTGCCAGACCCCGCTTCCCGACGGTGTCGATCTGGCCGTCGTCGGCTCCAGCATCACGGTCGGCAAGGACGTGGACGGAGTCAATCCTGAGTCTCTTGGCATGGTCACGGCGGGCGTACCGGGTGCCTTTCCCCCAGCGACTGCCGCCGCCGTGCTGGAGATCCTAGCCCACGAACGCGTGCCCCTGCCGGGCCGGCGAGCCGTCGTGGTCGGCCGCTCCAACATCGTCGGCAAACCTGCGGCGCTGCTGCTGCTGGCCGAGCACGCCACCGTCACGATCTGCCACTCCCGAACGCTGAACCTGCCCGGAGTCTGCCAGGAAGCTGACATCCTCGTCGTCGCGGCCGGCCGGCCCACGATGATCGGCGCCGACTATGTCGCCCCGGGTGCCGTCGTCATCGATGTTGGCATCAACCCTGTCGAGGGCGGCCGTCTCGTCGGTGATGTCGACACCGATAGCGTTCTCGGCATCGCTTCAGCGATCACCCCCGTCCCCGGCGGTGTCGGGCCGGTGACAACCGTCCAACTGATGCGGCACACCATCCGCGCGGCGCTCAGAGCCAACGCCATGGACGAGACAGGTTGAGTCCCCATCCGGACATAAGACCGGCCATTACCTTACGGCCAGACCATCGTCGGTGTCAGCGGTGTCAGCGGTATCAGCGGTATTAGGTATTAGCGGTGTTAGCGGTGTCAGCGGTGTCAGCGGTGTCAGCGGTGTCAGCTGCCTGCCGCGCCCAGCGCGGCCAGCAGTACGAGCAGCAATGTGGCCGCGGCGAGCAGGCCGTGGCCGATGACCACCAGGGCGGACACGCGGCGCCCGGCTACTCGCGGCTGGATAGTGCGCGGGCCGACGGCCGTAAGAGTGCCGACTGCGGCCGTGGTGACCACGCTGACACTGGTCGCGCCACTGCCATTGCTAGTGCTGCTGCCCGTCCCGGAGCCGGCCTGGTCTCCGGAGGACCCGAGGGTCACCAGGGCCATGCCCAGGCCGGCTACTGGCAGGAGCAGCCCGACCGCGGTCCAGGCCAGGGCGGCCCGATCGATGGCCAGATAGACGATCCACACCACCAGCCCGGCCGCGGCCAGCGCGAAGTGCCCGACGATGACTACCGGCTGGAGCCTTGGGCCGCCGGTGAGAAGCCGGCGGATGCCAGCCTGGGAGATCCAGACGCCCACCATGGACGAACCGCTGCCGGCAGCGAGGAGCCAGGCGACGAGTGCGGCGAAACGCAGGGCGGCGTCACTCCCCCGGCCTGCAGGCGCGCCTGATTCTGGTATCACCGATCCGCGTGGCTGTGAACTGGCCGTGCGCTGGGGCGGACTGGTCAGGTAAGCGAGCCAGGCGCTTGCCAGGTATGCCCGGCGGCGCCAGGCGGCCTTAGGCCGTCCGCCGGCCACGATGTAAATGGCCTGGCCGACCGCCTGATTGACCTGCGCTCTGCTGAGGCCCCGGCAGGCGGCGGGCATCCAGGTCACCGTGACATGCCGCTCGATCGCCCGCACCCCATAGTCAGCGCAGGCCTGCACAGTTCCAGGTTGCGGGGCGGCACTCTGGGCGTCGCATCCGGCGGCGAGCAACGCAGCGAGCATGCCGCCCGCAACCACTGCGGTCACCCGAGTGACGTTCACCGGCTTCTCCCACCGCAAGTGTAGGCCGGCCAGGCCGGAGGATCAGGTCGGCCGTCGCCGGGTAACATGCCGCTTATGGAGGACCGCGCCGGAGTGTGGTTCCGGCAGCGGTCTACGCACTGGCGGGACTGGCCGCTGGACCGGCTGCTGGAGTCCAAGCAGCGGCAGGGCGCGCGGATCAGCGTGGTCATCCCGGCCCGCGACGAGGAGCGGACCGTCGCGGGGGTAGTGACCGCGATCCGGCAGGCACTGGTCATCGACGCGCCGCTGGTGGACGAGGTCGTGGTGGTCGATTCGGATTCTGCCGATGCCACCGCTGCCGTGGCCACCCGGGCGGGGGCCACGGTGCACCGGGCGCGCGACATCGCACCCCAGCTCGGCTCGCACCATGGCAAGGGCGAGGCACTGTGGAAGTCGCTCCTGGTCACCGAGGGCGACCTGCTGGTCTTCGTGGACGCCGATCTCACCCGCTGGGGACCGCACTTCGTCACCGGCTTGGTCGGACCGCTGCTGGACGATCCGGAAGTGCGCCTGGTCAAGGGCTGCTATGCGCGCGTCACAACGGCACGAGACGGCTCCACTTCGAGCGAGGGGGGCCGGGTGACCGAACTCGTCGCCCGGCCGCTGCTGAGCCTGTGGTGGCCCGAACTCACCAGCGTGATCCAGCCACTGGCGGGCGAGTGGGCCGCCCGGCGAAGCCTGATGGAGTCGCTGAGCATCCCGGTCGGCTACGGCGTCGAGTTGGCCACCCTGCTGGATACCTTCTCCCGGCACGGCCTGGCCGCGCTGGCCCAGGTGGACCTGGGAGCACGCGCGCACCGGCACCAGAGCGACCACGACCTCGCGCTGATGGCCGCCGAACTGCTAGTCGTCGCGGAGAACAGGCACACCCGGCCGCGCCGTCTGCTGCCCGACCTCGCGCTGCACCAATTCGTTCGTGAGCAGGGCACGGTGCGGCCACGGGCCCGGCCGGTGCCCACCCGCGAGCGGCCTCCCCTCAGCACGGTGCTTGTTAACGCTGGGCTATCCAACACCGGGCTATCCAACACCGGGCTACCCAACACCGGGCTACCCAACACTGGGCTATCCAACACTGGGCGCTGCCCGACTCCCGAGGCCCTCTGACGTGGCCGAGCCGCCACCCAGCCGGGTTCTGCGGCTCGGCGCGCACTCGTTCGGGCCGCAGCAACGGGTGATCATGGCGATCGTCAACCGGACCCCGGACTCGTTCTACGACCGGGGCGCGACCTGGCATGAAGCCGCCGCCATGGAGCGTGTGCACGCGGTAGTGGCCGAGGGGGCCGACATCGTCGACATCGGCGGGGTGGCCGCCGCGCCCGGCGCCCAGGTAGACATCGCCGAGGAGATCCGCAGGACCGTGCCGTTCGTCGCGGCCGTCCGGGATGCCTATCCCGACCTGGTGATCAGCGCGGACACCTGGCGGCACGAGGTCGCACGCGAGGTCTGCGCGGCCGGCGCCGACCTGCTCAACGACACGTGGGGCGGCTGGGATCGCAGGCTGGCCGAGGTGGCCGCCGAACACGGGGCCGGGCTGGTCTGCGCGCACGCCGGCGGCCAGGCGCCGCGCACCCGGCCGTTCCGGGTCGCCTACGACGATGTGCTGGCCGACGTGCTTCACCGGACGCTCGCCCAGGCATCCCGGGCCGCCCGGATCGGCGTGGATCCCTCGCGGATACTGATCGACCCGGCGCATGACTTCGGCAAGAACACCTGGCATTCGCTGGAGGTGACCCGGCGGCTCGACGAGATGGTGGCCACCGGCTGGCCGGTCCTCGTCTCCCTGTCCAACAAGGACTTCATCGGGGAGACCCTGGGCGTTCCGCCGGAGGGCAGGCTGACCGGGACCCTGGCGGCCACGGCCATTTGCGCCTGGCAGGGCGCCCGCGTCTTCCGGGTCCACCAGGTCAAGGAGACCCGCGAAGTGCTCACCACCGTCTCCGCCATTCGCGGCGAGGTCCCGCCTGCCCGGGCCGTGCGCGGGCTGGCCTAGCCACCGATGATCATCGCAGCTGCGCTGTGCCCGTGGCCGCCGTTGCTGGTCCGCGAGCTGACCGGGGCGGATCCGGTGGCCGCGGACGTGCGGGACGCGTGTGCCGCGGCCGTCGGAGCGCTGCTGGCGGCGAGCCCGGAGGTGATCGCCGTCGTGGGGTCGGCCGCGGACACCGCCGCGTGGCCCGCCGACGGCTGCCTCAACATCGCCGCGTTCGGCGGGCGGGCAGCCCTGCGAACCGGCAGTGCTCAGCAAACCGGCAGCGCCCAGCAAACCGGCAGCACCCAGCAAACCGGCAGCGCCCAGCAAACCGGCAGCGCCCAGCAAACCGGCAGCGCCCAGCAA
>Ga0070706_100005219_pt1 | contig 12393 bp, 11 predicted proteins | sample KBSK5501metaG_FD_65476 | JGI IMG/M metagenome (GOLD analysis project Ga0070706, IMG submission 65476) | Corn, switchgrass and miscanthus rhizosphere microbial communities from Kellogg Biological Station, Michigan, USA - KBS K5-50-1 metaG | ecosystem: Host-associated > Plants > Roots >...
GTTTTTCGCGGCGCTCGGCGATCAATTGGTTGGTGTTCGTCGGCGAAATCTCGTCGCTCATGCAGGGATCCTCGTGTGGCGCGAAATTCTAAGGGCTGGCTTCGGATGGCCGCGACGACGCGGTTGGCGGCTACCTTCGTTCGATAAAATGCGCCGGCCCTTGGCACCAGAGTTGCGTAGTCTCGGGGGTCGGACAACTCTCGGGCTCATTGCCAGCAGCCCCTCTCGCGCATGAACATCACCCTCATTGGTTCGGGGTACGTCGGCCTGGTCACCGGCGCCTGCCTCGCCGAGCTCGGCAACAAGGTCTTCTGCCTCGACCTGGACCGCCGCAAGGTCGACCTGCTCAATTCCGGCGGCGTGCCGATCCACGAACCCGGCCTGGCCGAGCTGATCGCGCGCAGCCGCGCCGACGGTCGCATCAGCTTCTCGACCGACGTCGCGGCCGCGGTCGCGCACGGCGAGATCCTGTTCATCGCGGTGGGCACCCCGCCCGACGAGGACGGCTCGGCCGACCTGCGCTATGTGCTCGACGCCGCGCGCAGCATCGGCCGGCACATGACCGGCTTCAAGGTGATCGTCGACAAGTCGACCGTGCCGGTCGGCACCGCCGACCGGGTCAGCGCCGCGATCGTCGAAGAGCTGAACAAGCGCACGTTCGACGGCGCGGCGCGCCCGACGTTCTCGGTCGTCTCGAACCCCGAGTTCCTGAAGGAAGGTGCGGCGCTGGAGGACTTCATGCGCCCCGACCGCATCGTGCTCGGTGCCGACGCGACCACCGATGCCGGCCGCCGCGCGCTTGAGCTGATGCGCAGGCTCTACGCCCCGTTCAACCGGCACCACGAACGCACGCTGGTGATGGACGTGCGCTCGGCCGAGTTCACGAAGTACGCCGCCAATGCGATGCTCGCGACCCGCATCTCGTTCATGAACGAGCTCGCGAACCTCGCCGACCATGTCGGCGCCGACATCGAATTCGTGCGCCAGGGCATAGGCTCCGATCCGCGCATCGGCTATGGCTTTCTCTACGCCGGCACCGGCTACGGCGGCTCGTGCTTCCCGAAGGACGTGCAGGCGCTGACCCGCACGGCCGACGAGAACGGCCTGCCGCTGCGCGTGCTGCGCGCGGTCGAAGACGTCAACGACGCGCAAAAACGCATCCTCACCGACAAGGTTTCCGCCCGCTTCGGCATCGACCTCGCCGGCCGCACGTTCGCGATCTGGGGTCTCTCGTTCAAGCCCAACACCGACGACATGCGCGAGGCGCCGAGCCGCACCATCATCAAGACGCTGCTCGAGCGCGGCGCGAAGGTGCAGGTGTACGACCCGGTCGCGATGGACGAGGCGGGCCGCTGCCTGGCGTCCGACCTGGCCGACATGAAGGACGGCTTCTCGCGCGTTCGCTTCGCGACCTCGCCGATGGAGGCCGTGGAGGGCGCCGACGCGCTGGCCATCGTCACGGAATGGAAGGCCTTCCGCAGCCCGGACTTCGACGCGATCAAGACCGCGCTGAAGCAGCCGGTGATCTTCGACGGGCGCAACCTGTTCGAGCCGACGACGATGCGCGACGCCGGCATCGAATACTTCGGCATCGGGCGCAGCATGCACGCCGCGGCCCCGGCCTGACGCGCCGACGGGGGCCCGACCCACTTCATGCCCGCCGCACGCCCGTCACACGCGCAGGACCAGACCTATTTCATCGGGCTCGCGGCGGTCAACCTGCTGCATCGTCTGCTGCCGTTCGCGCTGCGGCCGCTCCTGTACCGGCTGTGCCGCTTCGAGATCGCGCGCAGCGCGACGCTGCAGGGGGGCGTGTGCTTCTTCCACGTGGGGCGGCTGACGATAGGCGAGGGCAGCATCGTGAATCGCGGTGTCTACCTCGACAACCGCGCCGGCATCACGATCGGCCGGCAGGTGTCCATCGCGCACGATGCGCGCATCTACACGATGGGCCACGACGTGCACGATGCGACCTTCGCGACGAAGGGCCAGCCGGTGCGCATCGACGACTACGCGGTCGTGTTCGCCGGCGCGATGATCATGCCGGGCGTGCACCTGGGCGAAGGTGCGGTCGTGATGGCGGGCTCGGTCGTGACGAAGGATGTGCCGCCGTTTCGCATCGTCGGCGGCAATCCGGCGCGCGATCTCGGCGAGCGCGACTGCAAGTCGCCGACGTATCGACTGGACCGGCGCTTCTGGTTCGCCCATTGAGCCTCGCGATCGTCGACCCGGGCTCGTTCGTCCTGCCCTACGACCACCAGCTCGTGCGCTCACTGGCGGCGCGCGGCGATCGCGTCGATTTCTACGGCTCGACCACCCGCTACAACGGCGGGTTCCTCGCCGCGATGGCGGTGCTGCCCGGCGTCACGGTGCGCTCGCGGCCGATCTCGGGCAGCGTCGCGCCGCGCTGGCGCGGTGCGCTCGCCTATCTGCGGCTGCTGGCCACGCTGCTGTGGAACGCGCGGCGCTACGCGATCGTGAACCTGCAGTTCAGCGGCTTCTGGCCGGCCGAGTGGGTCGTGATGGCGCTGCTGCGGCGCAAGTTCGTCTACACGGTTCACAACGCGGTGCCGCACGGCCACGAGGGGCTGAAGCACTGGCCGACGGAGCGGCTCGCGTTGCTGGCACGTGCGCTGGTGTTCGTCAGCGAGGCCACGCGCGACGATTTTCTGCGGCGCTACGGCGAGGCCTTTCGCGCGAAGGCGAGCGTGCTGCCGCACGGGCTGCTGCCGGTCGCGCCGCAGTGCGGCGTGGTCGACTACGACGCTCAGGCACCGACGCCGCGTGCGCTGGTGTTCTGGAGCACCGTCAAGCCGTACAAGGGCGTCGAACTCTTCGCCGAGCTCGCGCGCTCGGACGAGATTCGGCAGCGCGGCCTCGCGCTGCAGATCCACGGTTCATGGGCGAGTGAGCTGCGCGGGCTGCGCGACGAACTGGCCACGCTCGGCGTCGCCATCGATGACGGCTACCTCGACGAGCCGCAGCTGCTGCGCCTGCTCGCCGACGACGTGGTGTTCCTGCTGCCGTACCGCGCGGCATCGCAATCCGGCGCGTTGTACTCGCTGCTGAACCACGGCCGCTTCTTCTTCTGCGCCGATGCCGGCGACCTCGGCGTGTTCATGCGGCGCTTCGGGCTCGAAGGGCTGCTGCTGCGCGAGCGCAGTGCCGCGGCGGTCGTCGAGTGCCTGGACTATCTCGAGGCCAACCGCGCGACCGTGGTCAACGCGCTGCGCCAGGCGCAAGAAGCGCTGCACTGGGATCGGCTGCTCGCCGAGCACGGCGCGGCGTATCGCCTGTACGGCAGCGCATAGACTTCGGGGATGAAGAAGATCGTCAAGGCCGCGCTGGCGCGCAGCGGCTGGGAGCTGGGCCGAACCGCGGACCGCGAGGAGCAGGCGCTGGCGGATTTGTCCAGTGCCGACCGCGAGATCATCGCGCACGTCGCGCCGTACACGATGACCAGCCTGGAGCGCCGCGCGAGCCTGCTCGGTGCGGTTGATCACCTCGTCCGGCACCGCATCGCCGGCGACATCGTCGAGTGCGGCGTCTGGCGCGGCGGCAGCATGATGGCGATTGCGCTCGCGCTGATGGCGCGCGGCGACACCACCCGCGACCTCTACCTCTACGACACTTTCGAAGGCATGAGCGAGCCTACCGAGGCTGACCGCGACCCCAGCGGCGAATCGGCCGGCGCGCGGCTCGCGCGCAGCGAGCGCGACGACGCGGTGTGGGCTGTCGCCGGGTTGGACGACGTTCAGGCGAACCTCGCGTCCACCGGCTATCCACGCGAGCGCATCCATTTCGTCAAGGGCAAGGTCGAGCAGACGATTCCCACGACGCTGCCGTCGCGCATCGCCTTGCTGCGCCTGGACACCGACTGGTACGAGTCGACCCGCCACGAGCTCATCCACCTGTACCCGCTGCTGGCGCGCCACGGCGTGCTGATCGTCGACGACTACGGTCACTGGCAGGGCGCGAAGCAGGCGGTCGACGAGTACTTCGCCGACAGCGACCAGCCGGTGTTCCTGCATCGTGTCGACTACACCGCCCGGCTGGTGGTGAAGGCGTGACGTTTGCCGTCGGCGTGTCTCGCCTCCCTCTCCCTCTGCCTCTGGGAGAGGGAACATGAGCGCCACGCCACGCCTGCGTCATGCACTGCCGCCCGTGTACGCCGCCGCGGCGGTGCGGCTGCTGCTGCCACTGCTGATCCTGCCGCTGGTCGCCTCGCGCGTCGGCCCCGACGAATTCGGCCGCCTCAGCTTCATCCTCGTCTGGGCGAGCCTGCTCGCCATGGTCGTCGAGGGCGGCTTCCTCGCGGCGGCGACGCGGCTCGCGGTCACGGCCACGGCGCCGCGGCGCTGGCAGATCGCGCAGCAGGTGTTCACTGCGCGCTGCGCGCTGTGCGTGCCGGCGGCCCTGCTGGCGATCGTCGCGGTGCGGGTTGCCGGCCGCGGCACGATGCACCCGTGGGTCGACACCCTGGCGATCGCCGCGCTCGGCTGCGCGCTCGGCTGGCCCGCGACCTGGTACCTGCAGGCCACGCAGCAGCTGAACCGGTGGGCGCGTGTCGAGCTCGCCGTCTACCTCGCACTGCTCGCCGCGTGCTGGGCGTTCGCGTACAGCGTGCAGGCGTATCTGCTGCTGCAGTTCGCGGCGATGTCGCTGCTCGCGTGGCTCGGTTGGCGCTGGCTGCGTCGCGACTTCGCCGCGGCTGATGCGCAAGCCCGAACGGCACCGTCGCAACGCGCCACGCTGTGGACCCGCGCCGAGCTGCGCGACGGCCTCAAGCTCGGCTGGACGATGATGCCGGTGACGATCGCCGGCGCCGCGTACTCGTACGCGCTGCCGGCCGCCGCGTCGCTGCAGATGGTGCGCGCCGAACTCGGCACCTACTTCATGGCCGACCGCGTCGTGCGTGCGGTGCTCGGTGCGGCCGAGCCGGTGTTCGCGGTCGTCTACCCGCGCATCGTGGGGCTGTTCGCGCGCGGCGCGCGCGCGGCGCTGCGCTACGCGGCGGTGTGGGCCGTCGCCGGCACGCTGGTCGGCATGCTGCTGCTCGTGCTCGGCTGGCTGGCGTGGCCGCTGATCGAGCCGCGGGTGCTGCCGCATTCAGGCGGCCTCGACGTGCCGGGGGTGCGCGCGGTGCTCGCGATCCTCGGCGTGCTGCTGCCGCTGCTGCTGGGCTGGAAGTTCATCGGCTACTGGATGCTGGGCAGCGGCCGCTTCGATGCGGCGTATCGCCACTGCGTGATCGTCGGCGGCATCGTCGGCGTGGCCGGTGCGGCGACGATAGGCGGCGCCGCAGGTCCGACCGGGCTGGCGTGGACCGCGCTCGCGGCCGAAGCGGCCGTCATCGCCACGGCGCTGGTCGGCGTGCTGCTGACAGTGCGCGCCCGGTCGGGTGCTTGACGGCAGCGGCATCGACAACAACGACAGCGACAACGACGACCAGAACGAGAACACGCGGTGGGCATCGACATCCATAACCTGAACCTGCTCGCGCACGCGCAGGATCTCGGCGTGCACTTCGACCGCACGCTTGCGATCGGGCGGCAGGCGCTGTTCATCGAGGACTTCGAGCTCGAGCAGCATCGCGTCTCTCGCGGCCTGCCGCCGCTTGTCGAGCCGGCCGCGGCGCCGGGCCGGCCGCGCTACTTCGAGCCGCTCGCCGAGCAATGGCTGGGCGCGTCGGCCGCCGATTCGGTCGACGCCTCGCCGTACGAGAACGCGCGCCTGATCCACGACATGAACCTACCCTGGCCGGGCAGCGGCAGCCTCGCCGAGGCACGCGCGAGCTACGACGCGGTGCTCGACTTCGGCTGCCTCGAGCACGTCTTCAACTTCCCAGTGGCGTGGCGCAACTGCGTGGACCTGTGCCGCGTCGGTGGGCACGTGCTGCATGCGCTGCCGGCGAACAACCTCGCGGGCCACGGCTTCTACCAGTTCTCGCCCGAGCTGTTCTTCAACCTCTATCGACTGGACAACGGCTTCGAGCTGTGCGGGCTGTACTTCGCGATGAAGGCCGATGCGCGGCATTGGTGGAAGGTCGCGAACCCGATGGCGGTGAAGCGGCGCGTCAATTTGCGCAACAGCCACGAGGTCTACATGCTCGTGATCGCGCGCAAGCTGCGCGAGATGGGGCCGCTGCCGGCGCCGCAGCAGTCGGACTACGCGCAGGAGGAATGGGTGCGAGGCGGCGCGAGTGCCGTCGCCGCAGCCACGCCGGCGTCCGCTGCTGCCTCGGCGATGAGCGCCCGGCGCACTTGGGTGCGCCGGTTTGCGCAATGGGGCGTGCTGGATGCGCTGCGCGCCGGCCGTGAACGGTGGCAGGTCGTGCGGCACAGCGCCCTCGCGCTGCCCCCGCCCGACTACCAGCGTGTGGACGTGCCGGCCCTGATCGCCAAGACGCGGTCACGATGAACCGGCCGCTGCGCGTGCTGCTGCTGTGCGACCGCCTGGACATCGCGGGCGGCGTCGAGCGCTTTGTCTGCGCGCTCGCGAACCATCTCGACGGCGTCGGCTTCGATGTCGCGGTGGGCAGCGTCGCGACGGCCCGTGAGCGCGTCCGCTATCCGCTGAATGACTCGGTGCGTGTGCTGGCCGGGCGCGGCGTGCACTCGGAACCCGCAGGCGATGCCGGCAATCGCCTTGCACGGGCGTGGCAGTTGCTGCGCACGCAGTGGCGCATCGGCCGCGTGCTGGCGGCGTTGATTCGGTCGGACAAACCGGATGTCGTCGTGCTCAACGGCCTGACGACCGCATGCTCGGTGCTCGCGCTCGACCGCCGCGCCGCCGCGCGCACGATCTGCTGCGACCACAACCACTACCACGCGCGCTCCGCGCTGTGGCAGCGGCTGCGGCAATGGCTCTACCCGAAGGTCGCGGCGGTCGTCAGCCTGACGCGCGCCGACGCCGAGCGCTTCCGCGCGCTGAACCGGAACACGCAGGTGATCTACAACGCGTCGTCGCTGCACGCCGACGGCCCGGCGCCGGCGGACGACGCGATCGTGCTCGCGGTCGGGCGGCACGTCGCCCAGAAGGGGTTCGATCTGCTGGTGCGCGCTTGGGTCGAGGTCGTGCGCGCGCTGCCGCAAGCGCGCTTGCGCATCGTCGGCGATGGGCCGTTGCGGGATGATCACGAACGGCTCGCGCGCGAGCTCGGCATCGACTCGCGCATCGAGTGGCTGGCGCCGATCGCGCAGATCGAGTTGCACTACCACGCGGCGTCGGTGTTCGTGCTGCCGTCGCGCTACGAGGGCATGCCGCTCGCGCTGCTCGAAGCGCAGGCGCTGGGCGTGCCGGCCGTGGCGTTCGACTGCCCCACCGGCCCGGGCGAAATCGTCACCGCGCAGACCGGCCGCCTCGTGCCGTCGGGCGACGTGGCGGCGCTCGGCGCCGCGCTGATCGAGCTGCTGTCGTTGCCGCGTGAACTGCGCGAACGCATGGGCCACGCGGCGATCGCACGCAGCCGCGAAGTCTTCAGCCCGCAGGAGCGCGATCGCCGCTGGACCGCGCTGGTGCGCGAGGTCGGCACGCGCGGTGCCGGCGTCGCCGAGGCGACGGCAGCATGAAGCTCGTGTCGGTCATCGTGCCGTGCCGCAACGAGCATCGCTACATCGAGCGCTTCTGCGCCGGCGTACTGCGCCAACAGTTGCCGCCGGACTGGCAGTTGCAGCTCGTGATCGCCGACGGCCAGAGCGACGACGGCACGCGCGAGCTGCTGCAGCACCTGGCTGCAGCCGATGCGCGCATCGAGTGGATCGCGAACCCGGCGCGCATCGTCTCCAGCGGCCTCAACGCGGCGTTGAAGCTCGCGCACGGCGAGGTCATCGTGCGCATGGACGTGCACACCGAATACGCCGACGACTATGTCGCGCAGTGCCTCGCGGTGCTGGCCGAGACCGGCGCCGACAACGCCGGCGGGCCGTGGCGCGCGCTGCCCGACGACGCGGCCGGCGCGATGCAGCATGCGGTGGCCGCGGCGTTCCAGTCGCGCTGGGTCGCAGGCGGCGCGCGCTCGCGCGACGTGGCCTACGACGGCTGGGCCGACACGGTCTACCTCGGCAGCTGGCCGCGCGCGAGCTTCGCGCGCTTCGGCGAATTCGACAAGTCGCTGGTGCGCAACCAGGACGACGAGCACAACTTGCGCATCGTCAAGGGCGGTGGGCGGGTCTGGCAGTCGTCGCGCATCCGCAGCGTCTACCGGCCGCGCGCGGCGTTGGGTCAGGTGTTCCGGCAGTACCTGCAGTACGGCTACTGGAAGCCGTTCGTGATGAAGAAGCACGGGCAGGCCGCGTCATGGCGGCAGGTGGTGCCGTCGCTGTTCGTCGCCGCGCTGGCGATGTCGGCTGCGATCGCGTTGCTCGGGCTGTCGGCGTGGCCGCTCGTCGCACTGGCCGGCCTGTACGCCGCGGGCGTGATCGCGATGACCGCCGCGATCGCGACGACGACGCCGGCACTGCCGCGGCCGGCGCTGTGGCGCATCCCGTTGGTGATCGCGGCCTACCATCTCGGCTACGGCATCGGCTCGATCGTCGGCTGGTGGGACGTGGCGACCCGCGGCCGCGGCCGCGAACGTTTCGGCCGCCTCACGAGGTGATGCGATGAGTCGCGAACGGCATGTTCTGCGCGAGGCTTCATGAGCCCGCACAACGACGATTCAGCTGAGCCCGAATCGGTGCGCGAACGCTACGCGCGCCGCCTCGCGAACGACCCGCGATACAGCCTGCTGAACCCGGCCGCGCTGCGCGCCTGGCAGGAGCGGCAGCGTGCGATGCTGGCGCTGTTCAAGCGGCTGGGCCGGGCCGATCTGTCGGCGTTGAAGCTGCTCGAAGTCGGCAGCGGCAGCGGCGGCAACCTGATCGAGCTCGTGATGCTGGGGTTCGCGCCGGCGCACCTGGCCGGCATCGAGCTGCTGCCCGAGCGGCATGCGATCGCGCGTGCGCGGCTGCCCGAGTCGGTGCGGCTGATGCAGGGCGACGCGACGGCGCTGGCGCCGCGCGACGCGAGCGTCGACATCGTGCTGCAGTCCACCGTGTTCTCGTCGCTGCTCGACGACGCGTTCCAGCAGCGCCTGGCCGATGCGATGTGGGCGGCGGTCAAGCCCGGCGGCGGCGTGCTCTGGTACGACTTCACCGTCGACAACCCGCGCAACCCGGATGTGCGCGGCGTGCCGCTGGCGCGTGTGCGCGAGCTGTTCCCGGCCGGCCGCGTCCAGGCGCGCCGCATCACGCTCGCGCCGCCGATCGCGCGCGCGGCATGCCGCGTGCATCCGGCGCTCTACACTCTGCTCAACAACACGCTCCCGCTGCTGCGCACGCATGTGCTCGCGTGGATCGCCAAGCCCTGATCATTCGCTCGTCCGCACCGTCCGCATGTCCAACAAGCCGCCATTCCTGCCGTTCGCGCTGCCCGAGATCGGCGACGACGAGATCGCCGAGGTCGTCGACACGTTGAAGTCGGGCTGGGTCACGACCGGGCCGAAGGCCAAGCGGTTCGAGGAAGACTTCGCCGCGTTCCTCGGCGACGCATCGCTGCAGGCCATGGCCGTCAACTCGGCGACGGCGGGGCTGCACCTCGCGCTCGAGGCGATCGGCATCGGCCCCGGCGACGAGGTCATCACGACCACGCACACGTTCACTGCAACCGCCGAGGTCGTGCGCTATCTCGGCGCCGATGTCGTGCTGGTCGACATCGACCCGGCAACCCTGTGTATCGACCCCAAGCTCGTCGAAGCGGCGATCACGCCGCGCACCAAGGCGATCGTGCCGGTGCACTACGCGGGTCTGGCCGCCGACATGCCCGCGCTGCTCGCCATCGCGAAGCGGCACAACCTGCGCGTCGTCGAGGATGCCGCGCACGCGCTGCCGACGACCTGCAGCGGTGCGCTGATCGGCACGCTGGGGTCGGACGCGACCGTGTTCAGCTTCTACGCCAACAAGACCATCACGACCGGCGAGGGCGGCATGGTCGTCACGCGCGACGCGGCACTCGCCAAGCGCATCCGCGTGATGCGGCTGCACGGCATGAGCCGCGACGCGTTCGACCGCTTCACGGCGAAGGTGCCGAGCTGGTACTACGAGATCGTCGCGCCGGGGTTCAAGTACAACCTGACCGACATCGCGGCGGCGCTCGGGATCCATCAGCTGAAGCGGGCACTAGCGTTCCAGGCGCAGCGCGAACGGCTGGCCGCGGCATACGACGCCGCGTTCGACGGACTGCCGGTGATCACGCCGCCACGCCCGGCCAGCGGCGATCAGCACGCCTGGCACCTGTACGTCCTGCGCCTCGCCGACGGCGCGAAGATCAGCCGCGACGCACTGATCGAACAGCTGTTCGCCGCCGGCATCGGGTGCAGCGTGCACTACATCCCGCTGCACCTGCAGCCCTACTGGCGCGACCGCTACCACCTGCGGCCCGAGCAGTTCCCGCACAGCCAGCGCGCCTACGAGCGCATGCTGAGCTTGCCGCTGTACACGCGCATGGGCGAGGGCGACGTCGAACGCGTCGCCGCGGCGGTGCGCGCCGCGCTCGGCATGACGCCCTCTCCCTCTGGGAGAGGGCGGGGGTGAGGGCTCTCGCACAGTGATCAAACGTCTGTTCGACATCGCGATCGCCGGCCCGAGCCTGCTGCTGCTGAGCCCGCTGCTGCTCGCGATCGCCGCATGGATCAAGCTCGATTCGCCCGGGCCGGTGTTCTTCCGGCAAGAGCGCGTGGGGCGCGGCGGCGTGCTGTTCCGAATCCACAAGTTCAGGACCATGTGCTCAGATGCACCGGCAATCGGGCCGCAGATCACGGTCGGTGACGACCCGCGCATCACGCGTGCAGGGCGCTTTCTGCGGCGCGCCAAGCTCGATGAGCTGCCGCAGCTGATCGATGTGCTCGCGGGCACGATGAGCCTGGTCGGCCCGCGGCCCGAGGTGCCGCGCTACGTGGCGCTGTACCCGCCGGGCTTGCGCGACAAGGTGTTGAGCGTGCGGCCCGGCATCACCGACCGCGCGTCGATCGAGTTCCGTGACGAGAACGCATTGCTGGCGGCGGCGGCCGACCCCGAGCGCGAGTACACCGAGGTGGTGTTGCCGGCCAAGTTGCGCTATGCCGCCGACTATGTGGACCACGCGTCGCTGGGTCACGACCTGCGCCTGATCGCGCTGACGATCAAGACTCTGCTGCTCGGCCGATGAGTGATGACGACAAGAGCCGCGCGCCGGTGACCGCGACGACCACACACCCCGGGTTCTGGCACCGCCTGGACCTGCTGCTCGCGCGGCTGCGCGTGCACCGCCGGCCGCTCTCGCTGCTGATCGACGCCCTCGTGATCAGCCTGTGCTGGAACGTCGCCTACCTGTTCCGCCTGGGCTTCGAGCGCTCGTGGCAGGCGCGGCCGGGCTACGACCATTGGCTGATGCTCGTCGTCATCGCGATCTACCTGCTCGTGTTCATCGCGATGCAGATCCCGCGCAGCATGTGGCGCTTCTCGGGCTTCGGCGAACTGAAGCGCCTGACCGTGGCCTGCGCGGTCGCCGGCCTGATCGCCGCGGTGCTGGTGCTGATGCTGCAACTCGTGCAGGTGCCGCGCACCGTGCTGTTGATGCACCCGGTACTCACGCTGCTCGGCCTGTGCATGATGCGGCTGAGCTACCGCATGCTGTACGAGCACGCTCGCTCGCGCATCACCGGCAGCGACCGCGAGGTGCGCCGCGCGATCGTGCTGGGCGCCGGCGAGGCGGCGCGTTTGCTGCTCGCCGGGCTGCACCAGGAAGGTTGGACCGTGCTCGGCCTGCTCGACGACGATCCGTCCAAGCGCGGCGCGCGCATCAACGGAGCAGCGGTGCTCGGCAGCATTGAAGACATCACGAAACTCGACGTGCTGCCCGAAGCAACGCACGTGATCGCCGCGCTGCCCGGCGCCACCGCCGCGCAACGCCGCCGGGCGATCGAACGCGCAGCCGCTACCGGGTTGCCGGTGCTGACTGTGCCGTCGTCCAGCGAGTTGCGTGACGGCATTGCGCGCGTCGAGCGCGTGCGTGCAATCGAGCCGGAAGACCTGCTGGGTCGCGAACCCGTGCAACTGGACGAAGGCGGCATCGCCGAGCTGATCTCCGGCAAGACGGTACTTGTGACCGGCGCTGGCGGGTCGATTGGATCGGAACTCTGCCGGCAGATCGCGCGGTACGGCCCTGCGCGGCTCGTGTTGTACGAGCTCAGCGAGTTCAATCTCTACACGATCGAGCAGCAACTCGGTGACTTGCATCCGAAGCTGCCTCTGGTGAGACTGATGGGTGACGTGAAGAGTCTCGATCACCTGCGCGCGACGTTCACGAAGTACCGGCCGCACCTGATCTTTCATGCTGCAGCGTTCAAGCATGTGCCGTTGATGGAAGAGGAGAACG
>Ga0070706_100005227_pt1 | contig 12382 bp, 7 predicted proteins | sample KBSK5501metaG_FD_65476 | JGI IMG/M metagenome (GOLD analysis project Ga0070706, IMG submission 65476) | Corn, switchgrass and miscanthus rhizosphere microbial communities from Kellogg Biological Station, Michigan, USA - KBS K5-50-1 metaG | ecosystem: Host-associated > Plants > Roots >...
AGGGACTCCTCAAATCCGCACGTTTCGAATGGATTTTCGAAAAAGGCACCGAACTAGGCGTTTCAGTCTTCTCCCCCATTCTCTGCCACCGCTCAACGGCAGGCTTAGAGGACGCAAGACCCAACAAAATACAACGCTGGCAGCGCATCATCCAGGAAGCCGCCGAACAATCTGGCCGCTCGCACCTCCCAGAACTCCTGCCCATCCGTCCACTCACACACGCACTCAACGACATCCCCTCTAATGCCCTGGCTATCATGCCCTGGGAAGAAGAACATATCCTCACTCTCCACGACGTTTTAAGCACCTCTATCCGTCCTACCGGAGATGTAGGGGCGACCCTCGCGGTCGCCCGGTCATCGCAAACGCCTACTCCCCACCCACCAACCACGGTTGTCCTCTTCATCGGCCCCGAAGGTGGCCTGACAACCGAAGAAGTAGCACTAGCTCAACGAAACGGTGTACGGGTAGTGACCTTGGGCGCTCGTATCTTACGTGCAGAAACAGCCACGCTCGCAACAATAGCGAATGTGATGTATGAAATGGAGCAATAGCCTTCTCTTACACCTCAGCTTTCGCCCCTATATGCTCGCTAAAAAATTCCAGCACTCGCTCCCACGTATCCTGTGCCGCCGCCTCATTATAATTTCTGCTTGTATCATTGAAAAACGAATGCTTTGCGCCGGGATATATTTTAATATCGTGCGGCACATTATTACGCTCCAACTCAACGTCAAGCTTTTGTCCATGCGGCGTCGTAAAATCACTGCCGGGGTATGACCCAACTACAGGACAGAGGCGTGCAACAGCCTCTAATGGCCGGGGATTCATCGCATAATAGGGAGCAATCGCTTTTAACCTATCATCCGTGCAGGCCCAGGCAATCGCGAAACTTCCACCCATACAATACCCAACTGCCCCTAATCTGGCATCGTCAACACCTGGTTGCTCAGACACGAAGGTCAGCGTTTCATTAAGGTCGGTGATGGTACTGTTATGAAGCGAGTTTAATAACAGACCACCCATAAAACGAAACATACAGATCGCGCGATTGCGACCAGCGAACAGGTCCACTGCTAGCGCAACGTATCCTTGCTCGGCAAAGCGACGGGCAATATCTTTCATGTTCTCATTGAGACCAAATGCCTCGTGGATGACGACAAGACCTGGAAATGGCCCTACTCCTTCAGGACGTGCCAGGTATCCCTCGAGTTGGCGACTATTGGACTGAAACGTAGTCATTTGCGCTACTGGTTCCATTATAATTGCTCTCCTAAGTCCAAAAGCATATATCTATATCGTTGTATTTATTGTACCTCACTGTGTAGGGTGCAATAACAAAGCTCAAGGGTTTATGCGTTTTTCTGGGCAAGCTCAACTTCCCAGTATATGACGCTCGAATAGTCATTGACCCCTCTTCTACCACATGTTATTATAGTGCGGCATGATCTTTCCAAATTACTCACACACGTCTTAGGCAATAGATAAGTATGTATGATGTTGTACCTGGCGCCTTGCAACGCCTGCGCGAAGCTGATATCGTGAGCATGGCGGGACTTATGGTGGCGTCGTTGGGACAAGAGTATTACCGAAGAGGCGCCGTGCATGCAACGAAGCGTCGGGGAACGCTGCTTTCCGGCAGCGTTGAAGTATCCAACACAACCCTCAATCAAACTGCATCAACGACAAATAGTACATTAGAGACACAACAAGCAATCCTTTCCCTGCCAGGTAGCTATTTTACGGAAGTCGAGCTTCGTGATCGTATTTCGTGCAATGTCACTTGCTCTTGCAAGCAATCCTCTATTCATTCAGCCGTCGTCTGTTCACACGCTGCAGCACTTCTCTATTACTGGCTGGCCCATCCTTTAAACTTTCAAATTGCACCTCATACCTCGGCTTCTCCTGTTCCTCTCCCTTTTGAACAGGAAATAGTGAAATCACCAGTTGAGAATGACGATAGTGTGACGGAGACGAAACAGTCACAAGCTCCTGCGCAAACAAGGCCATTGCAGACTCTACAAACATCATTGCCGATTAGCAACACTGCTGAGATACTGGCTCAATCAGGATTAAGTGAGCTACGCACTGTAGCTCGAGCATATGAAATCCCCACGAATGGTTTGAGCAAACAAGATTTAGCGGAAGCCATCGTAAATGTACTCAAACAGCCAGAAGCAATTCGTCGTGTAGTCGCAACGTTGGAGAAACAGCAGCGCCAGTTATTAGCTGCCCTTACGCTCGCTGGCAGTTCTATGAATGACGAAGACCTGCGTGGACTCTTTGAACGCTTCTCTCTTGGTAAGCCAGGTCAGCTACAGGATATGCTCCATGTTCTCCAGGACAAAGCATTAATTATTCGTGCAACGTTTAATAGCTCCATGCAGTGGCGAAGTGGAACCGCGCTGAGCGGTTCCACATTAGAAATATGCTGGTATGTACCTGCAGAAGTGCGAACCGCTTTGCATGTTACCATTCCAATCACCCCTTTTACCATCGAGACAGGTGGGGATCAGAGCGCTGCTTCACTCCAGGTGCAGCATAATGATCCATATAGTCTTCTGACGGATCTACTGCTTGTAGCGCGTGCGCTTGATGGTAAACAACTTGAGTATGATGGAAAAAGTAGCGAAGAGGGTGGTAGGACAGGCGGAGTCGGACGCTCTCTCAATCCCATGCCGGTAGATGGATCAATTGCCATTCCTCCTCCAAATGGTACTCCCTCGACTGCGTTGCTGGAATACTTGCTTACAGTTGTTCCACGCCCTTTGCCTTTTTTACGCTTTGCCATACGAGTGTTGAGATTGGCGGATATCTTGTATTTTGAACATGATACAAATGAGCTTGGTAAACCCTCAAAAATGTCTGGAAATGATAGTTCTCATTTCACCAATAGCTCATCCGATTTTTCGGAAGTATCCAACTTACCCGCCATGCAGCAAGGCAGATATAAGGATGATGCTGGGGCTTCGATTCTGCACGTGTTGCCCAATGCTGCCAGGCTGCTGCTTGGGTCAACCCGTACTGAAGTAGCACATGAGTTATTTACACATTGGTTGAATCGGGCTACTTATGATGAATTGTTTGATCTGCAGGATGAAGGTTTACGTCTGCGCTGTCGAGCTAACTTACTGATCCAGCCTGCATTGCGTTCGGGAGAACTCGAGATGGAAAACATGGATGCCCGGCAAACGCTTGTCGCGTTGCTGGCTCAGGCTCCGCCAGGTCAATGGATCAATTTCTCTACGTTTGCGCGATTTGTGTATCGCTTAAATCCCACCTTTTTGCAGCGGAGGCAGCGTCAATTTTCCTCTCGCCATTGGTGGATTGAGCATGAGGAGGGACACCCTTTACATCCGACACAGTTTGGAGATTGGATACGTGCCGAGGGTCGGTATCTCGCTCAACTGCTTCAGGGTCAACTGTATTGGTGGGGAATCTGCGACGTTGTATTATCAACCAGTGACCGTTTGCTGGCATTCCAACTAACACCACTGGCAAATTCATTCCTCAACGGGATATCCGTAGATGATCAGTTGATTACTCCCGAAACCCTCGTACCAACAAATTCGTCTGTTATAAATGTATCGGAATCTGGTGACTTGTCCATTCCCTGTACTTTTGCTAATTGGCCCTTGATTGAGCTGATCGAGCGCTTCGCAGAAGTAAATGGCGTTCATGCAACTCAACTCTGTTACCAACTGACACCAGAATCGCTTGGCGCGGCGTTTGCTCGTGGCGAATCTCCCATCACTTTATTAGAACTCTTGCATAATTTGGCGGACTATCAACATTCAATTGCGCCGGATGGCACTCTGTCTCGTTTACTTGCTCAACTTGAACGCCGCATAGCAAGCTACGGACGGGTACGATTCTATACTGATGTTTCCTTGCTCGAGGCCGCCGATCAGCAAGTTTTACGAGAGCTTTCTGCTACCACGTCTTTAAATGAGCTAATTGTTCGTCCAATCCATCCTGCTTTGCTCATTCTGAAGAAAAATGCAATTGAAGATCTTTCCGACGAACTCAAGCGGCGGGGACAGGTCCCGCTTCTGCATGATTCCGGAGAGGTGCCACTTGTGGCGTCCACGGCTGAGGCGCAAAATGGATCAAAGTGACCTTTTGCTGCTCCAGACTGTGCCGCCTTACCATCTGCAAGCGATCGTTAAGGCCCGGCGTTTGCCCGTGTCCCTTAAGGGACAGAATATCAATAAACCCCTCGATCCATCGTCAATGACTATTGCAGAGATCGCACAATATTTATTCGATCCAACTTCCTGCATTGATACGTTGAGTGGTTTGACTGAGATGGAGAAGTCCATTTTACGTGAACTGATTGCCTGTGGGGGACGTGCCAACAGTCGTGATCTTGCCTTGTACTTCAACTGTCTGCATATTCCTACTGATGATACTTCTGAGCTTGATCGAAACACTTCTTCGGTAGCTCATTTCTCAGATGGGTCTTCGAGAGCTAAGTCATATCACCGGGTAGTGACTCTCCAGTATTCTACACCCCATCCGCATGGCATTTTTGAGCAAGCAGTACATCGTCTCTTGCTTCTAGGCCTGATTTTCTGGGGAAAGCAAACTAATTTTGTTGGCCGCGACTATGCAAGCGGTGTCTATGACGGGATGTTAATTGTGCCTCGAACCGTTTTGGACATAGCAAATGAGCTTTGGAACGCAGTTGAACCAAGCCTTTCACAAGTTCAAATCTCAGAGCAGGATACCGATAGCAAAGAGCTCAGACTCATCGGAGAGAGCATAAGCGAAGGGATAAGTGCTTTACAACGATATCTTTATCTTTACTGGTCGCTCGCAGCAACAATGCGTGATGGGATGCCCCTGGTCAATAACCGGTTGCTCTCTCGCGCTTCCTTACGACAGGTCGTAGATCAATTGAGTCCGCAAGGGACTTCAGATATGGATCAAATCCGCACTGAGTCGGATGTTCCACATCTGCTCTTTATCAGGCTACTCTTGATTAAATTGGGCCTGCTTTCAGAACGCCGTGGCTCTCTCTTTGCTATACCAGCAGATATGTTTTTTTCTCTTCCATTGTTGGAGCGAGCTCGTCGCTGTTACCATGTATGGCTGGATACGGCATTCTGGAACGAATTAGCTTATGTAACGAACGTAATCCTGCGTCCGGGACCTGCACCGCTCAATCCAGCGCATGAAGAAGTCGTACGTTCGCGTAAGCAAGTCATGGAACGATTATTATCTGAGAAGGTGGGTGAATGGCATGAGTTTTCTACATTTATCGCTCGTACCAGGCTTTATACCCCCTATCTCCTATTCCCTCGCCAGAATGGTACGCGTGCAGAACGCTATACAGCAGGTAACAACCCCTATGGTTGGGATTTTCGTCTACGTCGTGGCTGGTTAACTCCACGCGAAGGCTGGTTTCTCGTAGAAGGGGGATTCATTCGCGCTTTAGTTTCAGGACCTTTGCACTGGTTGGGTCTCGTGAATGTGGACAGCCAGGATAATCCCAATGCTTTTCGCGTGGTTCCTGATGTCGCTCTCATTACCAGTGAAACACTCCTGGATATACAGGAACCATCCTGGGGACGTATAGTCGTGCAACCAAATTTTGAAGTAATAGCTCTTGCCCCTGTTTCGGAAGCGCTGCTTCTCAATTTGGATCGTTTTGCTGAACGTATCCGGCTGGAGCATATTGCGCAATATCGCCTGACAAAGGCGAGTGTTACTCGTGCAATTCAATCGGAACTTCACGCCGAAACCATCCAGCAAATATTGGAGCACGCTACCGGTGGAACTATTCCTCAGAATGTACAATATTCGTTGATCGAGTGGGAACGACAGGCGAGACGTATCGAACTCTGGCAGGGCGTTACTCTCCTCGAGGTAGACAATGCTGCCTTGCTCGATCAACTCTTTGCTAATGCAGAAACTCGCCCTCTATTTGGTCGTCGTCTTGCTCCTCAGCTTGTGGAGGTCCTTACCGATCAATTGTCAACCGTACAAGAAATCCTCTGGCGACAAGACTATCTTCCCGCGCTTGTATCTGCCACCCTATACGATAGTTTGTTAGAGAGTGGACGCTTGCCAACTCGTGAACCCCAATGGCGACTTCACTCTAACGGCCTCTTACAGCCCTGCCATGCCGTACTTGACCTTTATTTAGTGGCGGAAGTCGAACGTATCACTGAGTTGGACGAGGCAACAGGCTGGAGAAAGATCACCCCTGCTGCGATTCAAGAGGCATGCCATTCCGGATTGTCACTTGATCACATGGTGCGTTTCTTACAACATTACTGTGAAGGTGGAGTACCGGCGTCCTTCCTCATCCGCCTCAAATTGTGGGGAGGTGGCTATGAATCGTATACTTCGATAGACATCGAACACGCACCCATGCTCCGTCTCTCTAACCAGGTCCTACAAGACATACAAGCCGACGAAGAGATAGGACCGCTTATTGGGGAAGAAGTCCCCCTTAACAGTCGTTTAGTACGTGTCCCTGCAGAAACATTAGATCGCGTAGTAGAATTGTTGAAGGAACGCGGATTCTCTGTTCAATGATGTCCTTTAGTAACTGAAGTCGGTTAGAATCAATCACAAAGCAGACGCTTATAGTGTATAATTTCTTTATCATGATATGATCGTCTGCGCCCTCTTATGTGATCGGGATCAAATAGGGTAAATTGAGGAACAGAACGGTGGAAGGATAGTTTAGTGCCAACTGTGTTGAGGGTTGATGGTCATCGGTTTTTCTTTTTCAGTAACGAGGGAATTGAGCCTCCCCGTATTCATGTTCAAGAGGCTGAAAAGTAAGCAAAGTTCTGGCTTCGTCCCATTCGAGTAGCTGATTCAGTCGGCTATACAAGTAAAGAATTAAGTTACCTACAAAATATTATCTCTGGGCATTTGGATCTACTTCTGGAGACATGGTATGAGCATTTTACACAATAGAACATCATTCGCAACACGCGTTTACTTTGATGAGAAGCGTCTCCACGTATGTCTCTCAGATGGACGTGAGATTAGTGCCCCACTTAGTTGGTTCCCACGTCTGCAATACGCTACTGATGATCAACGCCAGCAGTGGGAATTAATAGGAAACGGTGTAGGGATTCATTGGGAAGCGATTGACGAAGATATCTCTGTGGCGGGCTTGCTCGGATTGCCAAACGATTAAGCCGTTGACAAAACACCTCTGTTATGCTATCTTAATCATGCAAACGCAATGCATAAGCGGGAGTGGCTCAGTGGTAGAGCATCTCCTTGCCAAGGAGAAAGTCGCGGGTTCGATCCCCGTCTCCCGCTCCATCCCTGATCATCCGTCACGCGCTAACATGCAAGTATATGTATGCGGCGACGTCGCCAAGTGGTAAGGCACGGCTCTGCAAAAGCTGCACCAGCGGTTCGAATCCGCTCGTCGCCTCCAGAGTATCAGACGTGATTTGATTCGCCGGTCACGTCTTTTTTTCTCTTTTTATTCATCTGTTCACGCTTAAGGTGTCCCCATGCGACAGCAACGCAGCTACTCCATCGAAGCCATTGTACTCAAGCGCACTGATATTGGTGAGGCTGATCGCATTCTCACGCTTTTCACACCCAACAGAGGTAAAATGCGGGCCGTCGCCAAAGGCACACGTCGCCCTGTAAGCAAAAAGGCTGGTCATCTTGAACTCCTCAATCGTAGTCAGTTGCAGGTAGCGCTCGGTCGCAACCTTGATATTGTCACGCAGGCTGAGGGACGTGAAAACTTTCTCAATCTGCGCAGCGAACTCTGGCATATGACCTGCGGCTTCTATCTTGCTGAAATGGTGGATCGCTTTGTCGAAGATTCGACTCCACACCTGGACATTTATGCTTTACTGCTGGAAACCCTCCGCTACCTGGACGCGGACGCAAACGCATTACAGCAACAACGTGCGCAAAACGCAGAGCTACATGATGAACATGTTGATGAGCATAGCCATACGCGGTTGCTACTGCGCTACTTTGAGCTACATCTGCTCTCTGCAATTGGTTATGAACCAGCTCTGCAAAATTGTGCTCACTGTGCTAACGAATTGCGCCCGGAAGAGAATGGTTTCAGAGCTTCACTTGGAGGAGCACTCTGCCCACAGTGCTCCCGTTTCTGGGAGCGACGCCTGTCCCTGAATGCTCTCAAAGTCTTACGCTTCCTACAGCGTAGAAAATGGATTGAAGCCTCCTATCTTCACCTGGACGCCAAACTACAAGCCGAATTAGAAGCCGTTATGCATGACCTTTTACGTTTCCATCTTGAAAGAGATCTCAAATCATGGAGCTTCCTGGATATGCTCAATACCTCTGTCCAGTAGCAAACAATTACCCTCTTCCCTCCACTCACATTCTATGGTACAGTTAGATCAGTAATTTTAGCCTCGTCGCCAATTATTGATTTTATCCCCCCCGAATCGGAGGCACAAATGAGTGATCTCAATCCAACCGCTGACCCCAACCTGGAAGTTACCAAAAAAGCTACCAGGAGTTACGCACTGTATGTCTTCTGGGTAATGTTCAGCATCAGCTTTCTCAACTACCTCGATCGCAATGTTCTAAGTGGAGCAGCTAACGTCGTAGCACGTGAACTGGGTTTTGGCTTTGATGGTATCGGCGTAATCGCCTCATCTTTTCTAGTAGTCTATACACTTAGCACTATACCTTTGGGTATCTGGGCGGACCGCACGAAACGCAAAAACGTTGTAGCCATTTGCGTCGCAATTTGGAGCCTGGCAACTGCCTTCACAGCCCTGGCGAATAGCTTTTTCACGCTCTTCCTTTCAAGAATGGTGCTAGGTATCGGTGAGGCTGGATATTTTCCCGCTGGCACTGCTCTCATGAGTGACTATTTTAGTCGTGCTAAACGTTCGCGTATTATGAGTTGGTGGAGTGTAGGTCAGCTTATTGGTATTTTGGTTGGTTTTGTGATAGGTGGAGTGCTCGCAGGTATTGGAAAATGGCGGCTAGCCTTTGTTTTCACAGGTATTCCGGGCCTCTTACTGGCATTTCTTGCCTGGAGGCTGCGTGAGCCACGACGAAATGAGGCAGACGAAGAAGAAATAGCTCTTTATCCTCATACCCTGGGCAAAACGGCTGAGATCGAAGAACCACATCAGACAATCCACATTTCGTCGAACGTGTTATCTCAGTTTGGTATGTTACTTCGTATCAAAACGCTTGTTGTGTTGATTATTATGCAGATCTTCGCGTTCTTCGTCTTGGGTGTGAATGTTGTCTTTTTGCCTACGTATCTCCAGCAGGGAGATATTTTTGGTCTTGGCTCAGGACAGGCAGGACTTTTCTCTGGTGCTGTTATTGTGCTGGCTGGCCTTGTAGGCACTGTGCTTGGTGGCTACATGGCCGATTGGCTTAATCGTCGCCATCAAGGCGCACGAGTACTGGTGTGTGGTATTGGCTTCTTGTTGAGTGCTCCCTCTTTTGCGCTGGCAATTACCACCCACAATTTCCTGGTTTTTAGCGTCTTCTTCATCATTACTACGATTTTACTGACGCTCTACACAGGTCCGAGTACTGCCGCCACTCAGGATGTCGTTCCCGCGATTCTACGTGCATCTGCTGTAGCCGTCTCGCTCTTCATTGCGCACCTGTTAGGTGATGCTTTTGCACCAACATTGGTAGGTGTGCTGGCTAGCGTTTTTGACCCAACTCATGGCCAGCACTTTGCGCATAATGTGGGGGGGCAAGATCTTGCTCGGGCTCTTCTGATTACATGTACTCCAGCCCTGCTTATTGCGGGCCTGGTAGGTATCTTTGGTGCGCGTTGGATGAAGGCTGATGTGGCTGCTGCGCAAGAGGCTGATAAACTGGGTCTGGTTTCTGCATAAATAATTTGAGAATACTTCCTTGCATTCAGATGAGAAAGATGCCTCCTCTCGTTCTGTCTGACCGGAGGTAGCTGCGTAGCAGCGTTGACAGAACGTCTTCCATGTCCGACCGCATCTTTCTCATCTGAATGCATTTAAGGATAATAGACTGTGCCGAATTGTGATTTATGCCGCACCAGGACTGTATTCTCTACCACTGCCCATCTCAGAAAGAATATGTTATAATGCGCCCAACGAGAGAAACTAATCAGAGAATCTTAAGAGGAATATACATGCAAACTTTGATCAGTGGAATAGAAAAATATGGCGAGTAATTATTCTCCCGATCCTAATAATATAGCATCTATCGGGAATCCGGTCACTCCGCAAAGTGGCCCCGGCTCAGGCAATAAAGTGCCTGAGTATCCCTCTTCGCTTGCTATTCCCTATTCTTCTGATGCAGCACAAGGACCATCACCTCAGACACCGGCTTCGGGTGATAACCGTAGCGACTTTCGACGCTTACCTGCAGGCACATTGCTGTCTTCTGGGCGCTACAACATCGAAAAATCCATTGCTGCTGGTGGTATGGGAGCAGTATATCGTGCCATAGATGTACGATTCGATGATGAACCATGCGCAGTCAAAGAAATGTTGGACGATTTCCAAAAAGATGTCGATCGCAGCCAGGCAGTGGAATGGTTTAAACGCGAGGCTAAGCTCCTGCTGAAACTCAACCATCCCTGTATTCCACGTGTACGCGATTTCTTTATTGAGAATGATAGACATTACCTCGTCATGGATTTTATCGACGGACGTACATTAGCTGAGATATTGGCGAAAGAAGGCAATGTACCCGGACTTGATGGGGCGCATGGCGTTTCAGAGGCTCGTGCGCGTAGTTGGGCACAGCAGCTTTGCAATGTACTGGGCTATTTGCATCGCCAGAACCCGCCAATCATTTTTCGTGATCTCAAGCCGTCGAATATTATGATCACCGATCAAGACGAGATTAAGCTGATTGACTTTGGTATTGCACGTACCTTCCAATCGCAACGTCAATCAACTATCATCATGACCATTGGCTATGCACCTCCTGAACAATTGCATGGCATGCCGGAGCCTCGCAGCGATCTGTATGCTCTTGGAGCAAGCCTGCATCGTGTACTGACCCACCATGATGCGGCCAATAACAAGCCAGGCATTTTCTCCTTTCCCCCGGTTCGCTCGCTTCGGCCCGATATTTCTCCTGCCTTTGAGCAGGTTGTAATGAAAGCTCTCGCACCTGCAGTTGAACACCGCTGGAGCGGTGCAGCCGAAATGGAGCGAGCCATTATGAACCTCCCACCGCTTTCTGCACAGGTACAACTTCCACCAACGGTGCTATCTTCCCAGTCGGGAGGAGATCGAGCTACACCTGCCTCAGTTGTAGTCAACCATTCGAGCGGTGGACTGACCGGCCCTGGAGCAGCTTTCATCAGAACCGCGCAAGATCTTCTCAGCGCCGGGCGGGTGGATGAAGCATACTCCTCGATTCAGTCAGCGTATGTTGTTGAACCAAATAATCCTTTAGTTCATAAAATCTTTGGACAGGTGTTTGCGTGGAGGCGGCAGCCTGATCTTGCTATTCAGGCATATAATCGCTCATTGACATTGAATCCGAATGATGCCGAAACACACAAGCTCGTTGGTGATATGTATTTATATCTCCGAAAGCTTCCAATTCAGGCTATTCCACCTTATACGCAATCATTACGTTTAAATCCCAATGATTTTGAAACGCATCAGCGTCTTGCGAAGTGTTATGAAGAGACAGGCCAACTTGAGCCTGCTTTACGTGAATACCATGAAGCTCTTCGTTTAGCTCCACCTGGTTCGAAGCGACCTGATCTTCATTATGCAATTGGTCAACTCGCCTCGCGGCTGAATCAGTTGGTGCTTGCCGAACGTGCCTATGTGGAGGTTTTGAAGATCAATCCTGCAGACCATTCGACTCGTTTTCTATTGAGCGTGATTTATGAGCTTGAGGGTAAGTTAGAGTCTGCCCGTCGAGAGTGTGGATATGTAGTAGCGGCGACACCGGGCAATCAGGCTGCCCAGGCAATGTTGCAGCGGTTACGCAGCCAGTTGGGACGCTAAGAGGAAGGATACATGATTGTCCTATCTCTACAATTGATCCGACCTAAGGGAGAAAGAGCAAATGAGCACGCATAGTTACCTATCTGAAATGCGTCGAGGCATCTGTCAGTTTGCTTTCTCGATTCTCTGCGGGCTACTGCTTGCAGCTCAGCTTGTTTTTCCCTCAGTCGCTTTTGCACTCTCGGCCAAGACAGATGACAGGGCAGATCCACCACCGGCCCTGGCTCGGTCGGAGGTTTCTGTCGTGCGCCTGGTGAGCAACTACACCGCCAAGACTGTTTCGAGCACAACGTCGAACCAGGCGAATGCGCTGCTCTGTACGAGCCTGGGGGTCCTGGCCAAAAGCTGGCCAGCCCGCTCGCCCGCCGACTTCAATAGCTGGGTCTTAACTGGTGCGAGTCTACTCACTACCACGCCACCCA
>Ga0070706_100005228_pt1 | contig 12378 bp, 12 predicted proteins | sample KBSK5501metaG_FD_65476 | JGI IMG/M metagenome (GOLD analysis project Ga0070706, IMG submission 65476) | Corn, switchgrass and miscanthus rhizosphere microbial communities from Kellogg Biological Station, Michigan, USA - KBS K5-50-1 metaG | ecosystem: Host-associated > Plants > Roots >...
CAGGTGCAGACCATGTTCCGCGGCGAGACGCTGCGCGGGCTGCTGCTGAACGCCTACGGGTGGTGGCAGATGGGGCAGATCATGCTGATCTCCGCCATCGTGGCCTTCGGTGCCGCGGGCCTGTTCCTGATCCTGTCCGGCCTGGGGTTCTGGCACCTGCGCCGGGCGGCCCCGCAGTCCGAAGTCTTCCCGAAGGTGGCCACCAAGGTCGAGGCGAACGCCTGACCTGCCCGCTAAGGCCGAACGCGCCCCTCGCCACATCGTCCCCGGCGAGGGGCGCGTTCGGCGTGAGGCCGCCGCTGCGCGAGTCCCGCGCCGCGGCTGTTACACGTGTCCCCTCGGCCGCCGCTTCCAGCTCGCTCGTAGCCGGGCGCCCGGGCCGCTGCCGCCCGCTACCCGGCCGTGGGACCTAGGTCCCAAACTCACGTGACGGTCCTCCCTTGCCGCCCCCGGCAGAGGCGTGCATTCTTTCCCCAAGGCTTTTCGCACATATCCCGGTTGCGCGTATTAGAGGAGCATCAGATGAGCACCTCCTTCATGGCAGCCCCCCACATCGCTGCCATTGACCTGAATCAGCCAGGCACCTATCTGCATTGGTCGATCTTTGACATCTCGGTCGCGAACCTGGTGGTGATCGCCGTCATGGTCGTGATCTTCGGCGCGGCGCTGCTGTTGCCCTTCCCCCGGGTGCGCCACTCGGCACCCGCGCCTGCCGAGGTGCCGCCCGACGCGGCGCCGGCCGGTGAGTGGGCCGCGAACCTGGGCGACGACGCCGACGCCACCATGTGGACAAGCCGGGCCAGGCGGTGGGCACTGCGCACGCTCCCGCCGAACAAGCTGCTGCCCGACCGCCAGCCCGCCTACGTCGCCTCCTGGGTCTACGTGTTCGGCGTGGCCACCCTGGCGGCGCTGGGCGTGGCCATCGTGTCCGGGTTCGCTATCGCGATCGGCGGCACGGACTGGTGGCACACCAACCCGGTCGGCCATTTCTTCAACAGCACGCACCTGTGGAGCGTCGAGCTGTTCATGGCGTTCATGGTCATTCACCTGTGGGGCAAGTTCTGGATGGCTGCCTGGCGGGGTCGCCGGGCGCTGACCTGGATCACCGGCGTGGTGGCCTTCGTGGCCTCGGTCGTGGAGTGCTTCACTGGCTACCTCACCCAGCAGAACTTCGACTCGCAGTGGATCGCCACCAACGGCAAGGACGCGTTCAACGCGGTCGGCGTGGGTGCGTTCTTCAACGTGCTGAACTTCGGCCAGATGCTGCTGTGGCACGTGGTGCTCGTGCCCATCATCCTGATCGCGCTGGTCGGCGCGCATGTGCTGCTGGTCCGTGTACGCGGGGTCAGCCACCCGCTGCCGACTAAGCGGACCGGCTGGCGGAACCGGGCCGCGCGCAAGGCCGCCAAGGAAGCCGACGCGGCACCCTGGCGCGGGCCGACCCGCCGCTACGACATCCTCAAGGAGGGCACGATCGCCACGGCGATCTCGCTGGCCCTGGTGCTGATCATGGCCGCCGTGCTGTCCTCACCGGACGTGCCGTCGGTGTCGGTGCAGAGCTGGGCGAAGGTCGCCCCGGCGGACTTCCTCGGCACCGCCGCCGCGGAACTCAACGGGACCGCCGGCGCCGCGTCCTACGGCCCGCCCTACAACAACGGGACCGGCGCCGTGCAGCAGGTGGGGCCGGTCAACTGGCAGACGCTGGCCGGGGTCACGCAGCCCGTCAACGCCGCCCAGGACTTCGTCATCACGCCGCTGCAGAAGCTGGCCCCGTTCAGCCCGGCGCTGTCAGCCGCGCTCACGAGTTACACCAGCGCCCCGGCTGACCAGCAGCAGAAGTGGGCCACCGCTTACGGCGACGCGGTCACCAAGGTCAAGTTCGTCAACGGGACCCCGGTGGTGCCGTCGGCCAGCGACGGGCCCGTCCCGGTGATGATGGCCACCGAGCTGAACATGGCGCGCAGCGGTGCCCTGGACTCCGACCTGCTGGCCCAGCGGCAGTTCTACGGCACCGACTTCACCAAGCCGCTGCTGTTCATCGCCGACGGCGAGTACTACGCCCAGCAGGCGGAGGCCATGCACCTGACCGGCGACCAGTGGGGCGTGATGAACGAGACCGGCAGCTACCCCGGCCAGCCCTGGCTGTGGCTCTTCCAGCTCTGGTACCACGTGGCCCCGTTCAACAACTCGCCCGCCGTGGACGTCTGGGCGGTCTACCTGACCGGCATCGCCACGCTGCTGCTGCTCGCGATCCCGTTCATCCCGGGCCTGCGGGACATCCCCCGGCTGATCCCAGTACACCGGCTCATCTGGCGGTCCGGCCGGGACGGCGCGGATGAAGGCGACGGCCCGGCTGCCGAGGACCGCCCGGTCGGCTCCGCCGCAGGCCAGTCGGCATAGTCATTCCGCCCGCGCCCACGGATGGCGGTCCCCCAGGGCAGGGACCGCCATCCAGGCGCCCGGGCGCTCTGTCCTGGGCGCACTCTAAGGTGAGGCCATGCCTGCTTTGCGTGTCCTGTTCCTCGGCGGGACCGGGATCATCAGCTCCGCGTGCTCGTGGCTGGCCGTCGAGCGCGGCATCGACCTGTTCGTGCTCAACCGCGGCCACAGCACCGGCCGGCCGCTGCCCGCCGCGGCGACGGTGCTGCGCGGTGACGCCCGCGATCCGGCGAGCGTCCGGGAGGCGCTCGGCGGCCGCGAGTTCGACGCGGTCGTGGACTGGGTCGCCTACACGCCCGGGGATGTGCAAGCCGACATCGCCACGTTCCGCGGCCGGACCGGGCAGTACGTCTTCATCAGCTCCGCCTCGGCCTACCAGACACCGCCGTCCCGGGTGCCCGTGGTCGAGTCGACCCCGCTGCGCAACCCGTTCTGGCAGTACTCCCGGGACAAGATCGCGTGCGAGGAACTGCTCCGCGCGGCCTACCGCGACGAGGGCTTCCCGGCCACGATCGTCCGGCCGTCGCACACCTATGACAAGACCGAGGTGCCGCTGCACGGCGGCTGGACCGCCGTGGCCCGGATGCGGCAGGGCAAGCCGGTCATCGTGCACGGCGACGGGACCTCGCTGTGGACCTTGACCCACCACGCGGACTTCGCACCGGGCTTCGTGCCGTTGCTCGGGCACTCGCGCACGCTCGGCGAGAGCTTCCACATCACCTCCGACGACGTGCTCACCTGGGACCAGATCACCCATGCCCTGGCGGCCGCCGCGGGCGCCACGGCGGACATCGTGCACGTGCCCTCGGAGGTGATCGCCGCGGCCGACCCGGACTGGGGCGCGGGCCTGCTCGGCGACAAGACGCACTCCATGGTGTTCGACAACGCCAAACTGCGCAGCGTCGTGCCGGGCTACCGGGCGGTGATCCCGTTCGAGCAGGGGGCACGGGAGATCGTGGCGTGGCATGACGAGGACCCCTCCCGGCAGCGGATCGACGCCGGAGTCGACGCGCTGAGCGACAAGCTGGCCCGGGCCTGGCGGCCGGGGAACTGACCGCCGTGGCGACCGCGCAGGACGTGCGCCGGCTGGCCCTGGTGCTCCCCCGTGCCTACGAGGCTCTGGTGCGCGACTACGTGAAGTTCCGGGTGGGCCGGATCGTGTTCCTCTCGATCTCGCCGGACGAGGAACTGCTCGGCTTCGGCTTCCCCAAGGAGGAGCGCGCGGCGCTGGTCGCCAGCGAGCCGGACAAGTTCCTCATGCCGGTGCGCTCCGACGAGCGCTACAACTGGGTGCGTGCCCGGCTCGCCCTGCTGGACGAGGCGGAACTCGCCGAGCTTGTGGTCGACGCGTGGCGCATGTGCGTGCCCAAGCGGGTCGCCGAGGCTTACCGGCGCGGCGATCAGCCATAGCCCTGCGCGGGCGCGGTCGAGCTGAACTCCGCCTGCCTGGCTCAGGCGGCGAGGCGGAACGGCGGGTACTGATCGGTGACCAGGGTCAGCGCGTAGCCGACCACGCGGTTGTGCCAGCGGAACACGCCCGTCACGAAATCGAACAGCCCCCGCGGATAGGTGCCGGTGAACAAGATCGCGAACCAGGCGATGATCACCACGACGATCGCCCCGATGTCGAGGAAGAACAGGACTATGTAGTGCGGAATCGCCAGTAGCCACTTGACCAGCGGAAGCCATCGGTTCAGGGTCGTGGCGGCGTCCGGGTAGGAGTAGTCAAGGCGGACCGACTGCTGGTCGTCGGTTGCCGGATATTTGTCGTCCAGCAGGGCCAGGTAGGCCCCAACCCGGTTGGCGAACCGCTGCAGCTCAAGATTCCAGTCGAACCACCAGCGCGGATACTTGTGCCGGAACAGGATCATGAGCAGGGGAGCGGCGAACAGCAGGCCGCCGGTGCCCGCCGCGGCGCCGGTCGCGCCGTTGTGATAACTCCATTCCCACGTGCCCCCCGACACGGTGCCGAGAACTATCGCGATCGGGATGACCGTGAATATCCGGAACAATGTCGTCACGCGGTTGAGAGCTCGGTCCGGGTAGTCAACCGAGAAGCTCACCGGGTATGAAGGCCCATCCATTGCCGGGACTCCTTTCGCTCGCGCCTCACGGGCCCGCCCCACACCATCGTGTCAGTTGTGCGGCCCGAAGTCATGCACCGTCGCATGGCCGGGTGACGGCCTGGGCAGGGTGATTCTCCCGCCGTGCGGGGATTATTTTGCCGCCCAGGGACCTTCGCCCTCTTGCCGGGTGAACCAGGGCGGACAAGAGTGTTCGCTGTACACGGAAGTCTGGAGGCCATCGTGATTGAGCCTTCCCCGCAGCAGATCATCGTCGGTGTGCACCGGTCGGCAGCGTCCCTGGCGGCGCTGCGCTGGGCGGCGGCCGAGGCCCGGCTCCGCCGCGCCAAGCTGCATGTGGTGCACGCCTGGGAGCCTGCCGTCCGCCGTGCTTCTTACGCCATTCTCGGCGACGGCGCCGCCAGCGGGCAGGAACGGCTCCGGGCCCAAAGCGTCCTCGCCGCGGTCATGCGCGGCGTCTACGGCAGCGAGATTCCCCCGGGCACTACCGCTGAGCTTGCCGAGGGAACGGCGGAACGGGTCCTGGTGCAGCGCTCCACGGAGGCGAGCCTGCTGATACTCGGCGCGGCCGGCGCGCACCTGGCCGGGCGGCCGGCCGGGCCGGTCATCCGTGCCTGCATGCGGAGCGCCCGGTGCCCACTGGTGATCATCACCGCCACCGCGGACGCGCTCCCTCCGGTTGTCAACACCCCCGTGGCCGTCTCCTAGCCCGCTGGCCAGCGCGGCCGTCGGGCCATCGCGGGTTTCCAGGGGGCCACCCCCGGCCAGCAGTGTCACCGCACCACGAGAACCGGCCGGTCCGCCAGGTGAATGACCAGCCCGTAACTAGGGCCAAAGGTCCCTGGGTACCGGCCCGCCGGGTGTGCATGACTGGGGGCATGTTCGCGGATCAGGCGGTCACGCTGGACCTTGATTTCCCCGCCGCCAAGGACGAGTTCCTGCTGCTGACGCACGGAAACCGGCTGGACGGCATGTCGCAGGATGCCTATGCCGAGGGGCTGGCCGGCCAGATCCGGGTCGGGCCGCTCGGCAGCGTGCCGGGCATATCCAAGCTGGTTAAGGTAAGCCTGCTGGACCCGGTGCGCCGGGACGACAGCGTGCTCGTGCCGATGCGCTGGGAGGCGACCGGGCCTGTGGGACGGCTGTTTCCCGTGCTGGATGCGAACCTGATGCTCGGCCAGGACGACCAGGGCCGGGGGGTCTTGCGTCTGTCCGGCGTCTACCGCCCGCCACTGGGCGGCCTGGGGGAGGAATTGGACCAGATCGTGCTGCGCCGGGTCGCCTCGGCCACCGTCAGGTCGCTGTTGCGGCGCATCGCCGCGCTCCTGGCGGACCAGGCGAGTGAACCGGCCGGCTAGGCGTTCCCGTGACCGGCCCGGCGCCCGGGGACGTCTTGCCCGAACTCCCTTAGTGGAAGGGCATCAGGCCGTGCAGCGGGAAGACCGCGTTCCTGGTGGCCATGATCGCCCGGTCAACTGGCTCCGCGGGGTCGTATCCCGAGTCGAACGAGATGAACTCCGCCAACTGGCCCTCGGTCATCGACCCGGGCGCGGTCCGCCCGGTGCGGCGCCGCACGTACTCGCGCCATGTTCCCGGGGTTTCCGCCTGCGGGTCGACCGGGCTGCCCGCGGCCTCCGCGAGCAGGTGGGTCCAGGTCCGGGGCACCACCTCGACCAGCGAATAGCCGCCGCCCCCGGTCGCCAGCCAGCGCCCGCCCGCTGTCTCGTGCGCCAGCCGGTGGATCGCGGCGTGAGCGGCCCGCTGGGCGTCGATGCTCAACTCGAGGTTGGCGAGCGGGTCACTCCAGTGCGTGTCGCAGCCATGCTGGCTGACCAGCACCTGCGGCCGGAACGCCCGCAGCAGCGGCGGCACCGTGGCGTGGAAGGCGCGCAGCCAGCCCGCGTCGCGGGTGCCAGCCGGCAGTGCCACGTTCACCGCACTCCCCTCGGCACCGGCCGCCCCGATCTCGGTCGGCAGGCCGGTCCCGGGGAACAGGGTGGCGGGATGCTCGTGCAGGCTGATGGTCAGCACCCGCGGGTCGGCCCAGAACGCCGCCTGCACGCCGTCACCGTGATGCACGTCGATGTCCACATAGGCGACCCGCTCGGCACCCTGGCCAAGCAGCCATTTGATGGCGATCGCCGGGTCGTTGTACACGCAGAACCCGCTGGCCCGGCCGGCCATGGCATGATGCAGGCCGCCGGCGATATTGATCCCATGCTCGGCTGCCCCGGCCCAGACCGCCCGCGCCGCCGCCAGCGTCGCACCGGCGACCAGCGCCGACGCATCATGCATGCCGGGGAACACCGGGTCGTCCGGGGTGCCCAGCCCGTGCCGGAGCAGGGTGCCGAGGTCGAGCGCGGACGGCTCGGCACTGGCCTGCCGGACGATTCCGATGTAGCCGGGGTCGTGTACCAACTCCAGGTCGGCCACATCGGCGGGTTCGGGTGCCGCCACGCTGACCCCCGCCGCGTCCAGCACGCCGAAGTCGCGCGCCAGTTCGACGGTCAATTCGACCCGGACCGGCGCGAGCGGATGGCTCGGCCCGAAGTCATACCGGGTGAGCCGGTCGTCCCACGCCATATGGAGGGTGCAGGTCACAACCGCGTCCTTTCCGCCGCCCCGTATGCATCCGGGCGGCCGCCGGTCCGCCGATCCCGCGGGCCGCGGCCCGCCCTGGATGGCCGGCCCGGTACCCCCATCCTCGCGCACCGCCTGCCCACGGCGGGCAGGCACACGTGCGGACCGCGCGCCGCCGTGGCCCGGCACACCACGATGATCACTCAGGCCGTAGGGCCCACCGCCCCTGCCCGGCGGGACCTTCGACCGGTTGATTCGGCCGGGCGGCGCGGAGAGGGTCGAACGAGACATACAAGCACCCGCAGGGAGTGACGACCGATGACCATGACGCAAGAACGACACACAGGAGCCACGGGAACCCTCAAGGGGAGGGTTGCCCTGGTGACCGGGGGCACCGCCGGCATCGGTGCGGCGATTAGCAGGCAACTGGCCGGCGACGGGGCCACCATCGGCGCCGGCTACTGGCGCCATCAGGAACGGGCCGCCCGGTTCCGGGCCGACATGGCCGAGCGGTACCCCGATCGGCTGTTCACCGTGCACGAGGGAAACATCGGGTCGGCCGGCGACTGCCGTCGTGTCGTCACCGAGGTCATCGAGCGGCACGGCCGCCTCGACATCCTGGTCAACAACGCGGGCATCACGATCGACAAGACCGTGGCGAAGATGGGCGACGAGGACTGGCAACGGGTGATCGCGGTCAACCTGTCCGGTGCCTTCTTCATGGCCCAGGCCGCCCTCGACCACATGATCAAGCAGGGCACCGGCCGGATCATCAATGTGTCCTCGGTGATCGGTGAAACCGGCGAGATCGGCCAGGCCAACTACGCCGCGTCCAAGTCCGGGCTGTTCGGCCTGACCAAGTCGCTGGCCAAGGAAGCGATCTTCCAGGTCAGGCGGGCAGGCGGCAGTCCGGGGGAGGGCGCCGGGCTGACCGTCAATGCGGTCACCCCGGGGTACGTCGCCACCGACATGGTGGCCGCCGTGCCAGCAAAGGCGCTGGCCCGGATCAAGGAGCAGATCCCGCTGGGCCGGCTTGCCCAGCCGGAGGAGGTCGCCCGGGCCGTCTGCTTCCTCGCCGCCGACGAGTCCGCTTACATCACCGGCCAGATCTGGGCCATCAACGGCGGCCTGGACATGTGAGGAGCACGGCCATGAACACCACCTCAGACGTTTTCGTGCTGTCCGGCGTCCGTACCGCTATCGGCAAATACGGTGGCGGCCTGGCCGGCGTTCCGCCGTGTGATCTTGCTTCGGCCGTGGTCGCTGAGGCGGTGCGCCGAGCCGGGGTGGCGCCGGCCGGGATCGGCCACTGCGTGTTCGGCAACGTGATCCACACCGAGGCCCGGGACATGTACCTCGGCCGGGTTGCCGCCGTCAACGGCGGCCTGCCGGTGCAGACGCCGGCGTTCACCGTGAACCGGCTGTGCGGCAGCGGCCTGCAGGCGATCGTCTCCGCGGCGCAGGCCATCATGCTCGGCGATGCGGCGACGGCCGTGGCGGGCGGCGCGGAGTCAATGAGCCGCGGCCAGTACTGGCTGCCCGGCATGCGGTGGGGGCAGCGGATGCAAGATGGCACGGTCATCGACGCCATGGTCGGCGCGCTGACCGACCCGTTCGACGCCTGCCACATGGGAGTCACCGCAGAGAACGTGGCGGCCGACTACCACGTGTCCCGCGACGACCAGGACGCCCTGGCCGCCGAAAGCCACCGGCGGGCGGCCGCCGCCACCGACGCCGGCCACTTCACCGGGCAGATCCTGCCTATGGAGGTGCCCGGCCGTAAGGGCACCACCACCTTCGCGACCGATGAGCAGATCCGCCCGGGCGTCAGCACCGAAGACATGGCGAAGCTACGGCCGGCCTTCGCCAAGGACGGCACGGTGACGGCCGGCAACGCGTCGGGTATCAACGACGCCGCCGCTGCCGTGGTTCTTGCCAGCGGTGACTTCACCGAACGGGAGGGACTGGCGCCCATGGGCCGGCTGGTGGCCTACAGCCATGCCGGGGTCGAGCCGCGGATCATGGGCATGGGACCGGTCCCGGCCGTGCGCCAGGTGCTCGACCGGGCCGGCCTGAAGCTCGACGAGATCGACGTCTTCGAGGTCAACGAGGCCTTCGCGGCGCAGGCCCTGGCAGTGGTCAGGGAACTGGGCCTGCCGCCGGAGCGGACCAACCCCAACGGCAGCGGGATCTCGCTCGGCCATCCGATCGGCGCGACCGGGGCCATCCTGGTGGTGAAGGCGCTGTATGAACTGCGCCGGACCGGCGGCCGCTACAGCCTGGTCACCATGTGCATCGGCGGCGGCCAGGGCATTGCCGCGGTGTTCGAGCGGGCATAGCACGGTAGTGATGGGCATGGCACGATTTCGTCCAGGCACCGGCGGGGCGGTCGGCGGCCGCTTCGTCCGCTGATTACGGCGCGGCTGGGCACTGAGGAGGACGGCATGGACGACGTCGGGATGGCACGGGCCGCAGGCGAGGACGCCATGGCAGCGCTCGCTCCCGAGGCTGGCTTGTTTGCGAGGCTGGACCCGGTGAACCTCTCCAGTTCGCTGCTGGCCGTCGCCGGGCGTGCCGCGCTGAACCCCGTCGCCACCTCCAGCGCGCTCTGGCAGTTCGGGTCGGCCCTGGCCGGGATCGGCCCGGAGGCAGCCGCGCGGTGGGCGGGCCGCGACGAGGATGACCACGGGCACACGGCGCTGTCCAGAGACAAGAGGTTCGCGGACCCGGCCTGGCAGGAGAACCCCGTGTTCTTCGCGATCGGGCGGGCCTACCTCGCCGCGGTGCAACTGGCCGAGGGCCTGCTGGCCGCCGGCCGCGGCCACCCGGTGACCGACGCGAAGGCGCGGCTGGCGTCCGACCTCGTGCTCGCCGCGCTCGCGCCGACGAACTATCTCGCGACCAACCCGGCGGCGCTCAAGCGGGCGTTCGACACGGGCGGGGCGAGCATCATGGCCGGCACCAGGAACTTCCTCGGCGATCTCAGGGACAACAAGGGCAGGCCGCGGCAGGTGGACACCCGGCCGTTCGAGATCGGCCGGAACCTGGCCGCGACCCCCGGCAAGGTCATCTTCCGCAACGACCTGATGGAATTGATCCAGTACGCGCCGCAGACGCCACAGGTCCGCTCGGTCCCGATGCTGGCCAGCCCGCCGTGGATCAACAAGTACTACATCATGGACTTGGCCCCCGGCCGCAGCTTTCTTGAGTGGGCCGTCCAGCACGAGCGCACGGTCTTCGCCATTTCCTATCGCAACCCAGACCCGAGCATGAGCGGTGTGACCCTGGACGACTACCTCGTCGACGGCCCGCAGACCGCACTGGACGTAATCACCGATATCACCGGGGCGGCGAAGGTCGACATCGTCGGGCTGTGCCTCGGCGGAACGCTCACCGCGATGCTCGCCGCCTACCTGGCCGGCACCGGTGACCAGCGGCTCGGCTCGGTCACCTTGCTGAACACCCTGCTCGACTACAGCGAGCCCGGAGTGCTCGGCGCCTTCACCGACGAACTCACGGTTTCCCGGCTGGAGCGCCGGATGAAGGAGCATGGGGTCCTGGATGGCGGCCAGATGGCCGCCACCTTCGACGCGCTGCGCCCCAACGACCTGATCTTCAACTATGTGGTGTCCAACTGGCTGCTCGGCCAGGACCCGCCGGCCTTCGACATCCTGGCCTGGAACAGCGACAACACCCGGATGCCCGCGACAATGCACGCGTTCTACCTGCGCTCGCTGTACCTGCGGAACGAACTGGCCCGCGGCGTACTGGAGGTGAAGGGGCAGCGGCTATCCCTGGCTGACGTCAAGAGCGACGCCTACGTCGTGGGAGCCATCAACGACCACATCGTGCCCTGGCCCGCGTCGTACAAGACGACACGCCTGATGGGCGGGGAGGTTCGCTATGTGCTGTCCAGCGGTGGCCACATCGCCGGGATCGTGAACCCACCCGGCCCGAAGGGCTGGTATGAGGAGGCCAAACCGCCGTACCCGGTGAACGCGGCGCAATGGCGTGCGGCCGCGGCGCATCACAGCGGGTCCTGGTGGGAGGACTGGACCAGGTGGGCGGGCCGGCGGGCCGGCCGTCGTACCGACCCCCCGCCCATGGGCAGCGAACGTTACCCGGCGATCGCCGACGCGCCTGGCAGCTACGTCCACGGCTGAGGCGCCGGCGCCCGGCGGCCCCGCACCCTAGCGGCGCCCATCCTTCCTGGACGCCATCTGCCCTGCCGCGCTAGATATACCAAAGTCATGCTTGACAAGCCGAGCGCTTTTGCGTACTTTAGTTTGCAGAGACCTAAAGGAAAAGGAGGAACCATGAGCGACACCAAGACCGTCGGCCAAGAGCTTCAGGGCGAGATGCTGAAGACTATCCGCAAGAGCCAGGAGACCGTGGTCGACGCGATCCAGATGTGGGCCGATGCGGTCCAGGCCATCAAGCCGCCGCTGCCCGATGTGAGCATTCCATTCTCCGACAAGCTGCCTAAGCCGGGCGAGCTGGTTTCGGGAGCCTACGACTTCGCCGAGCAACTGCTCGCGGCGCAGCGGAAGTTCGCCGAAGACGTGCTGCAGGCGACCGCGCCGCTGTTCTACGGCGAGACGGCCCCCGCCGCCAAGAAGGCGAGCACCACGACCAAGTGAGCCTGACGGGCCGGCCTGCCGGCTCATCCTCCCGTCACCCGTTGCAGCGGGCCGGGCAGGGACACACAACCGTGCGGCGGCCCGGCAACGGCCCGCCGTGCGGTTGTTGTGCTCAGTATTGTTAGCAAGAGTGATCCGCAGCCCGTGGGAGCGAGGTGACCATGACCGACGTATGGGACGCCCAGATGAAGACCCTGGGCGGCTTCATCCGCAGCCAGCGCAAGCTGGCGAACCTGTCGCTCCGCCAGCTTGCGGAACTGACCAGCCTCTCGAACCCGTACCTGAGCCAGATCGAACGCGGCCTGCACCAGCCGTCGGTCCGGGTGCTGCGGCTGCTGGCCGACGCGCTCAACGTGTCCGCGGAGACACTGCTCGCCGAGGCCGGCCTGCTGGAACATGGCGCCGACGCCGCCCGCGGCGACACCGGCGGCAGCCGGGGCTCGGTGGAGTCGGTGATCCGGGCTGATGCCCGGCTCGACGACGAGCAGAAGGCTGCCCTGCTCGCGGTCTACCGGAGCATGCTGAGGGAATAGGCCTGGCCCGTCAGGAGGAGGAATCCGCCTCCTCGCGCCGGATGCCCGCGGCAAGCTCGCCGGCCGTCCAGCCGGTGATCAGCCGCCCGTCCTTGGTGGCAT
>Ga0070706_100005229_pt1 | contig 12376 bp, 12 predicted proteins | sample KBSK5501metaG_FD_65476 | JGI IMG/M metagenome (GOLD analysis project Ga0070706, IMG submission 65476) | Corn, switchgrass and miscanthus rhizosphere microbial communities from Kellogg Biological Station, Michigan, USA - KBS K5-50-1 metaG | ecosystem: Host-associated > Plants > Roots >...
TGGAGGGTGGAAGCGAGCCCGTGAAGAAGCGCCGCGGCTCATGCCGTTGCGGAGGATCGCTGCCCTGGCTTAGCGTGCCCCGTTCCTTCCTCTGGGGAGGTCGGCGGAAAGGGTGGAGATCATGTTCAAAGCTTCCGTAGTGCGTGGGGTCGTCGCCAGCGTGTTCGCGATCAGCGCGGCAGCCGCGGGGCTCGCCGGCGCGACCAGCGCCGCTGCCGGCCCGGCTCCCGAGCCGCCGCCCCCCAACTGCACGCTGCCACCTCCGACCGACACTGGCGCCACGGTCGCGCCAGTGCCGCGCGACGGGCGATGCGCGACGTTGCGGGTCACGAAGACAGTGACCGGCACGCCGGCGCCAGGGACGACCTTTAGCGTCGTCGTCGATTGCGCCCTGGTCGAAAAGATGGGGACCATCCCGGCCCCAGAGGCGAGCGCGGCGGATGCCTTGCCGCCCGGACAGGATCCTCCGTTCACCACCACCCTGACGTTCCCGGCGAATGGTGGGACCCAAGACGTGCTGATCACCCGATCGAGCGACTGCACGACCACTGAGACGCCACCACCAGGGTGCACCCTCACCTCCATCGACCCTGTGACGACCGAGGTACGCGACGACATCGTGTACCCGGTGACGGTCACCAATGACTGCCCACCGCCACCGTCGGAGCCCGCGGCCGCGGCAGCCGCGCCCGTCGTGGAAGCGCCCCGCTTCACCGGGTAACCGACGGGCGGACCACCCGCCCTGCTAACCGCTTTGCTAATGAACGCGCCATAACCAGCCCGGACAGGGCGACATTCGGGTGCGGTAGTGACCTTCGGAAAACGCAGGTCAACTGGACTGCACGTCACGCGCTTGGACGCGGTGACATGGCCACTGTCGGACTGGCTGTCCTGAGAGCGCGCTGGGAGTCGCCCCGGACGGCGTCGAATCCGGGGGACGCTCCGGTAGATTGAGGTCATGCCGATGCGGACCGACTGCCGCCACTACGAGAGTCGGACCTACCCGAGTGGGGAGACGGTCCGGAAGTGCCGCCTCGACCTGGCTCCGGACGCGCCCTGGCGTTGCCCCGACGACTGCCCGAAGTTCGAGAAGCGACGCTGGGACGCCGGCTGGCAGTACGGCAGCCTCGGCGAGTCGGCCAAGTCGCCCGAGTCGGAGCCTCAGGGCAAGGAGGTCGACGCACTCCTCGATGAAGCCGAGGACATCGTCAACCTGGCGGCGCCGGACATCCTGTCCGAGTTCGAGAAGAAGAGCCGCAAGCGGCGCATCTTCGGCCGCAACAAGAAGAAGAGGAAGAAGTAGCGACCCACCGCGGCGCGCGTGCGCTCGCCTCGCGTGCACCAGGTGGGAGTCGAACCCACACGGGCCGAAGCCCACAGGATCCTAAGTCCTGCGCGTATGCCATTCCGCCACTGGTGCGTCCGTCTCACGGTAGTGGCGCGTCAGGCGAGCGTCGCGGGTTCGTGACTGACGGGTTACGCGCCTGAAACAGAGTCGGGCAAAGCATCATCTGCATGCTCTCGCCACTCGAGGGCTTCGTGGTGGGCGTCACCGCCGATCGCCGCGCTGACGAGCAGGCCGACTTGCTCGTTCGTCGGGGCGCTCACGTTCTCCACGGGCCCGTGATCCACACCCTGCCCTTGGGTCCCGAAAGTGATCTGCGTGACGCGACGGTGCAGGTGATAGAGCATCAACCCGACTACGTCATCGCCAACACAGGCATCGGTATCCGGGGCTGGGTGACGGCCGCCGCCGCTTGGGGATGGGACGAAACCCTGACCGCCGCGCTCGGGACGGCCCGGGTGCTCGCACGCGGGCCGAAGGCCGCCGGCGCGCTGCACGCTCTCGGTGTCGACGTGTGGTGGCGAGCGCCGCGTGAGTCGCTGTCCGAGGTGGTCGATCGCCTCCTTGCCGAACCGCTGGCGGGACGCACCGTCGCCTTCCAGCTCCACGGGGGCGACACGCCGGAGGTCACCGAGAGAATCCGCGCCGCCGGCGCCCGCATGATCGAGATCCCGGTGTACCGCTGGCAACTCCCGGACGAACGGACCGCCCCCTATGCGCTCATCGATCGTGTCTGCAACGGCGACGTCGACGCGGTGACGTTCACAACCGGGCCGGCGGTGGAGAACCTCCTCGAGCTCGGCCGCGAACGCGACCTCGAGGTCGCCGTTCGCGACGCGCTCAACGGTCGCGTGCTCGCCGCCGTCATCGGGCCGTACTGCGCCGCCGTGGCCCGGCAATTCGGCCTCGACGACATCGTCGAGCCGGTCGCGGCGCGCCTGGGCTCGATGGTGCGGACGCTCACCGAACAGCTGTCGGGCCAACGGTTCGTCGTCCGCGCCGGTGGCCGCACGATGACCGTGCAGGGTCGCGCCGTGGAGATGCAGGAGATCGACGGGAACGAGCGCACTGTCTGGTTGACCACACGCGAGCGGTGGCTGCTCGACAGCCTGCTTCGGCGACGCGGCGCCGTCGTGTCTCGTGCAGAGCTCGGTCGTCTCGTCTGGGGAACCGCCGGCGCCGACCACCTGCTCGACGTCACGGTTGCCCGCCTCCGCCGGCGACTGGGCTCGCTCGGCGCCGTGGTCGAGACCGTGCCGAAGCGCGGGTACCGCGTACGAGGTGAGATCGAGCCCTGACCGCGTAGGGATCTCACAGCCGCATACCGGCGGCGTGAGATTGTCGAGATCAACCCGTCATCGGCTCGACACGCCCACGAAGGACGTCGCATTTACCGTGCGCTCATGGCAACTCCGGACATCCCCGGCGCAAAGCGATCGGGCCTGCCCGTCGACTTCGAGCGGCTCGCCCGCGTCGGCGATGCCGACCTGACGCCGGAGGAGCGGTACGCGCTGAAGACGCACGGTGTGTGCGCGCAGCTCCAGGACCACGTGTTCATGATCCGCGTGCGCGTCCCCGGCGGCCGGTTGCAGCCCGACCAGGCTCGGGCGCTGGTCGGCATGGCACGGCATCACGCGCGGGACTGGGTGCACCTCACGACCCGCCAGAACGTCGAATTGCACTGGGTCTCCGACCGTTCGGTGCCCGCCGTGCTCGCCGAGGTCGACAGGATCGGCCTGACGACCCGCTCGGCGTGCGGGCACACGTTGCGGAACGTGATGAGCGCGGAGGAGGCGGGCGTCGGGCTCGACGAGCCGTTCGACTGCCTGCCGGACGCCCGGGCGGTCTCGGCCGCCATCGTCGGCCGCTCTCGCGCCTTGAACTGCGAGCTGCCGAGCCGGATCAACATGGCGTTCGGCGGGTCACCGCGCTGCCGGCAGGACGCGTTGTTGAACGACGGCGGGTTCGTCTCGGTCGTACGCGACGGCGAGGCGGGCTACGAGCTGTGGGGCGGCGGCAGCCTGGGCCGCTCGCCTCACCTCGCAGTGCGCCTGCACGAGTTCGTGTCCCGCGGTGACGTGCTGGCGGCGGCCGAAGCCCTCGTCGACGTCTTCGTCGGTCACGGCGACCTCGATCACCCTGCGAAGGGCCGCCTGAAGTTCGTGGTGGAACGCCTCGGCGAGGAGCAGTTCCGCGCCGAGTGGTCGGCCGCGTTCGAACACGCCCGCCGGCGTTCGCATCCGGAACCGGGGCCCGTCTCCGTGCTCGGGAACGTCGAGCACGCGGCCGTGCTGGCGGCCGCGCCAGCCGGCGGATGGAGCGCGGGTGTGCGACCCCAACGCACGGTCGGTAGGGCGTTGGCCACCGTTGACGTGCCCATGGGTGACCTGAGCGGTCGCGAGCTCGAAGCCATCGCCGATCTTGCCGAACGGTACGGCGGCGGCGCGCTTCACCTCAGCCGCGATCAGGACGTGGTGCTCCGCGACGTCTCCGTGGACGCGGTCGACGCGCTGCGCGCCGCCCTCGCGGAGCACGCCCTCGGCATCCTGGGCGACAGCCGGTCGCCGCGTGTGCGGGCATGCACCGGCTCGGCGGTGTGCGCGCTCGGCATCACGACCGCGCCCGACGCCGGTATCTCGCTGCTCGCCAGCGACGGTCTTCGTCGCCATTCCACGCTGCGCGTCCACGTGTCCGGATGCCCGAACTCGTGCGCCCAGCACCAGGCCGCGGACATCGGCCTGGCCGGCACCAAGGTGAAGGTCAACGGCGAAGCCGTGGACGGCTACCAGGTGTTCGTGGGCGCCGACCTCGAGCGCCAGGAGCACGGCGAGGTCGTCGGACGAGTGGGGGAGCGCGATGTCGTCGCCGCCGTGGACGCGCTCGTCGGCGTGTGGGAGGCGTTGCGGCACGACGGCGAGACGCTCGGCCGCACATGTAGGCGCGTCGGCCTCGATGCGATCGCCGCGCACGTTGCTGGTCTGCTCGAGCGCCGCTGGGAGTCCGGCGCCGGCGAGGAGCGCGAGCTCGTGACCGCTGGTTCCGGTCCCTGACCCGTCCGTCTGTTCGAAAGGAACCCACGATGCCCATACCCGTGTCCGAAGCCGTCGACGAGGCGGGCGCGCTCGCGCGCACCAAAGCGGACCAGGCACGCAACCTGCCGCGGTACGCGATCGCCAGCATGCTCGCGGGCGCGTACGTCGGCGTCGCAGTCGTGCTCCTGATCAGCGTGGGCGCGCCGCTCGTCACAGCCGCATCACCCTTCAGCAAGCTCATACAAGGCGCCGTGTTCGGCGTCGCCCTGACCCTCGTGGTCTTCGCCGGAGCCGAGCTCTTCACCGGCAACACGATGACCATGCTCCAGGGGTTGGTCCGGCGCGACGTCCGGGTCGGCGATCTCGTGGTCGTCTGGGTGAGCTCGCTGATCGGCAACCTCGTCGGTTCGATCTTGTTCGCCGCCGCCGTCTACCAGTCGGGCGCGCTCACGATCGGCGCCACCCCCGGGAAAGCCAGCCCCGCCCAGACGCTCCTCGGCTCGATCGTGCAGGCCAAGGACGCCGCCAGCGGCGGACAGCTCTTCTGGCGGGCGGTGTTGTGCAACGCGCTCGTGTGCCTGGGACTGTGGATGGCGGCACGGACCCGAAGCGACGCCGCGAAGTGCATCGTCTTGTGGTGGGCGCTGCTCGCGTTCGTTGCCTCGGGCTTCGAGCACTCAATCGCAAACATGACGACGTTCTCGCTCGCCGCGCTCGACGGCAGCGGCACGTGGAGCATGCTCTTCCACAATCTCGCGTGGACGGTGCCCGGCAACATCGTCGGCGGTGCGTTGGTCGTGGGCGGTAGCTACGCCTGGCTCGGCGCCAAGGCGCGGACACCGGAGCCGGCGACGCCGGTCTCGGCGGAGCAATCACCGAACGGCCAGGACCTGGAGCCCGTGACAGTGGCGTGATCGCCGGCCCCGCGGCGCGACGACGGGCTGGTGGGCCGCGTGCCCGCCAGCCCGCTGTCGCGTGTGCGGTAGCGTGCGAAGAACGAAGGAGGGGGGGAATGGGCAAGCAGGTTCCGATCGTCGATTACCTCGTGCTCGACGACGGCGCGCCGCATCTCGTCGCGAACCGGTGCGACACGTGCGGGGCGCTGTACTTCGATCGCCGCAATGCGTGCGCCAAGTGCAGCGGCCGATCGTTCTCGAAGGAACGACTCGCCGACGACGGCAAGGTGCGCAGCTACACCATCGTGCACCGCGCCGCGCCGGGTGTCCCGACGCCGTACGTGTCGGCGATCGTCGACCTGTCCGGCGGCGGCGTGGTCAAGGCGAACCTGCTGAACGTCGAGCCCAGCCCCGACAATGTGCGCTTCGGCATGGACGTCCGTCTGACGACCACGGTCGCCGGCGTCGACGACGAGGGCACCGAGGCGGTCCAGTTCGGCTACGAGCCGGCCTGAGGGAGAGAAGGAGCACGCGATGGCTGAGCGCGACGTCTGGATCCTGGGCGCGTCGATGACGAAGTTCGGACGGTATCCCGACAAGGACCTCATCGACCTGGGGGCCGAGGCGGCGCTCGCCGCCCTCGACGACGCCGGCGTCACGATGGCCGACATGGACGTCATGGGCGCCGGCAACCTCATGGAGGCGGCGAGCGGCGTCGGGCAACGCATCCAGAAGCAGGTGGGCCAGAACGGCGTCCCCGTCTACAACGTCGCCAACGCGTGCGCCACGGGCGCGACCGCCATCCGCTGCGTGTACATGGCGATCAAGTCGGGTGAGGCCGAGACCGGCATCGCCGTCGGCCTCGAGAAGATGGGCAAGGCCGGCCTCCTCGGCAGCGCGCCCCGCTCCGACAAGAACGTGTACGAGCCCTCGGGCCGGTACGGCTCGGTGATGAGCGTCGAGGGGCGCGTCGGCACCACGCTCATGCCCGGCGTGTTCGCGCAGGCGGGCATGGAGTACGCCAGCGAGCACGACGGCGTCGCCTTCGAGCAGTTCGCCAAGGTGGCAGAGAAGAACCACGCCCACTCCACGCTCAACCCGCTCGCGCAGTACCAGAAGCAGTTCTCGCTCGACGAGGTCATGGGCGCCGAGATGATGGCGTACCCGAACACGCTGCTGATGTGCTGCCCGACCGGCGACGGGAGTGCGGCTCTCGTGCTCGTCTCGGAGGAGAAGCTCCAGAGCCTCTCCGACGAGCAGCGAAAGCGGGCGGTGAAGATCTCGGCGTCGGTGATGACGTCCGACCCGTGGACCGAGACCGATCAGGTGCAGCCGGACGTGAACACGCTGACACGCGACGCCGCCAACCAGGCGTACGAGACCGCCGGCGTCGATCCGTCCGACCTCGACCTCGTGGAGCTGCACGACTGCTTCGCGACCGCCGAGCTCATCCACTACGACAACCTCGGGCTGTGCAAGCCGGGCGACGCGGGCAAGTTCATCGACGAGCGCGGTCCCTGGCGCGACGGCGAGACACCCGTCAACGCTTCGGGTGGCCTCATTTCGAAAGGCCACCCGCTCGGCGCAACGGGCGTCGCCAACCTCTACGAGGTCGCGACGCACCTGCGGGGCGAAGCCGGTGACCGCCAGATCGAGGACGCCAAGGTCGGCCTGACGCACGTCATCGGGCTCGGCTCGGCGTGCGCGGTGCACGTCCTCGAGAAGGCGACGATCTAGAGTCACGCCATGCTGCAGGCCGGTACCGAAGCTCCCGACCTCACCCTTCCCGACCAGGACGGCAATCCGGTCACGCTGTCGGATCTGCGCGGCCGCTGGGTGCTGCTGTGGTGGTACCCGATGGCCGACACCCCCGGTTGAACGATCGAGGGAAAGGGCCTGCGTGACCAGGCCGCCGACTTCGAGAGCATGAACTGCGAGATCCTCGGGATCAGCTTCGACGCTGCCGAGGCCAACAAGGCGTTCCGCGAGAAGTACGACTTCCCGTTCCGGTTGCTGTCCGACTACGACGAGCAGGTCGGCGTGAAGTACGAGACGCGCGACCCGGGCACGGACAAGGTCAGCTTCGCCAAGCGCTACAGCTACCTCATCGACCCGGACGGGATCATCCGCAAGTCGTACGAGGTCACCGACATTCCGGTCCACCCGGCCGAAGTGCTCGCCGACCTCCACGAGTTGCAGAACGCCTGAACCCTCAAACCGCCGTCCACCCTCCGTCGACGCACACCACCTGTCCCGTCACGAAACTGCTGGCGTCGCCGGCGAGGAACAACAGCGCGCCGTCGAGCTCGTGCTCGTCGCCGCCGCGCCCCATCGGCGTCCGGTTGCGGATCCAGCGTTCGGCGCGTTCATCGCCGAACATCCGCCCCTCGGTCATCTCGGTGCGGAACCAGCCCGGCGCCAGCGTGTTCACGCGCACCCCCTGCCGGGCCCACTGCGCCGCCAGCTCGCGCGTGAGGTTGACGAGCCCGCCCTTCGACGCCGCGTAGCTGGCCATCGGGATCTGGCCTACTCCGACCAGACCCCACAGCGACGCGACGTTGACGATCGTGCCGCCCGCGCCCGACTCGACCATCGAGCGCGCCGAGAGCTGCGCGAGCGCGAACGGCGCCACGAGGTTCACCTCGAGGACATCACGGAACGAGTCGACCGGCTCCTCCATGGCCGGGAACATGGCGTCCTTGCCGGCGTTGTTGACGAGCACGTCGACCCGGCCGAAGCGACCAAGCGCAGCATCGACGAGCGCGCCCGCGGTGTCCGGCTGCGAGAGATCGCACGCAACCGGCTCGGCGTCGGCGAGCTCGCTGGCCAGTTTCTCGAGGCGCTCGCGCCGCCGGGCGGCGAGCACGACGCGCGCGCCGGCGGCATCGAGCACGCGAGCGAATCGAGCGCCGAGCCCGGAGCTCGCTCCGGTGACGATTGCGACGCGCCCGTCGAGACGGAATGCGGCCAGGGGATCGAGTTGCGGCACGGCCGGGAGTGTACGAGGCCGGTGTCACGGGAGAGTTGACGCTGCGGGCTCGTCGACGTTTGACTCCCGGAACCAATGAAGCAAGCACTGCTGCCGCCCGGCCTCGACGAGATGGACGACGCGGCGATCGCCGAGTTCCGCGGCCGGTATGGGCAGCTCGAGCTCACGCCGGTCGTGGTCGTCATCGCGGCGTACGAGGAGGAAGCAGCGATCGGAGCGGTGCTCGACGAGCTGCCGGCGGAGGCCTGCGGCCTCGCGACGAGCTGCATCGTCGTAGTCGACGGCGACACCGACCGCACCTCGTCAGTGGCGCGGGACCACGGCGCGTACGTCTGCACGTTCGCGACGAATCGCGGCCAGGGCGCGGCGTTCCGCGTCGGCTACGCCCTCGCCAGAGGTGCGGGCGCGCACTTCATCGTCACCACGGACGCCGACGGACAGTACGTCGGAAGCGAGATCGATCAGCTCCTGCAACCCCTCGTCGCCGGCGATGCCGACTTCGTGGTCGGCTCCCGATGGCTGGGCCGCCAGGAGACGACCGACCGGATCCGCCGATCGGGCTCACGTTTCTTCGGCCGTCTCGCCACCATCCTCACGGGCCGGCGCATCACCGACACGTCATCCGGCTTCCGTGCCATGACTGTCGAGGTGACCGAGGCCGTCACGCTGCGACAGCCGCAGTACCAGGCATCGGAGTTACTCATGGAAACCCTCGCGAAGGGGTTTCGTTTCGTCGAGGTTCCGATGACCATGCGGAAACGCTCGTACGGGCAGACGAAGAAGGGGTGGTGGCCCCTGTACGGCTTTCGCTACGCGCGTGTGCTCACGACGACCTGGCTGCGTGAACGACATCGAACGAGACGCGTGGCCGGACATTCTTGACGAGCCGGGTCACGAATGAGTGACGAGGCTGCAATCTTCTCATGCACAGGAAACATTGCTCTCAAGATCGCATGATAAGAAAGGCGCAGCCCAGCCGGCGGACCGTCCTACCGCAAGACAACAGCGCAACGGCCGAGAGGTGGAGGAACCGGAGTGCGGATCTTGATTCTGGGCGGCGACGGGTACCTCGGGTGGCCGACGGCGTTGCATTTGTCCGATCGGGGCCACGATGTCGCGATCGGTGACAACTTCGTGCGGCGGCAGTACGACCACGAGATGGGTGTCGAGAGCCTCGTTCCCATCGCGCCGCTGCACACGCGCATCAAGGCCTGGCACGAGCACACGGGCAGGCTGATCGACACGTTCGTCACAGATCTGACGGACGCCCACGCGACCTTCGACATGATCGACGGTTTCCGCCCCGACACCATCATCCATTTCGCCGAACAGCGCGCCGCGCCCTATTCGATGATCGACCGCGCGCACGCCGTCTACACCCAGTACAACAACGTGATCGGCACCCTGAACGTTCTCTACGCCATCAAGGAGACCGATCCCGACATCCACCTCGTCAAGCTCGGAACGATGGGTGAGTACGGCACGCCGAACGTCGACATCGAAGAGGGTTGGCTGGAGCTGTCGCACAAGGGCCGGACCGACCGTGTCCTGTACCCGAAGCGACCGGGATCCTTCTACCACCTGAGCAAGGTCCACGACAGCCACAACATCGAGTTCGCGTGCCGCGTGTGGGGGCTACGCGCAACCGATCTGAACCAGGGGGTCGTGTACGGGCAGCAGACGCCCCAGACCGCTCTCGACGACCGTCTCGCCACCCGTTTCGATTACGACGCGATCTTCGGGACGGTGCTGAACCGCTTCGTCGTGCAGGCGGTGCTCGGCGAGCCGCTGACGATCTACGGCGAGGGCGGACAGACCCGAGGCGTCATCGACATCCGCGACACCGTCGAATGCCTGCGCCTCACCTCCGAGCAGCCCGCCGAGCGGGGCGAGTTCCGCGTGTTCAACCAGATGACCGAGAGCTTCACCGTGACCGAGATCGCAAAGGTCGTCGCGACCTCGTATCCGGGTGAGGCGAGCATCGAGAACATCGAGAACCCGCGCGTCGAGGCCGAGACCCACTACTACAACGTCGTGCACAGCGGTCTCGTGGAGCTCGGGCTGACGCCGCACCATTTGTCGGAGACGCTCATCACCTCGATGTTCGACGTCGCCGACCGCTACAAGCGTCGGGTCGACCGCGAAGCGCTGCTGCCGCTGGTCAACTGGCGACGGACGGCGAACAAGGTGCGTCCCGCGGAGCCGCAGCCGGACTGGGACTCGGATTGGTTGGTGTCACCCGACCGGTAAGGGCGGTGAGCGCCAGTGCTCCCGCCAGTGGAGCCAGGGTGAGCGCGGGGAGCTGGTAGCGCCACGAGAACAGGAACAGGTCCGCCGCCAGCAGGACGCCCAGCCCACAGAGGGTCGGGAGCAAGCACGCGGCGCGGAGCCCTGAGCGTCGGGCCCGCCCGACGCCGGCCGCGGCCAGCAGCCCGGCGATGAACGCGATGCCGAAGACGGTTCCGGGCACGTAGCCGACGCTCAGCTGGTAGTCGCGGAGAAAGATGGCGAGAGGCTCGACGACGTGCGGTTTGCCACCGCCGTATGTCCGGGTCGCCGAGGTCGGATCGTGTCCGAGGGTCGGGTAGTCGCGCTGAAACTGCCACCGCTCGAGGGGGACGTCGCGGGGGAACGTCGTGCGTCGAAACACGAACAACTTCACGAAGTCGGTCCCGACCGCCTTCGCGTAGTCGAGCGGTTGGTGAAGGATCACCCGGCGCCCGAAGTCACGCAGCACCGCGTCGCGGGACTTACCGGGCGGCAGCACGACTTGCAGGGGGTACGGGCTGTGGTGGGCATATTCGTCGGAGCCCAAGCGGTGCCCGAGAGGTTCCGGGGGACACAGCACGCGTTCGTAATCCGGGAGGTCGAGGCCGCGGCAGTCGACGAAGGTCGCGGCACGGCCGTAGATGAGGTACGCATCACCGCGGCTCAACCTGACGTCTCCCGCCTTGACCCAGGCGTATCCGGCGTACGTCGCGAGGACGAGCACGAAGGCCAGTCCGATCGTCGCGGCGCGGATGAGCCGTTGCCACCCGCCCGTACCGGCGACGAGCGCGAACACGACCGCAGGAACGACGAGGACCGCGCCGACCGAGCGGACGGTCGCGGCCAGGCCGAATAGAGCTCCTCCCGTCGCGAGGGCGGCGATGGGAGGAGGGCGCGTCCAGAGCAGCAGCACAACCGCGGCGAGGATGAGCGCCTCGAACAGCGTCTCGGACATGATGTTCTGCTCGATCTGGAGCTGGTACGCGTCGAGCAGGACCGGCACCGCGGCCAGCACTGCAATCCATCGCCGGACGCCGAGCCGGATGAGCAGGGCGTAGATCGCAACGCCCATGCCCAACCCGAGGATGTGCTGCACGCCGGCGACGACCGCGAGGTTGCCCACCGCGAGGACGGGACGGAGCAGGAGAGCGATGTAACCGATGGGTTGCGAGTTCTGCGCCGGGTCGAGGTCGTGCAGATTTCCGAGGTACCGGTAGGAGTCGATATACAGCAGGGCGGGCCGGTAGGCGATCTGGGTCACGACCCGCAGCGCGAAGCCGAGCCCCAGAACCGCGAGGAAGATCCAGTGTCGCCGCGTGCTCAAGCGAAACCGCTGCCGGCGCGCGGCACCGAACCAGCGCTCGCGCCAGTTGCGTGGCTGTTCGCGGAGCGGCGGATGGGAGGTGTTCACGGCGACATCTCGACACCCGCGGCTCGGACGGCGGCGAATCTGTACGCCCCCAGGGACTCGAACCCTGAACCGGCGGATTAAGAGTCCGCTGCTCTATCCAGTTGAGCTAGGGGCGCTGGAAACGTCCATGCTATCGGCATGGACATCGCGATCACGGGGTCGCGCGGGCTCGTCGGATCGGCGCTCGTTCCCGCGCTCGCGCGGGCCGGTCATCGTCCCGTGCGCGTCGTGCGAACCCATCCCGTCGGCTCGGACGAGGTCGGCTGGGATCCCGACGCGGGCGCTATCGACGCCGCCGGCCTCGAGGGCATCGGCGGCGTCATCCACCTCGCGGGTGCCGGTATCGGCGACAAGCGCTGGACGCCGGCGCGCAAGCGGCTGATCCTCGAGTCGCGCACGAAGGGCACGGACGTGCTCGCCCGCGCGCTCGCCGGT
>Ga0070706_100005232_pt1 | contig 12374 bp, 13 predicted proteins | sample KBSK5501metaG_FD_65476 | JGI IMG/M metagenome (GOLD analysis project Ga0070706, IMG submission 65476) | Corn, switchgrass and miscanthus rhizosphere microbial communities from Kellogg Biological Station, Michigan, USA - KBS K5-50-1 metaG | ecosystem: Host-associated > Plants > Roots >...
GAGCCGATTTGCGGCGACCAGCGCATAGACCGCCCGCCGCGGGTCCGAGCCAATGGCCTCATCGAGAAGCTGCCCTGCCTCGGCGAGCCCGTCCTCCAGAGCCACGACGAGCACTTCGGGGCGCAGCTCGGAAAGATGCCTTCGCCCCTCGAATGCAGTCGCGACACCGCGCGCGGAAACATCCTTCGCCTGAAACGCTAGGCGGAGGGCGTCCCTGGACTCGGGGTCTGGATCGACGATCAGGGCCTTCATGTAACTGCCACCGGATTGAACATTTTACACCCGGGTCACGAAGGCGAGTCGTGGACCGTTCTTAACGCTCCGTCTCGTTGCCGCCCAGGCGGATCCCGAGCGATGCCCAGATCTCGTCCACTCGCTTCTTGATCGCCGGCGACATCACGATCGGATCCGGCCATGGGCGCGTGAAGCCCTCCTCCTTCCACTTGCGGGTCGCGTCGATGCCCATCTTGCTGCCGTAGCAGGAGAGGCGGGCGGCGAAGTCCAGCTCATCGACGGGACCCCGCACCAGCTCGACGTCCCGCTCGGGGTCGATTGCCGTCAGAGCGCGCCAGACCACCTCGCGCGGGTTGCGCAGATCGACGTCCGCGTCCAGGACCACGATGGTCTTGGTGAACATCATCTGCCCGGTTCCCCAGATCGCGTGCATCGTCTTGCGCGCGTGCCCGGGAAACCGCTTGTCGATCGACACGAGCATCAGGTTGTGGAAGATCCCTTCCACCGGCAGATGCATGTCCACGATCTCGGGGATCGTCTTCTTCACCAGAGGAAGGAAGAGCCGCTCGACAGCCTCTCCCAGAAAACCATCCTCCATCGGCGGGCGCCCGACGATGGTCGTCAAGTAAATGGGGCTGCGGCGCCGCGTCAGGCCGGTGACATGGAAGATCGGGAAATCGTCTTCCAGCGAGTAGAACCCAGTGTGGTCGCCGAACGGGCCTTCTTGACGGCGCTCGTTCGGATCAACGTAACCCTCCAGCACGATCTCGGCCTCCGCGGGAACCTGCAGGGAGACCGTCCGCGCCGCGACGGTGGGCACCGCCTCGCCGCGAAGAAACCCGGCGAAGAGGAACTCGGAGAGTCCCGGAGGAAGCGGCGCGACCGCGGAGAAGACGGTTGCGGGATCGCAGCCGATCGCGACGGCGACCTCCATTCGGCGGCCTTCCCGCTCGTAGCCGCGCGCCTGACCCGCCCCATCCTTGTGCTTTTGCCAGTGCATACCCGTGCTGTTCTTGTCGAACACCTGCATTCGATACATACCGACATTGGTCTTTCCCGTAGCCGGGTCCCGCGTGATCACGAGCGGCATCGTTATGTAAGGTCCGGCATCGCCCGGCCAGCAGGTCAGAACCGGGAGACTCCCCAGATCGACCTGGTCGCCGGTCTCGACGACCTCCTGGCAGGGCGCGGAGCGCACCGTTTTTGGGAAGACGAAGGCGAGCTCCGTCACTTTGGGAATGGCCTTCAGCTTCGCGACGAGCCCCTCTGGAGGCTTGGGATCCAGAAAGAACTCCAACCGGTCGTCCCAATCCGAAAAGGAAGACAGCTCGAGCGCGCGCAGCATCCTCCGCTGAGAAGCAAAGAGGTTGATCGCGACGGGCATGGCCGAGCCGGTGACGTTCTCGAAGAGAAGAGCGGGTCCGCTTCCCTTGACCGCGCGGTCGGCGATCTCGGAGATCTCGAGCCGGGGCGACACCTCGCGGCGCACGCGCACGAGGTCCCCATCGGCCTCGAGCGCCTCGAGAAACGCGGTGAGGTTGCGGTAGGCCATGGCGTTGGTTAGAAGTTCAAAAGGAAAGGCTGAACTCAAGGATTATTACGCATGGACAGCACCACCCGGGTCTCCACGCGACCGACTGGACGACCCGCCGCGTTGCGTAGAACCGGATCACGGTAGCGGAGGAGCCGGCGTTCGACGTCCGGCAAGAGCACGCCCAGCCGCGCGAGCACCTCCAGCGCGACGGCGTCTCGGGCCCGAGTCGATCCATCCTCGATCTTGAAGGCGACGCCGAGCGCCTTCCTGCCGGCGCCCGTCGAGGCAAGTCCGATCGCGTAGACACCCTCGGCCCCTTCCTTTCCAATCCATCGGCCGCTGCCCACCTCCAGGAAATCGGTCGTAAACCGGCCGCGTCCGGCGACCATTCCGGGACTTCCCCACATCGCATCACGAATCCGGCGCCGCACGAGACCGTCGCGCCGGCCTTCGCCGCGCAGGCTGGCGGCCATCAGTCGCGCATAGCCCCGCGCCAGAGCCGCCAGCGGCAGATGGAAGACGGGAAGGCTGCACCCGTCGATCGCGATGCCGACGCTGTGGGATGGCACGCCGCAGAACCTCGAAACCGTGGCCAGGATCTCCCGCTCGATGGGGTGTCCCGGCTCGACGTATCCGGCGGAGGAGAACCCCAGGAGCCGGCAGGCCAGGAGAATTCCCGCGTGCTTGCCGGAGCAATTGTTGTGGAGCGGGCTCGGCTTCTCCCCTCGCGCGAGCAGCCGGAAGGCCGACGGCTCGTGCATCGGGAGTTGCGGTCCGCACTCCAGATCGCGGACGCGGTAGCTCCCGCGCGCGAGCAGCCGTCGCGCGACTCGAACGTGTCGCGGCTCTCCCCCGTGGGAGGCGCACATCAGCGCGATGTCGTCGTTGTCCAGCCCGAAGGCCTTCTCGCCCCCCGCCGCCAGCAATGGCATCGCCTGGAAAGGCTTCGCCGCGGAGCGCAGATAGATTCCACGGCCGGGGTCTCCCGCGGCGGCCAGAATGTGCCCCTCCTCGTCGACGACAGCGACGTCTCCGCGGTGTTGCGATTCCAGACGGTCCCCGCGCAGCGCACGGGCGAGCACGGGCGCCGTCCTCATCGAACGCTCTTCTATCATGCCGCGCGGGCTCGATATTCGGGGCCGGCGGCCCGATCTGCGCTATTCTGTTCCGTCGGGCCTTTCGGAATAAACGCCGGGAAGCGGCCGTTCGAAAGCTAAATGCGACTGCCCAAACGCTTCGTTCTCGCCGCGGCGGCACTGGCCACCCTGTCGGGGGCGACTCTCTTCGCGCAACAGGAAACGCCGACGTTTCCGGACCTCGAGCTGGCCGGGGCGGAGGGGGGAGCCGTTCGGCTTTCGCAGCTGAAGGGCAACATCGTCTTGTTGAACGTTTGGGCGACCTGGTGCGGCCCGTGCCGGTTGGAGTTGCCGGTCGTGCAACGCCTGTACGACAAGTACAGCGACCGCAACTTCGTGGTTCTCGCCGTCAACGTCGACGCGGACCGGAACAGGGTCAGCCCGTTTCTGAAGCGTTACAACATTTCCCTACCGATCTACTACGCGGCACCGGAAGACGCGGGACAGATGACCCAGCTCGGTATCCCCACCACGTTCGTTCTGGCGGCCGACCGCAAGGTCCTCGACCAGCGGGTGGGCTACGTGCCCGAAATCGAAGAACACTGGAAGCAGCTGATCGAGAAAAACAGCCGACCTCGAAAGACCACGCGCTGAGAAGGAAGCCGAGGATCGAGCATCGAGACTCCCATGTTGACGAACCCTACCCGGAATCCCGCAGCCGTCATTCTTCCACCGCAAGCCAACCTTTAACTCCTCAACTTCTCAACAGTCCTGGAGGCTCGAACCATGAAACCTCGAATCGCCCTCCTCGCTCTCCTCGCCCTTCTGCTCTCTTCGGCCGGCTTTGCTCAAGTCCGGCGCGGCACTGTGGAGATTTCCCCCTTCGCGGGGTACCTCTTCGGGGGCAAGTTCGCCCGGGGTACGACCGAGCTCTTCACTTCCGACGTAGACGTGGACGATCACGCGACCTACGGCTTGCGCCTGGGCTACAACATCACGAGCAAATTCGAAGTGGAGCTTCAAGCCTCACGCACCGAGACGGCGTTCGTTACTCACGACAAAGGCAAGCTCTTCGGGAATTCCACCTCGGCGAAGCTCGGAGATCTCGACATTGATTACCTGCTCGGAAACATGACCTTCAATTTCGGCCACCGCCGTGCGGTCCCCTACATCACGGTGGGCGGCGGAGTGGCCCGGCTTTCCCCGTCGGTTCCGGGGACGAACGCCTCTCGCGAGTACAAGGGAACGGGAACCCTTGGCGCCGGAGTGAAGGTCTTCTTCAATCCGAATTTCGGCCTGCGGTTCGATGGCCGCTACTACGCCACCTGGATCCGCGACGACAACAACAACGATCGCCGGGACCGTTGCGACCGAACCTTCCACGATTGCAGCGACCGCAGAGACTGGCTGACCAATGGAGACGTGACGGGGGGCGTGGTTTTCGCCTTTTGAGTCATCCGCCTCGACCGGTTCATCGGTTCATGATTCATCGGTTCAACGCCTCTCGACGAGGGGCACATCAGCCGATGATCCGATGGACAGATGAACCGATCGCTTCGATCCGCCGCGTGCCGTCCTCGACCGCATCAATCCTCACTTCCACTGTCGGCGGCAGGACTTGCCGGATCGCATTCCCAGGCCACTCGACGGCCACTGGCGCTCCCGCGACCGAATCGGGCAATCCGAGAACCTCGATCTCTCCGGCCGTGTCCCTGAGCCTGTAGAGATCGATGTGGCGGAGCACGATCTTCCCCGTCGATCCCGCGTATTCGTGCATGATCGCGAAGGTGGGTGAAGCGACCTCCCGCTCCGAGGCGCCCAGACCGCGGGCGAGCCCGCGCGCCAGGCAGGTCTTTCCCGAGCCGAGATCGCCGACGAGGTAGATCACCTCGGAGTCGCGCAGAGACGCCGCCAACTCTTCCCCAAACCTTTCCGTCTCCTGCTCGCTACGGCTGATCACAAGAGATGAGCCTTGTCAGGTGGGGCGTCGGGCCCGTCCTCCGGCTGAAGGCTGAGAGCTGATGGCCAGGAGCTCCGCGCGCACGAGCGGAAGTGCGTCCGCCAGCTCCGAGGCGAGGAGTCCCGCATCTCCGAGTTTTTCTTCCAGACGTTGCCCCGCGGCGCCGTGAAGATACGCCGCGGCAATTGCGGCCGCCTCCGGCTCCGTTCCGCCCGCGAGAAATGCGCCTGCAGCTCCCGTCAGAACGTCCCCCGATCCCGCCGTGGACATCAGCGGAGTTCCAGTCGGATTGACGGTGACCCGCCCCTCCGGCGCTGCGATGAGGCTGCCCGACCCCTTGAGGATGACGACAGCCCGGGTCCCCTTGGCGAGCGTCTGCGCCGCGCCGAGCCGATTCGCCTGAACCTTTCGAGTGGTGGTCCCGAGCAGGCGCGCGGCCTCGCCGGGATGCGGCGTCAAGACCGTCGCGGCGCGGCGGCGAAAGGCTCCCGGTTCGTGCGCGAAGGCGTTCAAAGCATCGGCGTCGCACACGAGCGGCAGTCTTGACCGGAGAATGGTTTTCAGCACCGCGACGACGCCTTCCCCGCTCCCCAGTCCGGGGCCGGCGGCGACCGCGTCGAAATCCGACAACGCGTCGGCCACCGAGCGCGCCGCTTCCTGGGAGAGCGTGCCTCCTCGTTGCGGAAGTCCGCGGGTCATGGCCTCTGGCAGCGCGGACACAATGGTGAGCTCCACCGACTCCGGGCAGAAGACGGTCACGAGGCCTGCCCCGGCTCTCAACGCTCCGCGCGCCGCGAGGACTGCCGCGCCCGTCTTGCCGCGCGAGCCCGCGACAATCGCGAGGCGGCCGAAGTCCCCCTTGTGCGCGTCGGCGAGTCGGCGCGGCAGCACTGCCGCCACGTCGGCGGGCTCCGAGATCCACAGCGAGGTTTTTTGACGGGCGAGGATTGTCCGCGGAATGCCGATTTCTCTGACCACGACTCGACCGCAGGCGGATCGCGCCGGGGGCAGGACGTGGCAGCGCTTGGCTGCCGCGAACGCGACGGTCAGATCGGCGCGAACGCACGCGCCCAGGAGCTCGCCTCCGTCGGCCGAAAGGCCGGAGGGAAGGTCCGCGGAGACCACGACTCGTCTGGAATCGTTGATCGCGGCAACGGCGCGGGCAGCATCTCCCGACAGCGCGCGAGTGAGACCGGTGCCGAAGAGCGCATCGATGACGAGATCGTGAGACGCGAGGTCGTGGACGAGGCGCTGCGACCGGCCAGTCAGCGATGAGATCTCCAGGCCCGCCTCACGAGTGCGCTTGAGGTTCTCGGCGGCATCTCCGCGATAGGCCTCGGGCGAACGCAACGTGAAGACCGAGACCGAGACGCCGTCCGCAGTGAGCCGGTGGGCGGCGGCCAAACCGTCCCCTCCGTTGTTGCCGGGACCACAAACGACGGCTATGCGCCGCGCACCGGGATAGGCGCAATGCAGCTCGTCGATCAGAGCAGTGGCGGCGTTCTCCATCAGCTCGATCGAAGGGACGCCCGAGGCGATCGCGGCGCGGTCGGCCGCCTGCATTTGCCGGGAATCCAGGACCGGGATCACGCGGTCAGCTCCGAGAGCACCCGGGCTGTCGCGCGCGGGAAGTCCGCTGCCTCAGGGTCGCGCGACGCGAGGTCGCGCCGCAGCCGCTCGAGGTCGTCGGGCCGATCGACATCGTAGGCGGCCTCCAGAATCTCGACGTGGAGGCCGAAGGCGATCAGTCGCTCGCGCGTGGCCTGGAGCGTGGAGGCGGTTGACCAGGGGATGCCCCGAAAGACCTCGGCCGCGGGAACGGACGCCGCCAGACCGATTGCGCAGTACCCGCCATCCTCCGCCGGCACCAGGGCCGCCTCTGTCCCGGCGGACAGATGGGAGAAGGCCTGCTCGAGCAGACGCCGTGGCAGCGCGGGATGATCCGATCCCACCGCCACCGCGGCCGGGGCACCCTGCGCGAAGGCCCTTCCAAAGGAGGCGGCGAGGCGGGCCCCGAGGTCTCCTTCCGCCTGCGCCTCCCGGATCCAGGGGAGCGCGAAGAGTTCACCCAGCTCGGGATGATCGGGGTCGCTTTCGGCCACCAGAACGGTTCTCCACTCCGTCGGCGCGGAGTAGACCCGGGCGGCGTCTTCGAGAAACGCGCGATAGAGTCGCAGGGCCTCCTCATGAGTCAGCGGCGGAACCAGCCGCGTCTTGACGCGCCCCAGAACGGGAGGGCGTGCGAAGAGCAACAGGTGCGGAAGCGCCGTAAGTGTCACAAGCTCACAGCTTACAGCTTGCAGCTCACAGCTGAGGCGGGCCTCTCGACCCTCCGGCCGAATATATCAGATCTGATATAAGCCGAACCGGTGCACAGATTCCCAACCGAAGCTGTCAGCTGATAGCTGTTAGCTACTCTTCTTTTTCTCCGGCGGCAGGACCGACACGAAGAAATTCTTTTGAAAATAGGAGACCTGGTTGGTCACCGCGTCGCGGACGGCGAGCGACAGGCGTTGTGCTCCGGACCGCACCACGAGCTTCAGCTCGTACGGGTGATCCTTCGTCTGGGCGCGCTGCAGCTCCTTGGCCGGAACCGAGAGACCCTCCTTGCGGACCTGCAGATCAGATTTGTCTCCTTTCGAGTCGCGAACGACGAGATAGACCAGGTAGGTTCCCTCATAACGGTCGCCCGACGGAAGCAGCCCGAGCTTCCCGATCGGGAGGACGATCCGGACCGGAAGGAGGTAGGTGTCTTCCTGGTACGGCTGGGAGGGATCGACTCGCACGCTCATGGCGAGCGGATTGTCGTCGCGCGGATAGTCGAGAGCTGACATCACCGTCTCCGCCACGCGTGTCTCGGGGGTTTTCTCCAGAAGGCCCTTCCGGTAGCGCACTTTGAGACCCTTGCGCTTGATCGAGACCTGGATCGCATGGGGCTTGTCGACACCCGAGCGCGCGGTCCGGTAACCGAGGGAATAGAAGCTCGAGAAATCGCGGGAGAGCTCGTCGAGACTTCTTTTCCAGTCGTTGGTGTTAATCGCCGCCATTCCCCCCGTCTGCTCGGCCATCATCTGGAGAGGAGCCTGGGTGTTCTGCCGCAATAAGAACTCGTTCGGGCGTGTCTCCATGTTGCGGTTCTCCGCCGAGATGAACTCGCCTGCCGAGAGGCCGGAGGCATCGAGGGCCCAGATCGTCACGCCCTGGGCGTTGGCCGACTGGACGATCGAGGCGTACTTCGCATTCAGGTCGAACTCGAATTGCTCGAGAGTGGAGGCGTTCTCGCGAAACTTGCGCTGGATCGTATCGAAGAGCTCGTAACCGGCTGTCGAAGGCAACCCTTCCGACACGTAGACGAGAACCTTCCGTCCTTCGATCCCGGCCAGACTGTTCAAGGTGCTCTTGATCGCGTCCACATCAAACTGGATGTCGTTGACGAGGGAGCGCGCGAAGGTCCGGGCGATGTGGCTTGCCTCACCTGCGCTGCGGGCATCGTTGATCCGTTGCAAAGCGTCCCTCCGCTCCCCTACCAGCGAAGTTCCTCCGCCAGTTTCCCGCTCGATGTCCTCCAGGGCGCCCACGATCAGGCCGGCCTCCGGCGTGAACTTCTGCTTGACCTTCAGAGAGCGGTTGTATGTGATCACCTGCGCTTCGACGCGGGGTCCGATCGCCTGTCCGACGAATTCCTTGAGGCTCTTGAACATTCGGTTTCGGTTCTGAGGCTGAATGTTCAGGTTGTCGATGTACAGGACATAACGGGCCTTGACGTCGGGAGGCGCCTCCTCCTTCCCTTCCGGCGTGTCGAGTCGTATTGTCTTGCCGTCCTCGAAGGTCACCCTCGGACCATCGACGGCATAAAAGTTCGCGATCGGCTGCGGTACCCCGTCCTGCCGGATCTCGAAGTCCTCTCGCGTGAGGTCTCGGACGCGGTTGTCCTTCGAGTCGGTGACCACTACTTCGATATTGGTAATGTCGACACGCGCGCTCTCGGACACAGGCGCGAGCGCCTCGGCGCGCGGCGTCGGCGTCGGCCTGGTCGGCGTCGCCGCCGATCGCTGCGGGGTGGTCTGGCCCATCGCGGCGGTAGCCGCGAGCAGCAACGGAATGACTCTTTTCACGTGGGTCCTCCTCGCGGGAGCAACGCCGGCCCGACCCATTTATTCCCCGCGCGAAAGTGCCGATCCGAGCCGGCCCAAAAACGATGTTGCTTTGTAAAGGGGAATTCAACAGAATTCGGGCCTCCGGGCCGGGCCCGGACCCAGGCGGGAACGCGAAAGAGCAAGGAGCGCTGGAGAATGCTCACTCGGCGGCGAGGTGTGAGGACTGCGGCGATCCTTTTTCTCGCAGTGCTGGGAGCCGTCGGCTGCAACAAGATCAAGGCGCGGCAGGAAGTCAAGCGGGGCAACGAGTTCTTCAAGGCGGGCCAGTATCAGGCGGCGCTGGCCGCCTACCAGGAGGCCATGCGCCTGGATCCGGCCGAGAAGAAATTGCAAAAGAACATCGGTCTCGCCTACATGGCGATGTACCAGCCCGGCTCGAAACATCCGAAGGACCTCGAGTTCGCCGCCAAAGCGATTGAGAATCTGACGAGCTACCTGCAGGCACATCCCGATGACAAGCGTGGTCGGGAGTTCCTCGTGTCCATGTATCTGGCCACCGATCGGTACGACGACGCGATCGCCTTCTACCAGACGAGGCTTCAGCAAGACCCCAAGGACGTGAAGGCCATGCAATCGATGGCCTCGATGTACTTCAAGAAGGGGGACTTCCAGAAAGGCGTCGAGTGGACCCGGAAGCGAGCCGATGCCGAGCCAAACAACCCCGAACCGTACGTCATGATCGGGGTGCAGGCCTGGGATCGCTCTTACCACTATCCCGACATTCCGCCCGAGGTGCGGGGCCAGATCGTTCAGATGGGGATCGAAGCCCTGGATAAGGCGCTCAAGATACCGGGCAAGACGGACAATTTCGACGCCCTGACCTACATCAACCTCCTCTATCGCGAGAAGGCGAAGGTCGAAACCGATCCCGCCAAGCAGGAGGAGGACGTCGCGACGGCCGATCGGTACCGCCAGCAGGCACTCGAATTGCGTAAGAAGACGTCGACCCCGACATCGGAACCGGTCAAGTGAGTCCGGTGTCTCAGAGCGGGGGGACAGATTATGTTTGAAGACACGCTGATCGAATCGGCCAAGCACCAAAGCGGTTCGAGGAAGGCCGTGACCCTTCCGGTTTCCATCGCGATCCATGCCCTGGTCATCGGAGCTGTGCTGGGAGCGTCGATCTGGTTCGTGGAGGATGTCCCCGAGCCGCCGATCCCAGTTACGTTTTACGCCGCCGCGCCTCCTCCGCCGCCGCCGCCGCCCGCCGCGGCAAAAGCCCCTCCCAAGGCTCCGGAGGTGCAAAAACCAGTGCCGATCCGACCGACCGAGATGGTGGCGCCCACCGTGATGCCCGAGAAGATGCCGCAACCCCTCGCGGCGCCAGAGCCGGAGGCTCCCGCAGAAGGCGTGGAAGGAGGCGTCGTAGGCGGAGTGCCCGGAGGTGTCGTCGGCGGCGTCCTCGGTGGAACCGGGCCCGGCACCGGGGAAGGAGAGCCCCTGCGGGTCGGCGGGGACGTGAAGCCTCCCAATCTGATCAACAAGGTCGAGCCCTCCTACCCCGAGGCCGCCCGCAAGGCGCGCATGGAGGGAGTGGTCATCCTGGAAGCCATCATCACCGCGTCGGGTAACGTCGAGGACGTCAAGGTCTTGAAGTCCGTCAACCCCTTGCTCGACGCCGCCGCAACGCGGGCGGTGCAACAGTGGAAGTACAGGCCGGCGACCTTAAACGGCCGTGCGGTGCGTGTTTATCTGACCGTCACGGTCACCTTTAACTTGCACTAGGATAGGCAGACTTTTTGGGGCCGACAGATAGAACGAAGAGAAGGAGCGCTTCATGAGTTTTGATCCCGTTGAACTCTGGCATTCGATGACCATCCTAGCGAAGGGAGTCGTGATTCTTCTTTTCCTGATGTCGGTCTATTCGCTGACGATCGCGGCGGAACGGTTCATCTACTACAACAAGGCCAAGAAACAGTCGCTCGCCTTCGCGAAGCTCGTGACCCAGTTCTTGAAGCAGGACAGGCTGCAGGAGGCGATCGACTCCTCCAAGAAGTTCAAGAACAGCCACCTGGCGCGAGTCGTGGCGGCGGGACTCTACGAGTTCCATCACGACATCTCGAGCGGGACGGCGGATACCCCCGGTCACGATCCGATCGAGGCGGCCGAGCGAGCCATCGAGCGCGAGGCCCTGATCACGACGGCCGACATGAAAAAGGGGCTTTCCGGTCTCGCGACGATCGGCACGACCGCTCCCTTCATCGGCCTCTTTGGAACGGTCATCGGGATCATCAACGCATTCCGGGGCATGGCCACGGCGGGCGCGACCGGAATCGGCGCGGTCGCCGGCGGGATCGCGGAGGCCCTCGTCACGACGGCCCTCGGTCTCTTCGTCGCGATCCCGGCGGTCTGGCTTTTCAACATCTTCATGAACAAGATCGAGCGCTTCCAGGTCGAGATGTCCAACTCGGCCTCGGAGCTGCTCGACTACTTCATCAAGCGGCGCGGCGCAGCAGCTGTTCGCGCCTCCTAGGCGCTTCGGAGGTCTAAGCCCGATGGCAATGGGAGGCGGAGGAGGCCGCGACAAACTCCAGAGCGACATCAACGTTACGCCGCTGGTCGACGTCTGTCTCGTGCTTCTCATCATCTTCATGGTCGTCACTCCGCTGTTGAACAAAGGCATCCCTGTTCAGCTGCCGGAGACCGCCAACCCAGACAAGAAGCCGGAAGGCGGCAAGCAAAGGCTGATTACGATCGGTCGCGGGACGCCGCCACTGCTTGCTTTCGAAGCGGATCGACTCGGCAAGGAAGAGTTCCAACGCCGTCTGGACGAGCTGTATCAACGACAGCCGGACACGGAGTTGGTCATCAAGGCCGACAGGAGCCTCAAGTACGGGGACGTCAAGGGAGTCATGAAGATGTGTAAGGATGCCGGCTTCCAGAATGTCGGCCTGATCGCGGACAGGAAGGTCTTGGGCGCCGCCAAGGTGTCCAAATGACTCGAGGAACCTGATCCGATGGCTATGGCGGCGGGCGGGACCAACGACTACAAGAGCGACATCAACATCACGCCGCTCGTCGACGTGGTGCTCGTCCTTCTCATCATCTTCATGGTCATTACGCCCCTCATGCAGACGGGCTACGACGTCAAGGTCCCCCCGAAGGCCAACGTGGATCAACCCCAAATCTCGCTGGACCAACTCATCGTGTCCGTCACCCCTCAGGGGAAGCTCTTTCTGAACAAGCAAGAACTGACCATCCAGCAACTCGCGCAGCAGCTGTCGGACCTCCTCAAGAATCGGGCCAGTAACAACAAGACGGTCTTTTTTTCCGCCGACGACAGCGTCACGTACGAGGACTGCGCCAAGATCATGGATGTCATCCGCAACGCAGACAAGAACGCGCGAATTGGGATCGTGCTCGAGACGGTACCGATCCAGTAACGAGTTGTCAGTTCTCAGTTTTCAGTTCTT
>Ga0070706_100005234_pt1 | contig 12372 bp, 10 predicted proteins | sample KBSK5501metaG_FD_65476 | JGI IMG/M metagenome (GOLD analysis project Ga0070706, IMG submission 65476) | Corn, switchgrass and miscanthus rhizosphere microbial communities from Kellogg Biological Station, Michigan, USA - KBS K5-50-1 metaG | ecosystem: Host-associated > Plants > Roots >...
CGCGCGCTCCATCTCACCCTCGTCCAGGGCGACGTCCTCGAGCTTTCCGGCGAAGTAGCTGTCGTACGCAGCCATGTCGAAGTGGCCGTGACCGGAGAGGTTCAGGAGGATCGTCCGCTCCTGGCCCGCTTCGTCCGCTGCCTTCGCCACCTGAAGCGTGCCGTGGATCGCATGCGCAGCCTCGGGCGCCGGGAGGATTCCCTCGCTCCCTGCGAACAGGACGGCCGACGCGAAGACGTCGTTCTGAAGGTACGCCTCCGCGCGAATGAGCCCGTCGAGCACGAGTTGCGAGATCAACGGTGCGACTCCGTGGTAGCGAAGCCCACCGGCGTGGATCGGCGCTGGAACGAAGTCGTGGCCGAGCGTGTGCATGGCGACGAGCGGCGTCAGCATGCTCGTGTCGCCGAAGTCGTACGCGAAGAGCCCGCGGGTCAGAGTGGGGCAGGCAGCCGGCTCACAGGCGAGCACGTCGATGTCGCGCCCCGCGATCTTCTCGCGCAAGAACGGGAAGGCGAGGCCGGCGAAGTTCGACCCGCCGCCGACGCAGCCGACGACGACATCCGGGAAGGCGCCTGCGAGCTCCATCTGCGCAAGCGCTTCCTGACCGATCACCGTCTGGTGCAGCAGGACATGGTTGAGGACGCTTCCGAGCGCATAGGCGGTGTCGTCGCGCCCGGCGGCGTCCTCGACGGCCTCCGAGATCGCAATGCCGAGGCTCCCGGATGAGTCCGGGTGCTCGGCGAGGATCGCACGGCCGGACTGCGTCTCCTCGGAAGGGCTCGGCACGACCTCCGCACCCCACGCCTTGATCATCGAACGCCGAGCAGGCTTCTGCTCGTACGAGACCCGCACCATGTACACCTTGCACTCGAGCCCGATCAGCTTGCACGCAAACGAGAGCGCGCTCCCCCACTGGCCCGCGCCGGTCTCGGTCGCGAGCCGTGTTCGCCCTTCCTTCTTGTTGTAGAAGGCCTGCGCGACCGCGGTGTTCGGCTTGTGGCTCCCGGGTGGGCTGACGCCCTCGTACTTGTAGAAGATGCGCGAGCGCGTTCCGATCGCCTCTTCGAGCCGGTGCGCGCGGTAGAGCGGCGTCGGGCGCCAGAGGCTGTAGATCTCCAGAACCTCCTCCGGGATCGAGATCTCCGCGTCCTCGCTCACCTCCTGGCCGATCAGCTCCATCGGGAAGAGCGGCGCGAGATCGTCCGGCCCGATCGGCTGCCCCGTGCCGGGGTGCAGCACCGGCTGCGGCGCCGTGGGCATGTCGGAGCGAATGTTGTACCAGCGTCGTGGAAGCTGCGATTCCTCGAGCAGGAACTTCGTCTGGCTGGCGGCGCCGGTGCGCGTCTGCTGCACGCCGCGAGCATAGAACGTCAGCCCCGTCGGTGCAGCCTCCGGTCGGGCGACGACCGGCCGGGCGCCCCATGTGCCAGACCTGGTTACATTTCGGTCGAGCCGCGGGAATGACTCAGCGATGAAACAGGTTCTGGTCGTCTTCCACTTGCGCGAGGGATCCGAATTGGAGGCAGAGAGGCTCGCCACTTCCGAGCCGCCCTTCGATCCGGAGGAGGCTGGGTTCGCACGGCTGGCGGTCTACCTCACCCATCGCGAGGCGATCTTCGTGCTCGAGGGTGACGAGCCGGAGTGGAGTGAGGATGCGCTCATCGACAACTTCCTCCAGCCGGCGCTTCGCGACAGGCTCGATGAATGGCGGAGGTTGGCGGACGTCCAGACGTGGCCCGCACACCCCGTCTTCTTCTGGGAAGCTTCAGCCCATGAATGATCAGCCGATCAGCTTCGAGCAGCACGTCAAACCGCTCTTTCGGGAACAGGACCGCCGGTCGATGAAATGGGCGTTCGACCTCTGGTCGCACGATGACGTCGCCCAGAACAGCGACGCCATTCTGCAACGCCTCCGCAGTGGCACGATGCCCTGCGATGGCGCCTGGCCGGACGAACAGGTCGCCGTCTTCGCAGACTGGATGGAGGCGGGAACGCCCGCCTAGGGCGATACCGCAGCGCGTTCGAGAGCGGCGAGCAACGTCTCGGCATCGTACGAGTCGTCGTGCCTGACACCGTTGATGTAGAAGCCCGGCGTGCCGTTGACGCCGCTGCGCACACCGCTCATGAAGTCCTCGCGGACCCGTGCAGCGTGGACGTGCTCCGTCAGCTCTCGGTCGAACTGCTCGACGTCGAGCCCGAGCGTCTCCGCATAAGTACGGAGAGCAGGGTCGTCAAGGCGTCTCTGGTTCTCGTAGAGAAGATCGTGCATCTGCCAGAACCTGCCTTGAGCCGCCGCGCCCTCAGCGGCCTCCGCCGCCTGCTCGGCATGGGGGTGGGAGGTCGTGATCGGAAAGTTGCGAAAGACGAAACGGAGCCTGTCCCCCATCCGTGACTGCACCTCCTTGACGATGGGATACGCGGCACCGCAGTACGGACACTCGTAGTCGCCGTACTCGAGCAGCGTCACCGCCGCGTCGGCCGACCCCTGGATGTGGTCCCGTTCTTCCGCGACCGGCATCGTCAGGGTGGCGCCCCACAGCGTCCTGCTCACGTTGCCTCCTCATTCCCCAGGTCTTCGAGAGCGCGGAGGATCCCGTCGGCGCCGGGGTTCACCCCGACGGGAGACACGTAGCTCCAGCGCACGATGCCGTCCGCGTCGATCACGTAGAGCGCCCGCTCGCTCGTGCCGTCGGTCGCGCGATAGACCTGATACGTCCGAGCGACCTCCCCCTTCGGCTCGAAGTCTGCGAGCAGCGGGAAGTGCAGGTTTCGATCCTTTGCGAAGGCGAGATGGGACCACACCCCGTCGACCGAGATGCCCAAGAGCTCCGCGTTGAACTTCCGGAACTCGGGCAGCAACTCCTGGTACAGAGCCAGCTGATCCGAGCAGACCGGGCTCCAGTCCTCCGGGTAGAAGGCGAGGATGACGGGCTGACCGCGGAACTCCGCGAGCGACACACGCTGGTCGGGCGTCGAAGGAAGTGCGAACTCCGGCGCCGGGCTCCCGGGTGGTAGCGGTGTTGCAGGATGGTCGGCCCCCGTGTTCGTCATAGCGAAGACGACCCCGTTCCGCGGAGGCCGTGGCCAAGACTCTAGTGCTCGGTCGTCATTCGGTGTCCTCGGCTCTGCTGGCCGCGATGAGGCGGGCTCCACGGCCACGAGTGAGGAAGCTGAACGTCCAGCGGGTGACGACGAGTAGCCGGTTCTGGAACCCGATCAGATAGAAGAGATGGACGACGAGCCACGTGACCCAGGCGGCGAAACCGCTCACGCGGATCCCCTTGACGTCAGCCACGGCCTTCGAACGGCCGATCGTGGCCAGATTGCCCTTGTCGAGATATTCGAAGGGCCCGGTGGTACGGCCCCGGAGCCGATTGCGGATCACCCGCGCGACGTAGCGGCCTTCCTGCATCGCGACCGGCGCTAGACCGGGGAGCGTCATGTCCGTGCCGTCGCTCTTGACGACGCGCACCATGTCGCCGATCGCGAAGACCTCTGGGTGGTCGGGAAGCGTCAAGCCAACGGTGACGGTCAGACGCCCGGCGCGGTCGACTGAGGACCCACCGGCGGACGCCAACTCTGCGGCGAGCGGAGACGCCGCCACGCCGGCAGCCCAGATGGCCGTTCGCGCAGGAACATCCTCGACCTCGGCGCTTCCGGATCGGATCGACACCGAGACGGGACCCACGTCGACCACCGTATGCCCGACGAGCACCGTCACTCCCAGTTGCTCGAGCGCGCGCTCCGCCTTGCGGGAGAGCGAAGGCGGAAAGCCCGTCAGTATCCGGTCGGCGGTCTCGACGAGTAGCACGCGTGCGTTGCGAGTGTCGACCCGGCGAAAGTCGAGGCGCAGGCTGTCGCGAGCCAGCTCTGCGATCTGCCCTGCCATCTCGACGCCGGTCGGGCCGCCGCCGACCACCACGAAGGTCAGCCAGCTGCGCTGCCGCTCGTCGTCCGACTCGACTTCAGCAGCTTCGAACGCGCTGAGAATTCTGTTGCGGATGTCAAGGGCGCCGCTGAGCGACTTCAGCTCCGGAGCGTAAGCCCGCCAGTCATCGCGGCCGAAGTAGGAATACCGCGACCCGCCGCCGACGACCAACGTGTCGTAGTCGAGCCTTTGTTCGCGCTGACCGTTCGGAAGGTGGTCGAGGACGACCTGCCGTCGTTCGAGGTCGAAGCCGCCGACCTCCGCGAGCACGACGCGAGCGTTCTCCTGTCGCCTCAGGACCGAGCGGAGCGGCGCAGCTACCTCGGCCGCCGCGAGCGCACCGGTCGCGACCTGGTAGACGAGCGGTTGGAAGAGGTGGAAGTTCTGCCGATCGACGAGCGTAATGTCGACTGCAGCACCACGAAGCTTGCGCACCGCCTGCAAGCCTCCGAAGCCGCCACCGACGACGACAACGCGGTGGGGAGCAGCGTCACTCGCGGACAAGGGATTCAACCATCGGTCGTCGCAGAATACGACCGTGTCGTCGGCGGTGCGGTTTCGCGCTAGCGCGAACCGGAAGCGCGCATGGACCAGAATCGCTTCCGGCCTACGTCGCGCTCAGGCACTTCGGCCAGGAACCCGAGCGTATTCTGCAGAGCCGCGTTGGACTCCCTACAGTCGAGGCAGCGAAGGGATCCCGCTAGCGCGAGTGCTTCTTCCAGGCGTCGGCCGCAGGCCAGGCAGCGGAGACCGACTCGATTCGGGTCGGCGTCCGTCGCCGCGTCCCAGCTCGCCACCTCAGGCGCCTGCCGGGACCTTCGCCCCGATCGAGCGGGTGGCGTAGGCGAACGGATGCTGGTAGACCTCCGCCGCCTCGTCGCCGCTGACCGGGACGACGATTTCCTCGCCGGTCGATCCGTCGTAGGCGAAGACACGGAGGGTCTCGTCGCTTCGATCCCAGACCAGCGCGACCGCGATCGAACCGCTCTTCCGTGTCGCCAGGTCGACCACCTGCTCCATGAGCTCAGCATGTTCCTCCCCCGGAGAAACGCGCTATGCAAAGGGCGCAAAACGCCTAGACGCGCGTCTGGGCCGCCTGAAGGCATCCGGTTTGCAGTGCGGCGCCGGCGGCTCTGCTCCGCCGGCGCCGCACCGGAAGCTAGGTCGTCGGCGCCGAAGCCGCCGCCGGTGCGTCCTCGGCGTAGACCTCGCCCTCGGGCGCCTGGAGGTGCGCAGGCTTCGTGCGCTGCACGAAGATGAAGTACACCGCGCCGACCAGCGCGATGAAGATCGCGACCGTCCAGAGGACCGGCCGGTCGTTCAGCCAGTTCCAGTGGAAGTTGAGCAGCTTGCCCGTCTGGTTCGGGGTTGGGTTGCTCTGGACACGTGGCCAGGCGAAGTTGACGAGCATGCCGCCGCCCCACGCGATCCCGAGAGCTGTGATCGGGATGGCCCACTTCCCGAGCGAGAAAGGTGCTTTCGTTCGCGGCCAGCCCCGCAGCCGAGCGCGGATGACTGCGAGATTGCAGATCAGGTAGCTGAGGTAGATCATCCCGGTGGCCGCGATGGCGATGATGAAAACGCCGGCGTACTGGAGCATCGGGACGAACGCGAGCACGCCGATCGCGATGCAGGAGCCGATCGGCGTGTGCAGGCGCGGGTGAACCCAGCTCAGCGCGGGCGATCCAGGCAGTTGCTCGTCGCGCGACATGCCGAAGCAGAGCCGGATCGTCGACGTCTGAATCGCGAGGCAGCAGACGAAGATCGCCGCCGCGACGACCAGAAGGTAGGTCGTGGCGAACGCATTCGAGAAGTTGGCGTCGATGATCTGGGCCGGCCCGAAGGCGCCCTTGATCGCCGTATGGAGGTTCGGTACCGCCATGAGAGTCGCCCAGAGGAAGACGACGCCGATCAGGAACGCGCCGACGACCGAGCCGAGCACGGCCTTGGGCGCCTCGCGCCGCGGGTCTCTCGTCTCCTCCGCGAGCGTCGACGCGGTGTCGAAGCCGTAGATCACGTACAGGCTCATGAACATCGCGACGAGGAACGTGCTGACCGTCAGCGACTGGCCGCCGGTGTGGAAGATCACGCCGACGCCCTGGTGGTTGTGGAACAGAGCGAGAATGAACGCGAAGACGACCATCCCGAGGATCTCGAAGATCACGCCGGTGTTGTTGATCAGGGCGACGAGCCTGACCCCGAAGATGTTCAGGACGGTGATCGCGGCCAAGGCGATGACCGCCACGATTTTCTGGTTGTGGAGGTTGTTCGCGAGGTTCCAGCCCATGCCGTTGAACGCGGGAATGAGCGCAAGCGGAAGCGTCGCGCAGACCGATGTGACAGTCAGGACGCCGGCGAACAGGTAGATCCAACCGGCGAACCATGAGTACGTCTTGCCGGACAGGTACTTCGTCCACTGGAAGACCGACCCGGCGACCGGGTAATGGCTCGACAGCTCTGCGAACGACAGGGCGATGATGAACTGGCCGAGCGCTACGATCGGCCAGCTCCAGAAGAAGACTCCGCCGATCGTCGTGAGGCCCAGGTAGAAGAGGGCGAAGATGCCGGTCGATGGCGAGATGTAGCTGAATGCAACGGCGAACGAGCTGAAGACACCGAGGGTGCGGCGAAGCTCCTGCTTGTAGCCGAACCGGGCGAGATCGGCCTCGTCGCGAGCCGCCTCGCCGCCCGTCTCGTCGTGGATGTCCACCATATTGGCGCCCTCCAGATTAGGGGATCCGGCGATTTAGCCACGACGCCGCGTGGGTTGTCAATCGAGTGGACGCAAGCGCGCACGCTCGAGCTACCTCACGACACGCGGGCTCCGTCTACGGCGCCCGAAGGGCACCGAGGAAACGCGGCTCGGCTGCGGTCCGGGCGAGTCGTTCGAAGTGCTCGTCGGCATAGGCGCGGAAGTCGAAGTCGAGCTCCGAGATCCCGAGTTGCACAACGCCCCACATCGCCTCTCGGAAGTCGGACATGAAACGCATCAGGACGAGCGCGTCGGCGTCGTCCGAGCCGTACGCCGAGAGAAGCTCTTGCTCGGCCTCCTCGGTCAGCTCGTGGTTGACAGCGAAGTTGCCGAGGTCGAAGAACGGGTCGCCCATGCCGGCGTATTCCCAGTCGACGAGCCACAGGCGCACACCGTCGTCGATGAAGTTCGCGTTCAGCAGGTCGTTGTGACAGGGGCAGAGCGGCGCCTGCGAGCGGCGGCGCTCGATCTGGTCCGCAACTTCCTTTGCGCGCTCGTATGCTGAAGGTACCGCGACTCCGTGCTCACGGGCAGTGGCCCGGTAGGCCTCGACGACGCGGAAGCTGTCGAAGCGACTCGGCAGGGTAGGACCGTCGTGAAGGCGGCGGAGCGCCGCGCCGACCCGATCGACGTCGACCTTCCCGACCTCGCCGTCGATGTAACGCGTGACGAGGTAACCCTCGGGCTCGACGTACGCGACCACCTCGGGCCCGAGCCCGAGACCGGCCGCAACGCTCGAGGCTGCGTACTCGGCAAAACGGTCGATCCCGAGCAGCTCGGTGTCCTTGCCGCCGATCCGCAGGACGAACTCTCGGCCGTCGGCGTCCACCTTGAAGTTTCGGTTCGTGATCCCACCCCCGAGCGGCTCGATCACGAGCTGCTGCCCGGGCCAAACCCGTTCGGCCAGCTGCTCGGGCTCCACCAACCGATCCTAGACGCCCGGCTAGGCGCGGATCCGGTCGCCCTTCGGATCGAAGAGCGGCTCTTCGGCGACCGTGCCCGGGATCCACTCGCCGAAGATCTCGACCTCGACTCTCCTGTCCGTGGCGGACGACGCCGCCGGCAGGTAGGCGTACGCGATCGAGCGATCGACGGTGTAGCCGTAACCGCCGCTCGTGACGCGGCCCAGGATCTCGCCACCGATTCGGACCGGCTCCGAGCCCAGTGCAACGGAGCGCGGATCGTCGAGCACGAGACACGCCAGGCGGCGGGTCGGGTCGCCCGCGGCGAGCAGCGCGGTCCGCCCGATGAAATCGCCCTTGTCCGGCTTGACCGCGAAACCGAGGCCCGCTTCGTAAGGCGTGTCCTCCGGACTGATGTCGGAGCCCCAGACGCGATAGCCCTTTTCGAGCCGGAGCGAGTCGATCGCCTTGTAGCCGCCTACAACGAGGCCGTGCTCGCGACCGGCTCTCCAGATCGTGTCCCACAGACGGAGGCCGTACTCGACTGGGCAATACAGCTCCCAGCCGAGCTCGCCGACGTAGGTGACCCGCAGCGCGAGACACGGCACGGAGCCCAAGGCCAGCTCGCAGGCACGCATGTAGGGGAATGTGAGCTCCTCCGTCGCCAGCGGCTGGAGGATCGCCCGGGCGCTCGGCCCCCAGAGCCCGAGGCACGCGTACCTCGAGGTGACGTCCTCGACCTGAACTCCTTCGGGTGCGTGCATGCGGATCCAGGCGAGGTCGTGCCGGGCGAAAGCCGTCCCGGTCACGATGCGGAAGCGGTGCTCGGCGAGCCGCGTGACGGTGAAATCGCACTCGATCCCACCACGCTCGTTGAGCATCTGCGTGTACGTGATCGCACCGACGTCGCGCGCCACACGGTTGTCACAAAGCCGCTCGAGGTAGGCGGCTGCCTCGTTGCCCATGATCTCGATCTTCGCGAACGACGTCTCGTCGAAGAGTGCAGCTGTGGTGCGACAAGCGACGTGCTCTGCTCCGATCGCCGGTGACCAGAGCCGGCCCGCCCAGCCGCGCGGTCTCAGCGACTCGTCTCCGAGTGCGGCGTTCGGCTCGAACCAGTTCACGCGCTCCCATCCGGATTTCTCTCCGAAGACAGCCCCGAGCTCCTGCGTGCGCGGGTAGGTCGGCGAGACGCGCAGCGGCCTGCCGGCTTCGCGCTCGTGACCCGGATACTTGACGTCGTAGTAGGTCGAGTAGACCTCGGTCGTACGCGCCAGCGTGTATTCGCGGCTCTCGTAGTGGCGCCCGAAGCGACGCGAATCCATCTCCCAGACGTCGAGGCTCGGCAGGCCCTCCACGATCCACTCGGCCAGCAGCCTGCCCATCCCTCCGGCCCCCGCGAGCCCGTGAGCGCAGAAACCGGCCGCGACCCAGAAGCCGCGCACGTCCGACGGGCCGAGAATGAACTCGCCGTCAGGAGTGAATGCTTCCGGGCCGTTGATCAGCTTGACGACCTCCGCGTCCCCGAGCTCGGGCACGCGCACGAGTGCGCCCTCCATCAGCTCTTCGAAGCGCGGCCAGTCCTCGGCGAGCAGCTTGCCGTTGAAGTCGGGTGGAATGCCGTCCAGCGACCAGGGCGCCGGGTGCCGCTCGTATCCGCCCATCACGAGCCCGCCGGACTCACCACGGAAGTACACGAGCAGGGAAGGGTCGCGCATCGTCGGCACGTCGAGGGGGACGCCGTGCGGTTTCGTGATCAGATACTCGTGAGCCATCGGGATCACGGGGACGTTCACGCCCGCCAGCCGTCCGATCTCACCCGCGAAGATTCCGCCGGCGTTGACGACGATCTCCGCGTCGATCTCACCTCGATCGGTGACGACACTCGTGATCCGGTTGTGGTCGACGTCGATTGCGGTGACGCGCGTGTTCGTGTAGATCTCGGCACCGCGCCGGCGCGCGCCTTCGGCGAGCGCGAACGTCAATTGACTCGGGTCGACGTACCCGTCCGTCGGCAGATACGCCGCGCCGAGCACGCCCGCAGTCGACATCGGCGGAAACAGACGCTGTGCGGCTTCGGCCGAGACGAGCTCGAGAGGCAACCCAAATGTCTTCGCCCAGCCGGCCTGGCGCGCCAGCTCCTCCATCCGTTCCTCGGACGACGCGAGACGCAGGGATCCCACCTCGTGCCAGCCGGTCTCGAGCCCGACCTCAGCTCCGAGTGACCGATAGAGCTCGACCGAGCTCATCATCATCTTCGTGAGGCTGAGCGAACCACGAAGTTGGCCCACCAAACCGGCGGAGTGGAACGTCGAACCGCTGGTGAGCTCGGCACGCTCGCAGAGCACGACGTCGTCCCAACCGAGTCGCGTTAGCCAATAGAGGATCGAGCAGCCGCCGACGCCGCCGCCAATCACGACCGCACGCGCGGCGCTCTTCACGCGCAGACCCTATCCCGCCGCTTTCTGTCCGTACACGTGGAGCCCGAAGCTGATGGTCCCAGCGCGGGCCCGTAAGGAACCGGGCCCGCGCAGGTCCGAAGCTCACGAAATAGTCAGCGCCGCGGCCCCGAGCTGGCCGCGGATCTCACCGGCCGGATTCTTCGTCGTATGCACGTTCACGTAGGTGCGGCCCGACTCGAGGGCACTGATGACCGACGCGTCCACAGTCACACGTCCGCGCGCTCCCGTCCTACAGGGCGTACACAGCGGCACGATGACCGGGCCTGCCTTGCCACGCGCACCGCTGTGGATGTGCGCGGCGAACGCCTTACCGGTCAGCCGGCTGAACGTCAGCCGCCACACGAGCACCGCCGACGAGCCCTGCCTCGTGATCGTCACCGTGAAGGCGCCCCGTGCCCGGCGAACGTTGCCTTTCGGCTTGGGGCGCTCCTGGGCAGCACGCAGCGACGTCGTCAAGGTCGCGACGGGCGAGACCTGGCCGCGGATCTCACCAGGCGGATTCGTCTTCGTGTGGACGTTGACGTAGGCCCGATCGGTCTGAATCGCATCGAGCATCGTCGCGGTGATGTTCGCAGTGCCGGTTGCGCCACTCGTGCACGGAGTGCAGAGCGGCACGACCACCGGGCCTGCGACGCCACGCGGCGCGATATGGATGTGCGCGGCGATGCCATCGCCGGTGAGGCCACTGAACGACAGCTGCCAGTTGAGCGCAGTGCCACTGTCCGTCTTCGTCAGGGTCCCCGTGAAGGACCCGCGGGCTGCGGCGACGTCCCCTTTCGGAGTCGGCGTCTCCTCTCCGGCGACCATCGTCGCCGCGATTTGAACCCGCGTTGCCTGGCTCCGCGCTCCCGCGGCGCCGGCGATGACCAGTCCGAGCGCGACTCCTGTTGCGCCTGCCACCAACAAGAGCTTCTTCACCGAATTCCCCCTTCCTCGCGATTCGGGATCGCAGTCGACCCCTTCACCTGCGCCTACGGGGACTCGCAGGTAGCGGATTGTTCCGCCTAGCCGGAGCGGGTCCCTGTAGCCCGACTCCCTCGGTTGGGGGACGCCGTCGGGGCCCGAGATGGACGATGTTCAGTGCAAGCACCTGCGGTTGGCGAAAGATGGAGAACATGCGGCGGAAACCCACACGGGCTTCGATGGCTTCGAGGATCCTGTCGACCTTCGAGTCGGCGGGACTAGCAGCGACGGCGACGTTCGCGGGCGCACTTTGGGTCGGTCTCGCTCTCCCCGGCCTTCCTCTGCTCCCGGGCATCGGAGGTGGCCAGAACTCCAACGTCGCAATCTCTCTGAACAGCGCTGTGCTCGGCGTGCAGGACAGCCGGACCTTTGCAGCATCGTCCGGGGTCTCGGGCCGGCAGGCCCGGCTTCTCTCCCTCTTGCTGCCGACGCCCGATCCGCTCGGCAAGAAACTCACGACGCAAACACCAACACCCAATGCCGGAGCGCAGTCCGGCGCGCCGCTGGTCGTCGCGCTGCCGGCGCCGCCGCCGGCACCAGACCAGAGCCCTACGGCTGACATCGCTTCGCGCGTCGTCGAGAGCGCGTCGACGCCGTCCGCGCCGGCCCCCTCCCCGCCTGCGCCACCCCCGCGACCGCCTGCCCCGTCGTCACCGCCCCCACCCCGTACGCCCGATCCGGATCCGCAGACCCCTGCTCCCCCCAACGGCCCGTCAGCGCCTCCTCTCCCCGACCCCGACGTCCCTTCGTCCGGACCCCTGCCGCCCGCGGACGGCGACACTGCGTCGAGCGACCCGACCTCGGCGGGCACGCCGGTGTCCGGACCTGGCGGAGGCGGTAGCGGCAGCAGCGCCACAGGAAACGCAACCGGAACCGGGGCCGGCGGCAACGGGAACGCGGCCGGCAACAACCCCAACGCCGGCGGGAACAACCCCAACGCCGGCGGCGCCAACGCGGGCGGAAACGGCAACGGCAACGCCGGCGGGAACAACCCGAACGCAGGCGGCGGCAACGGCAACGGAAACGCCAAGGGCAACCCGGGCGGGAGCAACCCCAACGCCGGCGGCGCCAACGCGGGCGGCAACGGCAACGGCAATGGGAACGGGAACGCCGGCGGGAACAACCCGAACGCCGGTGGCAGCAACCCCAACGCCGGCGGCGCCAACGCGGGCGGAAACGGCAACGGGAACGCAGGCCAGAACAACCCGAACGCCGGCGGCAGCAACCCCAACGCGGGCGGCGCCAACGCGGGCGGCAACGGCAACGGCAAGGGCAACGGGAACGCCGGCGGGAACAACCCGAACGCCGGTGGCAACAACCCCAACGCCGGCGGCGCCAACGCGGGCGGAAACGGCAACGGGAACG
>Ga0070706_100005236_pt1 | contig 12369 bp, 13 predicted proteins | sample KBSK5501metaG_FD_65476 | JGI IMG/M metagenome (GOLD analysis project Ga0070706, IMG submission 65476) | Corn, switchgrass and miscanthus rhizosphere microbial communities from Kellogg Biological Station, Michigan, USA - KBS K5-50-1 metaG | ecosystem: Host-associated > Plants > Roots >...
CCCGAGCCGGGAGTCCGGGTCAGCAGATCATTCGCCGGCCGAAGGCTCCCCCACAGCGGCCAGCACGGAGCGGCTGGCCGGCGCCTCCTTCAGGAACAGGACGATGAAGGCGGCAAGCAATGCCGCGCCGATGCTGACCCAGAAGGTCGACGCGATCGCGATGGCGAACGCCTCGTGCACCGACGTGACGATGTTCGGGATGAATGGCGCCACGAAGGACCGGAACGCCTCCGGCACCTGCGCGAGGATCTTCGCACCCAGGTCACCGGTACCGGTGAGATTGAGCGCCTGCCCGCTCCCGCCACCGGACGAGAACTGGCTGACGAACTGCTGCGGTATGCCGTTCGCGAGCAATCGGCCCGGCAGCTCCTTCGTCAGCGAATCGCCAAGGAGCGTCCCGGCGATCGTCAGCCCGATGGTGCCGCCGATCTGCTGGAAGAACGTGAGGCTCGCGGTGGCGCTTCCGACCTGCCGCGGTTCGACGTTGTTCTGGACCAGCGCGGCAAAGAGGGCGAAGGATGGACCGACGCCGATGCCGGCCACGACCATCCACAGCCAGAGGATGGGCAGGTCCGTGTCGGCCCGAAGGTTCGTCAGGAAGAACAGCCCGATGGCGAGGATGACCATCGCCCCGAAGATGATCGGCTTGTAGCGGCCGGTCCGGGCCGCAACCTGGCCTGAGATCGTCGCCCCGGCGATCAGCGCGAAGACCAGCGGCAGGAGGTTCAGGCCGGACTCGGTGGCGCCCATGCCCCGTACCACCTGGAACCACTGGGGCAGGAAGACGATCGCACCGAAAAAGCCGAATGCGGCCAGGAACATCGATCCGATCGAGATCGAGACGGTTCGGTTGCGGAAGAGATCCAGGCGAATGATCGGATCAGCCGCGCGTGATTCCCACCACAGGAACACGGCGGCAATCGCAAGGCCAAGCAGGATCGCGCCGCCGACCCATGGGTCTGTCCAGTCGAGCGTGCGCTTGTTGCTCAGCCCGAGGAGGATCGGCACCAGAGCGGCCGCGAACAGGGCCGCGCCCACGTAGTCGATGTTCCGTCCGCTCTCTGGGTTCTTGATCGGTGGCAGCAGGCGCCAGCACACGACCAGCGAGACGAGCCCGAGGGGCACGTTGAGGAAGAAGATCCACGGCCAGCCGAAGTTGTCGGTGACAAACCCACCGAGGAGTGGACCGAGCACGGACGAGAGGCCGAAAACCGCGCCGAACAGCGCGCCGTACTTGGCGCGCTCCTCGGGCGGGTACAGGTCGGCGATGATGGCGAACGCGATCGGGAAGACGGCCCCGCCGCCGAGCCCCTGCAGGCCGCGCGCGACGATGAACTGCCACATCTCCTGGCTGAGGCCGGCGAAGATCGACGCCGCCAGGAACAGGCCGACCGCCCAGATGAAGATCGGGCGGCGGCCGTACAGGTCGGAGAGCTTGCCGTAGATCGGCCCGCTGATCGTCGACGTGAGCAGATAGAGCGTGAACGCCCACGTGTACAGCGAGGCGCCATTCAGCTTCGTGCTGATGATCGGCAGCGCAGTGCCGACGACCGTCTGGTCCAGCGCGAACAGAAAGAGCGCGAGCAGGATCGCGAGCAGGATCTCGAGCTTGCGGCGCTGGGGCATGTTCCAGGCTGCGTGGTCGTAGCCGTTCTCGGCAGGCGCGGTCGTCATGGCGCGTGGGCTCCTGATTGGATCGGCGGGCTTCGCTGAGGCTGACGGCCGGCCGGTGTCTGGACGATTGGGCGGATCGTCCCTCGGGACGTTCCTTTCTCCCTGAAGTCCGTGAGGATAGCGGCGCCGGGTTAACCCGTTGTTCCGTCCCCGCTACAGCGCCGTGACCGGGACGGGCAGGCCCTGCTTGACCTCCAGAACCGCGCGATTGCCCAGCGCGCTGTCGAGCGTGACCTTCGCGGTCCGGGTCTTGCCGACCAGGTCGCACATGATCCCAGGGCCCGCCGTGGTGTTCCGGGACTCGTGCACGATCACGACGACTGCCAGGTCCGATTCGACTGCCTCGGCGGTGTAATCGGCGCCGCACGGCTTGCTCGCTCCCTCGACCGCGCCGATGAACGAGACGGTGAGCTTCTTCGAATCCTCGCGCCCGGTCGCGGACTCGATCGAGAGACCCTCCGGCGGGTCGTCGGCGTTCCACGGCGGCGGGTCGACCGTGACGCTCTCGTCGACGGCCACGCGGGTGACCTTGACGGCCGATCCTTCGATCGTGAACACCCAGATCGGCGCGTTGGCAGGGCCGCGCGACGTCTCGACGAGGCCCGTCGCGAGCTGGGCACCGGTCACCTGCACCGGCGCGCAACCATCGCACGGCCCCGCGCCGGCGTCGACGAGCGCCTGGAGCGTGTCGGCGGCGGACATGAGGTTCACGTCGACGGTCGAGCCGTCCAGCCAGCGGACCTTGTCGCCCGCAGGCTTCTCGTCGGACAGCGTGGAAGACGCCTCGACGAGGCCGGCCATCACGGCGGACTTGTTGTTGTCGCCGACGGCGTGCTCCCAGTCGCCGATCTGGCCCGTCAGGTCGCCGACGAACGTGATCGACGCGCCACCGCTCTTGCGGATTGCATCGGCCCAGCGCGCCAGCGCCTCGTGGGCCTGGCGGTGGACGCGGTCCTCCGGCTGCTGGGTCTGCGAGCCGGTGAGGATGGCCCCCGAGCCGCCGGGCCCACCGGCGGGTCCCGCGCACGCGGCAATGAGCGCCAGGGTCGCGAGGAGGAATGCCGCCGTCCGGACCGGGATCCGGGCCCGCTGCACCCTCCGGGTCGGGGTCATGCGGCCACCATTCGACAGGACCCGGTGCACCGGCGTCAAGTTTTCCGATCGGGCGCCGGTTGACCGGGCCCACCCCATCACCGCATCATGCGCGCCGCGCGGACCCGCCACGGGGCCATACGACAGCTGGAGGAACCCGTGGAACTCGCGCTCCCACTCCCGCTCCGAGGGCTGATTCTCGGCTTCACGATCGCCTCGGCGGTGGGCCCCATCACGCTGCTGGTCATCCGTCGGACCATCGGCCATGGCGGCATCTACGGCTTCGCCTCCGGGCTCGGCGTCGCCGCCGCGGACGCCACCTATGGCGGCATCGCGGCGTTCGGGTTGACGGCGCTCACCGGGGCACTCGTCGCGAACCATGCGCTGCTCGGGCTCGTTGGCGGCCTGGTGATCGTCGTCATGGGCATCCGAACCGCGCGCTCGCATCCGAGCGTGGCCGCCACGGACAGCGAACGCCCGGGCCTGCCCGGCGCCTTCGCCTCGATCTACGCCCTGACGATGGCGAACCCACTGACGATCGTGCTGTACGTCGGGGTCTTTGCCGGCATCGGCTTCGTCGCGGGCGGGAGCTTCGTGGACGCAGCGATCCTCACGCTCGCGGTCTGGCTCGGGTCCACGCTGTGGTGGGTCATCCTGTGCTCGATCGTGGCGTGGCTGCGGGGCCGCGTCTCAACGACCGCGCTGCTCTGGGTGAACCGCGTCTCGGGCGCGGCGCTCGTCGTCTTCGGCCTGCTCGCGGTTATCGCGGCGCTTCGCCCCTGAGCTGCGCCATGAGCGCGCCCTTGTCGAACTCGTGCCAGTGCTCGACGAGCTGGCCGTCGCGTAGCCGGAGGATGTGGATCTCGTCGATCGAGTAGCGCTCCCCGGTCGGCTCGATTCCCATGAACGTGCCCGTGTGGCGCGCGCTGGTCGTCAGTCGGACGACGACGCGGTCGCCCTCCGCGATCAGGTCGTGGATCTCGAACTCCGGGTCGCTGATCCCGGCTCCCGCGCGACGCATGCCCTCGCGCAGCCCCTCGCGGCCCGGCGACATCGGCCCGAACGTGTGGGGCACGAAGTCGTTCGAGATCAGCTCGTCGATTGCCGCATCGTCCTGGTGGACGAAGATTCGGTCGATGATCTCGCGCACCCGCTCCCTGTTCCATTCCAGCTGGGCCGGCGTGGCGAGCTCGTCGATGTCGGCGCGTTCCAGTGTCGTCATGATCCGGGTATAGCGCGAACCAGGGTTCGAGCGGGGGTCCGCCACCTCGCGAGAGGTTGCAGCAACCCCGCAACCGCGTTGCAGCCGACCGGCTAGCCTGACCCGCGATGATGAGCTCGATCACCCTTCCACCGGGCCGAACGGCGCGCGTCGACGTCGTCTTGAACGGCTCCCTGACGTCCACCGGGGGCGGCGTCGCGAGCTCCTGTACGCTCGTCCGCGACGGCGATCGAACCATCGTGGTTGATCCCGGGATGGCCACGGGCGCTGACGCGATCCTTTCGTCGCTGGCTCGCCTGGGCGTTCGGCCCGTGGACGTGACCGACGTGGTCCTCAGCCATCACCACCCCGACCACACGATGTATGCCGGAATCTTCCCGAAGGCCGCCGTGCACGACCACTGGGCCGTCTACCGGGGCACGGACTGGGAGGACTCCGACTGCGACGGCCGCGTGCTGGCGCCCTCCGTCCAGCTTGCCCGCACCCCCGGGCACACCGCCGAGGACCTGGTGCTCATCGCCGGGACCGCGGACGGGATCGTCGTGACGACGCACAGCTGGTTCCACGCCGACTCGACGGTCGATGACGAGGATCCCGAGGACGCCGACCAGCTCCGCGAATCTCGCCGGCGGATCCTCGAGGTCGCGGATCGCATCGTGCCGGGCCACGGCCCGGCCTTCACGCCCTCGAGCTCGACCCCCCGCTAGCGGTCGCGGGCCAGCTGACCCGCGTCGGGGCGGACGTCGCGATCACGTCGGCCTCCGGCGACGAGCACTGCGGCACCGCCGAGCGACGTGACGAGCAGCGTGGCTGCGTGGGCCAGCAGCCCGAACGCGAGTGCCGACTCGCGCTGAATGCCCACCGAGGTCGCGATCGTGATCGCCGCCAGCTCGAAGGTGCCGATGTACCCCGGCCCTGCCGGGATCGCTGTCGCGAGGTTGACCCCGGCCGCGAGCAGCGCCGCCTGAGCGATCGTCGGCTGGACGCCGACCGACTGTGCCGCCGCCGCGAATGCGAGCACCGTGCACGACCACGACGCGATCGAAAGGGCGACGGCCGTGGCGAGCGTTCGGATGTCGCTCGCCACGGCGAGGCCCTCGCGAAGTCGGGTCAGCGTCCCGCGCACGCGTGGCCACCGGTCGAGGAACGCCGCGACGCGGGCGGCGCCGGGAAGGCGGTGGGCGGCGATGCCCGCGACGATGCCCACGGCGAGCAGAGCCGTCACTGCGAGCCCGACGAGGACCGCCGAGGCCACAATCCCGCGGATCGACAGGATGAGGATCGCCAGCGACGCGATCGCGATCGCGACCAGCGTGTCGACGACCCGCTCGACCACGATCGTGCCGAGGATGGCCGAGCGCGAGATGCGGGTCCGCCCGCCGAGGTCATGCGCCCGGACGACCTCGCCGAGTCGCGCGGGCAGGACGTTGTTGGCGAGGTAGCCGACGAGGAGCGAGGCGCTCGTCGTGCGCGTCGACACGCGACCGAGTGGACCCAGAAAGACCCGCCAGCGGACGGCGCGGAGGAAGAGGTCGAGGACCACCAGCGCGAGCAGCAGGACGATCCATGGCGCCTGCGCAGTCGTGAGGGTCGCCCAGGCCGCCCCGATGTCGACGGTGCGGGCGAGGAGCGCAAGGGCGACGGCGGAGACGCCGAGCCCGAGCGCCGCCCGCCCGAGCCGGCCGCTGCGTCCGGGGCGCACCGTCAGGCCGCGCCGGGCTCGCTCGCCGGCGCCCGCGGGAGCAACTTCCGCGATCGCCGGATGCCGGACCGGTGGAGGAGATACCGGGCGACGACCCGGAGCGTCGAGAGCCCGTACACCACGCTGCGGCGGAAGCCGACCGAGCTCGCCTCTTCGAAGTACCGCGTGGGCACGGCGATCTCGCCGATCTCGAGGCCGCCGACGGCGACGACCTGCGCGATCAGCTCCTGGTCGAACACGAAGTCGTCCGAATTGAGCCGGTACGGGATCGTCTCGAGGAGGCGGCGGCTGTAGGCGCGAAGTCCCGTGTGGTACTCGGAGAGATGAAGGCCGAACGCTGCGTTCTCGACGCCCGTGAGGAAACGGTTGGATACGTACTTCCAGCGTGGCATGCCGCCGGCCAGCGGGTCGCCGAGGAAGCGACTGCCGAGCATGAGGTCGATGTCGCCGGCGACGATCGGCGCGACGAGGTCGGGGATGCGTGTCGCGTCGTACTGGTAGTCCGGGTGGAGCATCACGACGACGTCGGCGTCCCACTCCAGCGCCCGGTCGTAGGAGGTCTTCTGGTTGCCGCCGTAGCCGAGGTTCTGGCGATGGACGATGACCTCCAGGCCGAGCCGCCGGGCGACCTCGACCGTCTCGTCGCTGGAGACGTCGTCGACGAGGATGACGTGGTCGATGAGGTCGTGCGGGACGTCCGCATACGTGCGCTCGAGCGTCTTCGCGGCGTTGTAGGCGGGCATGACGATGACGACGCGGGCCCGTTCGGGGGTGGGCTGCGAGGCGCCTGGTCGCACGGGGAGAGCATAGCCAACGGCCGCCCGGCGAACTCCGGGGAGTCACGACCTACACTCGGCGACTGATGACCGGCACCGCTCGCACCGCGGAGGTGGCGGGCGTGACCCTGGCGTTCGTGGGCGCCGTGGCAATGGGTCTGTACGCGGTCCGGCCGTTCGTCGTGGGGCCGATCGGGCCCGACGCCGCTGCGCCGGTGATCGAGTTCCAGCGCCTGCTCGCCGGGCAGCAGCTCGAGGGCTACCTCTCACAGACGTCGAAGCCGCTGCTGACGGTGCTGTACGGCCTCGCGCGGATCGGGAGCGGGGACTGGCGATCGGTGTCGCTGCTGGCAATCGTGTCCTTCGGTGCGTTCGTCGCTGCCGCGAGCCTGCTCGCGTACCGGATCGCCGGCCTCCTTGCAGCGGCGTTCGCCGGCGTCGCGCTCGCCCTGTCGCCGGAGCTCCTGCGCGACGTCACGTTCGCGTATGGCGTGTCGTGGGCGATGCTCGCGGGTGCAGTAGCAGGGCTCGCGGTCGTCCGCCCCCAGCCCCGCTACGGAATCGCGGGGATCGCGCTGGCGGCCGGGGCGCTCGCCCGCCCCGAGGTCCTGGCGGTCACCGGGTTCGGGCTCGCCGCCGTGGTCATCGCGGCGATCGGCGGCGCCGCGGGGCGTTGGAAGGCGCGGGCGCCCCGAACGTGGCTGATCGGCCTCGGGCTCCTCGCGATCCCGATCCTCTCCGTGCACGACTTCCTGCTGACGGGCGATCCCCTTCGGTGGGCCAACATCGCCCAGGAGAACTCGGCGGGCGGCGTCACCCGGGGCCTGCTGGGCATGCTCGGGTTCGTCGCACGGTATGTGCTCCACCTGGCGCCGCTGCTGCCGCTCGCGGGAATCGCCTTGATCTCGTTAGCCATGCGCCGTCGCTGGACCGAGGCCATCGTCGTCGCGATCGTGCCGATCGCGGTTGCCACCTTCTTCATCGCCTCGGGCTCGCGTGGAACAGTGATCTCCAACCGCTACCTCATGCCGATCAATCTCGGCATCGTGTTCGCCGCCGCCGTGGGGCTGGGGGCCTTCGACGTCCCAGTGGTCCGGCGCGTGTTCCGGCCTCTGAGCGGACGCGGTGGCTGGGGAATTGCGGGTGCCGTCGTCGCGCTCGGCGCCTCGGTCGCGGTTGCGCTCGCGCCGTCGTGGCCATTCGCCCCGGGGATCCGCGCGTCGGTCGCCGCGCAGCGCACGAGGGAAGGCAATGCGGAGCGCGCCTTCGCGGCCCTGTCGACCTCGATCGGGTCGGTGCCCGCCTGGCGGGGCGTCGCGCCGCCGGCCGATCCCGAGACGGTGGTCTACATCCCGGCCGCGCTGCGGGCCCAGGGGATCGTTGACCTGGACCTGCCGCTGTGGGCCGGGACGAAGCTCTTCGCGAGCATGGTCGACCCGGCAAACGGGCTGCCGGCGCCCGGGTCGATCCTCTACCACGATTCCTGGGCCGACCGGCCCGCACCGGTCTGGCGGCAGGTCGAACTGACGGAGCCGGCGATCGCCGGCCGCCTCCTCCTCACGCCCATCCTGGCGGACGGCCGAGCCGGCATCTGGATCGTTCGCGTCGAGGCCGCTCCGGGAACCGACCCACCGGCACCGCAGCCCTAGCTCTCGAAGGGCGCCCGCGCGATCGCGTCGAGCTTGCCGCTGTTGACCATCTCCGCGACCCGACAGGTTGGTTTTCGCGAGGCCTGATCGACGAAGAGCGCGGCGAAGTCGCGCTTGAACTCGAGGCGCGGGTACGCGGCCACGATCGCAGGGATCGACGCGGGCCGCACGTCGCGGATCCGCCAACCGCTGACGTCCGTACCGGTCGACTCCGACAGCAGGTTGACTTCATTGGTCTGGCCCGGCGCCGGGTCCGACATGTGCAGGGCGATGACGTCGTAGATCGCGCGCGCCCGCGTGGCCGCCTGGCCGTGATCGAGCGCGAACCGTTCGGCAGCAATGGCCCCATCGATCTCGAAGCAGCCGCCGATGTCGTACGCCGCGACGAGGCCGATGTCGTGGAGCGCCGCGCTCACGTACAGGATCTCGGGGTCGGACTCCAGATCGTCGTGGAGCGCGAGCTCGACCGCCCACGCGTAGGCGCGAAACGAGTGGTTGATGAGGAACGCCGGCGCCACGTCGCGGATCAGCTCCGTCGCGCGCCACGCGAACGCGGAGTCGGGCACGGGCATGCCGAGAGCCCGCAGCGCGGCCCCGCCGGGGTCGATGCCTGTCATCGGTGCCCTCGACGCTAGCAGGCGGCCCCGGGAAGGAGCGGCTCGACGTTGAGGTGTTCGAAGCGGGCCGTGACGTCGGGCACCGCGTCGGTATAGATGTTCGCCCCGACCTGGAGTGTCTGGGGCATGTCCCGCCGCTCGAACGTCGACATCAGCGTCCAGCCCTCGTCGGTGTCGACGTGCCGCCACAGCATGAGAAAGCTGAACCCGATCCGGCAGACCTTCAGCTCCGCGTCACCGCCGGTTGGCAGGCCGCGTTGCACCCACACGCTGCTGCCCGAGGTGGTCGTCTTCGTCTCGAGCCCGGTCGACATGCCGATGCTCCCGCTGACGATGAACACGCTGTTCTCCGCCGGGATCTCCGTGCGCGCCATCAATCCGGCGAGCTGCACCGTGCCGTCCTGGCCGGGCGGAATGGATGCATCGGACGTCTTCGAGGTTCGCACGGTCGCCGTCGCACGGAAGTCGCCGGTGACGTCCCGGAAGAACAGCACGCCCTTGTCCTCGTTCAACCAGAGCACCGGGCCGATCAGGCGCATGACGAGGGCGCCGTCCTCGACCGAGATGCGCACGGCCTGCGGGTCGATCGTCTGCCAGTCCGCGAAGCCCGGGATCGGCGTGCCGCCGGGAGCATCCGTCGCATTTGCGGTCGGCTGAGCCCCGGGGCTGGCATCCGGGCCGGCGGACGCGGCCGGGGATGCCTCACCGACGGGCCGGCACGCGGCGAGCGAAGCCACGAGCGCCAGCGAAGCCACGAGCGCGAGCGGGGGCGTGCGAGCCGGGACCGGGCGCGAGCGCATCAGGCATGGACCGTACCATCGCCGCGGAGGTGACCGATGGAGACGATCGCGGTCGTACTGAGCGTCAAGCCGGACCAGGTCGAGGCCTTCGAGGCCGGCTTCCGAGAGCATGAGCTGCCGATCTGGCATGACTTCGAGGCGGAGCGGGTAATGCTGCGCGCCTCGCTCTCGAAGCTCGACATCTCGTCCGCACCCCGGGGCGACGCGGTCCAGTACCTGGTCGTCGTCGACTTCGCCGATGGCGAGGGCCACCACCGGCACGATGGCGACCCGCGCTTCGAGGCGTGGAACAAGATGGCGGACGCGTACCAAGTCGGCGAGGGCATGGCATTCGGGGGCGAGACGATCCTGAAGGTCGGCGGCGGCCCGGACTTCTAGGCAGGCGAGTCCCGACCTACCATCGGCCCCGTGAACATCCACGCCCTGCTGCTCGCCGACAGCGCCCAGGCGGTCGACGGCAAGCTGTACATCCTCGGTGGCGCGTGGAACATCCTCCGCTTCCCCGAGTTCCCCGCGCAGCTAATCGTCGGCATCGCCGTCGCGATCGACGTCGACTGGAACGAGACCAACCGGCGCCACCATCTCGACGTCCACTTCGAGGACGCCGACGGCAACGCCATGGACCCGCGCATCGGCGCCGACTTCGAGGCCGGCCGGCCGCCTGGGGCGGTCGCCGGGGCTGACCTGCGCATCGTCTTCGCCGTCAACGGGCCGCTCGCGATTCCCGGGCCGGGGTCGTATTCGGCAGTCGCCTCGGTCGGTGGCGAGGAGCTCGCGCGGGCGAGGTTCCAGGCCGTGCAGGTGGCGCGCAACAACTAGCCCGGCGCCCTGGCCCGCTCAGGGCCGGCCGTCGAAAGATGTGGCGCGTACTGGCACCTTCGGGCCATGGCCGCGCTCCGGCCGCGCGGCCACCCTGCGTTCGTGCCGCTGCATGCTGCGCTCGATCAGGCTGACCTGCGAACCGGGCGCTACCCGAGGATCGATCGCGCCCGCCTTCGTCGAGGCCTGGGTCTGACCCAGACGCTCCTGCTCGTCGCGCTCGCGGCAGCGACGCTCATGCTGCTCCTGAGCACGACGGACGTCCTCGGCGCGACGCTGGTCACGCCCAGGTGCGACGCCACCAACCTCCGAACGGGTCCCGCAACGACCTACCCGCGCAAGGTCCAGGTCGACACGGGTGCGCGCCTGACCGTCGTGGCCGCGGTCAGCGGCGGAACCTACGGCTCGACGTGTGGCGGCACGTACCTGTCCGGCACTGGCTGGTACAAGATCAGCGCGATCAACGGCAAGACCGTCAAGTCGCTCTACGGCGTCAGCTACCTGTACGGCGCGAAGAAGCTGTTCAAGACGCTGCTGATCCCGACGCCGAGCCCGACGGCCACGTCCGCCGCGGCGCCGGCCACGGCACCACCGACCGACAGCCCCGGCGCGACGCCCGAGCCAACCACGGCACCGACCGCCGCGCCAACTCCCATCCCGCCCCCGACGTCGACCGGTCCGATCACCCTCGGCGCATCCGTGACCTTCTACGGCCGGGGCTACGGCCACGGCGTCGGGCTGTCGCAGTACGGCGCGCAGGGTCGTGCCTCGGACGGCCAGCTCGCCGGCGAGATCCTCGCCCACTACTACCAGGGCACGACGCTCGGCACGATGACGAACAAGCAGATCCGTGTGCTGGTGCTGCAGTCGTTCGCGGCGACGTCGACGAATCCGGTCCAGGTGTACGGGCGTGGGGGCACCTGGACCATCGACGGCGTCGCCGCGACGTTCCCCGCCGACGCCCGCCTGCGCTTCACGCCCTCGACCTCGGGCACCACGACCACGTGGAAGGTGAGGGTCAACGCGTCCGATGGCTCGTCGCTGTACAGCGGGAGCTCCCCGACGTGGATCCGCGTTCGCCCGGGGAGCGGCACGACCCTCCAGCTCTGGTCGAAGCCGTCCGCCTACGACCGCTTCCGCGGCGTGCTCCGCCTGATCGGCAAGACCGACGCGAGCGCGAAGGTCAACGTCGTCAACGAGCTGCCGATCGAGACCTACCTGCGCGGCGTGGTCCCGGCCGAAGTGTCCGCGAGCTGGCCGGTCGAGGCCGTGAAGGCCCAGGCGATCGCCGCACGCTCCTACGCCGCGTACCGGCTCCATCCCGCGACCGGCGCGTTCGACATCTACGCCGACACCCGCTCCCAGATGTACCTCGGGAGCCTGGTCGAGAAGGCGGGCAGCAACGCGGCCGTGAGCGCGACCGCGAGCGTCGTCCTGCGAACGCCGGGCGGGGGGATCGCCAATGCCCTGTTCCACTCCACGGGCGGCGGCGCGACCGAGAACAACGAGAACGTGTTCGTGTCCGCGACCGGCCAGAAGGTTGCCGGCGTCTTCAGCTACCTCCGCGGCTCCATGGACCGGCGCAGTGATGGCTCGCCCTACGACGCTGCCTCGCCGTACGCGACCTGGTCGACGCAGACCTACACGCTCGCCCAGATCCAGGCCTGGTTCGCGGCGGATTCGCGCACGAACGTGGGCACGCTCGTCGCGCTCGACCTGCACGATCGTGGCGTCTCAGGAAGGCTCATCAGCGTGACCCTCATCGGCGCCAACGGCAGCACGAAGAAGGTCGCCGGTGACGTCTTCCGCGCCGTGTTCAACACCGGCCGCCCGTCCGGCGACAGGATGCTGCGGAGCACGCTCTTCGACCTCGCGCCGATCCCCTAGCCGCCCACTGGCGCCCTCGCCATCGCACGGCCATCATGGCAATGACCATGACTGGGCCGGATCGCGCGACGCGCATCGCCTTCTTCGCCTCCGTCCTCTTCGGGGGCGTCAACGCGATCGGGGTTCGCGAG
>Ga0070706_100005237_pt1 | contig 12367 bp, 8 predicted proteins | sample KBSK5501metaG_FD_65476 | JGI IMG/M metagenome (GOLD analysis project Ga0070706, IMG submission 65476) | Corn, switchgrass and miscanthus rhizosphere microbial communities from Kellogg Biological Station, Michigan, USA - KBS K5-50-1 metaG | ecosystem: Host-associated > Plants > Roots >...
ACCAGCGGCCAGACGGGGTCCATGACCGCCAGCGCGGCCAACGGGTTCGGCCAGGTCCAGTACGCCCCCACCGGCACCAGCTGCGTCAACATCCCGTACGACTTCCACCCGATGTACTCGACCTCGTCCGAGCAGACCCGGACCATCTGGGCGGCGCACACCACCAACATCTCCTTCACCGATGAGATCGGGCACTTCGAGAACTGCAACGGCCCGAACCCCATCCCCGCCACCCCGTTCGGCGTCGACGCCAGCGGCAACCCCACCACCTGCCCCGCGGGCAACACGGAGGGATTCGGCAGCGGCACGTCCCCGACCGACGGGGACGACAACTTCTGCTTCCCGGCTAGCGAGGCGCTGCGGATCCACATCAGCGGCTGCACCGATACCAATACCGGCTTCGACAGCCTGCCCTACCAGCCCGTCTGGCCGGACGGCAACCGGGCGCTGCACCCGCAGCCGTTCCTGTTCTCCAGCCCGCTAACCGGGCCAGGTGACAGCGTCAACTACTCACGCGTGGCCTTCGAGGCCGACCTGCCGAGAATCGAAGGCGGGCAGTGCAGGCTGGCGGGCGTCGGGTGCCAGCTGTTCCCGACCACCGACAAGGGCACGCCGGCGGCGTTCTACCCGTTCTTCAGCGCGTTCCAGAACGGAATCGGTGATGAGCAGGGTAACAACGGCTGCGTGTGGGCGTTCGGTAACCACCTGCGCGGTGCGAACGATCTCGGCCGTAACGCGCAGTACGGGCCGCCGCTGCAAAGCACCTACCTCAAGCTGGGCGGGGGCGGGTCGACCGTGCAGTTCTTCAACGACTTCCGCCAGGTCATGGCGAACCCGTGCCTGGCCGGAGGGAATGAGCGGTAGAGCCAAGGCCGGTATCGGGGGCCGGGGCCGGCGCGGCCCCGGCCCCCGGTGCGTCCTCAGCCTGCCTGGCTGGCCAGCCACTCCTGGACGCGCCGCTCCGCCTCCTCGGCGGGGACGTTCTCGACCCGGGTCATGATGGCCCACCGGTGCCCGAACGGGTCCATGACCACCCCGAAGCGATCTCCGGTGACGAACGTCGCCGGCTCCTCGATCGACGTCGCGCCGGCGTGCGGTCCGGTCTGCCGGCTGCGCCCCCTCCGCAGGCGGGTGGCTCGCCGGCGTGCGGTCTTCCTGGCATGCCTCCCGGCGGGAGTGGCGGCCGGGCGTGCTTCCCGCCGACGGCGGCGCTCCATGGGCCGTTCGCCTGCTGCGCTCCCTGGCCATTTATTAATGGATTATTTGCAGCTTTCAGTAAGTTATTAACAGTTCATTGATGGAACTCGCACATAAACCGCAAATACGGTTGAGGCTGCACGGAAGTCAGCGGCGGAACGATCGACGAAGGAGTCTGCCATGCATAACATCCGTGATCTTATTCGAGCGAGGCGCGGCATTAAGGCTGCCCGCCTCCGAGGGCCACTCATGGCCACACCGCTGGCCATCGCGCTGATGATCTCGATATCGGCATCGGCGGCGACCGGAACCCATGCCTCGGCTGGCGGGCGCCCCGCCTACCTCAACGCAAGCGTCCCGATCCAGGCCCGGGTCAGCGACCTGCTGGGCCGGATGACGCTGCCGGAGAAGATCGGCCAGATGGTGCAGATCGAGGCGACGCAGGTTACCGACACCAGCAACAGCTGCACCAGCCAGGGCGGGTTCAACCTGCCCAATCCCACGTGTGAGCAGAAGATCTTCGTGGACAATAGCGTGGGCTCCATCCTGGCCGGCGCGACCGACATTCCGCCCGACACCACCGGCCAGGGCGGTCCCGGCAACACGGGCCTGGACTGGGCCAACGAGTACAACACCATGCAGTCCTTCGCGACCCAGCATTCGCGGCTGCACATCCCGGTCATCTTCGGAGTAGACGCCGTGCATGGCTGGGGGCACCCGTGGCAGGCGCCGCTGTTCCCGCAGTCGATCGGGATTGGCGCCACCTGGGACCCGGCGGCCGCCGAGGCCGGCGGCGCGGTCACCGCGAACGCGCTGCGCGCCACCGGCTGGAACTGGGACTTCGCCCCCGTGCAGGACCTAGCTCGGGACAACCGGTGGGGCCGGTACTACGAGACCTGGGCCGAGGAGCCCGTGCTGGCCGCGGCCCTGGGCGGCGCGAACGTACGCGGCCTGCAGAGCGGCGGCGACAACGGGCTGAAGGTCACCGCCACGGTGAAGCACTTCGCCGGCTACTCGGAGTCGATCAACGGGCACGACCGGGTTCAGGCGGATCTGCCGATCCGCTATCTGCAGGACACGTTCCTGCCCTCGTACGCGGGCGCGATCGACGCGGGCGCGGACACGGTCATGGTGGACTCCGGCTCGGTCAACGGCATCCCCGCCACGGCGTCGCACTTCCTGCTGACCACCGAACTGCGCGACCGGCTCGGCTTCAAGGGCGTGGTGATCAGCGACTTCGGCGACGTGCCCGCGCTCGCGACCGCCTACCACCTCGCGCCCGGCCTGGCCGGCGCGGCCGCCCTGGCGATCAACGCCGGCGTCGACATGGCCATGCTTCCGTTCAACGCCGACCAGTGGCAGGCCGCCGTGCAGCAGGACGTGGCCGACGGCAGCATCTCCATGGCCCGGATCGACCAGGCCGTCCGGCGGATCCTCACGCTGAAGTTCCAGCTCGGGCTGTTCGATCACACATTGGTCGATGCGAGCAAGGCGGACGCCGCCGTCCAGGCGGGCCGGGACGTGACGCTGCAGGCGGCGCGCGAGTCGATCACGCTGCTGCGCAACCAGGGCAACGTCCTGCCGCTCTCGTCTACCAGCCGCCTGGTCGTGACCGGGCCGAGCGCGGACTCGATGACCAACCAGCTCGGTGGCTGGAGCGTCAGCTGGCAGGGCGTCTTCGGCGCCGGCCACGTCTGCTGCATGGGCCCGGCCAACCAGATCCCGCCCGGCACCACGGTGCTCAAAGGCGTGCAGGCCGAGGACCCGAACGTGACCTTCGCCCCTGACCAGGCGACGGCGGTCAGCGACGCCGCTTCGGCGGACGCCGTGGTCGTGGCCGTGGGTGAGAAGGCCTACGCGGAGGGCCTGGGGGACAACCCCGCGCCACAGCTGGCCCCCGACCAGAAGGCTCTGATCAGTGCCCTCGAGGCCACCGGCAAGCCGGTGATCGTCGTGGTGATCGCGGGCAGGCCCCTGGGCCTTGGCCCGGCCGAGACCGCCGACGGCCTGCTGATGGCCTACCAGGGCAGCACTGAGGCCGGCACCGCGGTCGCCGACGCGATCTTCGGCAAGATCGACCCGAGCGGGAAGCTGCCGGTCACCTGGCCGTCCGACGCTGCCGCCCCCGGCGGGGACTTCAACGGCGGAGCTCCGTCACCCCTGGGCGACGAGCCGAAGGTATTCGATCAGCTTCCCAACACTGGCTTCGGCCAGGGGCACGGCTACAACCCGCTCTATTCGTTCGGGTTCGGGCTGTCGTACACCACGTTCAGCGTCAGCGGGCTGTCGGCGACCAGCAGCGTGTCCGCCGACGGCACGGTGACGGCCACGTTCACCGTGTCGAACACGGGCAGCCGGGCGGGCACCGACATCGTGCCGGTGTACGTCCACCAGCCGGTCAGCCTGGTGCTGGTCCCGGACCAGCGGCTCGCGGGCTTCACCCGCGTGACGCTGGATCCCGGGCAGACCAAGACCGTGCAGGTGTCCTTCCCGGTCTCCGTCCTGGCCGTGACGCCCGGCGACATTGACGGCACCGGCCGTCCGGCCGTGGAGCTCGGCTCCTACCAGGTGCAGATCGGCACGCCTGCGACGCTCAGCGCGGACTTCACCATCCACGGCTGAGCCGGCCCGGCTGGCGTTACCATGCGGCAGCCATCCGGATGATGCCGCGGGACTTCCGCAGGAGGTGCCCGGCCGTCATTCCGGATGGCTGCCGCCGCGCGTGTTTCGCGGGGCGATGATCTACCTGGGCCGGTCGATGGCGGAGACGGATCGGGCCCGATCGCGCAGCACCTGTTTCTGGATCTTGCCAGTGGAGGTCTTGGGCAGCTCCGCCATCACCACTGTGCTGGGGGCTTTGAAGTGGGGCAGGCGCGCCCGGCAGTGCTCAATCAGCTCCGCCTCGGTGACTTCCGCGCCCTGTTTGAGTTCCACATAGGCCAGCGGCGTCTCACCCCACTTTGGGTCGGGCTGGGCAACCACGGCGGCCATGGCGACGGCTGCGTGGCGGCAGAGCACGTCCTCGACCTCGATCGAGGAAATGTTCTCTCCGCCGGAAATGATCACGTCCTTGGCCCGGTCTTTGATCTTTACGTAACCGTCCGGCTCGAGTACTGCCAGGTCTCCGGAGTGGAACCAGCCTCCGGAGAAGGATTCCCGGGTGGCGTCGGGATCCTTCAGGTATCCCTTCATGGTGATGTTGCCGCGGAACACGATCTCGCCGATTGTCTCGCCGTCGGCCGGCACACTGGTCCCGTCCTGTTGCTCGATGACCGTCATCGCGTCCTGGAGCTCATACCGCACACCCTGCCGGCCGTTGCGCTCCGCCCGCTCCGCGACGTCCAGGCCGTCCCATTCCTCATGCTTGGCGCACACTGCGGCGGGCCCGTAGGTTTCGGTCAGCCCATAAACATGGGTCAAGTCGAATCCGAGCCGCTCCATGCCCTCGATCATGGCGGCCGGCGGCGCGGCAGCGGCCACCATGGCAGACACCCGGCCGACCCCCTCCCGTAGCTCTTCGGGAGCGTTGATCAGCAGGTTGTGCACGATAGGCGCTCCGCAGTAGTGCGTGACACCTTCCGCGCGCATCAGCCGGAAGATCTCGGAGGCGTCTACCTTGCGCAGGCACACGTTCGTTCCTGAGTTGGCCGCGATCGTCCACGGGAAGCACCAGCCGTTGCAGTGGAACATCGGCAGCGTCCACAGGTAGACGCTGTGCCGGGGCATGCCCCAGGTCAGGATGTTCCCGACGGCGTTCAGGTGCGCGCCCCGGTGGTGGTAGACGACGCCCTTGGGCCTGCCCGTTGTCCCTGAGGTGTAGTTCAGCGAGATCGCCTGCCACTCGTCCGCCGGCTCGGTCCGCACGTACCGCGGCGCCACCCCGGAAAGCAGGGTCTCGTAGCCTTCCCCCAGGCGGTCACCCGGCCCGTCATACTCGGGATCGTCGATGTCGATCACCAGGGGGCGTGCCTCGCACAGCCGCAGCGCCCCGGCCACCACCGGGGAGAACTCCCGGTCGGTGATCAGAACCCGGGCCTGGGCGTGATCGAGGATGTAGGCGATCGTCGCGGCGTCCAGCCGGGTGTTGATCGTGTTCAGCACCGCACCGGTCATCGGGACCCCGAAGTGCGCCTCCACCATCTCCGGCGTGTTCGCCGCGACAACCGACACCGTGTCTCCACGGCCTACACCCCGCGCCGACAACGCCGACGCCAGCCGCTGGCACCGCTCGCGAGTCTGCGCCCAGGTAAACCGCCGCCCTCCGTGCACCACGGCGAGCCGGTCAGGATAGACATCCGCGCTCCAGTCCAGGAACACCAGCGGCGTCAGCGGCGCGTAGTTCGCCGCGTTCGCCTCCAGCCCGACCTCGTACATGTCACTCACGACGCCTCCCCTGCCTGAACGCCGGCCGCGCGCCTTCCGACGAGTACGTCCCTATCCTGCGGTCTGCCCGTCAAGATCACCACGCCCCGCCTGTTCGCGCTGCTGCCAAATATCGGCCAACTGGCCGATAATGCGCCGCCGGGCACCACGCGATGCTGAAGCGTTCGAGTTCAGCGCCCTGAGCCGCAGCTATCTAGCGGAGCGCCCGCAAGGTGCTGGGTCCGTTCAGGAGGAGGCCCGCCGATGACCCAGATCGGATCAGTAAGAACCGCCACCTCGCTGGCCGTGCTGGTGATCCGGGCCGCGGAGATGAGCGGCCCGCTGCCATGTACCCAGAGTTCGTGGCTGTGGTTCTCAGACGTGCCTGCCAACCTCGAGCTGGCCAAGGCTGCTTGCCGACGGTGTCCGCTGCGTCGGCCGTGCCTGGCGGGTGCGCTCGAGCGCAGCGAGGCTTGCGGAGTCTGGGGCGGTGAGATCTTCGAGAGCGGCGTGATCATCGCGCAGAAGCGGCCGCGCGGTCGCCCGGCGGGCAACCAGCCCAGGAAGACTGGGACCCGCGAGTCGCGAGAAGGGAGCGCCGCGGCGAAATGAGGGAATCGGTGACCAGGTCACTACCATCGCCGCTGGCGAGATCCTGGCCCGCGGCCGCCAACCCGGGTTACGGCACCGATCACCTTCTGGATAGTCGGCCGTACGCGCCTACCAACCCAGGCGATCATTTCCCGGACGTCTCTCGGGGACGCGCGGTCCGCGCGAGCGCCTTGGCCCGGACGATTTCCGGGTCTCGCGGGTCTGGCCAGGGTGCCTCAAGCCACGGGCGTTCGCTGCGGACCCTCCGTCGTCCGATGCGAATACGCTTCATCACTGCCCTCCGTATCCTCGCTGGCGACAGACATGGTCGCGCCCCTGTTTGAGGCCCTGTCCGTCGGATCAGGACTACGGTCCCCTGCCTGCCAGCACATGACATCGGCCAGCTGGCCGATGTATGACCCGAACGGGCCGGCCATCGTGAACTTGGCGGAGATCAGCCGCGGCCCGCCGCATCTCTCAGCCGCGAGTTCTGCCCGCTCGCCAGGGCGGGCGGCTATCGCCTGGAGACAACGTGGCCCGATGTAGCATCCCGTTGTGTGCACGGCGGCGTCGGCGCTTGGCCTGCGGGGCCGCGCAGCGGAGATGGCGGTCCTGGGCGAGGCGCTGGACCGGGTTGCGTCCGGCCAGTCGGCGGTGGTGCTGATCGAGGGCGAGGCCGGCATCGGAAAGACGCGGCTGCTGGATGAGGCGCTGCGGGCCGCGCGCCGCCGGAGCATGCAGGTGGCGGCGGGCGGGGCCGAGGAGCTGGAGCGGACCCGGCCGTTCGGCCTCGTGGCCGATGCGCTCGGGTGTGTCCGCTCCTCGCCGGATCCGCGGCGGATGGCCATCGCGGAGATGCTGGCGGGCGGCGGCGGGGACCACAGCCCCATCACGGTGACCAGCGATCCGGGGCTGCGGTTCCGGGTGATAGATGCGTTCGCGGACCTGGCCGAGGAGCTGGCGTTGTCCGGGCCGCTGGTTATCGGCGCGGACGATCTGCAATGGACCGACCCGTCCAGCCTGGTGACGCTGTCCGCGCTGAGCCGCCGCCTGTCGTACCTCCCGGTGGCGCTTATCGGGTGCCTGCGGCCGTGGCCGCGCAGGCCGGAACTGGACCGGCTGGTCGGCGCGCTGGCGGCGGCCGGTGCCCGGCATCTGATCCTGCGCGGTTTGGCCGACGACGCGGTGAGCGACCTAGTGGCCGAGGTGGTCGCGGCCGAGCCCGGCCGGGGGCTGCTGGCCACGATGGCGGCCGCGGCCGGCAACCCGCTGTTCGTGACCGAGCTGCTGGCAGCCCTCGCCCAGGAGGGCGCGATCGAGACGGCAGGCGGGCGCGCTGAGGCGTCGGAAGTGCCGCTCCCGGCCACGCTGCGCCTGACAATCCTGCGGCGTATCAGCTTCCTGCCGGAGGACACCCTGCTGGCACTGCGGGCCGCCTCGGTCCTGGGCTCGGGTTTCTCGCTCACCGACCTGGCCACGGTCACGGGACACTCCTCGCTTGACCTGTCCGTGGCGCTGGAAAAAGCGATCAGGGCGAGCGTGCTGGAAGACGACGGAGTCCGCCTGCGCTTCCGCCACGACCTGATCCGCGACAGCATCTACCAGGACCTGCCCGCCAGCATGCGCCGGGGGCTGCACCGCGAAGCCGGCCTTCGACTGGCGCAGGCGGGAGCCCCGGCGCTGCAGGTAGCCGGGCACCTCGCCCGCGGCGCCACGAGCGGAGACGCGGAGACCATCACGTGGCTCGAATGGGCCGCCCGGGAGGCGGCCGCGCATTCGCCCGACGTCGCCGCGGATCTTCTGGAGCGGGCGGCCGGCCTCATGCGCGCCTCCGATCCCGGCCGCGACCGCGTGCTCGCCGAGCAGGCCAGCAGCCTGATGCTGTCGGGACGGATCGCCGAGGCCGAGGCGGCCTGCCGGTCGCTACTCGGCCGCCATCACGACCAGTCGGTGGATGGACCCGTCCGCATCTGTCTCGGCCATGCCCTTCTCGCCCAGGGCCAGGCAGGCGACGCGCTCCGCGAACTGGAGCAGGCAGGTGAGTCGCCCGTCCTCGCGGGCGCCGACCGGGCGGCCACCCAGGCGTGGGCCAGCTACGCTCGCCTGGCCCTGGGAGATCTGCATGGCGCCTCGGCCGTGGCAGAGAAGGCACGGTCGGCGGCGGCATCGGCCAGTGATCACCTGTCGGCCAGTATCGCCATGGCCTCGCTGGCCTTGGTCTCGGAGTTCCGCGGCCACCTGCGGGACGGGCTCCGGATCCTCGACGAGGCAGTCCGCCTGGCTGACGAGAGTCCTGGCCGGGTCGGACACCGCTATCCGCTGCACGCCATTCGCGGGTGGCTTCTCCTCGAGTACGACCGGCTCCGAGAAGGCAGGGCCTCGCTCGATGCCGGCCGGCGGACCTGCGAGGAGCTCGGCGTCCGCTGGCCCCTTCCGTCCTATCAGATGTTCGGTGCCTACGAACGCTTCGTGGCCGGGGAGTGGGACGACGCGATCGCCGAACTCGAGGCGGGCTTCGAGCTGGCGGAGGAGATCGGCGAGACTTACAGCCGCGTGTACGCCCACGGCGTGCTGTCGCTAATCAGGTTTCATCGTAACGACATCAGCGGGGCCCGTGATGCCGCGGAAGCCGCCGAGCGGGACCTGGCCGGCCGCTCTCCTGGCTATCGGATGACCTTGGCCGCGTGGCCCAGGGCGCTCATATCGGAGGCTGACGGCCAGCCTGCGCGGGCGCTGGCCATCCTGTCCAGCGCGTGGGAGACCTGCGTGAGATCCGGGATGGCGCTGGAGTATCCGGCGGTCGGGGCCGATCTCATCCGGCTTATGCTCGCCATGGGGCATGCGGAACGAGCCAGGGACGTGTCGGCAGCAGTCAGCGAGGTGGCGTCCGGCAACGACGTGCCCTGGATGACCGGAGCCGCGCTGCGCTGCCAGGGTCTGATCGAGGGTCACGCCGAGATCCTGGAAGCAGCCGCGGCCGCCTACGCTCGCGGATCACGCCGGCTTGAGGTGGCGTTCGCCTGCGAGGACGCGGGCGCCGCCCACAGCAGACACGGACACATCGACCGCGCCCGCCCGCTGCTCGATCGGGCGATCGGCATCTACGAGCGCCTCGGCGCCACGCGTGACTTGGCCCGGGCCGAAGCAGTGCTGCGCGAGGCGGGCATACGCCGCGGTCGCCGCGGTCGTCGCGACCGGCCCCAGGTCGGCTGGCGCAGTCTCACCCCGGCCGAGCAGACCATCGCCACCCTCGTCGCCCAGGGACTGTCCAACCCGCAGATCGGCGACCGGCTCTACGTATCGCGCCGGACCGTACAGACTCATCTGGCGCACATGTTCGCCAAGCTGGACATCACCTCCCGGGCCCAGCTCGCCGCCGCGGTAACCCAGCACGCCGGCGGCCAGCCCTAAGGCTGAACGGCTGGCGGCGCACTCGTCCCAAGCCGCCACCCTGATGATCTACCCCGGCGCCGGGCACGGCCTGTACGCCAGCGACCATGACGCGGTGAACGCCGACATCCTCGCCTTCATCCACGGTCGGCCGCTGCCCGGCCCGCCGCAGCCTGGGACTAATTGATGCCGTACTCGGCAAGCACGGCGAGCAGGTCGGGGCGGCGAGTCCGGGCGAGGGTGCCCCCGGTGAACCGGGGGTCATCGGTGACCTCGGCGATTGTGGCCTGGTGCGGGCTGAAGCACTGGGCCGCCTCGTCGGTGCTGAACTCGGCCTCGGCCAGGACCAGGCCGTGCAGCGGCGGATCGAAGATGTCGATGCTCAGTGGCGGCACACTGTACCGCGTCTTGGACAGCACCTGCGCCGGCAGTGAGGCGAGCAGGTCGTATTCAGCCGCGGACAGGTAGATGCTCGTTATCAGTCCCCGGACGTGGCCCGGGCGGCCGACGGGCAGCTTCTGGGTGAGCTTGAGCTCGCAGGCTCCGCTGTCCAGGTGCTCGACGCGCCGCAGGCGCAGGCGGGTGCCGGGCAGGTACCGGTCGGTGATCCGCCTGCGTGCGGTGGCGGCGGGCAACGGCGGCGGGCTCTCGAGCAGGAAGCGTCGTTCCCGCTCGACCCTGGCGTACTTGCCCTCCCGGACGGGCTCGTCGGGCGGTGTGCAGTTGAGCGGGATCACGCCACCGCTCCCTCCCTGCTGAGTAGGCCGGCGCGTCATCTGACATCCGGTGGGGTTGTGTCGTCGTACTGCTGAGAAGAACACACCATCCAGCGGACGACACAGATGAAAGGCAGGGAACCGGTGAGCGACCTCGAGGCCATCGCTGACCGCGTCGAGATCGAGGCGCTGCGCGGCGAGTTCAGCGACGCGGTGATGATGAACGCCCACGACCGCCTCGCCGCACTGTTCACACCCGACGGCGCAGTGCGGATCCCTCTCGGCAGCATCGAGGCCGTCGGCCGGGAGGAGATCCGCGCTCTCGGCGAGCGGCGGCAGGCGTTCGCGGACTACTTCGTGCAGACCACCCACCCGGGCACGATCCAGCTGGACGGCGACACCGCGACCGGCCGCGCCTACCTGAGCGAGCTCATCCGCGCGCGCGACGGTAGCTCACACCTGAACTACTTCGTGTACCACGACCGCTACCAGCGCACCCCGGACGGCTGGAGGTTCAGCGAGCGCGTCGCCGAGTTCAGGTACTACGACACCAGCCCGCTGGCAGGCTCGGCGCCCAGCGCAGCGGGGGACGCCCGCTGACCCGCCGAGGTCAGCCGTCAGTCTGGTCCAAGTACTCGTGGCAGCGGTCGGCGGCGGTGCCCGGCAGTCAGCGTGTTAACGGAATCCGGCGGGGCAGGCCGAATCGCGCGATGAGGCTGTTGTCGAAGCGGGTCATCGCGGTGATGCGATTCCCGGCCAGCGTGAGGACCAGCATTCCGTTCACGTGAGACGCTCCGGTCGCTGGGTCCAGGACATACACGCCGAACGCGGGCTGCCCGTTCGCCCGGGTGGGGATCAGACGGTAGGTCCGGCCCTCGGGGAAGATCACCGTTTCGAACAAGCGGGTTGCCACGGCCGTTCCCACGTACTTGCCTCCGGCCAGCGGTGCGATGATGACGACATCCTCAGCGAGCAGGGACACCAACGCACTGACGTTGCCGGTCTCGTACGCGCTGACCAGGCGCTCCACGACTTCTCGCTCGGCCAGGGAATTCGGGGCCGGAGGCGGGTCACCGGGCGCAGGCAGCCTTCGCCGCAGGTTGGCGCGGGCGTGCCTGAGCGCGCTGCTCACCGAGTCTTCGGTGGTGTCGAGCATCACCGCCACTTCCCTGGCTCGGTAGCCGAGGACGTCTCGCAAGACCAGCACCGCCCGCTGGCGGGGCGGCAAGAGCTGAAGGGCCGCCACGAACGCCAGCGAGATGGCCTCGCGCGTCTCGTAGCGGGCGTCCGGTCCCGGCGCCCGGTCGGCCAGCCCGTCCAGCAGAACATCGGGATAGGGCTCCAGCCAGATCACTTCGCTGGGCGAGGTTGGCTCGGGGCGGGAACCCGCAGGCACAGGACCTCCACGTTGCGGACGCCTTCGGGCGGCGCGAAGCACGTCGAGGCACCGGTTGGTCGCGATGCGGAACAGCCAGGTCCGGAGCGACGCGCGGACCTCGAACGCGCAGATGTGCTGCCAGGCGGCGAGGAACGTCTCCTGGACCGTGTCCTCCGCGTCCTGAGCCGAGCCCAGGATGCGATAGCAGTGCACCTCCAGCTCGCGCCGGTGCCCGCTGACCAGCTCGGCGAACGCGCGGGAATCCCCGGCCTGGGCTCGGATGACGAGATCAGCCTCGACGGGAACCCCTCCTTCCTGGCCCAGGCTGCCACGTGGGCGGCTACCGGTATAGACGCCGCGGCCAGGCGAAACCGGGCAGTGCCTGCCCACTTTTCGCTCCGCCGAGCGTCTACCCGCCCGACAGGACGACCTCGGATGGCGGTGACCTGATGGACGCGGTGATCTGGGCTGAAGGGCTGACCAAATGGTTCGGTTCGGTGGCGGCGCTGGACGGGATCGATCTGGAGGTCCGCGGCGGCTGCGTGCTGGCGTTGCTGGGACCGAACGGCGCGGGCAAGACGACGACCGTTCGCATCCTCAGCACCGTCCTCAAACCGGACTCGGGACGTGCCACGGTGCTCGGGTTCGACGTCACCGCCGAGGCGGCGGCGGTCCGCGCCGTGATCGGCCTGGCCGGCCAGTACGCCGCGGTCGACGAGAACCTCACCGGAAG
>Ga0070706_100005239_pt1 | contig 12364 bp, 14 predicted proteins | sample KBSK5501metaG_FD_65476 | JGI IMG/M metagenome (GOLD analysis project Ga0070706, IMG submission 65476) | Corn, switchgrass and miscanthus rhizosphere microbial communities from Kellogg Biological Station, Michigan, USA - KBS K5-50-1 metaG | ecosystem: Host-associated > Plants > Roots >...
GGGCGCAGTTCGAGGCGTTCATCGCGCACGCGAACAACACCCCGCTCCCGTCCACCGGCACGATCTACTGGCAGATGAACAAGGGCTGGCCGAGCATGCTGTGGACGCTCTACAACAACGACGGCGACCAGGCCGGCAGCTACTTCGGCGCCCAGGAGGCGAACCGGAGCCTGCACGCCATCTACGCCCTCGACAACGGCACGGTCACCCTGGACAACCTCGGCAACACCACCCAGACCGGGCTCTCGGTCGAGGCCAAGGTGTACAACCTGGCCGGGACGGTGCTCGACGACAAGACCGCCAACAACATCAGCCTGGCCAGCCAGCAGGTGCTCACCGGCGTGCTCACGCCGACGGTGCCGACCAGCCCGGTCCAGACCTACTTCGTGGAGTTGCAACTCAGGCAGAACGGGACGCTGGCCGACCGCAACGTCTACTGGCTGTCCACCCAGCCCGACGTGGTCAACTGGAACAAGACGCTGGGCCAGCCGCAGGGCACGATCTCCCAGTACGCGAACCTCACCGGCCTGCAGACGCTGCCGCAGTCGTCGGTCTCCGCCACCGCCAGCACCGTCAACCAGCCCGGGCCGGACGGTGCCGACCGGGCCACCACCGTCACCATCACCAACACGTCCTCGTCCACGGTCGGGTTCCTGCTCCGGGCGGATGTGCGGCGCGGCACCGCAGGCGGCCAGGAACTGTCCGGCGACAACGAGCTGCAGTCCTCGCTCTGGCGCAGCAACGACATCACGCTGTTCCCCGGCGAATCGCAGACGCTCACCGTCACCTGGAACTCCGCCGACCTGCAGGGCGCCACTGCTGTCGTCAGCGTGTCCGGGTGGAACGTCCCCAAGATCGACATTTTGGCATAACGAGAGCTCGGGGCCGGGCGGCGACTCCGGCAGCGGATCGCCGTGCCCGGCTCGCCAAACCAGCCGATGGGAGACCTTATGAAACTCCGCCGTCGTGCCGTCACCGCCCTGGCCATCACCGCCGCCGTGCTATTGCCTGCCGTCGGAACCGCCACCGCCGCCGCGGCGGCTACGTACACGCCGCTGCCCGCGCACGTCTACGCCCCGTACTACGAGACCTATCTCGCCCCGAATACCCCGAGCATCACCGCGACCGCCCAGGCATCCGGCGCCAAGTACTTCACGCTGGCGTTCCTCCAATCCACCGGGAGGAATTCGTGCGCCCTGGACTGGAACGGCAACTCCGCCCAGCCGCTGAACTACTACGCATCCGACATTGCCTCGCTGCGCGCGATGGGCGGTGACGTGATCCCGTCGTTCGGCGGGTACAGCGCCGACCACGGCGGTACCGAGATCGCCGACTCGTGCACGAACGTCAACCAGATCGCGGCCGACTACGAGCAGGTGATCACCACGCTGGGGGTCACCAGGCTCGACATGGACGTCGAGTCCAGCTCGCTGAACAACACCGCCGGGATCGACCGGCGGAACAAGGCGATCGCCCTGACCGAGCAGTGGGCCGCGGCGAACGGCGTCCCGCTGCAGATCCAGTACACGCTCCCGGTCGAGCAGTACGGGCTGGACCCGAACGGCGAGGCCGTGCTGCAGAACGCCGTGACCAACGGTGCCACCGTGACCTCGGTCAACATCATGGTCTTCGACTACTACATCGCCAAGGAGGGCGTGGTGCAGATGGGCACGGCGGCGGAAAACGCGGCGACCAACACCCACGCCCAGCTGCAATCCATTTTCCCGTCCCTGACTTCGGCGCAGCTCTGGAACATGGAAGCCATGACGTTGCTGCCGGGTATCGACGACCTGCGGAAGAAGACGGAGGTCACCTACGAGCCCGACGCGACGACCATGCTCAACTTCGCCCAGGCCAACAACATGAACCTGCTGTCCATCTGGGCGATCCAGCGCGACAACGGCGGCTGCCCCGGCACCGTGGACAGCAACACGTGTTCCGGCATCACGCAGGTCACCTGGGACTTCAGCCACCTGCTCGAGCCGTTCACCGGGTGACGCTCCCGGCCCGCCGCCCGGGGCTCGTCAGGGACCGGGCGGCGGTGGCGGGTGCGGGCCGGCTCGCCGAAGCGGTCGAACTGGCGCGCAACGCCGGCGCGCTGGTCGAACTGGCGTGGGCAGAGGAGACGCTGGAGATCGCGCTCCTGCTCCAAGGCGACCCGGCGGCCGCACTCCAGGTGCTCGACGCGGCCATCCGGCTCACATCCGTGGGGCCACGGAACTTAGTGCGGGTGATGCGCATCACACCCAGCCGGTCGTCACATGGCGCGGGGCCGTGGTGTCAGTGGGGTGTCCGCAGACAACGGCAAGGAGATCACCATGGACGCCCGGCTCAACCTCTACGACAACGCCGTGGCCACGAAGTTCGCGAAGCACATCAACTCGGCGGGCGCGGTCGTGACCGGCTCAGCCCTGCCGGCCGCCACGCAGGAACTGGTCAAGATACGGGCCAGCCAGATCAACGGCTGCGCCGCGTGCACCGACATGCACACCAAGGACGCCGAGCACGCTGGCGAAAGCCCGGTGCGGCTGCACCTGGTCGCGGCGTGGCGGGAGGCGAACGTCTTCACCGACGCCGAACGGGCCGCGCTGGAGCTCACCGAACAGGGCACCCGCATCGCCGACGGCGCCGGTGGCGTCACCGACGAGGCCTGGGAGAACGCCGTCAAGCATTACGACGAGGACCAGCTCGCCGCCCTGGTGTCCCTCATCGCCCTCATCAACACCTACAACCGGATGAACGTGATCACCCGGCAGCCCGGCGGTGACTACCGGCCCGGGCAGTGGGGATAGCCGCCCCGGAGCTAGGACCGGCCAGAGGTGCCCACGTCGACGCCGTTGCCGCCCCAGGCGGCGCCGGCCTAGGCTGCCTCGTGCCGGACACCGAAGCACCAGAACGCGCTGCTCGCGGCCATGAGCGAGTGTTCCCGGCAAGGATTCCAGCGGGTCCCTGTGCGGCGCGTTCAGCGTCCGGAGGAGCTGAAGTGATCGAAGATGCGCTGGGCGTAGTACGTTTCCCAGGGTTCGCCGGGCTGGCTGGCGGTGTAGTCCTTGGCGAGGCTGACGAGCAGGTAGGTCAGCTCACTGCGGACGGGCTTGGTGCCCAGCAGCGAGGGCAGCGCGGACAAGTTGACAAGCCAGTCTGCGTACCAGCTGGCCCAGTCGTCGTCGGCGCCATCGACAATCTGGAACACACGATGATGGGTCTCGCCAGCCTCGTGGAGCAGGCGGCTGATCTGTTCGGCGGCGGCTGTCATCTGCTCCCCTTCGGTGGAAGGCCGGGCCTGCTGTATCCAGCTATCCAGCCTGCCGCAACCTGCTGCCAGCAAGGCCGAAGACCCTGACATTGGCGCCCTGGGGGCACGAGAGGTGATAGGGCCAGCCAAGTCCGATGGCGCTAGGATCACGCCATGCCACGTACGGACAGGGCGTCGCGGGTGATGGCTGCGCCCCCCGGACGCGTCTGGGCCGCTCTCGTCGATCCCGAGGCGCTCATGGCATGGCTTCCTCCTGGCGAGATGAAAGGACGCGCCGAACATTCTTATCTGGCCGCTCGAAATCATGATCCCTATCGGGTGGACTCCGATACGGCCGTACCGCTGGCAAGCTGCCGTGGGCTGGTCTGGCCTGCCGTTGGCCCTGCCGGTGGCGTAGCCTGGGTGGTGTGAGGGTCCGGTCGCCCGGGCCCCGGACGGCGTTGGGTCCAGTCCCTGCTGACGCCCTCTTTCTCTGGTGAAGGAGGCGGCAGGGTGAGCGATTGCCACGATGTCGCGGACCGCGTTCCGAGGTCTTGGCCGGGGGTCGTGGTGCTGAGTGGCCGGTGACAGGCTGCGCCGGGTCCTGGCGGCGCTGTCGGCTGGGGGAGATGGGTGGTCGTCGGCCCGGCTGTGCCAGGCATGCCCGCAGATCGTGGGGGTGAGCGGGGCGGGGGTCATGCTCATGTCCGGTGACATACCGCAGGGGTCGTTGTGCGCCACCGACCAGGTGAGCCAGCTGATCGAGGAGCTGCAGTACACCCTGGGTGAGGGCCCGTGCATGGATGCCTACCAGCAGGACCAGGTGGTGGCCGAGCCCGACCTGGCCGATCCGGTGACCCGCCGGTGGCCGACCTTCACCCCGCCGACGCTGGCGGCGGGGGTGCGAGCGGTGTTCGGGTTCCCGCTGCGGACCGGGACGGTGCGCCTGGGGGCGCTCAACCTCTACCGGAACCTGCCCGGCCCGCTGAGCGGCGACCAGCACGCTGATGCGCTGGTGGTGGCGGATGTGGCCGCCCGCTGGGTGCTGGAGGCCCAGGCCGGCGCGCCCGCCGGCAAGGTGGCCGAGGAGCTGGAGGCCGGGGCCGACTTTCACTTCGTGGTGCACAACGCGGCCGGGATCGTCTCGGTCCAGGAAAACATCAGTCTGACCGAGGCGCTCATCCGGCTGCGGGCGTACTCGTTCAGCAACGACCGCCCGCTCGCGGAGGTGGCCCACGATGTCATCGCTCACAAGCTCCGGCTGGGCTGACCCGCCCGCCCGGCGCGCCGGGACCGGGACCGGCCATTAGGATGGATGCTGCGGGTATGGCCCCGATCCGGCGCTCGCGGCCCCTGACCGGCCGCTGGGCGCCCTGGAGGGTGAGTGGAGATGACCCGGGAAGCCGATGTGGTCCGGTCACTAGTCGAGATGGCCGACACCCTGGCCGGCGACTATGACGTCGTTGACATGCTGACCGGGCTGGCGGACCGGTGCGTCGACCTGCTCGGCGTCTCCGCCGCCGGGGTGATGCTGGCCTCCCCGGCGGGCGGCCTGGCGCTGGTGGCCTCCTCCAGTGAGGCGATGCGCCTGCTGGAGCTGTTCGAGTTGCAGGCCCAGGAAGGCCCCTGCCTGGACGCCTTCCGCACCGGCGAACCGGTCGGGCACGAGAACCTGCAGGCCGGGGCCGGCCGGTGGCCGTTGTTCTCCGCCGCCGCCCTCCGGGTCGGCTTCGTGTCGGCCCTGGCCGTGCCGTTGCGGCTGCGGGAGGTGACCCTCGGCGCGCTGAACCTGCTCAGCGCCACCCGCGTCCCGATGGCCGAGGCGGACTTCATCGTCGCCCGGGCCTTCGCCGACCTGGCCGCCCTGTCCATCGCCCAGCATCGTGCCAGCACCGAGGCTCAGCGCCTGAACGAGCAGCTGTCCGCCGCGCTGACCAGCCGGGTGGTGATCGAGCAGGCCAAGGGCGTCATCTCCGAACGCGCCGGCCTCGACCTGGCCGAGGCCTTCGCCCGGCTGCGCACCTACGCCCGCAACAACAACCTCCGCCTCACCGACGTCGCCCAGGCCGCCACCGAGGGAACCCTCGACCCATCCGCCTGGGCCTCCCGCCCGGCCCGGCCCACTCCTGGCGGTAGCGGTACCTGACGGGTTTCCGTCTGAACCTGGGCCAGAGGCTACGTTCCTGACCGGGTAACCGGTCCTGGACGTCACGGCCCGCAAAGACCCGATCCGGCGCGTGCCGTGCCATCTCCGGGTTGCCTGAAAGCGATCACGCTGCGAGACTGGGGTCGTCGTGCTGCTCCGGACCCCGGCAGAGGATAAGAAACTACCGGCTTGGGGGTCGGCTCTGGTGAGCCCTGGAGACACGGACGTCGTCACCGGCACGCGGTCGCCTGACCGCCTGAGTGCCATTCCGGTGCCCAGCGGCCCGCGCGATCCTGGTGGCCCGTCGCCGCGCGGTGACGATCAGGGTCTTACGGCACTTCCTCTGGCTGGCCAGCCCGGGCCTTACACGATGAGGGCTCGCCTCGCCGCCGATGAGAACTGCCTCGGGCTGACCACCTGACAGCTCGGGCCGTCCGTCTCCCGAAGGGGCCGGAGCCCGGTCCTCCGGGGTAAGGACCGGGCTCCGAGAGACGGACGGCCCGCGGCGCCCCGCCACGCTTCCGGGGGAATCGGCCGCTGACCGCCCACACGGGGCTCGCGGGAGACACGTCAGGTGGCCGAGCAGCCGCAGTGGCGCCGTAGCTCCTCCCGGTACCGGGAGGTGAGCAGCAGCGCGTAGTCGGTCCCGGCGCCGAAGACCAGCACGCTCAGAATGCCCGCGGCCATCGCGTTGACGGTCAGCCCGGCATGCCCATCGCAGGGCACCGCGCTGCAGAACCGCTGAAACGGTCATGGTGATGATGTGAAGACCGGTGCCGTGGCCGGTGGTACCGGAGGGTTCAAATTGTGGCCGGGGCGCGGCGGTCGTAGCCTTTGGAGCGTGACCGGAGGTGAGGCTTGGTGACCGACGAGGCGGCCGCGCGGCCGGGCGTGAAGCTCGACACGACGGTGTCGCACTCGGCCCGGATCTGGAACTACTGGCTGGGCGGCAAGGACAACTACGCCGTCGACCGGGAGGCAGGCGACAAGGTAGCCGCGATGCTGCCGAGCATAGTGGCCCAGGCCCGGGCCGACCGCGCCTTCCTGGGCCGGGCGATCCGGTATCTGGCCGGCGAAGAAGGCATCCGCCAGTTCCTGGACATCGGCACCGGGCTGCCGACCGCGGACAACACCCACCAGGTGGCCCAGCGGGTGGCACCGCAGTCGCGGATCGTCTACGCCGACAACGACCCGATGGTGCTGACGCACGCTCGCGCGCTGCTGACCAGCACCCCCGAGGGCGCCTGCGACTATGTCGATGGGGACCTGCGCGAGCCGGACAAGATCTTGGCGCAGGCGGCGCGCACCCTGGATTTCACCAAGCCGGTGGGGCTGATGCTGCTGGGCATCCTGCACCACATCCCCGACACCGACCAGGCGTACTCGATCGTCCGGCACCTGGTGTCCGCGCTGGCACCGGGCAGTTTCCTCACCATCAACCACTCCACCAGCGCCGTCCACGGTGCGGCCATGGAAGAAGCGGTGGCGCACTGGAACCAGGTCGGCACGCCGTCGATGACCTTGCGCACCCCAGAGCAGATCACCCGGTTCTTCGACGGGCTGGACCTGCTGCCGCCCGGAGTGATCTCGTGTTCCCGCTGGCGCCCCGACCTCACCCCGGCCGGGGGCCAGCCCCCCGAGGTTGACGAGTTCTGCGGCGTCGCACGCAAACCGCCAGCACCCAGCGCCCCGGCCCCGCCGGCCTGACCGCGATGGCAGCAGACTCGCTGGTAGCGGTGAGCTACCCGGCGGACGAGGAGTTCGCCCAGATCAACACCCGGGTGCTCCACGGTGCGGCCCGGGTCGCCTTCGTGCACGGCCAGCCGGATGACGAGGTCCGCGAGGTTCTTGGCCAGGCGGACGTGCTTCTCGGGTGGCATCTTGGCGAGGAGTTGCCGGCCGGCACCCTGCAGGACTCGGCGCGGCTGCGGTTCGTCCAGTTGCTGTCCGCCGGCGCCGACTCCGTCGACTACGCGGCCCTGCCGGAGCGGCTGCTGCTGGCCAGCAACGTCGGCGCCTACGCCCAGCCGATGGCCGAATACGTCATGGCGGTGACGCTCGCCCTGGCCCGGCGCCTGCCGCAGCGCCACGCCGAAATGGCCAGGGGCGAGTTCGGCATGTGGAAGCCCGTGCTCACGCTGGACGGCGCGCTGTGCGTGATCCTGGGTTTCGGCGGCATCGGTAAGGCCACCGCCCGCATGATGCGCGCGTTCGGGGCGCGCATCCACGCGGTGAACACCTCCGGCGCCAGCAGCGAGCCGACCGACTTCATCGGCACGCTCGCCGACCTGGACCAGGTGCTGGCCGAGGCGGACGTGCTCGTCGTAGCCCTGCCGCTGACCCGGTCCACCCGCGGGCTCATCGGCGCGCGGGAACTGGCGCTGATGAAGCCGGAGGCGATCCTGGTGAACGTGGGCCGGGCGGCCATCGTGGAGGAGCAGGCGCTGTATGAGCACCTGCGGGACCACCCTGATTTTTGCGCCGGGCTGGACGCCTGGTGGCATGAGCCGGGCCCGGGCTCGGCCTTCTCCACCGAGTACCCCTTCTTCGACCTGCCGAACATGATCGGATCCCCGCACAATTCGGGGGTCACCGATGGCGCTCTCCAGGTCGGAGTGCGCATGGCCGCCGAGAACGTCCGGCGGTTCCTGCGCGGCGAGGCCGTGATCGGAGTGGTCCGCCGGGAGGAGTACCTCTGATGCGCCCGCGCCGCTGGCCAGCTCAGTCCGTGGCCGACGGGAACGTCGCGGCCCAGAACCCGGCGATGTCGATGCGGCGCATGAAGCTGACGTTCTTCTGCTGAAGTGCGTAGTCGATGAAATCCCGCAGCGCGGAAGCACGACCGGGCTGCCCGCTCCACCGGGCGTGCACGCCGACCGACATCATCCGCGCGCCACCGCCGTGCCCCAGTTCCTCAAGCATGTAGTCGAGGCTGAGCTTGAGGCTTTCAAAGAAGTGCCGTGGCGCGGCGTAGGTCGGGGCGATCAGGTACCGGACATCGTTGTGCACCTTGCTGTACGGCACCACCAGAAACGGCTTGCCGAGCGTCGTGACGTAGTAGGGCAGTTCGTCGTTGTTCGCGTCGGAGTCGTACCAGAATCCGCCGTTCTCGACCAGCAGTTCCCTGGTGTGCACGGTGGGGAAGGACCGCACCATCCACCCCCGCGGGCGCTCGCCCGTCGTCCGCTCCAGTGAGCCGACGGCCTTGCGGATCTCCTCACGTTCGGCGTCGCGGCTCATCGCGACGGTGTCCGGGCCGTACCAGTGATAACCGTGGGCGAGCACGTCGTGGTGGCGCGCCCGGAGCCACTCGCCCAGCGGCGGGTTACGCTCCACCGCCAGGGCACAGGCGCAGAAGGTGACCGGGATCTGGTACCGGTCGATCAGCCTGCAGACCCGCCACACCCCCACCCGGCTGCCGTACTCCATGTGCGTCTCGGTTCCGATATCGCGGATCTCCGGGCCGTACTGGAACGAGTACTCGCCCCAGGTGTCGTTGACGCCGTCCTCGTTGAGCGAATACTCACCGCCTTCCTCGTAATTGACCACCAGGTTGATCGCCACCCGCGCGCCGCCCGGCCATTCGAAGTCGGGAGGCTGCGGCCCGTAGCCGACGAAGTCGCGCGCCGGGCCGGGGTGAGCGCGGTGGTTGTCACTCATCAGTAGGCCATCCATCCGCCGTCCACCATCAGCGTGGCGCCGCTGACGTAGCTGGCATCGTCCGAAGCGAGGAAGGAGACCGCCGCGGCGACGTCCCGCGGCTCGCCGAACCGGGCGAACGGGGTACGGGACCGGACGTAGGCCGCCGATCTCTCGTTCTGGCTCAGGTCACCCGGCGTGCCGGTGACGATCTTGCCTGGGGCAACGCTGTTGCAGATGATCCCATCGCACCCATGCTCGATCGCGATCTGGCGGGTCAGTTGCACCAGCGCTGCCTTGCTGACGGCGTAGGCCGCGTGCCCGGGCGCGCCGACCATACCGTGCTGCGAGGTGATGTTCACGATCCGGCCGCGGGCGTCGCCACGGGCGGGCTGGGTGAGCATCTGGCGCACGGCTGCGCGGCAGAGCATGAACGGTCCACGGATGTTGACCGCCATGATGGCGTCGAAGTCCTGATCCTCGGTATCCAGCATCGGCTTGGAGTGCCGGCCGGCCAGGGCGGCGTTGTTGACCACCACGTCGAGTTGCCCCGCGGACGCCACGGCCCGCGCGACAAGCTGGTCGCAGTCCGGCCGGGAGGACACGTCCGCGCGGGCGAACTCGCAGGCCCCGCCGCTGCCCCGGATGAGGTCATCGGTGGGCTCACCGCCGGTGAGCGGGTCCCGGCGAACGTCGGCAAGCAGCACCCAGAAGCCATCCGCGGCCAGCCGGAGCGCGATCGCCCGCCCGATACCGGACGACGACCCGGTCACCACGGCTGAGCGCGCCACCCGCCACACCCTAGCGGCAGCCGTATGCTCGGGCCATGGGCGTGGCGTTCGTGGCACATTGCCTGCTGAATCAGAATTCCAAGGTGCGCGAGGGCGCGCACTGCGCTGGCGTGTACTCCCCCATCGTCGACGTGCTGCGCGCCAAGGGCTGGCGCATCGAGCAGATGCCCTGCCCCGAGCTTGCCTTCGCCGGGCTGAACCGGTTCTGGGCGGTACGCGAGCAGTACGACACCACGGCGTTCCGGCGGCACTGTCAGCGCCTCGCCGCCGCCGTGGCGGGCGCGATCGCCGCCCGCGCGGAACAAGGGGAGGACATCGTCCTCGTCGGCGTCGAGGGAAGCCCTTCGATGGGCGTGACCATCACCAGCTCCGATCCGGACCGCGGCGGCAGGCCGGCCTGGCCCGACGGAACCCCCGAGCACACCGGCGGGGAAGGCATCTTCGTGGAGGAACTGCACGCCGAACTCGCGCGGCGTGGTATCGCCTTCCGGGTCGCGGGCGAGACGCACGCGCTGGCCACGCACGATGTAGCCAGCGAGCGGACCCGCCTTGAGTCCGTCCTGGAGGACGGGGATGCGTGACGAGCGTTCCTTCCGGGTAGCACTCGTCGCTGACCGCTACGTGAACCCGGCCCCGGGCGGGCTGGATGGGCTGGCCGTGCTCGCCGCCGCGGGCTGGGGGGTAATGCAACTCCCCGACGATGCCTACCCGGCCGAGGTGGCGCGGCTGCTGCTCGCGGAAGTTGCCGAACAGGTGGAGGAGTTCTCCCGGCACGGCTACCTGTTCGTCCTGGTCGGCGAGCGCGCCGGCCTCGGCGAGGCGCTGGCCCGCGTCGGCGCCGCTGTTCCGCCGCGCGTCGTGCCCGCCAATGCCGGCGAACTCAGCGAGTTCCTCGCCGCCCAGCCGGACCCGCCGGCGCTGGCGGCCGCTGAGAAACCCACCGGGTGAGGGACGGCCCCGGCCGGGCCGACTCGGGTGCCCGGGCCGCTATAGGCGCCCGGGAATGAGGTCCAAGCCGCCAGGTGCGTCGGTGTCCACCCGCCAGAACGTGCCCGTGCGCGCGGACGCCTCGATATCGGCCTCGCGGGTGGCGGTCACGTACAGCGCGGGGCCATCGAAGATGCAGTTCGTGGCGTGCTCGCCGAGACGGATCTCCTCTAGCACATCCCCCTCCGCCGAGATCACGGTGACCCCCTGGGAGACGGTGGTGGCCACGAACAGCCGCCCGTCGGCGGCGAAGGCCATCCCATCGGGGACGTGCTCATCGGAGAGCTGGCAGAATGTCACCGGTTCCCCGTTCTCCATCCGGCGAACGCGGTGCGCCATCGACTCGGTCCAGTAGAGCCGCTGCTGCGCATCGAAGGCGATCCCGTTCGGGTAGACGCCGGGCAGTTCCATCAGCATCTCGCCGCCGCCCGGCCCGTCCACCGCGAACAGCCTGCCCGGTGCGCGCACGTCGAAGCGGAAGTCCTGCTCTGACCCGGATTCGGTGAAGTACAGCCGACCGTCGGGGCCGAAGGCGAGATCGTTGGGCCCGTACAGCTTGTACCCCGCCACCTCCGAGAACAGCAGTTCCACCGTCCCGTCCGGGCTGACCCGCTGGATTCCGGAGATCGTGCTGGTGTCCCCGCTGCCGGGCACGTTACCGCCCTGGGTCACGTAGATGGCGCCATCCGAACCGAGCACCGTGCCCCAGGGCGAGCCCCCGGTGTGCGCGTAGGTCGAGACACCGCCGTCCTGGTAGGCCAGCAGCTCACCGGTGTTGCCATCGCACAAGACGACCCGCCCGTCGCCCATGATGGCCGGGCCTTCGGGGAACCCGAGGCCGGAGGCAAGCAAGGTGGATTGCACTCAGATCAGGTCCTTTCGCTGTGGTAGACGTCGCCGTTCCCGCTGCCACCGGTACCGTCGAGGACACGCCCGCCCCCGCACATCATCCCTCGTTCACTGCCCAATCGTAGCGGCGGGAGCCGGCCAGGGGCCGCAACGGTGACGCCGGCCAGCACCCGCCGTGGGCAGGTATTAGAGGTGGCCGCCCTGGGCGGCTTGGGCGCACCCCGCCGGGCCATCGGAGCCAGGTGCTGCAGGTACCGCGATAGCTGACCGGGCCGTCGTGTTTGGCACGGGCTGGCCGGGGCAGTCGCCAAGAAGAGGCAGCCCGATCGAGGTGATCACAGTGTGGTGGCAGTACATCATCATCGTGGCGCTGTTGGCGCTGGGTATCTACGGCTTCGTGGTGCTCGCCCGTTATATGACGCAACAGATGACCCGCAAAACCGACCGCCGGGCTGAGGACATGTACGACGAATTTGATTCAGCCCGCAAGGAAAAGGATCGGTGGCCCATCTAACGGGGCCTCGCGGAGGCCTGTTCCGGTGGGCTTCGCCCGGTCCCCCGGCAGGTGCTGATGTCTGATGGCCCAGCCACGGACCAGGCGGCCGGCGATGAGGGTCTGCGCTGCTCAGAGGCAGCATGATCTCAGACGAACGAGTAGTGCTCGAAGTCGAAGTCGGACAGCGGCTGGCCCACCCGGGCCGCCGAGTACCCGGTGAT
>Ga0070706_100005240_pt1 | contig 12364 bp, 9 predicted proteins | sample KBSK5501metaG_FD_65476 | JGI IMG/M metagenome (GOLD analysis project Ga0070706, IMG submission 65476) | Corn, switchgrass and miscanthus rhizosphere microbial communities from Kellogg Biological Station, Michigan, USA - KBS K5-50-1 metaG | ecosystem: Host-associated > Plants > Roots >...
CTAGTTCGGTGCGATGGCTCTGACGGTGAATGCCTGATTGCCCGAGCCGCCGCCAGTCCCGCTCGCGGTTCCTTCGAGCTTGCTGGGTGCCTGCATCAGGTGGCCGTTGGAAAGATCAACCTCGCTGATCTTGTCATTACTCCAGTATGGCGAGAAAAAGTTGTAATGGTGAGCCGCTGTGTCGGTGATCGCTATCTGGGTGAATCCGACAATGCCGTAGTCGGCAAGGCTCGCGGTCGGCGGCCCGCCATTGGGCACCTCGGAGATAATTTCAGCATTGCGGTTACGGCAGGTGCTGCCTGACGGGCACGACTGAGTCACGGAAAAGCCTGCCCCAGTGGTGTTGTCGAGGAGGTTAAGTTCCCACTGCGAGCCGTTGAAAAACACGCTCGCCGTGATGGAGTCCCCGGGGCTGACGTCTGAGAAGGAGACAGAGGGCGCCGGGAACATTTCGTAGAACGCGAAGTAACTCGGTGTGCCACCAGAGCAGACCGCGTAGGTACCTGCCTGCTCGACGGTGCTACTGGTGTAGCCGTCCAGCCCCACCCATTCGCTGTCGGAGGACGGATCGGGGGAGACGCTGCAGTTGAGGCTGGGGATGGTGTAGGTCGAACTTACGAACCGGAAGTGATCACCGTAAGTGGCGAAGCCTGACCAGTTGTTTGATTCAACCGTGTTGAACTTCGTCCCACGCTGCAGCGGGTGCGTCCGGAATGCGTGCGCCGGGTGCGCGAGCGGCAGCGTATGACGCACTGACGCTGGCGCTGGCGCGTAGCTGTGATGTGTTCCTGAGGGTGCTCCTCCTGCTGCGCTGGCAAGCCCTGGTACAGCGACAGTCAGCGCCGCCGAACCCATGATGGCTAGCCAGACTTTCTTCGTTGCTTTCATGCCGATCCCTTCCAGCAAATGCCTTGTGCGGGGTGACCCAGAATCTCTCCTCCCTGCGGCTTCTTCCATTTCCTGGCGCGAGGCCATATCACGGCAAGGTCCTGGCAGCATCCTTTGTCCGAGATAATTCCGGCTGCTATCTTGCCGCTGGCAGCGCTTGGCTGATGCCTGGCCGCGACCGGTGAGCACCGGCGCCATGGCGTGTGCCACCCCGGGCAGGCTGAGCCGCGCGGCCGGGCAGCGTCGGCCGGCACGCCGGCCCAGACGAACCCGGCAACGGGTGCGTGCCCCCGAAACTGAACCCGGCCGCCCACGGCTCCCCCCTTTGGCCCCCCTGTATGGGACGCCTGACAGTGCTCAAAGGTCTACAACCCGGGCGATCGTTACCCAGCGACCTCTTCTTGATCGGCGCTGTTGAACGGACGAGTGCCGATGAGACTTGCGAGCTCTGCCGGGACGGGCGGTTGATGCATGCGGGTCTGCGGCCGACCGCGATCCCGCCGGGCTGCTCAAGCCAGATGCAGAGGCATTGCTGATGTACCGGACGCGCCGGTAACCGCCGACAGCCCGACCGCACCCGCACCCGGCACAGCCACGGCGCGCCCAGCCAAGCCGCGTAAGGCGGTTGCCGGAGTGCGCTGCGCCTGTACGTCGGGCAGACAAGAGCGGGGCCCGGGCGCTGGATCAGGACTGCCAGGGGATGACGGCCGCTTCCCCGGCCAGCACCTTGCGGCGAGCGGCCTGCTCGTCCCTGATCACGTGCATGACCGCGTTGATGAGGGCCAGGTGGGTGAACGCCTGCGGGAAGTTGCCCAGGTGCCGGCCGGAACGTGGGTCGATCTCCTCCGCGTAGAGCAGCAGCGGGCTGGCGTAGGACAGCACCTTCTCGCAGAGGTCCCGGGCCCGTCGCTGCTCGCCGATCTCGGCCAGGGCGGAGACGAGCCAGAACGTGCAGATGGTGAAGGTGCCCTCCTCGCCGGGCAACCCGTCGCCGGTCTCGGCAATCCGGTAGCGCAGCACGAGCCCGTCTCTGGTCAGCTCGTCAGCGATCGCCAATACCGTCGCACGGATCCGCGGATCCTCCGGCGGCAGGAATCGGAGCAACGGCATCAGCAGCAGGGATGCGTCCAGCGCTGTCGTGTCGTAATGCTGGCAAAAAACGCCGCGATCATCGAGGGCGTTCGTGCAGACGTCGGCGTGGATCTCGTCGGCGGCCTTCTGCCACATCCGGGCCACGTCGTGCTCGTCGCGGAGCCTGGCCAGCCGGGCACCGCGGTCCGCGGCCACCCAGCACATGACCTTCGAGGAGGTGAAGTGCTTGGGCTCGCCGCGGATCTCCCAGATGCCGCGGTCCGGCTCGCGCCAGTGTTCCATGGCGTGTTCGACCTGCTGCCTGGCGACCTGCCATACCCGCTCGTCGAGCCGGTCCCGCGACCTGGTATGCAGGTAGACCGATTCCAGGACGGTGCCCCAGACGTCGTTCTGCTGTTGCTGGAAGGCGGCGTTGCCGACCCGGACCGGCCGGGCGTCCTGATAACCCTGCAGGTTCTCGAGTATCCGCTCGGTGAGGTCGGCGGTGCCGTCGATGCCGTAGACGATCTGGAGGTTGCCGCCGTCGCGTTCGGCCAGGTCCGCGACGAAGGCGAAGTAGTCGTTGGCCTCCCAGTCGAAGCCCAGCGTGTACAGGCCCCACAGCGCGAACGTGGCGTCACGGATCCAGCTGTAGCGGTAGTCCCAGTTCCGCTCGCCACGGGGGGTTTCCGGCAGGGACGTGGTGGCGGCCGCGGCGATCGCGCCGGTCGGGGAGAACGACAGGCCCTTGAGCGTCAGCGCGCTCCTGGTGAGGTGGCTGCGCCAGCGATGGTCGGGGAAGTTGCCCCGGGCCAGCCAGTGCTGCCAGTGGTGGGCGGTCCACCGGAGGCGCTTCTCCGCCTCTTTGTAGGTCTTCGGCGGGGTCCGGCGCCCCCAGGACAACGCGCAGAACCTGGTGTCGCCCTCGCGCAGGAGGGTCCGGCCGCGAGCGGTGGACCCCTCGATCCCGAACCGGATGTCCGAGGTGAGGGTGATTACCAGGTCGTCGTCGGCGGTGGCGACCGCCTGGTGATAGCCCGACTCCGGACGCGTCCACCGGGCCCGCTGCAACCCGTAGCTGAACACCGGCTCGCAGTCGAGCGCCAACTGCACCGAACCCTGCACGCAGCGCACCGTCCGCAGCAGTATGTGCTCGGCGTCGTAGTCGGTTGGCGGCCGGAGGTGCTTGGTGCGGTCCGGGTGTTCGTGCCGCCACTCCCCCATCACCAGGCAGTCACGCACGACGATCCAGCCCTGGCCGCAGTCCCAGCTTGTCTCCAGGACCATCGTCCCGGGCAGGTAACGCCGGTCGGCCGGCACGTCGACGTTCTCCGGGCCGAACCGGAAACTGCCCGCCCGCCGGTCCAGGATCGCGCCGAAGACGCTCGGGCAGTCCATTCTGGGCAGGCACATCCATTCGACGGCACCGCTGGGCGCCACCAGCGCCGTCACCTCGCAGTCGGACAGGAAGCCGTAGTCGGCGATCGGCGGGTAGGCGGAGAACTCGCCGGTGCTGGTGATCAGCCCCATATAGTCCGGCTCGGGCAGGTCCGGTGCCGCACCCCCGGGCTCGCCGCCAGCCATCTCGCTCCCAATTTCAGCGGACATGTCAGGTAGTTACCCGGTGTCTGGAGGCGCACCCGCGTTGGGCGGTGACGGGCCGGCGATCAGGTGCCGGGCTGGCCGACCTGGACCTGCGGTACCGCCTGCGGGCGGTCGGCCGCCTCCAGGATTGCTTCTACCCGGTGCCGCGCGCCGCTGCGATGTGCGCCAGCATGACCTCATGATGGCGCAGCACCGCCACCCGCGCCCGGCCGGCGTCGCCGGCCGCGACCGCGTCGTAGATCGCCCGATGAATATCCAGCAAAACGGGCCTGCCGGGGCCAGCCAGCCACCCGGGCTCGGCCGCCGTGCGCACCCAGAGGTCGTGTTCGGCGCTCAGCACCGCCGTGTGCACGCCCTCGTACAGGGCGGTCAGATACGCGTTCCCGGCGGCCCGGACGACGGTCGCGTGGAACACGGTGTCGGCGGCGATCCAGGCGGCCGCGCTGCCGGTGGCCGCGGCCAGCCGGCGCAGCCTGCCGGGCAGTTCCGCGTCCCCGCCCCGCTCGGCGGCGTGCGTCGCGCCCAGGGTTTCCAGCCATAGCCGCAGTTCGGCGAGGTCGCTGAGGGGGCCCTGGTCGAGGTCGAGCATGAGGCTGACCGAGGCGGCGACCATATCCTGCGGCCGGCGCAGCACGTACGCGCCCGAGCCCTGCCGGATCTCCACCAGGCCCATCAGCGACAGCATCCGCAGCGCCTGGCTGACCATGGGGCGGCTCACGCCGAACCGCTCGGCCAGGCCGCGCTCGGGGGGCAGTCGGTCGCCCTCGGCCAGCCGTTCCCGGGTGATCAGGCCCCGGATCTGATCGGCCACCTGCTCGGAGACCCGGCGGGACGACACCGGCTGGATTCCCGCCAGGCTTGCGGCCGGCCGGCGCTCCGCCATCGCGGTGACCTCCTACTCCCCGGCCGAGGCGGGCGCTCGCAGCGCGGCCAGCCCGGGCGCGGCCCGTCCGGGCACTTCCCCGCACTAGCGGGCTGAGGCAGAATTGGCATAGCCACTTTACCAAAGGAGGCAGCGCGTGTTTACCAAAGGAGGCAGCGCGTGACCGTTCCTCCGACGGCCGGGCCTGGGCTGCGCCTGCTGGCCACGGCGATCCGGCTGCGCGCCGTGGCAATGGTGGCGCCGCATGGCTTCGGGTACCTGGGGCAGGCCCTGTCGGCGGCCGAGCAGTACGCCGCCGTGTACGGCGCGGCCTACCGGCACGGGACCGACCGAGTCGTCTGCTCGCCCGGCCACTACGTCATCGCCGGGTACGCGGCCGCCGCGCAGACCGGGCTGATCGATGAGGCGGCCCTGGCCGGCTACGGGCAGGACGGGTCGGCGGTGGAAGCCATCGGCACCGAGCGCAGCCCGGTCCACGACTACACCTGCGGCTCGCTGGGCCAGGGCCTGTCCGCGGCGGCGGGTTTCGCGCTCGGTGACCGCCTGATGGGCCGCGAGGACGCCCGCACGTTCGCCTTCGTCAGCGACGGCGAACTCCAGGAAGGCCAGGTCTGGGAGGCCGCGATGTTCGCCGGCCATCACCGGCTGGCCCGGCTGACCGTTCTGCTGGACGCGAACAACTCCCAGGTCGACGGCCCCGTGGACAGCATCACCACGATCGAGCCGGTGCCCGCGAAGTGGGCGGCGTTCGGCTGGGACGCGGCCGAACTGGACGGTCACGACGTCACGGCGATCGCCGCCGCGCTCGCGGCGGGCGCCCACGCGCCCCGTCCCCAGGTGCTCGTCTGCCGGACCTCGACCCGGCACGGGCTCGCCTGCCTGCCACCCGATGCCGACGGGCACTTCATCAGGCTGCCCGCCGAGCTTGCCGCGGCGGCCACCGCGGAACTTCAGGCCGAAGCCGACCGCCTCACCCTGGAACAGGCCGACGATGCCGGCTGAGCCCGCCCGGCAGACCGTCTTCAGCCCGCCGTACCGGACCGTGCTCAAGCCGTACGGCCGGGCCCTGATCGACCTGGCCCGCAGCAGGCCCGAGGTGTTGTGCCTGTCCGGCGACCTCACCCGCCAGTGCGAGGTGGACCTGTTCCAGGCCGAGTTCCCTGGGCGTTTCATCCACGCGGGCATGGCCGAGGCCAACATGATCGGCGTGGCCGGCGCGCTCGCCCGGCAGGGGTTCATGCCGTTCGTGCACTCGTTCGGGGTGTTCACCACCCGCCGGCCGCTCGACCAGATCGTCAACGCCGTGGCCTACCCACGGCTGCCGGTGCGGATCGTGGGCTTCATGCCCGGCGTGTCCAGCCCCGGGGGCCCGAGCCACCAGGCGATCGAGGATGTCGCCCTGATGCGCGCGCTCCCCGGCATGACGGTCATCGACGTAGCCGACGCCACCGAGACGGCGCAGGTGGTTGCCGCCATGGCCGACGTCCCGGGCCCGGTCTACCTGCGCCTCAAGCGCGGTGAGATCCCGGTGATCTTCCCCGGCGATCACCGCTTCTCGCTGGACCGCGCCCAGGTGCTGGAGTGGCGCGGTGCGGAGATCGGCGGCGGGGCGCAGACCGCGGGCGGCGCGGGCACCGGCGGTGGCGGGGTGACCTCCGGCGGCGCGCAGACCTCGGGTGGCGCGGGGAGCCGTGGCGGAGGGCAGATCACCGGGGCGGCGGTGAGCGAAGGCGGCGGGCACACCACGGGCGGCGCGGTCATCTCGGGCGGCGCGCAGACCGGCGGCCTGGCCGACACCCGCGGCGGCGCGGGCAGCACCGGGGGCGGCGTCAGCCGCGGTGGGGCCGGGATCCGTGGCGCGGCATGCACTTCGGCTTCCGGCACGGTCGCATCTTCTGACGTGGCTTTCCTGGTCAGCGGCATGATGGTCGCCCCTGCGCTTGCCGCGGCCCGTGTGCTGCGGGCCGCCGGTGCCGTCACCGTAGTAGTGAATGTTCCCGTCATCAAGCCCCTGGACACCGCTACGGTCCTCGCCGTTGCGGCGGCGGCCCGGGCGGTGGTCACCGCCGAGAACCACTCGATCGTCGGCGGCCTGGGTTCCGCCGTCGCGGAAACCCTGGCCGAAGCCGGCCTGGGCCGCCCACTGCGCCGCGCCGGCCTGCAAGACACCTTCGCCGAAGGAGCGCGGACGGCCCCGTATCTGTTCACCAGATACGGCCTGACCACCCAGCACCTGGTCGGCACGGCCTGGTCGGTGCTCGACCGCCCCGGCCCGGCCCCGCGCGCTCCGGCCATTCCCGTTGACGCCGGTGAATACGCACCCGTGTAACTTCCGAAGGAGCCCGACATGGTCCACAACTACGACGCCACCGCGCACGCCGTGCCGATCGCTTCGCCGGGCGCGACGCTGGGGACCGATTGGGAACAGCGAGTTGATTTCGCCCGGCTGAGGAGCGAGCGGGCGGGGAAGGTGAGGGACACGCTGGCGCGTTCCGAACTGGGTTCCCTGATTTTGTTCGACATGAACAACATCCGGTACGCCACCGCCACGCATATCGGGAACTGGGCGCGTGACAAACTGTTCCGGTGCTGCCTGGTGATGCGCGGGCAGGAACCGATCCTGTGGGACATCGGGTCGGCCGCGCGCACGCATCAGATGTTCGCGCCGTGGCACGCCAAACAGAACTGGCGCGCCGGGATCTCCAGCTGGCGCGGCTCCATTCCCGAGGAGGTCGGGGTGGAGCGCGGGAACGCCCGCCGGCTGGCCGGCCTGCTGCGTGATCACGGCCTGGACGGCGCGCCGGTCGGGGTCGACGTGGTAGAGCTTCCGGTGCTGCGGGCGCTGGAGGCGGAGGGCCTGGACGTCACGGACGGGCACGGGTTCATGCAGGACATCAGGGCCATCAAGACCGCCGACGAGATAGCCCTGCTGGACCATTCGGCCGCGCTGGTGGACGGCGCCTACGACGAGCTGTACCGGTACCTGCGGGCGGGCATCAGGGAGAACGCCTGCGTCGCGCTGGTGACGCGATACCTGTATGAGAACGGCTCGGAGGAGGTCGAGGCGGTCAACTCTATTTCCGGCGAACGGTGCAGCCCGCACCCGCACGTGTTCTCCGACCGGCTGATCCGCCCCGGTGATACCGCCTATTTCGACATTATCCATTCGTTCAACGGGTACCGGACCTGCTATTACAGGACACTGAACGTCGGCAGCGCGGACCAGCAGCAGCGCGCGGCGTACCGGCGGGCCCGCGAGTTCATGGACAACGCGATCCGCGAGATTCGCCCCGGGGCCACATCCGCGGACGTTGTGCGCCATTTCCCCGCCGCCACGGAGTTCGGTTTCGCGGACGAGGAGGAGGCGTTCGGCCTGCAGTACTGTCACGGTCTCGGGCTGTCGAACTGGGAACGGCCGCTGATGAGCCGCTACCACTCGTTCGAGCATCCGGTCGAGCTGAAAGAGGGCATGGTGTTCGCGATCGAGACCTACTGGCCCACCCCGGACGGGACGGCGGCGGCCAGGATCGAGGAAGAGGTGGTCGTCACCCCGGGCGGCTGCGAGCTGCTGACCCGGTTCCCCGCCGACCAGCTGTACGTGGCGGGCACCCGGCTGTTCACCGGTGCGGACCTGCCCGCGTCAGGGTGACCCGGGCGGCACGTAGACGGCGCCGTGCTCGACCGCCCGGTAGATGTCCATGCCGGCCGGCCGGCGCCGCTCCTCGGCCAGCTGGCCGAGCAGGCCGGCCGCCCGCGCCAGCAGCGCGAACCCGCGCAGCAGGTCCGGCGGCAGGCCCAGGTCGGCCAGTGCCGCGCCACAGGTTCCGGCGCCGTTCAGCGGCAGCGTGCGCCCAAGGACCTGCGGGTGGACCCGGCCGATCGCCTCGAACAGGCGCAGGTGCGGGCCCCGGCAGCCCTCCTCTTCGGCGATCCTGATCAGCGCGGGGGTGCGCGGATCGGTGACCTTGTGCACCGGATGGCCGAGCCCGGGGACCAGCCGGTGCTCCTCGAGCGCCGCGCGCACCGCGGCCAGGGCGAGGGCGTCGAAGGCCGCGTCGTCGCCGGGCGGTTCGGCCGCTCCGGCGAGGGTGCCGGCCAGGAAGCGCCCCGCGTCCTCGGTGACGCCGAGGAACCGGGACCCGCCGCCGAGCAGGCCCGCGGCCAGGGCGCCCTGGAGCGAGTCGGGCGCGCTGAGGTAGGTGAGCCGGGCGGCGATCGCCGTTGGTGTGAAGCCGTGGTCGGCCAGCGCCACCAGGACGGCCTCGAACACCCGGACCTGCGCCCGGGCCGGCCGCCGCTGCGTCACCAGCCAAAGCGCCAGTTCCCCGAAGCCGACCTTGCCCATCAGGTCGGCGGCGAGGTCCTGGCCGAGCAGGGTGATGCTGTCGGCGTCCGAGGTGCCCAGCGAGGTGGGGTAGCGGGGCGCCGCGGGTGGTTCGGTCATGGGCTCGTCCCTTCTCCTCCCCCGCCGCGCCACGGCACCGGGCCGGGCGGGGCCGCGAGCCAGCCGCGGATCTCGTCGCCGTGCTGGTCCAGGGCTGGCGGGGGGAGCGGGTAGTGCGGCGGGGTCGCGGAGAAGTCGACCGGGTGCCGGACGGTCGGCACGCCGTCCGCGCCGTCCCCGGCGGTGGCCACCGGCCGCAGCCCAAGGTCGCGGGCGAACTCGACACCGGCGTCCACCGTGTTGATCGGACCGCAGGGCACACCGGCGGCGATCAGCAGGCCGAACCATTCCGCCGACGGCCGGGCGGTCAGCCGCTCGGCCAGCAGAGGGCGCAGTTCCCGCCGGTGGGTGGTGCGCGCTCCGGTGGTGGCGAACCGCGGGTCGCCGGCGAGTTGCGGCGCCCCGATCACCTCGCACAGCAGCCGGAACTGCCGGTCGTTGCCCGCGGTGACGATGAGCTCGCCGTCGGCCGTGGGCAGCGGCTCGTACGGCATCAGGCTGGGGTGGGAGTTGCCCATCCGGAACGGGACCACTCCCCCGGCGACGTAGGCGCTGGTCTGGTTCACCATCCCGGACAGGGCCGAGCCGAGCAGGGTCGCCTCGACGTGCTGCCCTTCGCCGGTGGCAGCCCGGTGGTGCAGCGCCGCCAGGATCGCGATCGCCGTGTGCAGCCCGGTGATCACGTCGATCACGGAAATGCCCGCCCGCTGCGGCGGCCCGCCGGCCTCCCCGGTCAGGCTCATCAGGCCGGACACGGCCTGCGCCACCAGGTCATAGCCGGGCAGGTGGGCCCCGCCCGCGGCGCCGAACCCGGTGATCGAGGCGTAGATGATCGCGGGGTTGGCCGCGCGGACCGAGTCGTAATCCAGTCCGTACGCCGCCAGCCCGCCCGGCTTGAAGTTCTGCACCATGACGCCGGCCCGGCGGGCGAGTTCGGCGGCGGCTGCCCGGCCCGCGGTGTCCTTCAGGTCGAGCACGACCGACCGCTTGTTGCGGTTGATCGCCAGGAAGTAGGTGGCGACCCCATCCCTGGTCGGCGGGACCCAGCGACGGGTGTCGTCCCCTGCCGGGCTTTCCACCTTGATCACGTCCGCGCCGAGGTCGGCCAGCAGCATCGTGCAGTACGGGCCGGCCAGGACCCGGGAGAAGTCGGCCACCAGCAAGCCGTCGAGCGCGCCGGGGCGGGTGTCTGCCACGGCCTACGTCGGCCGGTAGTACAGAACGTTACCGCGGTGGTCGGTGGCCACGCAGAACGTGACGTTCATGCAGTTCAGGGCGTCGATCGGAGTGGCTCCGTCCACCACCGACACCGGCGACCAGCGGCCGCCGCGGTAGGCCACCGTGCCGCCGGCGCCGTTGGTGGCCATGCAGAACCCCCGGGCCGGGCAGGAGACCGTCAGCACCACGCCGCCCATGGGGCTCACGTTCCAGGTGCCGCGGTCCAGCACCGCGGCGTTGCCGGCGTTGTCCACGGCCACGCAGAACGTCGCGGTGGCGCACGACACCGCGGTGAATGAATGGCCGACGTCGATCGCCGACAGGCCGCTCCACGAGGTGCCGTTGTAGGTGTAGACACCGCCGCCGTTGTCCACCGCCACGCAGAAACTGGCGTTCGCGCAAGACACGCCCGTCAGGCCGCCGCCGCTGGTGTCCACGGAGGACTGCTGCCAGCCGCTCGCGGTGCTGGCGAACGCCGCGCCGCCGCTGTCGGTGGCCATGCAGAACCGTGTGGTGGGGCAGGACAGCCCGGTGAACGTGCCGGTGCCGGTGTCCACCAAGGCCGGGCCGGTCCAGGTTCCCTTGCTCAAGTTGATGGCGTGACCGGAGTGATCAAGCGCGACACACGTGGTGGGGGTGGCGCAGGAGATCGCCAGCAGCTTGCCGGCGGGGTCGGTGAACGCCTTGCGCCAGCCGGCCGGTGGCCTGGAGGAGAGCACGGCGCCGCTGGTGTCCGTGGCGAAGCACGCCGAGGTGCTGGGGCAGGAGATCCCGGTGATGACCGCGCCGCGGTGCAAGGGCTGCACCGGGATCGCGGTGCTCCAGCCCCGCGCCTGGGCCGGGGGGATGGACGCCGCCGCAGAGGTGCTGGCCGTCGGGGCGGCCTGGCTGGCCGTGCCGCCGGAGCGGGCCTTCGCGGCAGGCGCGGCCGGGGCGGGCGGCGCGGTGAGCTGTGCCGCGTAGTGCCGGTGCAGGGCCAGCGCCCCGGCGGTGCCGCCTGCGGCGAGCGCGGCCACCAGCAGCACGGCACCGATCACCCGGGCGCGGGCGGCTCGGCTGGGCTGGAGGGCCGGCCCCGGCCCGGGTTCGCCCGCCAGGCGGGGGCCGTCATCGTGGTGCACCCCCCCGTCGGGGCCGGGCGCGTCGCGTGGCTTGGTGCTGCTCCGCCAGGTGCGCGCCGGGTCCCTGGGGATAGAGAACCGCAGGCCGGGCGGCGGTGCGGTGACCGGGTGCGCCGGGCCGCCGTTCGCCACGGGCGGGATCGGCGGCGGGGCGGTCACCGGCGGTGTGGCGCCCCGGGGTGCGCTCACGGTCCCCCGCGGGGTGGCGTGCCGTGGCGTTGCAGCGCGCCGCGGCGGCGCCGTACTCCGCGCCGTCGGCGGGGCGAGCGGGGCAACTTGTGGTGCGGGTGCGGCGGTACTCGGCGCGGGTGCGGCGGTACTCGGCGCGGGTGCGGCGGTACTCGGCGTGGGTGCGGCGGGCCCCGCCGGCGCCACTCTCCGCTTCTCCCAGACGGAGAGCGGCGCGCGGTCCTGCTCCGTGGAGCGCTGCGGCCCGGGCGCCGGCTCCGGCTCGGATCCCGGTTCCGGCTCAGGCTCCGGTACGAGCCCGAAATCCAGGGCCGGCTCAGGCTCGGGCTCCGGTACGAGCCCGAAGTCCAGGGCCGACTCAGGCTCGGGCTCCGGTACGAGCCCGAAGTCCAGGGCCGGCGCCGGCTCGGCGGGACCCGGCACGGGGACGAGATCGGCGGGGGCCGGCGGCGCGGGCGCCCCCGCGCCCTCTTCCGTACCGGCGACGAAGTCGGTGAACGATCCGCTGCTGTAGTCCATGGTGAGCGGGGCGACGGCAGCCATCACGGGCTGACCGGCGGAAAGCAGCAACTCACCGCATGTGCCACAAAAGAGCTCGCCCGCCCCCGACACGTGACCCTGACTGCAATGACGCCTCAGGCCGTCACCGCAAACCTCGCAGGTGTCCATTCCGGGGGAGACGGGATGCCCCAGCGCGCAACTCGACACCGTATCCCGCCCTCACTCACCACATAGCCCGGTGGAAATGCTAGGGCAGATGCACCCGGCCGGCGGCGCGGTTCGGCAAGGTGGCCCGCCCGGCCGTCCGCCAAGGTGGCCCGCCCCGCCGTCCGCCAAGGTGGCCCGCCCGGCCGTCCGCCAAGGTGGCCCGCCCGGCCGTCCGCCAAGGTGGCCCGCCCGGCCGTCCGCCAAGGTGGCCCGCCCGGCCGTCCGCCAAGGTGGCCC
>Ga0070706_100005241_pt1 | contig 12362 bp, 10 predicted proteins | sample KBSK5501metaG_FD_65476 | JGI IMG/M metagenome (GOLD analysis project Ga0070706, IMG submission 65476) | Corn, switchgrass and miscanthus rhizosphere microbial communities from Kellogg Biological Station, Michigan, USA - KBS K5-50-1 metaG | ecosystem: Host-associated > Plants > Roots >...
AGCATCTTGCTCAAGCTGCCCGCGTTCCTGCTCGCGTTCCTGATCGGCCTGCTCAAGCGCGCGTACGCGTGGGGCCTCGCGCCGCGCTCGCTGGTCGACACCGATCCGCTTTACACGAGCGCGTTCGTCGCGAACCTCGGCAGCATCGGGCTCGACGCCGCCTATCACCATCTCTACGAGCACGGCAATTGCCCGCTGTTCATGACGATCGGTCGCGTCGAAAGCAACGCGGTGACGCTCAAGTTCACGTACGACGAACGCGTCGAGGATGGGCTCTACGCGGCGCGCACGCTGAAGCTGCTCGCCGAGCGGATCGAAAATCCCGCGAGCTGGATCTCCGAGCTCGACGCCCGAGGCCCGACGCCCGACGCCGCGCGCGAAGCGCGCTAGGCCTTCGCGACGGCGGCGTCCCAGCGCGCGAGGTGCTCCTTGACCCACGCGCGATCGGTCGTCGGCTTGAACCGCCGCTGCTCGCGCCACGTCGCCTTCACCGTGTCGAGGTCCTTCCACACGCCGGTGCCGAGACCCGCGAGGAATGCAGCGCCGAGTGCGGTCGATTCGACGAGCTCGGGCCGCGCGATCTCGACGCCGAGCACGTCGGACTGGAACTGCATTAATAGATCGTTCGCCGCCGCGCCGCCGTCGACTTTGAGCATCGTGAGCGGGCGGCCCGCGTCGCGCTCCATCGCGCGCAGGATGTCGACGTTCTGCAGCGCGATGCCCTCGAGCGTCGCGCGTGCGAGGTGCGCCTTCGTCGTGCCGCGCGTGACGCCGGTGATCGCGGCGCGCGCGTCGGGACGCCAGTGCGGTGCGCCGAGGCCCGCGAATGCCGGCACGACGATCACGCCGCCCGATTCGGGCACCGAGCGCGCGAGCTCCTCGATCTCCGAGGCGCTCTTGATGATCCCGAGACCATCGCGCAGCCACTGCACCGCGGCGCCTGCGATGAACGCCGAGCCTTCGAGCGCGTAGCGCAGCTCGCCGGTGTGCAGCTTCCACGCGACCGTGGTGAGCAGACCCGACTTCGACTGCACCGCCCATTCGCCGGTGTTCATCAAGATGAATGCGCCGGTGCCGTAGGTGCACTTCGCATCGCCGGGCGCGAAGCAGGTCTGGCCGAACAGTGCCGATTGTTGATCGCCCGCGAGACCCGCGATCGGGACGCCATCGCGAATGCCGGGTACGCCTTTCGTCGTGCCGACGGGGCCCGACGACGGGACGACGTTCGGTAGTAGCGCGCGCGGCACGCCGAGCAGCTCGAGGAGCTCGTCGCTCCATGCGAGCTCTTTGAGATCGAGCAGCAGCGTGCGCGACGCGTTGCTGACGTCGGTAGCGTGCACTGCGCCGCCGGTGAGTCGCCACAGCAGGTAGCAATCGATCGTGCCGAATGCGAGCGAGCCGTCGCGCGCGGCCGCTGCCATGCCGGGGACGTTGTTGAGCATCCAGCTCACCTTCGTGCCCGAGAAGTACGGATCGAGCGTGAGGCCGGTGAGCTGCTTGACGCGCGCTTCTTTGCCTTGTGCCTTGAGCTCGGCGCAGCGATCGGCGGTGCGGCGGTCCTGCCAAACGATCGCGTTGTGCGCGGCCTTGCCGGTCTTGCGATCCCAGATCACCGCGGTCTCGCGTTGGTTCGTGATACCGATCGCCGCGACGCTCGCCGCGTCGATGCCTTCCATCGCCTTCGCGAGCGCTGCGGTCACCGACGCCCAGATGTCTTCCGGATCGTGCTCGACCCAACCCGGCTTGGGATAGATCTGTCGAAACTCCTTGTAGCCGCGGCCGCGGACTTGGAGCTGCTCGTCGAGGACGAGCACGGTGGAACCGGTGGTGCCTTGATCGATCGCGATTACGTGGCGCATGCGAGGTCTCCACTGAGTTCGAGCGGCCGGTCTTTTACCGGCACGTGGCGGCGTAAGAAGTCGACAACTTCGGCGGCGACGATGTCGCGTTCGACATCGGCCGCAATCAAGTGATAGCTGCGCGGCAGGATGCGCATGCGCGCGGCACAGGTGCGGGTCGCGATCCGCGTGGCGCACGCAACCGGCGCGGTGTGGTCGTGCTCGCCATGCAGCACGAGCACCGGCTGTTTGATCTGTTCGAGCTCGCCGTCGACGACGCGCATGAATGCCGCGAGCTCGGCGAGCGCGCGCGTCGGAATCGCGTCGTAGCAAGGGTTCTCGGCGCGCGTGCGTTTGTCTCGCACGTCGGACCCATAGAATTTCGGGATGGCACGAATGCGCCGAAGCATCCCGTCCGCCGCCCATTGCGCGACACGCGCCGACAGTCCTTCGAGCCAGAGCGGCGCGGCGAGCGTGGCGACGGCCGCAACGTTGCGCCGGCTCGCGAGGTGAAGTGCGAGTAAGCCTCCGAGCGATTGGCCGACGACCGCGACTTGACTGCACAACATACGCAGCTCGTCGTAGGCATCCTCGACGGCATTCGCCCAGTCCGACCACTTCGTCTGATCGAGATCCTCGACGCGCGTGCCGTGACCGGGCAACCGTAGGCCATGCACGGTGAAACCGGCGTGTGCCAGCGCCTCACCGAGGTAACGCATCTCGTAAGGCGTTCCGGTGAAGCCGTGCACGCAGACGACGCCAACCCCGACCTCGCGATCACCGTCGAGATTAAAGGGCTCCCCGACTGCCACGTCGCTTCGTTATCACACCGGTGCGCACATTGACAGCGCACGCCGGACGCGCTGTGATCGAAAGGATCACGGCGGGTTGCGTGCTCCCGCTCGGTCGATGTTTGGCGGCTATCGATGAGCGAGTGGAAGACCCGTATTACCAAGGTCCAGGTCGTCAAGCCGGCCAAGGAAACGGGCGAGGCCTGTCTCGTACTCATCTATCCACCCGGCCCCGACATGGGCAAGCGATTCGCGCTCACGCGCAACGAGATCGTGCTCGGCCGCGGCGCCGATTGCGATATCCAAGTCGATCGCGATTCGGTCTCGCGCCGACACGCGCGCGTCTATCGCACGGGAGAATCGTGGTCCGTCGAAGATCTGCAGTCGACGAACGGCAGCTACGTCAATGACGTGCCGGTCACGAAGTCCGTGCTGCGCGACGCGGACTTCTTGAAGATCGGCGCGGCGATCTTCAAGTTCCTCTCGGGCAGCGGCATCGAGGCGAGCTACCACGAAGAGATTTACAAGATGACGATCGTGGACGCCCTCACCGGTGCCCACAACAAACGCTACTTCATGGAGTTCCTCGAGCGCGAGATCGCCCGCTGCGCGCGCTATCGCCGCCCGCTCTCGCTGCTGATGTTCGACATCGATCACTTCAAGGCGATCAACGACAAGCACGGTCACCTCACCGGCGACTACGTGCTCCGCGAGATGTCGCGCCGGCTGCTCGGCCGCGTGCGTCGCGAAGAGTTGCTCGCGCGCTACGGCGGCGAAGAGTTTGCCGCGGTGCTGCCCGAAACCGATCTCACGGGCGCGCGTACGTTCGGCGAGCAGATTCGCCGGCTCGTCGCCGATCAGCCATTCGAATACGAAGGCGACACGTTCCCTGTGACGGTCTCGGTCGGCGTTGCCACCGTCGAGGGCGAAGACATCGACGTCGCCGCATTCATCAAGACCGCCGACGATTTCCTCTATCGCGCAAAGCGCGAGGGACGCAATCGCGTCATCGGCTAGCGTCGCGCTGCTCGCGCTGATCGCGGGCTGCTCGTTCGCCGAAGTTGGTATCAAGTCGACGCAGACGCCGCAGCACTGCCAGTGGAACCACGTGACACTCGACATCGTCGCAGGCGCCGCGCTTGTGGTTGGCGGCACTTTTATGGGCGAGACCGCCGAGCCGGGGCAGAGCAGCTGGACCGGGCTTCCAAACGACTTCGAGCAAAAGGGCCTCGCGATCACGATGGCCAGCGTCGGAGTGATCGCCCTCGCGTCGGCGGTGTACGGCTACGACGTCGCGAATCGCTGCGAGCAAATCAACAGCAACCTCGCGCGCGAACAGGCGCAACGCGACGCGATGATCGCGCAGCGCAACAAGGCGTGGACCCTCACGCAACAGGCCGCCGATGCCGCACGCGCCGGAGACTGCGAGAAGGTCCTCGCACTCGACGGCCAGGTGCGAGCAACGGATGCCGAGTTTCACACCGTCGTGTTTCGTCGCGACGCAGCGATCGTACGCTGCTTGACCGCCCAGCGCTGACTCGCCTACTCCATCAAGTGATCGATGTAGTACGCGCGGCCGCGGATGAACTCTGCCGTGCAGCCGAACACGCTGACCGCGCATGCGACGACCGAGAGCGCCTTTGCCTGATCCTTCATGATCAACGCACCGGCGAGCAGCAGGCTGACGCCGAGCACGCGGCCGCCCCACGCGAGGGCGAGCGTGGCGACCTTGTGGTGGCTCAATAGATTGTCGAGGCCGCCGACCGCGAGCTCGAACGCGAGCATCGTAAAGATCGTCCAGCGCGGTGCGTCGGTGTAGACGAGCACGGCGAACAGCAGCACCGGCAGCGTGAGCGAACCGAGCAGACGTACGCCGTCGGCGCGGCGGAAGTCGGCATGGGCGCGCAGCTGCTTCCAGCCGCCGAAGATGTAGTCGAGTCCGCTGATCCATGTGATCGCGAGGATGCCGATCATCAGCGCGCGCGGTGCGTAATGTTCGTCCCACAGGAACACCACGAGCATCGCGCCAAACGAACCGGTCATCACGAACGCGCCGCGCCACCACTCGCCCTTCGCGATCTTCCACACGATCAGCACGATGATCGGAATCACCGCGCCCGCGGCGAAGATCCACAGCAGGATCGCTTTGTTGTCGAGCAGCGGGAACAGCAGCAGCACCCCGATGCCTTGCATCTGCGCCCACGTCTTCGCTTTCGCGAGGTAGCTCGTCTTGAGCGACATGTTGCGTTGCTCGTAGGCCGAGCGCAGCGCGGTGATGAAGAACTCGCGCGTGAACATGAGCGCGCACGCCCACCACGGCACCATCCCGGAGTCCGCGAATGGGGTGTACGCGAACGCGATGAAGACCTTGTCGGCGATTGGATCGAGGAGGCCGCCGAGCACGGTCGGGCCGTGGCGGCGCGCGAGCATGCCGTCGACCCAGTCGGTGCAGCCGATTACCGTGCCGGCGATCAGTGCGCCCCACAGATAACGATCGTCGTGAAGGCGATGACCCTCGTAGATCATCCACACCAGCAGAGGCATGGGGATCAGGCGCGCCAGGGTGACCTGGTTCGCGGTGATCAAGGGTCGGCCCTTGCGAGGCACGGGCAGACCCTAACATCAAGCCTCCTCGGAAATCACCTCAGTTACATGAACGAGGCGTGGCGGGGCTTACATGAAGCCGCCGTCGGGCACCTTTGTCACGCAGCTCGCTTGCACGTGCACCTCGGCCGGCGGAATCACGCCGCCACGGTCGATGACGAGCTTGAGGTTCGTTGGCGTGTAGTAACACTGCGCGGCATCGACGACGAGCTTCCAGCATGGAGTCGCACTGCCGGCGCTGCCGCACTGTGCGATTGCTCCGAGCTCCTGACGCGAGCCGTCGGGCAGCACTTTGACGTCGACGATCGTGCAATCGGCCTGGAGTCCAGGCGCGTCCGGATCCATATCGAGGATCTCACCTTCCCAGCACGGGTCGCCGAACGCCCGCTTGAGCAGCGCGCCGATGTCGACCATCGCTTGCGATAGATCAGCGCCACAGATCGTGCGCTGTACCGTCTGCGAGAACTGCTGTAGGAAGTCACCAGTGCGCAGCGCCGGCACTGCGCCATCGCCGCCGTTGTACGTGCACGACGGCGCGAGGATCGGGTGGTTCATCGCGTCGAGCTTGATCTCGAACGGTTTGTCCTCGCCGACGATGCCGGCGACGATCACGTCGTCTTTCCAGTTCGTCTTGAGGCTCTTGATGTAGTCGACGTACTTGTCGACCGGCTCGAGGTATTCGGACTGATCGTTCGGCACGCAGTCGGTGTACTGACCGGGCTTGCTCAGGTCAGCGCCGTTGGCGCACTTGATGCCGGACTTCGTGCACCGGAAGTTGATCTCGGGGCCCGTGACGCCGTTCGCGAACAAGTTGTTGTGCGCGAGCGAGCAATCGTCCTCGTCGGCGATCACGATCACCGCGAGCTTCGCTTCGGCGCGCAAGAAGCCAGCGTTGGTCGCCCGGTTTTCGAGCGCGCGCTGTACGGCGCTGAGGTGTTGCTCGATGCCGCATCCGGCGGTGCCGACACCGGCCATCGCCGCGAATGCATCGCCGAGCGTTCCGCTGTAGTTGCGATTGCGCGTGGTGCCGTTGAGCTCGTCAATAATGAAGCGACCGCTGACCGCCGGTGCCGTGCGCAGCGCGCCGTCTTCACCCGCGCCGGAGCAACCGCCGACCTGCGCGTTGCCGTTGCCGTCGGTGGCGTGTTGGCCCATGTCCGATGTCGCGACGCCGATGTGCATGTTCGGTGCGCCGCCCTCGAGCGTTTCGAGCACCTGCATGAACTTCGGAAAGTTCGCCTGCAGCGACTGCTGCTCGGCGAGCATCGAGCCGGAGTTGTCGATCAAGAACAAGATGTCGACGTCCTTCTCGGGATTCGATGGCAGGTCTTTGACCTCAACCCTCGTCTGTTCAGGATCGACGCGCGCGACCTTGCGATCTGCACACGCCGCCGACCACAACACACTCGACACGAACATCGCTTCTCTGATCCGCATGCACGTTCGTGTCGCGCGCGTCTGGATCCATCACCGAAAATAGTTTCGGTGTGACGCGCGCACCGAAAACAAAAACGGCGCGGGGATGAGCCGCGCCGTCGAGCACTGGAGGAGAGTTACTACGCTTCGGTTACGCAGTACGAGATCACGTGCGTGTCAGGTGCAGGCGCTTCGTTGCGCTCGATCTTGAGCGTGAGGTGATCGCCCGACGTGCAGTTCATCGTGTCGGTCTCGATCGCCCAGCAAGGCTTGTTCGACGACGATGCCGGCGCCATCAGGTTGTTGCACTGCGGCAGCACGGTCTCGCTCTGGTTCGCCTTGCCGTAGTTGCGCACGTCCGATACCGAGCAGTCGTACTGCGGGCCCGGCGTGGTCGGGTCGACGTCGGCGAGCTTGCCTTCGATGCACGGCGAACCGATGACGGTGCGGAGCAGCTGCGCGATCTGGATCAGCGCGCCCGAGAGGTCTTGCTGACAGATCGTCGAGAACGTGCTGCGGTTCGGGAACTGATCGAGGAACTGCTTGAGGCGCACCGACGGGTCGGCGACCTCAGGACCATTCGCGCCGTTGTACGTGCACGAGTGCGCGACGGCCGGAATCGCGGTGCCGCCGCCCGGAGGCGTACGCAGCTCGACTTCATACGGCGTCGTCGGGCCCGAGATCGCGGCGACGATCACGTTCGCCGGATCCGCCTTGAGGCCTTTGAAGAACGTGACGTACTCGCCGATCTTCGTCAGGTACTGCGAGTTCTCGTTCGAGGTGCAGCCACCCTTCGGCCCGACTGCGTTCATCGCCGTCGAGTCCGCGCCGCCTTGCGCGCACGTGTGACCGAAGCGGTTGCAGCGGAACGACTGCAGAGGTCCGAGGGTCGACGTATCCGAGCCGAGGATCGTCGAGTGCGCGATCGAGCAGTCATCTTCGTCCTGGATGAAGATGAGCGCGAGGTACGCGTTCGGGCGCATGAAGCCGGCGTTCGCCGGGTTGTTGTTGAGTGCGCGCTTCGCAGCTTCGATGTGCTGCTCGAAACCGCAACCCGATGCGCCGAGCGACGCGATAGCCGAGAACGCCCCGCCGAGCGCACCGGAGTAGTTCGTCGTGCGCGTGCCGTCGGGGTTCTTCGTATCGCTGATGTACGCGCCGGTGACGAGCGTCGAACCGTTCGTCTGGAGGTTGCCGCTCTTGCCGCTGCCCGAGCACGAACCGGGGCCCGAGCCGATGCCCGGTCCCGCCTGCGCATCCGCGGCGCCCTTGGTGCCGAGGTCCGAGCTCACGACGCCGAGGTGGACGTTCGGAAGACCGCCCTCGATCGTGTTGAGCACGTTGATGAAGTTCGGGAAGTTGTTCTTGAGGTTGGTCTGCTTGTCGAGCATCGACGGCGAGTCGTCGATGATGAACAAGATGTCGATGTCGCGGTTGACGGTGACCGGAATGTCTTTGTACTCGACGCGACCTTGCTGAGGATTGACCTCAGAGATCGTGCGATCCGGGCAGCCAGCCAGCAGTCCCAAGCTCAAAATTGAAGCGGTAATAAGTGCGTTGCGCATTGGCGCACCTCCAGTGCTCGGCCAGCATAGAGCAAGTCGCTGTCCAAGTTGAAGTCCGAGCAGTTTCAAACGCTTACTTTTCGGACGGTGCTCCTAGACCGCCAACTTGGTTGGCGAATCGACCCGATCGTTGGCGCAAAACTCCACGTCATTACGATCAGTTGACGATGCATTGGCCCCGAATCGCAGGGTGAAATGGATCACCGTAGGCCGACATCGAGGTCGTGTACCCGCGTGTCTGCAGGTGCGAGCGCATCGCCGGATCGGTGCAGATGCTCGCGTCCCCCGCCACGATCTCCCAGCACGGCTGGGTCACGCTGGTTCCACACTGCGGTAGCAGCTTCTCGACGCCGCCATCGATCGATACGAACGAGCAGTCGTACTGCGGCCCGGGCAAATCGGGATCGAGATCCGCTGGCTCGTTCCGACACGCATAGCCGAGCACGGACCGATAGAGCTGCGTGAAGATCTCGAGCGCGCCGACGTAATCGCCGCTTGCGATCGTTTCCATGTCGCTGCGATTCGGAAACTGCGCGTGAAACGCGCCGAGCCGCGGGTTGTTCGGATCGAACACGCCCGAAAGCACCACGTTCAGCGGATCACTCTTGGTTGCCTTCAGCGCACTCGCGTAGTCGATGATCCCGCCGGCCGACGCGTCATCGCTCGCGCTGATCGTGATGACACCGAGATACGCCTCGCCGCGGAGAAACCCCGCGTTCGCCGGGTTGCTGCCGAGCGCCGCCTGCATCGTCGCGAGCGGCTGATTGGCCGTGGTCGCCGCCGCGCCCGGCAGCAGCGACGCAAGCGCGCTAGCGAGCGAGCCTTGGTAATTGTTCGCCGGTCCCGAGAACGTGTTGTCGTGCACGATGAACGGATCGGGGATCGCGGTCGAGCGGCGCAGGTTGGCATCGCTCGTCGTGACGACGCCGATGTGATAGTTCGCGACGCTCGCGTACGCGCCCTGCAGCGTTTGCTCGAGCTGCATCGGCAACGCGCCGAGCGCTTGCTGATGCGACGCCATCGCGCTCGTGTCGTCGATGACGAACAACAGATCGAGCTTCGGTGGAATCGCCGCAGGCAGCTCGTAGGTCTCGACGTGCGTGGTGCCGTCGATGCCGCCGCCACCACCGCTGTCGTCGGTGCATGAGCAGAGCGCGAGAAGTAGCAGTGAACGCCGCATCAGGCGATCACCGTCGCGCAGAAACTTCGAGCTTGTGTGCAAGGCGGCTAACGCATCCGTCACAGCAAGTCGTCGGCCAAACTCCGAATGACCGCTTTCACGTGGTTACTTCGACTGCGCAGCCAACGGCGTTGGCAGATCGCTTACGATGATCAGGTCCGGCTAGGTGAACGGGTTGAGGACGGATGCTCCCAACCCGACAACATCATCTGCATTACGGGTGACGAGCGTGAGCCCGTGCACGCGAGCGGTCGCCGCGAGCAATCCATCGACCGTAGGGATCGGACGGATCGCGCGCATGCGTCCCCACTGATCAGTGATATCGCGGCTGATCGGGAACACGCGATCCCCGAACTGCTGTTCGAGGCCGACGAGCCACCCTTCGAGAGCGCGCGCCTTCATCGGATCCTTGGCACGCGCCAACTCGATTCCTGTCCTGATCTCCCCGAGGACGAGTACGCTCAGGTAGAGATCTTCGTCCCCTATGGAGGCGTACCAAGCCGCTACGCGAGGATCGCAACGCGCCCGTTTCCGGACTTCGGAGATCACGTTCGTATCGATCAGGAAGCTCACAGATCGATGTCGCGTCCGACGTCTCGATCCCGCGAGAGCTCGATTCCTTCGAAGGGGGCCGACGCGAGCCACTCCTTGAGGCCCGACGCACGCGGGCCACTTACTCGGTCGCGCAGTAACGCACGTGTCTCGCCAGCACGCTGGGGATCGGCCAACGCCTCGACCACTCCTCGCACGAGAGGAACGTCTTCGGCGCGCACACGAACCTCGATGCGAGCGATACCTCGGCGCTTTAGCCGGCGTCGGTGTGTCGCGATCGCCCGTTTCTGTGAAGGCTTCATCTTCACTGGCAATATAGCCGGAAATTTGCACTCGAGCCAGACCACCTAGGTTCGGTGACGCTCCACACACGAAATCATACGCGAATCACCGACGAGCGGCTGACTCGCGGGCGACGCCGCCCGAGCACGGCGTGCTACGATTTTCTTCGTGACGAGCACACCAGCACCGGGGGCGGTGCAACGGGTGTTAGTGCTCGGGCCCGACGATGAGGCTCGACGAGCACTACACATGCTCGTCGCGAAACGTGGTCACAACGTCGTCGCTGCGAGCGAGCTCGACGCTGCGAAGAAACATTTTGCGGCGGCCGACTGCGATGTCGTGCTCGCGGTGCCTGAGCTCGCGACCGAGGTGTGCGAGCTCGATGACGTGCCGCCGGTGATCGCGGTGGTGCGCTCGCGCGATGTCGCGTTGGCGCAGTCGCTGCTCGAGGCCGGCGTCGACGACATCATTACCGAGCCGATCGATGATCTAGCGGTCGCGCTCGTGTTGAGGCATGTCGTGCGGCGGAAGCGCGCTCCTGCGAATGGCAACGGCTCGAACGGCAACGGCGCCGGCAACGGGAAGGGCTTTCTCGCGGCGACCGACATCATCGGCGATGGCCCGTCGATGGCGAAGCTCAAGACGACGATTCGCGTGATCGCGCCGACACGCACGACCGTGTTGATTCAGGGCGAGAGTGGGACCGGCAAGGAGCTGGTCGCGCGCGCGATTCACGATGCGTCGCCGCGGCGGACCCAGCGATTCGTCGCGATCAACTGCGCGGCGATTCCGGCAACACTTTTGGAGAGCGAGCTGTTCGGGCACGTGAAGGGCGCGTTTACCGATGCGGTGCGCGACAAGCCCGGCTTGTTCGAAGATGCCGATGGTGGAACGCTGTTTCTCGACGAGGTCGGCGAGCTGCCGATGCCGCTGCAGGCGAAGCTGTTGCGAGCGCTGCAAGAGTCGGAGATTCGGCGAATCGGCGATTCGGCCTCGATCAAAATTGATGTTCGGTTGATCGCCGCGACGCTGCGCGATTTGACCGAGGAAGTCGCGGAAGGGCGGTTTCGCGAGGACCTCTATTACCGGCTCAACGTGTTGCCGGTGCCGGTGCCGGCGTTGCGCGATCGAACTGAGGACATTCCGCAGCTTGTGCGGTTTTTCGTGGCGCGGCATGCGGCGCGGCACCATCGCAACGTGCTGGTGTCGGATGGGGCGATCGACGCGCTCGCACGCCAGCCGTGGCCGGGCAACGTGCGGGAGCTGGAGAACGTCATCGAGCGCGCACTCGTGCTCTCCGACGGGCCGGCCATCGATTTGGAGTTTCTGACGACGGTGATGAACGTGAGGCCAGGTGCGAGCCAGGCCGACGATCAGGAGCTATCCATCAAGAAGGCCACGCGATCGCTCGAGCAGGAGCTGATCCGGCGCGCGCTCGAAGTAACCCAGGGCAACCGGACGAACGCAGCAAAGCTGCTCGAGATCAGCCACCGCGCGCTACTCTACAAAATGAAGGAGTACGGGATTTCCTGAGACGGATCTCGCTTACGTAAGCGATAGCGTTTTTGGAGTTTGCACCGCGGCGTGACAAAATTTTCAGCCGCAGGAGTTCCATGGCGAAACAATGCATCGGGCTCGACATCGGTTCTTCCGCAGTGAAGGCCGTGCAGCTCAAGCGAAAGGGGTCGAGCTGGGCGCTGCAAGCGTTCGGCATGCAGCCTCTCGTGCCGCAAACGATCGTCGATGGCACGATCATGGACCAAGGCGCGGTGACGGAAGCGATTCGTCAACTGTGGAGCCGCCTGCGTTTGAAGACGAAGGACGTCGCGATCGCGATCGCAGGTCACTCGGTGATCATCAAGAAGATCACCGTGCCGATGATGAAGCCCGAAGAGTTGCAGGCAAACATTCGCAACGAAGCGGAGCATCACATTCCGTTCGGCCGCGACGACGTCGAGATCGATTATCACGTCACCAATCCGATGACCGCGAGCGGACAGACCGAGCTGTTGCTCGTCGCCGCAAAGAAAGAAGTGGTTTCGGATTACGTGCAGGTCGTGCGCGACGCGGGGCTGTCGCCGCAGGTCGTCGACGTGGCAGCGTTCGCGAGCCAGAACGGCTTCGAGGCGAACTA
>Ga0070706_100005244_pt1 | contig 12358 bp, 10 predicted proteins | sample KBSK5501metaG_FD_65476 | JGI IMG/M metagenome (GOLD analysis project Ga0070706, IMG submission 65476) | Corn, switchgrass and miscanthus rhizosphere microbial communities from Kellogg Biological Station, Michigan, USA - KBS K5-50-1 metaG | ecosystem: Host-associated > Plants > Roots >...
CTGAGCTTGCGCACGCGGCGCCCGGCGTACAGGCTCGGCAGCACCACCAGCACGAGGATGCCCAGCACCTGCGTCATCACGTACGGGTTGGTGACGATCAGCATCGCCATCGCGCCGATGCCGAGCACCGCGTTGCGCAGGCCCATCGACAGGCTCGAGCCGACGACGGTCTGCACCAGCGTGGTGTCGGTCGTCAGCCGCGACAGCACCTCGCCGGTCTGCGTGGTCTCGAAGAACTGCGGGCTCTGCGCGACCACGTGCGTGTACACCGCGTTGCGCAGGTCGGCGGTGACCCGCTCGCCGAGCCAGGTGACCATGTAGAAGCGAAAGCCCGAGAACACGCCCAGCGCCGCGCCGACCGCGAACAGCGCGAAGAAGTGTTCGCGCAGCGCCATCACGCGCGAGCCCGGATCGACGGCGACGAAACCCTGGTCGATCAGCGCGCGCAGCGCGACCGGGAACACCAGCGTGCTGACCGCCGCCAGCACGAGGAACACCAGCGCCGCGGCGATGCGCCCGCGGTACGGGCGCAGGAACGGCAGCAGTCCGGACAGTGAGCGCACATTGCGGCCGGGTGCGGGCGCCGCGCTGTCGGCCGCTGCGGCGCCGCCGGCGGTGCGCGCGGCGGGTGCGTTCTGCGGGCCGAGGGCGGCGCCGCGGTGCGAGCCGAGATCGGGGCCGATCGGGGTGGTTCGAGGCATCCGAGCAGTGTAGGCCAGCAGCTCATACCTTGATGCAGGCAGACATCGCCTTGACAAATACTGCCTAGGCAAGTACATTCTCGCCATCGACTTCAGAAGACCCACTGTGGCCAAGACTCCTGCCCCTGCCGAGTTCTATGCACCCGACGCTTATCGGGCCGACGACAGCGTCGGCTACCTGATGAAGCGCGTGATGGCGTCGATCATGCAGCAGGCCGACAAGCGGCTCGAGCCGCACGGCCTGACGAGCGCTCAATGGGGCCCGCTGCTGAGGATCCAGAAGTCGGGCGGCCGGGCGACGGTGGCCGAGCTGTCGCGCTGGCTGGTGATGGATGCCGGCGCGATGACGCGGCTGCTCGACCGCCTCGAGAAAAAGGGCCTGTGCAAGCGGGTCCGTTCGACCGAGGACCGGCGCGTCGTGCAGGTCGAGCTCACGCCCGACGGCGAGGCGGCGATTGCCGGCGCGCCGCAGGTGCTGTGCGACATCATGAACGCGCACCTGGCCGGGTTTTCGAAGAGCGAGTGGATTGCGCTGAAGAGCTACCTGAGACGCATGGTCGAGACCGGCGAAGCGATGCGCGACGCCGATGCCGACAAGTCCTGAACGGCGACCGACGTCCAGGGTTTCAGATCACGAAAATCATTGCCTAAGCAAATGAAGCCAAGACAAGTATGTATGCAAGGCGCCAGTTGCCACGGGGCCTACGAGGCCTCGCAGGCACACGCGCCCGAGCGCCGGCAAGGCGATCGCCACCTGTCCAGCCGCGCGCTGCAAAGCCTGCCGACCCTGACGACCATGCTGGTCGCGCTCGCGTCGACGCTGGTGCTGACGCTGGCCGGCTGTGCCAGCAGCGCCGGCATCGCGCCGGTCGCGACGACCATCGCGCCGGCGCAGGCCGGTCTCGATACGCAAGCCGTGCAGGCCGCCACGCCCGATCTGGCCGCCGACTGGTGGCACGGCTTCGGCGACGCCAAGCTCGATGAGCTGGTCGAGCGCGCGCTCGCCGGCAACCCCAGCCTGAAGGTCGCGCAGGCGCGCCTGGTGCGGGCGCAGGCCGCGGTCGGCACCGCAAAGTCGGCCGACGGCCCGCAGGTCACCGGCCAGGCCGACGTGACCCGTCAGCGCTTCAGCGAGAACTACATCTACCCGCCGCCGCTCGGCGGCTCGATCCGCACGCTCGGCGACGCGCAGATCAACGCGTCCTGGGAGCTCGACTTCTTCGGCCGCAACCGCGCGGCGATCGAAGCGGCGCTGGGCGCCGAGCGCGCCGCGCAGGCCGACGTGCAGGCGGCGCGCGTGCTGCTCGCGAGCAATGTCGCGCGCAGCTATGTGCAGCTCGCGCGGCTGGTCGAGCAGCGCGAGGTCGCGGCGCGGTCGCTGAAGCAGCGCGACGACATGCTCGCGCTGATCAAGCAGCGTGTGCAAGGCGGGCTCGACACCAACGTCGAGCTGCGCCAGGGCGAGGGCGCATTGCCCGAAACGCGCCAGCAGATCGAGCAGCTCGACGAGCAGATCGTGCTGATCCGCCATGCGCTGGCCGCGCTGACCGCCCAGCCGCCGTCTGCCTATGACACGCTGACGCCGCCGCTGCAGACCGTGCGCGCCGTGCCGCTGCCGGCGGCAGTGCCGGCCGACCTGCTCGGCCGCCGCGCCGACATCAGCGCCGCACGCTGGCGCGTCGAGGCCGCGACGAGCGACGTGAAGGTCGCGAAGGCCGCGTTCTATCCGAACATCAACCTGACCGCGTTCGTCGGCCTGTCGAGCATCGGCCTGGACCAGCTCGTCAAGTCGGGCAGCGAAACCTACGGCGCCGGGCCGGCGCTGCGCCTGCCGATCTTCGACTCGGGCCGGCTGCGCGCCAACCTGCGCGGCAAGACCGCCGATGTCGACGCGGCGGTCGAGTCGTACAACGCCGCCGTCATCGATGCCGTGCATGACGTGGCCGACCAGATCAGCTCGATCCAGTCGATCGCGCGCCAGCAGACCGAACAGGAGCGCGCCCAGGCCAGCGCCGAGTCGGCCTACGATCTGGCGACTCAGCGCTACAAGGCGGGCCTCGGCACGTACCTGACGGTGCTGACCGCCGAGACCGGCGTGCTGACGCAGCGCCGCCTCGCCGCCGATCTGAAGGCGCGTGCGCTGGACAGCCAGGTCGCGCTGATCCGCGCGCTCGGCGGCGGCTATCGCGAGACCGGCGCCGACACGACGCATACCGCGCGCAGCGGCAACTGAACGAACGACGCGCCGCTGACCGACGCTCACGTCGACACCGGCACAGACACACCACCGAACGAACCGCATTCCGGAGCCAACACATGTCCGCCGAAAACGAGAAGTCCCCGCAACAGCAGCAGGGCGCTGCACCGGCCGCCGCACCGCAAACCAACGGTGCGCGCAAGAAGGCGCTGAGCGGCGTCGCCGCCGCCGTCGTGCTGGGCGGCCTGGCCTACGGCACCTACTGGGCGCTGGTGCTGAACCATTTCGAGTCGACCGACAACGCCTACGTGCAGGGCAACGTCGTGCAGCTGACGCCGCAGGTCGGCGGCACGGTCGTCGCGATCAACGCCGACGACACCGATCACGTGAAGGCCGGTCAGCTGCTCGTGAAGCTCGATCCGGCGGACGCGAAGGTCGCGCTCGACCAGGCCGAGGCGCAGCTCGCGCAGACGGTGCGCGAGGTGCGCACGCTGTTCGCGAACAACAGCACCCTGAAGGCGCAGATCGCGCTGCGCGAAGCCGACCTGGCGCGCGCCCAAAGCGATCTCGTGAAAGCGCAGGACGACGTGAACCGGCGCTCGCCGCTGGTCTCGACCGGTGCGGTCGGCCAGGAAGAGTTCAACCACTCGAGTTCGCAGCTCGCTGCCGCGAAGAGCAGCGTCGCCGCCGCGCAGTCGGCCGTGATCGCGGCGCGCGAGTCGCTCGCGTCGAACCAGACGCTGACCGACGGCGTCGCGGTCGACCAGCACCCGAACGTGATGCGTGCCGCGGCCCGCGTGCGCGAGTCGTACCTCGCGCTGAGGCGCGCCGAGCTGCTCGCGCCGGTCGACGGCTTCGTCGCGAAGCGCAGCGTGCAGCTCGGCCAGCGCATCGCGGCCGGCGCGCCGCTGATGTCGGTGATCGCGCTGGACGGCGTCTGGGTCGAGGCGAACTTCAAGGAGAGCCAGCTTCGCAACCTGCGCATCGGCCAGCCGGTCGAGCTGCAGGCCGACGTGTACGGCAAGAAGGTCGACTACCGCGGCACGATCGACGGCCTGGGCGCGGGCACCGGCGCGGCGTTCGCGCTGCTGCCGGCGCAGAACGCGACCGGCAACTGGATCAAGGTGGTGCAGCGCGTGCCGGTGCGCATCAGGCTCGACCCGAAGGAGCTCGTCGAGCACCCGCTGCGCGTCGGGCTGTCGATGGATGCGAAGGTCGACGTGCGCAACACCGACGGCCGCATGCTGGCCGACGGCTCGCGCCCGTCGGTCGTCGGCGCGACCAAGGTGTTCGACGAGATCGACGGTGCTGCCGACGGCGAAGTGCGGCGCATCATCGCCGCGAACGGTGGGGGTCGCCTGGTGACGGCCAGCGGCAAGGCCGGCGACAGGAGCGAGCCTGCCGCCGGCGCCGCGCAGGCCAGCGCCGCGTCGCAATCGTCGTCGGCGCTGGTGCCGGCTGCGGCCGCGGCGATGACGGGAGCCAGCACGCTGGCCACGAACGCGCGGGCGCTCAAGCAGCAGCCGTGATCGAGCAATCGAGCAAGTGACCGTGCGCGAGCAAGCGCTCGCGCCGACGTAACCTCACGAGGACGACACCATGTCTTCCACTTCCGCAGCGCTGCCCGGCGACGGCGCGCCGGCCTCGGTGTCGGCGCCGCCCGTCGCGGCGCCCACACCCGCCCCCGCACCGGCCGCCGCGGCTCGCCCGCCTGCGTATCCGCCGCTGAAGGGCAGCCAGCTCGTCCTCGGCACGATCGCGCTGTCGCTCGCGACCTTCATGAACGTGCTGGACACGTCGATCGCGAACGTGTCGATCCCGGCGATCTCGGGCGACCTCGGCGTCAGCCCGAACCAGGGCACCTGGGTGATCACGTCGTTCGCGGTGGCCAACGCGATTTCGGTGCCGCTGACCGGCTGGCTCACGCAGCGCTTCGGCCAGGTGCGCCTGTTCACGGCCAGCGTCCTCTTGTTCGTGATCGCGTCGTGGCTGTGCGGCCTCGCGCCGAGCATGGGGCTCTTGATCTTCTTTCGCGTGCTGCAGGGCTTCGTCGCCGGGCCGATGATCCCGCTGTCGCAGACGCTGCTGCTGGCGAGCTACCCGCAGGCCAAGGCCGGCACCGCGATGGCGATGTGGGCGATGACGGTGCTGGTCGCGCCGGTGGCCGGGCCGCTGCTCGGCGGCTGGATCACCGACAACATCTCGTGGCCGTGGATCTTCTACATCAACATCCCGGTCGGCATCGTCGCCGCGGGGGTGACCTGGTCGATCTATCACAAGCGCGACCCCGGGCCGCGGCGCGTACCGCTGGACGTGCTGGGCCTGCTGCTGCTGGTGCTGTTCGTCGGCACGATGCAGATCATGATCGACAAGGGCAAGGAGCTCGACTGGTTCTCGTCGGGCCAGATCGTGACGCTCGCCGTCGTCTCCGCGGTCAGCTTCATGTTCTTCCTCGCGTGGGAGCTGACCGACAAGCACCCGATCGTCGACCTGCGCCTGTTCGCCCGGCGCAACTTCCTGATGGGCACGCTGTCGCTGTCGGTCGCGTACGGCCTGTTCTTCGGCAACGTCGTGCTGCTGCCGCTGTGGCTGCAGCAGTACATGGGGTACACGGCAACCTGGGCCGGGCTCGCGACCGCGCCGGTCGGCATCCTCGCGATCCTGCTGTCGCCGTGGGTCGGCAAGAACGTCGGCAAGATGGATCCGCGCCGGCTCGCGACCGTGGCCTTCATCGGCTTCGGCCTCGTGCTGTGGATGCGCTCGCGCTTCAACGTGCAGGCCGATTTCACGACCATCCTGATTCCGACGGTGCTGCAGGGCGCGGCGATGGCGTTCTTCTTCATCCCGCTGCAGGCGATCCTGTTCTCGGGGCTGACGCCGGACAAGCTGCCGTCGGCGGCGGGCTTGTCGAACTTCGTGCGCATCACCGCGGGCGCGGTCGGCACGTCGCTGTTCACGACGCTGTGGGAGAACCGCGCGAGCCTGCACCACGCGCAGCTTGCCGAGAGCATCAACAGCGGCAGCAACACCGCGATGCAGACGCTGAACCAGCTCGGCGCGAGCGGCTACAGCAGCGAACAGGCGCTGGCCAGCGTGAACCGCATGATCGACCAGCAGGCTTTCACGCTGGCCGTGAACGACGTGTTCTGGATGTCGTCGATGCTGTTCTTCGTGCTGATCGCCCTGGTCTGGATGGCGCGGCCGCAACCGAGTGCCGGCGGTGGTGGCGGCGGCGGGGCGCACTGAGCGGCACCGCACCTCATCAAAGCCGCAACGCCCCCGCATACCCCGTCATCTCGAGGTAACCGCGCCCGACCCGCTCGCCGGCCGCATCGAACAGATCGCTCAAGCCTTCCCAGTAGACCGCGCCGGTGCCGGCCCGACTGTCGAGCTCCTGCGCATCGAGCAATGCCTCGACGCGGTGCCGGCCGGCCGGCGTCTCGATCTGCCACTGCACCGGGTAGTTCGCGCCCGATGACGCGCTGCGCCAGGTGCGCCCCGGCATGAAGCGCACCTCGTTGCTCGCGAAGATGCGCACGCGGCCATCCGCGCCGCGGTGGCTGCCACCGGCATACAAGCTCGTGCCGTCGGCGCGGCGCAGACGGAACGCGGTGAGTGCGCCGCCGTCGTCGAGGTTGATGCCGATCCAGTCCCAGCCGACCGAGCTCGCGGGCAGGAACGAATCGCTCCATTCGTGGTCCAGCCAGGCGCGGCCGCCGTCGACCGGGAGCGTGCGGCCGTCGAGCACGAGCGAGCCCTGCGCTGCGAGCTGCGGGCGGCTGTAGTAGCGGCTGGTGTCGCCGGGCTGCGGGCCCTTGCGCGACAGCCCGGCCTCGCCTTGCAGCAGCGGCGCGGCATCGGCCGCCAGCGCAAGCTCGAACCCGAAGCCGGCGCTGCGGCTCGCCACGTTCACGCGATAACGATCGTGCGCCGCCGAGTCGCCGCCGCTGCGCTCGAGGCGCCAGTCGCGCAGGCGCAGTCGGGTGTCGCCGGTTGCCGCCTCGGCGATGTCGAACCCGGCGCGCGCGATGCGCTGGTCGTGGCGCAGCTTGCGGCCCTCCAGATCGGTCAGCGCGGCATGCGCGAACACGAGCTGCGACGCGGCGAAGCGGCTCGGGTGATCGGCGGCGATGCCGGTGGCCGAGCGGAAGAACGTGATCTGGAAGCCGAACAGCCGCGCGCCGCTTTGCAGGCTGCCGGTGATGTACCACCACTCGGTGCGGACCTGCGGATGCGCGCCGTGATCGGCCGGGAAGCGCAGCGGCGCCGGCGGTGCCGCTGCCTGCAGCGCGCAGGCGGGCGCGGCCGTGCCGGCACCGAGGGCGATGAGACAGGCTCTGCGCTGCATCGCGCGAGCATCGCACAGCGCAACGTTCGCGCAGCCCCGCGGGCGCGGCTCGACCGCGCCGCCGGAGTCGAATAATGAGAGCCCGCATGGAATGCGGCAGCCGTGGTGGACGTACACCGGACACGATCCACCGACCCCACCCACCCGACACAAAGGAGAAACTCATGCGCCGATCGATCCGATGGAGCGTGCCGACGAGCGTGCTGACCGCGGCAGCCGCCGCAGCGTCTGCGGGGGTGGTGCTCACCGCCTGTGGCGCCATGGCCGGCGGCAGCAAGAGCGAGCTCGGCTTCTTCGTCACCAGCGCGAACCCCGGCCAGGGCGGCGATCTCGGCGGCCTGGCCGGTGCCGACAAGCAGTGCCAGACGCTGGCCGCCGCGGCCGGCGCCGGCGACAAGACCTGGCGCGCCTACCTGAGCACGCAGCCGGCAGGCGGCACGCCCGGCGTCAACGCGCGCGACCGCATCGGCAGCGGACCGTGGAAGAACGCGAAGGGCGTCGTCGTCGCGACCGATGTCGCGAACCTGCACAGCGCGAACAACAACCTCAACAAGCAGACCGCGCTGACCGAACGAGGCGATGTCGTCAACGGTCGCGGCGACACGCCGAACATGCACGACATGCTGACCGGCTCGCAGCCCGACGGCACGTTCATCGCCGGCGATGCGAACTCGACCTGCGGCAACTGGACGATGAGCAGCGGCGGCGCCGCGATGCTCGGCCACCACGACCGCCTCGGCCTGGACGACAGCGGCCCGGCGAAGTCATGGAACTCGTCGCACCAGAGCCGCGGCTGCAGCCTCGACCAGCTCAAGCTGACCGGCAGCGCCGGCCTCTTCTATTGCTTCGCGGCGAACTGACGCCGCATCAACTCCACAGCACCGCGGCGATCGCGATCGCCGCGGGCAGCGCCTGCACGAACAGGATCTTGCGGCTGGCCGTGAGCCCGCCGTAGAGGCCGGCGACCACCACGCAGGCCAGGAAGAACAGCCGGATCGGCTTGCCGTCACCCGGGCCTAGCCACAGCCCCCAGATCAGCCCGGCGGCGAGAAAGCCGTTGTACAGGCCCTGGTTGGCAGCGAGCGTCTTCGACGCGGCGGCGAACTCGGGCGTCGTGCCGAACGCGCGGCGGCCGCGCGGCGTGTCCCACAGGAACATCTCGAGCACTAGGATGTAGACGTGAATGGCGGCAACCAGCGCCACGAGCACGGTGACCAGCATGGGGTGTCCTCCAGGGGGCCGACGCCTGCGGCCGTTGTTGTCTTCGTTGCCGTCGTTCGGCGGTTCGGCGAAGAGTGATTATCCTGGCCTCGGAGCACGCGCAGGAGTTCGTCGCACAGGAGTTCGTCGATGCCTTCGATCACGACGCTGTTTCGCTCGCCGGGTGCTGTGCTGGCCTTGGCGCTCGCGCTCGGCGTCCCGGTCGTCGCGCAGGCCCAGCAGGCGCGCACCGCCGTGTGGGTCAATCTGCGGGCCGGGCCGGCGCCCGACTATCCGCTGGTCGCCTCGTTCCCGCCCGGCGTGCCGATCGCGGTGCAGGGCTGCATCAGCAGCTACGCGTGGTGCGACGTGGTCGGCCCGTCGGGCGAGCGCGGCTGGATCTACGCCGGCAACATCGTCTACCCGTACCAGTCGATGGAGGTGCCGGTGATCCAGTACGGCGCGGTGATCGGCTTTCCGGTCGTGACCTTCGTGATCGGCAACTACTGGGGCTCGTACTACCGATACCGGCCCTGGTACGGTGACATGCCGCGCTGGTACTACCATCGACCGCCGTCGTACCGGCCGCCACCGCCGCGCCCGCCGGGCTGGCGCCCGCCGCCGCCGCCGCCGCGGCCTCCGGTGATGGTGCGCCCGCCGGGGCCGCGTCCGCCACCCATGGTTCGACCGCCGGCGCCGCGGCCACAACCCCGCGAGGATCGGCCGCAGCCGCGTTGATCGGCCCTTCGACAGATTCAGGGCGAACGGGTTTGTTGTTCCGCGCAGGTTTCGACCAGCGCCAGCAGCTTGCCGAACCGGAACGGCTTGGTGACGTAGGCGGCAAAGCCCGCCGCCTTGCCACGATCCACGTCATGAGGCATCGCCGACGCGGTGACGGCGATGACCGGCGTGTCGCGCAGGTGCTCGTCGCGGCGCAGTTCGCGAAGCACGTCGAAGCCGTCCATGCGCGGCAGCTGGATGTCGAGCAGGATCACATCGGGCCGTTCCGCGCGGGCCATCGCGATGCCGCTGCTGCCGTCCTGCGCGGTCAGCAGCTCGAGACCGGCTCGGCCCTCGAAGCCGGCCTGCATCATCGCGAGGTTCACGGCGTTGTCCTCGATGTACAGCACGCGCAAGGTTCGCCGCGGCGCTGATGCCGGCTCGCGCCTCACCGCCGCGGGCACTCCGATGGCCGGCTCGGTCAGCGGCAGGTCGATCCAGAAGCTCGAGCCCTGGCCTTCGACCGAGCTCACGCCGAGCTCGCAGTGCATCAACTCGGCCAGCCGTTTGGACAGCGCCAGCCCGATGCCCGAGCCGCGGATGCCGGAGTCTTCGCGGCCCAGGCGCTCGAATGGCTGAAACAAGCCGGCGAGCTTGTCGCCGGGCATGCCCAGGCCGGTGTCGCTGACCGTCAGGCGGACCTTGCCGTCGCGCCCGGTCCGCTCGCAGCGGACGTCGACGCTTCCGCCGTCGCGGTTGTACTTGATCGCATTGGACAGCAGGTTCACCAGGATCTGACGCAACCGCGTGCGGTCCGCCAGGACGATCAACGCCCCGCGCGCCGGTTCGACCGCCAGCCTGATGCGCCTGCTCTCGGCGGCAACGACGCACATCGCCTCCGCCTCGCGGATGACCGCGTGCAGATTGACCGGCTCCAGGCGCACGCTGAGCTTGCCCGCCTCGATGCGTGCCAGGTCGAGCAGGTCGTCGATCAGCGCCAGCAGGTGGTCGCCGGCGCGGTGGATCTCGCCGATCCAGCGTCGGCTCTGGCCCGTCGGCTGAAGGGTCTCGAGCAGCTGCGCGAAGCCGAGGATCGCATTCATCGGCGTGCGCAGCTCGTGGCTCATGCGCGAGAGGAACTCCGACTTGCCGCGGTTCGCGCGCTCGGCCTCGTCGCGCGCGACTTCGAGCGCCAGAGTGCGCTCGCGCACCCGCGACTCCAACTGGCGGTTCGCCTCGAGCAGCGCCTGCTGGGCTTCTTTCAGCTCGGTGAAGTCGAGCGCGGTGCCCAGCGCACGCAGCGGCGCGCCGCCGGCGTCGCGCTCGACGACGCCGCCGCGCAGCACGAACCAGCGCCAGCCCAGCCGCTCGTGCCGCAGGCGCAGCTCGATGCGCAGATGCCCAGCGCGCCGCGCGGGGTGCTTGCGCAGCGCCTCGGTGGCGACCGCAAGATCGTCGGGGTGGATGCGCTCGCGCCAGAACCCGAGCTCGGGGGGCGGGGTGCCCGGCTCCAGGCCGAGGATGCGCGCGCATTCGTCGCTGACCTGCACTCGTTGATGCAGCAGGTCGCAGTCCCACAAGCCGGCGCTGGAGGCCTCCAGCCCGAGACGCGAGCGCAGCTCGCTTTCGGCCAACTGGCGCTGCGATGCCTGCAGGTCGCGGTGCGCCGAGCGCACGGAATTCAACAGGCCGTTGAGCGCGGCGACCACGGTGTCGAGCACATCGGGGGGGCGTCCGCGGGGGCGGCGGTCGAGCGCCAGCGGCCGGACGTCGGCCTCCGGTCGCAGCAGGTCGATGCCGGCGACGAAGCGCGCGACCTTCGTCAGGTGCTGCGTCACCAGGTACTGGAACATCACCAGCAGGAAGCCGGCGACCAGCAGGGTCTTGATCGCATTGCCGACGAGCTCGTTCAGCAGCCGGCTCCAGACGCGCGCGATCACGCTGTCGATGCTGGCGACGACGCGCAGCGTGCCGATGTTCAGCACGCGGTCGGCCTGCGGGTGGGTCAGCGGCAGTGCGACCTCGCGCCGGCGCTCGGACTCGGCGCTGCCCGCCGACCAGCGCGTATTGCCGTCGATCTCCACGCCGGCGTACTCGATGTCGGCCAGATGCAGCAGGCCCTGCAGCTGGGTGCGCACCGCTTCGGCATCGAACTGCCACACGCTGAGCGACAGCGAAGGCGCGTAGCTCGAGCCGATGTACTCGAACGCGGTGTCGATCTCGTGCAGGTCCTGCCGGTAGTCCCGGTACAGTTCGACGCCCGTGATCACGGTCGTGATCACCGAGCTGAAGGCGACCACCGCGATCAGCAGGCGCTTGGCCAGGCCGTTGCCGTTGAACAAGGCATCGTGTACGCCGCCCCAGGCTGACGACTCACGCATTCACTTCTCGGCATCAGTGAGCATGCGGGCCGTGATCTGCGCGCGCAGGCGCTCCAGCTCGCCGCTCGCCTCCATGCTGCGAAGCACCTGCTCCACCTTCGGCACCAAGTCGCGATGGCTCTCGTGCAGGAAGTGATGCAGCGCGATGTGCTGCAGCGGCGGCGCGAGCGGCTGGACGACAGGATCCAGCCGCAGCCGCTTGATCACGAGCAGGCCGCTGAACCGGTCGTTGACCGCCACCTCGAACCGCTCGGCGGCCACCATCTGCATCAACTGGTCCATCGTCGCGACAGGCTCGACCCGAGCCATCCCGCTCGTGCCGCGCTCGGACGACCCGACACCGCGAACGATGCCGATCGAATACGGTGCGATCGAGCTCCAGCCGTCGACCGCAAAGCGCACGCGCTTCACGAAGGCCGAAGGCTCGATGTAGTTGATCGACGGCCGCAGCGCGATCAGGGACGGGTACTGGTCCTGCACTGCGAGGATCCGCTGGACCTCGCCGTCGACGCGCCCCTGGCTCGATTCGATCAGCGCACGCTGCGCCGGCAGGTCGACGAACTCGACGGCAATGTCCAGGCGCCGGTAGACGGCCTTCAGGATCTCGGCGCCGACGGCCTGGTCCGGAATGTTCTCGAGGCGCGCGAGCCGCAGCAAGGTCTGCGCCGGCGCGACGCCCGACAGGCACACCAGCAACGCTGCCGCACCGACCGCAAGCCAGTGCCGCCGCGTATGCGCCGCCACGACGGCGCCGTGCGCCTTCGTCGTCTGCGGCCGATGATCGATCATGTGCTGGCTCCGAAGCCAGTGA
>Ga0070706_100005245_pt1 | contig 12357 bp, 12 predicted proteins | sample KBSK5501metaG_FD_65476 | JGI IMG/M metagenome (GOLD analysis project Ga0070706, IMG submission 65476) | Corn, switchgrass and miscanthus rhizosphere microbial communities from Kellogg Biological Station, Michigan, USA - KBS K5-50-1 metaG | ecosystem: Host-associated > Plants > Roots >...
CACTGCTCGCCGCCCGAGTGGCTGCGGTCAGGACGTGGCAGGCACGCCGGGAGCTGGCCAAGGAGGCCTCGCACGAGCTGCGGGCACCGCTGACGGTGCTACACGGCTACGTGTCGATGGTCGAGGACGGCACCCTGCCCAACGACCAGGCTCGTGACCTGATGCCGCTGCTCGCCGGCAAGACACGCGAGCTGAACGAGCGGATCGACGGATTGCTGGCGCGGATGCACGGCTGAGGAGCGGGATCATGTAGTCCGTGCGCGGGCACCACCCCACCCTGCTGGTCGGCAACCGCCAGGCCGGCACCGGCCTCGAGGCCGGCCTCCTCCAGCGGCTGGCCGGGATCCTCGACGCCGACCTGGAAATCGTCGCCGGCCACCCGGAAGCCCGCCAGGCAACCAGCGATTGGCTGGCTACCAAACCCAAACCGCCACCCGCCGCCGTGATCGCGGGCGGGGGCGGCGGCACTCTGCGCGCCCTTGCCGAGGCCGTCTGCGAGGGGAGCGGGCAACGCCACATCAGGATCGGCGGCCTGCGCCTGGGCTCGGGCAACGTGATCCCCAAGCGCTACGGCATCCCGCGTGACGCCATCGCGGCCGCGCACCAAATCAAAGCCTGCCTGGACGCCGGCAGCACCCACCCCTGCGCGGTGATCCAGTGCCAGTTCGGAGAGGCGAACCCGCGGTACGGCATCACCATGTGCGGCCTCGGCCATTTCGGCCGCACCTCTGGCGACCTGGTGCGGTTCCACGAGCGCGCCGGCAACCTCCGCCGAGCAGCGGCCAGGGTCATCCCCCTGGAGCGGATCAACGACGCCGAATACCTGTCATCCTTTCTCGCCCGCATGACCGTGGCCGCCCTGGTCCCCACCTCCTGCGAGCTCGTGTCCACAGACCGCCGCCGCTTCCGCCTGCTGGCCGGCGTGGTGCTGACCCGTCGCGACCAGGACAGCCTGCCCTACTACCTGGTCCCGCGGTACGGCCGGCCGATCACCGGCACCCTGAACAAAGGCGAAAGCCTCACGCTCACCCTGGAGGACCGCCGACACACGGAGTTCTTCCTCGACGAGGACCCCGAACAGGCGACGCGGGCCATAACCATCACCGCGGCCGGCACCCTGGACTTCGTCGCCTGAGATGAGCACCACGAACACCCTCAAGGTCGCGGTCCTCGGCATCGACGGCAGCGGCAAGAGCTCGCTGGCCCAGGCGCTGCCGGTCGTGCTCGCCGCCGAGCTGGAGATCGTGGCCGGCGCCGCCGGCGACGACTACTGGGTCTTCGGCCCCGACCAGGACCACCTGGCGCCGCGCTTCCGCCCCAAGGGCCTCCCGTTGGCGGGCGGGCTCAGCCGGCTGGCCCGGCGCTGGGCCAAGCGCAGCACCGGCAACCCCCAGCTCTACCCCTACCTCAAGCTCGCCCAGATGCTGTTCCAGGACGACGCCGCGGTCTCCATCGCCCGCCGCTACCAGGCCGCGGCCATGGTCAGCGACGGCAACCTGATCCTCTCGGCGACCGGCCGGGCTGGGAACTACCGCCAGCACAAAGAGCGCGCCACGCCGCACGACATCCAGGCCGCTTACCGCCACCTGCTGAGCAACAGCGCGCTCGACCCCGAGACCGCCAGCCGGCTGCCCGCGCTGGGCGCCGCCGCCACGGTCTCCGGCTGGCTGCGCCGGATCGGATTCGACGGCGTCTGGCTGCCCGACGCGGTGATCTTCCTCGATCTGCCCCCCGAGACCGCGCTGGAGCGGATCGGCCGCCGGGACGACCACGTCGACGCGCACGAAAACCTGCAAGACATGACGCACGCCCGCGAGAGCTACGCCAAGGCCGTCGCCGCCTTCCGGAGCCTCACCGGGCGCAGCGCCTGCGTCATCCAGGCCGCCGACAAGACGCCCGGCGAGATCCTGCGCGAGGCCTTCGACTACCTCCAGCCCCAGCTCGCCAAGGCCGCGGAAGCCGCGCGTCAAAAGGTGCTCGGCACCAGCCCCGAGGCCGGCCTGAAGACTGCCCTCAAGCCCGGCTACGTCTTCCGCTACCTGCTCCCCAAGTTCTTCAGCCACGCGTGGCGTGAGCTCACCTTCCCGCTCTCGAAGACCGGGAAGCTCCTGCTGAAAGAGGGCTACTCGGCTGGCGTCATGCGCGTGATCTACGAGCAGGACGAGACCACGTCAGACGCCGGCCTGCTCGACCACGTCTTCTACCGATACCCCCTGCACCGGGCCGTCTACGACCGGCTCCAGATCCTCACGAAACGACTGCACGAAGAAATCGCAGCCCGATTGAGAACCGGCCGCGGCCGCCTGCGCATCTTCACCGCACCCAGCGGCTTCGCCTACGACCTCTTCCGGCCCCTGGAGGAGATCATCGAAGCCAACCCCAAAGCCGCGGGCAGGATCGAGCTGGTGGCGGCCGACCTCGATCCCCACGGGGTCCTCGGGCCGGAGCTCACGGCCCGCTCGAAGAAGCTCGGCATCAAGTTCCGGATCATCCAGGGCGACATCACGGCCCGACCGACCCGTGAGGAAATCGCCAAGCAAGGCCCGTACGACATCGCCCTTTTCGTGGGCCTCTCCAGCTGGCTGCCGAAGCCCCAGACGGTGGCCCACCTGGCCTGGCTGAAGGGCCACCTGGCCCCCGACGCGGTCCTGGTCACCGACTGCTTCTCGGCCGACACCTACGCCGAGGGCGGCCGCTACGCGGGCTACCGCGCGAGCTACTACTCCCCGATCGCCTACCAGGCGCTGCTGGAGTGGTGCGGCTACGCGGGCTTGGAGGCAGCCCCGGCCCCAGGCCGGGACCGCATCAACCACGTCTTCGTCAGCCGAGCTCGGGCTGCGAAGCCGGAGCCGGCAGCGACCGGCTGACCAGCGCGCCGGCGGCGCCCAGCACCACCAGCACCAGCCCGATCAGCAGCACCAGCGGCTCGGGCACCCTGAACCCCACCAGCGCGTCGAGCGCAAAGCGCCCGGCGCCCGCGATCGCGATGGCGAGCATCGACGCCAGCATGACCAACGGGAACTCGATGCCGCCCTTCGTGGAGAAGAAGCCCTTCGACCAGTGCACGCTCACGATCGCGACCAGCATCGAGCCGATCCCGGCCAGCGGGCCCAGCGGCCAGAGGAGGCCGAGCGCGATCAGCAGCCCGCCGCCCAGCTCGGCCAGCGAGGCCACCCACGCCCACAACGGCGCCGGCTTCATGCCCAGCGCGCCCAGCATCCGCGTGAAGCCGGCGATGCGCGGACCCTCGAACCAGCCGAACATCTTCTGAGCGCCGTGCGCGGCGAGCGTCAGTCCGACGACTATGCGCAGGATGAGCAACGCGATGTCCATGTCTGCAAGCTACCCCCTGGACCTGGAATCTATTCGCGAGCAGCTGCCCAGCACGGGGGCTGCCGCCTACCTGAACACCGGCACCGCTGGCCCGCTGCCCGCACCCACCGCCACCGCCATGGCCGAAGAGGCGCGTGCCGAGCTGGAGACCGGCCGCATCAGCCACACCGGCTTCATGCGCCTGTTCGAAGGCGTGACGGCGCTGCGCGCCGAGCTGGGCGCCGTGGTCGGCGCCGGGCCGCACGACGTCGCCCTCACCCAGGGCACCACGGTGGGCATGAACATCGCACTCCACGGCCTCACCTGGCAGCCGGGCGACGAGGTGGTCACCACCACCCAGGAGCACGGCGGGGCTCTGCTCCCGCTCTTCGTCCTGCACAAGCGCTACGGCGTCAAGGTCACCTTCGCCCGGGTGGGTGAAGGCGAGGCCGCCCAGGCCCTGGACGCCCTAAAAAAGGCGCTACGGCCGGGCGTCAAAGCGCTGGTGCTCTCGCACGTCCTCTACACCACCGGCGCCACCCTGCCCCTCAAGGAGATCGCCGAAATGGCGCGCGCCGCCGGCTGCCTCGTGATCGTCGACGGCGCCCAGTCGGTCGGCGCCATCCCGGTGAACGCACCCGATCTCGCCGTCGACGCCTACGCGTTCTCCGGCCAGAAGTGGCTCCTGGGTCCCGAGTCGACGGGCGGCCTCTACATCGCCCCCCAAGCCCTGGAGCGATTCCAGCCGACCTACCTCAGCTTCATGGGCGTCGACCACGACCGCTACCGCTGGGACGACCCCGACGTCCTGCCCCTTTCCGAGGGGTCCGGGCGCTTCGAGTTCGCGCTCCCCTACCGGCCCAGCGTGGCCGGGCTGCACGCCTCGCTGAGCTGGGTGAACGACCAGGTTGGACGCGACGCCGGCCTCGCCCGGATCGCGGAGAACGCGCGCTACTGCTGGGAGCGCGCCCGCGAGGTCCACGGCGCGGAGGTCCTCACGCCGGGCGGCCAGCTCTCCGGCCTCACGGCCGTGAAGGTCGCCGACCAGGACCCGAGCAAGGTCGTCGAGCGCCTGGCCGCCGAGAACGTGCTCATCCGCTCGATCCCCGAGAACGGCGCCCTCCGCATCTCGACCGGCTTCTACAACACGCCGGCCGAGATCGACCGGGCGCTGGAGCTCATCGCCGCCGGCTGACCGCGAAGACCCCGATCGCCGCCGCCAGCACCCCCAGAACGATGGTGCGCGCGGGTGACCGCCGCACTCCAGGCTCCGTCGCCGGCGCCTGCACAGCCTCAACGCGCCGCGCCCACAGCACCGCGTTCAGCTCCGCCCCCAGGATCGTGATCAGGCCCAGGAAGTAGAAGAAGGTCAGCACGATGAAGAGAAAGGTGAAGCTAGCCCCGTACTGGTTGAGCCCCCGGTTGAGGGACAGGTACAGCGGGAAGAGCAGGGTCAGCAGGTAGAAGGCGATGCCCGCCAGCACCGCTCCCGGCCAGACCGCGGCCACCCGCCCCCGGCGGTTGGGCACCGCGTAGTACAGGGTTCCGAAGAGGAGCACGCCCGAGGCCACGCCCACCAGCGGCTGCACCAGGTAGAGGGTGGCGCTCTGCGTCCACCAGGCGGGGACGACGGGCAGCAGCTTGAGCAGGGGCAGCAGCGCCGAGGTGCCGACCGCCACCCCCACCAGCACCGTGAACAGCAGCATCATCAGGACGCCCATCAGCTTCTGGCGCAGGAACGCTCGCGGCGGGCACGCGTAGATCCGGTCGAACGACCGCTCCATCACCCCGAACAGAGAGGAGCCGCTCCAGACCAGGCCCGCGAATCCGACCACGAAGAAGAGCCCGGTCTGGCGCCTGATCGCGTCCAGACCGGCCAGCGCCTGCCGCCGGCCCTGTTCGTCGGGCACCAGCGCGAGCACGGTCTGGTAGACGGCGTCGGCCTTGACCCCGGTGTAGCTGAGCACCAGGCCCAGGACGGCGGCCATCGCGAGCAGCATCGGGAAGATCGAGAAGAGGACGTTCCAGGCGATCAGGACGGCCTGGTTGGGGCCGTTGTCGGCCCCGAACTTGCGGACCACGCGGCCTGGCACGGTGTCCAGCGCCCGATCACGGACCCGACGTGAATCCATACATCCTTCTTATAACCTTTTGTAGGTGCCCCTATTTGACAAAGTGGGGGCCCAAACAGGTAGCGTCGAGGCTGAGGCCCGTTCCCTTAACCCCTCCCCCCTCCCGTGAAGGGCTCCCGCAAGGGGGCCCTTCACCCCTCGCCCAGCTGCCTGAGGTAGCGCTCCGCCGAGCGTCCCACGACCTCCTTGGCCCCTGCCGGCACCAGCTTCTCCCACCAGCTCGAGTAAAGCCGGTCGTAGGCCAGCGGCTCCAGGGCGGCCACGATCCCGCCCAGCCCCCGCGGTCCCAGCGGGAGCAGGTTGGGATAGCTGCGCATGAAGCTCACCCAGCGCGGGTCCGCGGCCACCGAGACGGTATCCGCGGTGAACAGCGCCCCGCGTCCCTCGGCGCCCTCCGGCCAGAGCAGCACGGAGTTGCCGTCGAAGTGGCCGCCCGCCTGCACCAGCCGCAGGCCGGGCAGCGGCTCCGCCGACCCCTCCCACTCCACGATCCGCCCGTCGGACCGCATGCGGAAGGCGGCGTCGGCTCGGGGCAGCCAGACGGGCACGTCGAACTCCAGGGACCAGTCGGCGAACGTCGAGTAGAAGTGCGGGTGCGAGATCGCGATCGCCGCCACCCCGCCCAGCGCGGCGATGGCGGGCGGGTCCAGCAGCGGAACGCAGTCCCACAGCAGGTTGCCGGCCGGCGTGCGCACCAGCAGGGCCCGCTGCCCGATCCCCAGCGGCGGGTCGAGCCCGATCCCGTGCAGGCCGGGCTCCAGCTCCCGGATGTCGAAGCGGCGGTCCGCGCGCAGCGCCTCCAGGTGCGTCCAGCGCTGCCCGCCCGCCGCCACGTACTGACGGAAGTCGAGGCAGATCGCGCACCCCTCGGGCGGCGCGTCCGAAGGCGCGTGCTGCACGCCGCAGGTTTCGCAGATGAACGCCGTGCTCATGGGGAGAGGTCGAAAGCCAGCACCAGCGAAAGCGCCAGCCCGAGCAGCCCGAACACCGACAAGGCGACCAGCAGGAAGCGCAGCGAGCCGGGCAGCGGCGGATGCGCGGAGCCCGGCCCCTCCGCCAGCGGCCGGCGCAGGAGCATAGTCGCGCCCAGCACCACCATCGACATCCCGGCCGTGAAAAGCAGCGCCTGGTCGAACCCGCGCGCAATCGCGGCCGGCACGGCCTCGTGCGTCATGACGGGGTGGAGGTTGGCCGCGACCCGGTCGGCGGTGATGGTCGCAAGCACGGCGATGCCCAGCGAGGACGCCATCCGCTGCGCCGTGTTGGCGAGCGCCGTGGCGCGCGAGATCAGCCGCGGCTCGATCGTCACGTAGGCCGCGCTGAAGGCGGGCATCATCGAGAAGCCGACCGCCACCCCGCGCCCGGCCAGCAGCGCCACCCACTCCAGGGTCGAGGTGTCGGGCCCGACCGTCGCCATCGCGAACGAGACCATGGTCAGCAGGCAGATCCCGCTGAAGACCACGATGCGCGCCCCGTAGCGGTCGGTCAGCCAGCCCGAGACCGGCAGCGCGACCACCGAGCCCAGGCCCTGCGCCGCCACCAGGAGGCCGGCGCCCATGGCGCCGTAGCCCTGGACCTGCTGCAGGAATATGGGGACCACGAAGGTGGCGCCGAACATGCCGCCGGCCAGCAGCACGCCCACCAGGATCGAGGCCGAGTAGGCCGCGTCCCGGAACACCTGCAGGTCGAGCAGCGGGTGCCGCTGGCGCACCTCCCAGAGCACGAAGAGCACCGTGAGGACCACGCCGGCGGCCATCGGCAGCAGCGCCGCCGCCGAACCCCACCCGAACTGAGACGCCCGCGTCACGCCGTAGATGAACACGGTCACCCCCGGCGTGCAGAGCAGGAGCCCGACGGTGTCGAGCGGGCCGGGGTCGACCCGCGGCGAGTCGCGCAGCCAGAACCAGGCCAGCGGGATCGCGACCAGCCCGAAGGGGATGTTGATCCAGAAGATGTACTCCCAGCTGAAGTTCTGGATCAGCCAGCCGGCGACCGCCGGGCCCAGCGCCGGCGCCAGCAGCATGGGCACCCCGACCGTGCCCATCATCCGCCCCCGCTGGTGGGGCGGCGTGATGTGCATCAGCATCGCCATCCCGACCGGCATCACCATGCCGCCGGCCAGGCCCTGCAGCACCCTGAACGCGATCTCCGTCTGCACGCTGCGGGCGAAGCCGCAGAGCAGGGAGGTGACCACGAACACGGCCAGCGTGGCCAGGTAGACGCGCTTGGTCCCGAAGCGGTCCGAGACCCAGCCGCTGATCGGGATCACGGCGGCCAGGCCGAGCAGGTAGGCGGTGGCCACCCACTGAACGTCCGTCAGAGAGGCGTGGAAGACCTTCTCCAGGGTGGGCACCGCCACGTTGACGACGGTGCTCGAGAGGATCGAGGCCACCGAGCCCAGGGCGATGATCCCGGAGGCCGCCCAGCGGTAGCGGCCCGACGCCGCCGGGGCCGCCGCGCCCGCCGGGGCCTGGCGGGCGGCGGTTGCTCCCATGTCTTTGAATGTAGCCGTGGCAAGCCTTTCGGCGGAGCAGGAGCGCGAGCTCTACCGGCTGATGGCCTTCACCCGGCGCGTCGACCAGGAGGCGGTGGCGCTCCAACGCCAGGGCGAGCTCACGGCCTTCCCGCCGCTCACCGGCCAGGAAGCCGCTCAGGTGGGCAGCGCCTACGCCCTCGAGCCGGCAGACTTCGCCTTCCCCTCCTACCGCGAGCTGGGCGTGGCCATCGTGCGCGGGGTCGACCTGGTCGAGTACCTGCGCGCCTACCGCGGCGACTGGAACGGCGGGCTCTACGACCCGCTCCGGCACAACTTCGGCCCCATTGCCTCCTCGGTCGGCAGCCACGCGCTGCACGCCGTGGGCTGGGCGATGGGCGCCGCCCTGGACGGCGGCGGCAAGGCGGCCATCGCCTACTTCGGCGAGGGCGCGACCTCGGAGGGCGACGTGCACGAGGCCATGAACTTCGCCGGCGTCTTCAAGGCCCCGGTCGTCTTCTTCGTGCAGAACAACCAGTGGGCGATCTCGGTCCCGGTCGACCGCCAGACCGCCGCTCCCATCCACCGCAAGGCCGAGGCCTACGGCTTCCCCGGCGTCCGCATCGACGGCAACGACGCGCTCGAGGTCCACCGCGCCACCGCGGAGGCGCTCGAGCGCGCGCGCCGCGGCGAGGGCCCGACCCTGGTCGAAGCGCTCACCTACCGCATCGGAGCCCATTCCACCGCCGACGACCCCACCCGCTACCGGCGCGCGGCCGAGGTCGAGCCTTGGCGGGCGCAGGACCCGCTGGCCCGGCTCGCGCGGCGCCTCGACGACCCCGGCTTCATCCGCGAGGTCGAGGCCGAGAACGAAGCCCGGGTGGCCGAGCTGCGCGAGCGCCTGCTGGAAGCGCCGCGCGCCGACCCCGAGGAGATGTTCGAGTTCGTCTACGCGGACCCGCCCGCCCACCTGGCCGCGCAGCGCGAGGAGCTCCGGCGCTGGCGGAGCTAACGCTGGTCCAGGCGCTCAACAGGGCGCTCCGGGAGGCTCTCCGCGACGACCCGCGCACGCTGGTCTTCGGCGAGGACGTGGGCCGGCTAGGCGGTGTCTTCCGGGTCACGGACGGCCTCCAGGAGGAGTTCGGCGAGGGCCGCGTCTTCGACACCCCGCTGGCCGAATCCGGGATCGTGGGCTCCGCCATCGGCCTGGCCCTGGCCGGGTGGCGGCCGGTCTGCGAGATCCAGTTCGACGGCTTCAGCTACCCCGCCCTGGACCAGGTGATCACCAACCTGGCCAAGTACCGCGGGCGCACGCGCGGCCGGGCGTCGATGCCGGTCACGATCCGCATCCCCACGGGCGGCGGCATCGGGGGCCCCGAGCATCACGGCGAGAGCCCGGAGGCCTACTACGCGCACACGCCCGGCCTGAAGGTGGTGGTGCCCAGCGGCCCCGCCGACGCCTACTGCCTGCTGCTGGCCTCGATCCGCGACCCTGACCCGGTGATCTTCCTGGAGCCCAAGTCGAGGTACTGGACTCGGGAAGAGGTGCAGGACGCCTCCCCCCGGGGCGGGGGGAGGTTGGAGGGGGGCCTCGGCAGAGCTCGTATCAGCCGGACCGGCGAGCACGCCACCCTGATCGCCTGGGGCGCCATGGCCGCCCGCTGCCTGCAGGCCGCGGAGGCCGCGGCCGAGGACGGCGTCGAGCTCGAGGTGGTCGACTGCCGCACGCTGGTTCCGCTGGACCTGGAAACCCTGGCCGGCTCGGTGCGCAAGACCGGCCGCGCCGTGGTCGTGCACGAGGCCCCGCTCACTGCAGGCTTCGGCGCCGAGATCGCCGCCCGCCTCATGGAAACGGTGTTCGCCGACCTCAAGGCGCCCGTGCTTCGGGTCACGGGCTACGACGTCCCCTACCCGGCCGCCGCCGTGGAGGCCTGGTACCTGCCCGACCTCGACCGCATCCTCACCGCGGTGCAGCGGGTGCTCGACTTCTGAGCGAGTACGTCTTCCGGCTTCCCGACCTGGCCGAAGGGCTGGAGGACGCCGAGATCGTGGAGTGGCGCGTGCGGGAGGGCGACCGGGTGCAGCTCAACCAGCTGATCGGCGAGGTGCAGACCAGCAAGGCCACCGTGGAGATGCCGTCACCGCGCACCGGCATCGTCAAGAAGCTGCACGCGCGGCCGGGCGAGCTGGTCCGGGTGGGCGAGCCGCTGGTCACCTTCGAGGTCGAGGACGCCGGACCCGGGGTGGTGGGGCGGGTGCCGGCCGAGGAGAGGCCGGCTCGCCGAGTTCACCTGAAGCTGAAGCGAGGCTGACTTGCGAATTTACATAACGACTGTTCGACAGCCTTCAGAGGTTCTGGTATCTATGTATGACACTGCCTGTGGCGCCATACAGCGTCCTGCTCGTCGATGACGAGCAGCTGATACTCGACCTCTACTCGGCGGCGCTGCGCCTGCGCGGATTCACCGTCCACCAAGCTTCCGACGCGGCCACGGCGCGGGCCATCAGCAACCGCGCGCGCCCTGACATCACCTGCATCGACGGCCGCATGATCAACCAGTCGGGCGCCGACCTCGCCCGCCACCTGATCGACAACGGTGCCCGCGTGGTCATCTTCACCAACGACCAGGCGCTTTACGACCACCCGCCGGCGGGCTCGGCCGGGCGCCTGATCAAGGTCAACACCCGCCCCGCCGACCTGGGCGACCGCCTGCTCGAGATCCTCTCGGGAGTGCGCAGCTAGCCGACGTAGGTGCCGGGGTCCACCAGCCGGCCCCCAGCGTGCACCTCGAAGTGCAGGTGCGGCCCCGTCGAGTACCCGGTCGAACCTTCGAGGCCGATCTGCTGGCCGCGCAGCACGGAGTCACCGGCCTTCACGAGGACCTGGTCGAGGTGCCCGTAGATGGTGTCGACCTGGCCGCCGTGCGCGACCACGACGTGGTTCCCGTACCCGAAGTAGCGACCCAGTGAGCCCTCGGCGCCGGTCAGGACGACCACGCCGTCCGCGGGCGCCAGCACCGGCGTGCCCTCGGGCGCGGCCAGGTCGATGCCCATGTGGAAGTGGTCGTACCCGGCGTAGGGCGGCTCACCGTCCAGGTCGGTGGGTCCGTAGCCCTGGCTGATCTCGAAGGCCTGCTCGGGCCAGGTCATGCGCGGCGTCTCGACCGGCAGCCCGCGGTCGCCGAGCGCCAAGCGTGCCTCCTCGTAAGCCGCCTGCAGCCCGGCCGCCGCCGCCGTGGTGAGAGCGGCGTCGAGGCCGGCGAAGTTCGTCTGCCCGCTCTCCACCGGGATCTCGTAGAGCACGCTCAGCTGCCGGCCGGCCGCGCCGGCCAGCGCATCGACATCGGCCTGGCGCACCTGCAGCCGGCCGCCGATGGCGGCCAGGGCCGCCTCCTCGGCCTGGGCCGTGGCCAGGGCCGAGGACTGGTTGCGCTGGGAGCCCGCGTCGCTGAGCGCCGTAAGCACCCGGGAGCTCTCGTCGGCGTTGGCCACGAGCGCCGCGCCCAGCTGGTCCCGGGTCTGCTCCGCAAAGCGCTGGTCCAGCGTCAGCGCGGTCGCGATGGGGGCGCGGTAGTCCGGGGGCGGGGGGATGTAGTAGCGGGTCCGGGTCGCGGCCTGGGCGGGAAGCGAGCCGACGAGAACGGCGGACAGGGCGCAAAGAAGCGCGAGGCCGTGGAGTTTCAAACCGGTAGGCGAGGCTAGCCGCGCCCGGTGGCGATCCAGGCGGCAGCCGAGAAAGGCCCGTTAACGGGCTACGACAGATAGCGCTCGAAGGTCAGCCGCCTGACCGCCACCGTCAGCACCACGGCGCCGGTGAGGAGCAGGAGCGCCGCCAGCACCGGGACCTTGACGGCGGGCGGCAGCCCCAGGAGCACGCCGTTGACCAGGATCAGGATCGGCAGCACCAGGAAGCCGTTGAGCTGCTGCGAGGTCCGGAAGTCGCGGGCCAGCAGCGCCAGCACGAAGGAGAAGCAGATCGAGCAGGCGATCGCGCACGCCAGCAGCAGCAACTCCCCGGCGGCCCAGCCCGGTCCCGCCGCACCCACGACGAGAGCCGCCCCGACCTGCACCAGGACCAGCGGCAGCATGATCGCCACCGCGACCAGCAGGGTTGCGGCCAGCTTCGCGTAGACGATGTCGGTCACCCGCACCGGCAGCGCGATCAGCAGCTCGACCGTCTTGCGCTCGCGCTCCTGGACGATCGTGTAGATGGCCGTGGCCGACGGCATCACGACGCCGGCCAGCGCCGTGAACATGGGCACCAGGTAATAGGTCACGACGCCGGTCGGCCTGAGCCCCGCCAGCCCGGGCGGCGCCAGGCCGCTGGCCAGGCCCCGCGCGTCGGTCCGTGCCGCGCTGAGGCTGAAGTACTGCGCCGCCGGGACCACGACCAGCAGGATCACGGGCAGGATCAGCGAGGTGATCAGGGCGCCCCGGCTG